>ERZ791796.91-NODE-91-length-117206-cov-10.654292_pt1 | contig 117206 bp, 99 predicted proteins | sample MGYA00510311_ERZ791796 | MGnify/ENA primary metagenome ERZ791796 (study PRJEB30046, sample SAMN00792042) | human gut metagenome | study: EMG produced TPA metagenomics assembly of the A metagenome-wide association study of gut microbiota in type 2...
TGAGAAGAGGCTTTCCCAACTAGCCTATGCACATTTTTAATTTGGACAGCAGTGATTAATTTTAAAGATTGGCAAAAGCCTTTTTAGTCGTTCTGCCTTTGGCTTGAGCGCGGGTTTTGCGGTGAGCGGTCGGGCCGCCACGCATGCCGCGGCGAGCTTCGGCCATTTTGCGGCGCTTGGCGCGTTCGGCTTCTTGCTTTTGTTTTTCGGGGTTCGGCCGCCACAGCACAAGGAGCTTGCCAATCATTTGAATGCGGGCGGCATTTAATCGATCGGCGACTTCGGCGTAAATGGCTTCTCGTTCTTCACGTTCATCGCCGGGGACGCGGATTTTGATAAGCTCGTGCGCAAGTAGCGCGCGGTCAATTTCTTTGATAACAGCTTCGGTGAGGCCGTTGGCCCCGAGCAACACCACGGGATCGAGTCCGTGGGCTTGTCCGCGCAAGGCCAGACGGGTGTCGCGGTCGAGTAGAAGTTCAGCCATAATACGGTATAAATCGAATTGCAAAGAATTTAAAATCGGTGAATTTTAAAAGAAAATCATGCCAGTAGCAACAAAAAAACTGCGCTCCAATCGAGCTTGGATTGAGCGCCATATCAATGACCCGTTTGTTAAAAAATCTCGCCAGGAAGGTTATCGGGCTCGTTCAGTTTATAAGCTCATTGAACTCAATGAGAAGGAAAAACTGATCCGCCCGGGTATGTGTGTGGTGGATTTGGGCGCGGCTCCGGGCAGCTGGACGCAGGTTGTGCGCGAAAAATTGGCCGGCAAGGACGGCGAGGTGCGCGGCACGATCATTGCGATGGATATTTTGCCGATGGATCCGATTGACGGCGTGACTTTTCTTCAGGGAGACTTCCGTGAGCAGGAAGTGGCCGATAAGCTCACCGAAATTATCGGCGATAAGCAGGTCGATTTAGTGCTTTCGGACATGGCTCCCAATCTCTCCGGTATTGCCGCTGCCGACGCGGCCCGTTGCTTGCTTTTAAATGAGTTGGCGCTTGAATTTTGTCTTGAGCACTTGAAAGACAACGGTGTTTTCGTCACAAAGGTCTTTCAGGGCAGCGGTTTTTCGCAATACGTAGAGACGCTTAAGAAACACTTTAAGATTGTCTTGACCCGTAAACCGGAGGCAAGCCGGGATTCCTCCGCCGAGGTTTACATGGTGGCCAAGCAGATTAAAAAACGTTAACGGATACATGTTAAAAACTGCTAAAAAACATTTCCAAGTCAAGGAATTGTCGGTATCCTTAACAGTCTGGATTTTGCGTGCGTAAAGTGCACTCTCAGGTAAGGCGAAGGAGCCTATAAATTGAATCGAAATTTCTTTAATCGTATTGGTGTTTGGATTATTCTGGCGCTGGTGTTTTTCACGGTGTTCAGGCAGTTTGAGCCTGAAACGTCGCCCGCGGCCACCTCGACGAGCTACACCCAATTCATGGATGATGCCAAAGCGGGCAAGATTGCTCGTGTAGATATCAAGGGCCGTGAAATTACGGTGACGCCCGTTGAAGGACAAAAGTATGTGATCACAAGTCCGGGTGACTTGTGGATGGTGGATGATTTGAGAAAGGACGGCGTGCAGGTCTATGGCACGCCTGAAGAAGAGCCGTCATTTTGGATGACGGTGCTGATTTCCTGGTTCCCGATGTTGCTCTTGATTGGCGTGTGGATTTTCTTTATGCGCCAAATGCAAGGGGGCGGCAAAGGCGGCGCCTTCAGTTTCGGCAAGAGCAAAGCCCGAAAACTTGACACCACAAACAATAAAGTGACTTTCGCCGATGTGGCCGGTTGTGACGAGGCCAAGGAAGAAGTACAGGAAGTGGTGGACTTTTTGCGCGATCCCTCGAAGTTCCAACGTTTGGGCGGCCGCATTCCGCGCGGTATTTTGCTCGTGGGCAGCCCCGGTACCGGTAAGACCTTGTTGGCAAAAGCCATTGCCGGTGAAGCCAAAGTTCCGTTCTTCAGTATTTCCGGCTCTGACTTTGTGGAAATGTTCGTGGGTGTGGGTGCGGCCCGCGTCCGCGACATGTTCGAAAACGCCAAGAAAAACGCCCCCTGCATCATCTTCATTGATGAAATTGATGCCGTGGGTCGTCAGCGTGGCGCCGGTTTGGGTGGCGGCAATGATGAGCGCGAACAAACCTTAAACCAAATGCTCGTGGAAATGGACGGTTTTGAAACGGGCACCAATGTGATCGTGATTGCGGCAACTAACCGTCCCGATGTGCTGGACCCCGCGCTTTTGCGTCCGGGTCGCTTTGACCGTCAGGTGGTGGTGCCGTTGCCTGATGTGCGCGGTCGCGAACAAATTTTGAATGTGCATATCAAGAAGGTACCCGTGGGTCGCGATGTAGATCCTGAAGTGATTGCCCGCGGCACGCCCGGCATGAGCGGCGCGGACCTGGCGAACCTGGTCAATGAGGCGGCACTCTTTGCCGCTCGCCGTGATGCGAAAGTGGTCGAAATGGTTGACTTTGAACAGGCCAAGGACAAGATTCTCATGGGGGCAGAGCGTCGCAGCATGGTGATGAGCGACGAGGAAAAACGCACAACCGCTTATCACGAATCCGGTCACGCAGTGGTGGCGTGGATGCTTCCGAAGAGTGATCCTTTGCACAAAGTGACGATTGTTCCGCGCGGCCGCGCTCTGGGCGTGACAATGCAGCTGCCGGAAAAAGATCGCTTCAATTACGATGATGTGTACCTCACTTCGCGTTTGGCGATTATGTTTGGCGGACGCGCTGCTGAAGAAGTGTTCTTGAACCAAAAGACCACCGGCGCATCCAACGACTTCGAACGTGCCACGCAAATGGCCCGTGACATGGTCACCCGCTATGGCATGAGTGATGCGATGGGGGTGATGGTTTATGCGGAAAACGAGGGCGAGGTTTTCTTGGGTCGTTCCGTGACGCGCACAACGCATGTCTCCGAAGCCACAATGCAAAAGATTGATGCTGAAGTGCGCCGCATTTTGGAAGAACAATATGCGCGTGCTTGCGACATCCTGAAGGCTAATCGTGAACGAGTTGAAGTCATGGTTCAATGCCTCATGAAGTGGGAAACGCTCGATGAGGATCAAATCGCCGACATTATGGAAGGTCGCGAAGTTCGTCCTCCGAAACCCGGCGCTTCGGCCAAGGCCGATCTTGAGCGCCAGAGCCAGGCGGAAGTTAAGCCTGCGGTCACTGAAGAAGCTCCGAAAGAAGAGCCGAAACAAGACAGTGAAAATCCCGATCAAAAATCGGAATAAGAACGAGGAAAAAACGATAAAGCCGGGATCAGCAATCTCGGCTTTGTTGTTGAGGAAGATAAAAAATGTTATTGGGTTTCTTTTACGCGGTCGTTGCCTGCGCGATTTGGGGCCTGATTTATATTTTTCCACTGATATTGCCCGAATACGATCCGGTGCTGATCGCCTCGGGCCGATTTGCTGTTTATGGGTTGGCCTGTCTGGCGTTTGTCCCGTTTCAGTTTCAAAAACTCAAAGAACTTAGCCGAAGCGACTGGTTTTATGCGATGCGGCTTGCCTTTTTCGGTAGCTTTGTTTACTACTGGTCGCTTGTGATGAGTGTGCAGTTATCCGGCGCTCCCATTGCAGGAATGCTCATGTGTTGGATTCCGGTTTTGGTGGCGGTTGTCTCTAATTTGAGAAATAGAAAACGAGGAGCGAGCATCACCTGGAGTCGATTGGGTATACCGCTGGGGTTGATTTTGTGCGGTATGGTGGTTGCCAACTGGACGGAGTTTTACTATGCCGTGCACGAGCTCGCGGCTTCGCCTTTACAGTTTTGGAGTGGAGTGGGCTGCGGAGTGTTATCTCTTTTACTTTGGACCTGGTATCCGATTCGTAATGCGGATTGGTTGCTGGCTAACAAAACCAAGGGTCCTAAAATTTGGGCGACCGCGCAGGGGTTGTCGATTCTTCCCTTCACATTAATCGGATTTTTTGTGGTGAGCTCACAGATGCAGCCTGCTGATGTGGGCATTTTGGGACCGGAGCCACTTAAATTTATTGTTGTGATGCTTGTGGCCGGCATTGTCTGTTCTTGGGTCGGGGCGGCGTTTTGGAATGCGATGAGTGAACGGTTGCCGACAGCCTTGGGCGGGCAGCTGATTGTGTTTGAGACGATTTTCTCTGTGATTTATGCCTTGATGTGGCGAGGCGCTTGGCCCACAGTTTCCATGACCATCGGCATGTTCATGCTTTTGTTTGGCGTACTGACTGCGCTTCGCGTATTCAGAAACGTGAAAGCCTAGAGATTTGCGCGTCCTTTCTGCCATAATTGCCGAAGTTTGAATTGGGATAATGTTATGACGACTTTTCTTTGGCACGACTATGAAACGTTTGGTTTGAGTCCGAGTTTGGATCGCCCGGCACAGTTTGCTGCGATTCGAACCGATGAAAATCTCAATCAGATTGGTCCCTCTCTTTGCTTTTATTGCAAACCGCCGTTGGACACTATGCCCAGTCCTCAGAGTATCGGCATTACCGGCATTACACCTCAATACTGCCAGGAACACGGCTTGACTGAAGCCGATTTTGCCCGCGCGATTCATAAGGAAATGATTCGCGAAGACACGATCAGTGTGGGTTACAACTCGATGCGTTTTGACGATGAAGTGTCGCGCTTTACGTTTTGGCGCAATTTCATTAACCCTTATGATCGAGAGTTTGACAACGGCTGTTCGCGTTTCGATCTATTCCCCTTAGTGGTGGCGACCTGGGCTTTGAGACCCGAAGGCATTCATTGGCCGATGACTGAAGAAGGGGATCGTCCCACATTTCGCCTGGAAAAACTCTCGGCGGCTAATGGATTAGCGCACGAGCATGCGCATGATGCTTTAAGTGACGTTCAGGCCACCATTGAAATGGCTCGCCTGATTCGAGCCAAGCAGCCGAAACTTTGGGAATTTGCCCTTAATAATCGCTCTAAACACTGTGTCTCCAAAATGATCGCGTCGGATAAGCCACTTTTATGGGTCAGTCCCATGCATGGAAGCGACCGCGGTTACATTCGTCTGGTGGTGCCTTTGGGGACGATGCCGGGGCGCTCCTCGCAAGTGCTCATGTGGGATTTGGCAGAAAATCCAGAGGAACTGTTGACGTTGAGTGCCAAAGAAGTTCGCGAACGCGCGTTTGTCAGGGAAGAACAATTGCTTGAAGGCAAAACCCGTTTGCCGATTTTTATCTGTAAAACGAATCAGGCCCCTTTTATTGTGAATCACTGGGGCGTCTTGAGTGAAAAGCGTGCGGCACAGTTGGGTATTGATAAAGCGCGAGCCTATGCGCATTTTGAATTCATTAAACCGCATCTGGAAAAACTGATGGGATTGTGGGCGGAAGCCTTTGAGGAAGAGGAAAAGGCAGCGTCGGAGATGCCGGATGTGGACGCCTCTTTGTATAGCGGAGGTTTTGCCTCTTATCACGACAAGCGATTGATTTCTGAGGTGAGTCGCCTGACTCCTGAGGCTCTTGCCCAGTGGGCGCAAGACGGACGTTTGGCTTTTGAAGATGCCCGCTATGATGAGCTTCTTTTCAGGTTCCGTGCAAGAAACTGGCCTGAGACGTTGACCGACGAAGAACAACAGCGTTGGCACGATTGGCGTCAAGCACGTTTGATGCGGGGGCAGGGCGGCGCCCGAACGCTGCAGGAGTTTGCTCAAGAGGTGGACGCTTTGGCCGATAGTTATGGTGAGGCCATTGATGAGCAAGCGGAAAATCTCTGCGGAGCGCTCTACGAATGGATGGAAGTGGTCAGCGATTCTTTAGAAATGTAGCTTCTGGAAAACAAAAAATAACTTGAAATAAAATTAACATAAATCGTATTTACGTAAATACGATTTACGTAAATATGATTTACCCAATTTGTATTTATGTTAAAACGACCTCCTGTTAAATGGAGGTTTTGTATGCGCTTTTATTGATTGGCACGTTACAACCAAGGGTATATGTTTGAATAGGTTTGAAGTGCCGCCGAAAGCGGCACCTCAAATCAGAGTCCTTAGTAGGTGTACTTTTCAGCACCCGACCAAGCCGGGGTGTAAGCTCCCTTGTAAGCCTTCATCAATGTTGTCGCGGTTTCGTGAGTTTGATAAGCCTTCACGACTTTTTGATAGACAGGATTATCTTTATCGGCTTCACGGGCGGCAATGATATTGACCAATTGCGAGACTTGAGGATTGGTTTTCGGATCTAAATTTTCCGAGTAAATAGAGTCTGTGAATGCATCGAGCCCTGCCGTGTAGGCATTGCCCCCATTGATGATCGCCGCGGCCACGTCCGGCAGCAGTCGGGCAAGAATACCCGATTCGGCTTCACGAATCTTAATTTTGACTTTGTACTCCGTGATATCCAATTTGGTTGGAACAAAACCCTTGGATGGATCCACTTTAACGAGTCCAGCGGCTTCCAGTAGTTTGATCGCGCGCCCACCGTTGGTGAGATCCGAAGGGATGGCAATAACATCGCCGTCTTTGATATCGGCAAGCGTTTTGATTTTGTCTTTGTTGTGATAGATTCGAAGCGGCGTGATCAAGGTGTCGCCGATCGAGACGATTTTATAGCCGTTTCGCTCAATGTCATTGGCGAGGTAGGCTTTATGCTGGAAGGCGTTGAGGTCAATTTCGCCGTCAGCCAAAGCGCGGTTAGGCGTAGCGTAGTCGCTGTATTTAATCAATTTAACGCGGATTTTATCAGGAGCGAGCAATTCGTTTACCGTATCCCACTGAGCGACATAGTCGCCCACAACGCCGACGGTTACTTCTTTAAAGTCATCAGCCTGTGCGCCCGATAAAAGCCCGAAAGAGAGTGTGGCGGCACAAGTGCCGGAAATCAAAGCTTTAATAAAGGTTCGTTTATTCATGATGAAAGTCTCCTTGATAATCAGTGTGAAGTTTTACGAATAATCCATTGACCGAAGCACTGCACGATGGTGATGACAGCCAAAATGATGATGACCGTGAGCCAAATCATGTCCCGGTATCCCATCTGATAGCCGTAGCGAATGGCAAAGTCACCCAAACCGCCGGCACCGATCGCTCCCGCGATCGCGGTGATGCCGATAAAGCTCACAAAAGTGATAAGCGTGACGCGTGTGATGCCGGGAATGGATTCGCGCAGATAGACGCCGAAGATGATTTGCGGCACAGAAAAGCCCATGGCCTGACTGGCTTCAATGAGGCCGTCATCTAAGTCGCTTAAAACGGATTCGATTTGGCGAGCAAAAAAGGGAACAGTGCCGAAAACCAATGCGACAAAAGATCCGGTGACTCCCGAGCCTGTTCCTACGAGAAAACGACTCAGAGGAATGAGTAAAACGATCAGAATAATGAAAGGAATCGATCGGATGATATCGATGCTCTTATCCAGTGTGAGGAAAAGCCAGCGCTTTTCCCAAAGACCGCTTTCGCGGGTGATCACGAGCAGCACGCCGATGGCCACGCCCAAAAACCAGGCAATCGTTCCCGAAACAGCCACCATCGTTGCGGTTTGCCAGAAACACTCCACCAATTCCGGACCGAGCCGATCAATATGCGGCAGGAAGTAGGCAATCAGATCGCTCATCGCAGCACCTCCACAATGACTTTTTGTTCAACTAAGAAATTTTTGGCCGCTTCAACACGCGAGGCTTCGCCCTCGATGGCCACTCCCAGCTTTCCGACAATGCATTCTTTGAAGTAATCGATATTGCCGTAGATGATGTTGGCTTTCACTTCAAAGCGCCGATAGAGTTCACTCATTAAAGGTTCACCCGCCACCGCCCCACGATAGGTTAAAAACCAGACAGGCTGATCGGGCTTGATGCCTGTGATGGCGCTATTGAGTTTGATGAGATCCGAAAAGGCTTCAAAATTGTCCGCCGCCTGAATAAAACTTTTCGTGATCGGGGCCTGAGGGGCACTGAAAACATCGACGATATTGCCTTCTTCAACAACTGATCCTGTTTGCATCACAGCGACCCGATCGCAGATTTCTTTGATCACTTCCATTTGGTGCGTGATCACGACGATCGTCAGTCCCAGTCGGCTGTTGACTTCTTTGAGAAGTTGCAAAATTGAGTGAGTGGTTTGGGGATCAAGCGCGCTTGTCGCCTCATCGCACAAAAGCACTTTCGGGTCATTGGCGAGCGCTCGCGCAATGGCAACGCGCTGCTTTTGACCCCCTGATAACTGCGAGGGGTAGCTTTGGGCTTTGTCTGTGAGGCCCACGAGATCCAAAAGCGCATTGATTTTTTGCGCGCGTTCTTGTTTTGAGAGAGCCGTGAGTTTGAGCGGCAATTCAATGTTTTCAAAAACTGTGCGCGAAGGCATGAGATTGAAGTGCTGGAAAATCATTCCGATTTTCTGTCGCACCTGACGAAGTTTCGCGCCTTGGTAATCCGTGATGTCTTCCGTGCCGATAAGCACTCGGCCGCTTTCGGGTTTTTCCAACAAATTGATGCATCGAACAAGGGTAGATTTACCGGCCCCTGAAAAGCCGATGATGCCGAAGATTTCACCCTCTCGTATTTCGAGACTGACATCTTTGACGGCCTCAACGGTTTTGCCGTTGATTTCGAAGGTTTTACATACGTGTTCAAGTTTGATCATCTTTTATCCTTCGGTCACACCGGATGCGGATGCATCAAACTTTTTGAGCGTCATTTCAGCGGAGGGTTCGCTGGGAGTCTCAATACCAAAAAATTTGGTGTGACGTCTGTTTAAATTTTTGAATTAAAGGGGAATAAACATCGTTCGTATTGAGACCTTCCGAACGATATTTTTTGCGGAGCGCGGCGCTCCGAAGGTCCTAGAGCACCATTGTCATCATGCACATTCGCATTTCAAAAGCACGCACAGCAGAGAGCTTGTCAAAAGCCGCTGCAGCATCGCGTGTATTTTGAAACAGTTCGTGCATGGTTTTAATTCCTATGCTCAGGTTGCAGAAATCTCGAAAGAGATGAGTACAGGTTAAAGAAGTCGGCGGCGAGCTTCAAGAGGGGAATGCCGAAATATTTCGCTATTCTGAGCGATAGTGACTAGATTGAATAATAGAGTTGATATTTTGGGTGATATTTTTTTGAATTTTTCTTGAAAGAAAAGAAAAAACCGCAAAATCAGAAAGCGATTTTGCGGTTTAAATCAGCATCAAGATCGTTGAAGAATTATTTCTTCATACGATTTTCTTTCAGGCCGACAGACAGATTGAACACGGGGTGTTCGGCCGTATGATCGATGCGGTCGGCCACAAAGTAGCCGGTGCGTTCCAACTGGAACTTTTCATCGGGTTGAGCCTGAGCCAGAGCCGGTTCAATGTAACCCTTGACAACCTTAAGACTGTCGGGATTTAAGAGGGTGCGATAGTCCGCGTCAACCGCGTCGGGTTGCGGCACTGCAAAGAGGCGATCATAGAGTCGGAACTCAGATTCTTTGGCAGTGCGAGCGTCCACAAAGTGAATGGCGGCCTTTGTCTTTACCGATTCAGAACCCGCGCTGCCGCTCTTCGTTTCAGGCAGATAGCGGCAATGCACGGCAACGACTTTTCCGTTTTCATCTTTGTCGATGGATGTCGGTACCACTACATAGGCGTAACGCAGACGCACGGGCTTGGCTTCAGAACCGTCGGCCGGGATCGTCAAACGACGATAGCCCTTGGGCGGCACTTCGGCAAAGTCACTTTCATCAATCCACAGTTCTCGCGAGAAAGTCAATTCACGCGTACCCAATTCCGGTTTTTGCGGATGATTGGGAGCGGTGAGCGTTTCGGTTTGTTCTTCGGGGTAATTGTCGATGATGAGCTTTAAGGGGTGAATAACGCCGATACGACGCACGGCGCGACCTTCCAAATCTTCACGAAGGCAGGCTTCAAGCACCGAGTAGTCAATCAAACCGCCGGCCACGCGAGAAACACCACAACGTTCCGCGAAAAGCTGAATGGCTTCAGGCGTGTAGCCTCTTCTGCGAAGACCGAAAATGGTCGGCATGCGCGGATCGTCCCAACCGCTCACAAGATTTTCTTTAACAAGCTGAATGAGCTTGCGTTTACTCACCACTACGTGCGAGAGGTTCAGACGATTGAATTCGTACTGATGGGACAAGAGGAAAAAGTTCGGGCGAACTACAACACTTAAAGCGGCCTGCAAAAGCGGAGTGAAGTGTTCGGGTTGTGTCAGCAACAGTGCCCAGAAGGCTTCGTGGCGGATTCCCATCAGCTTTTCAGGACCGAACTGATCGTTCCAGGCGTCAAGAATTTCCGCCAGAGCTTTTTCAGAAGCGCTTTGACCGATCTTTTCGCGGTGTTGATAGCAAGCGCGCATGAAGGCCAAGGCGCGTTCATCTTCGCCCTTGCTCATCTTCAAAAGAATGGCTTTGGCTTCTTCAAATTGCGGACCGCGCAACACAGGAATGGAGCGCTCCAGCGCCCAATCGTAGAAGGCGCGTTGATCTTCGAATTCCAATGTGCAAATTGAGTGAGTGATGTTTTCCAGCGTATCTTCGATCGGGTGAGCAAAGGTGTACATCGGATAAATGCACCAGGCATCGCCCGTGCGGTGGTGTTCGGCAAAACGGATACGATAGATCGCCGGGTCACGTAGGTTGATGTTGGGGCTTGCCATGTCAATTTTGGCGCGCACCACCATGGAGCCTTCAACGTGTTTGCCTTCGCGCATTTCGCGGAAAAGACGTAAATTTTCTTCAATCGGGCGGTCACGGTAGGGAGAGTTCTTGCCCGGTTCCGTGAGCGTGCCGCGATTGGCGTGCATTTCTTCAGGGCTTTGCTCGTCGACGTAGGCAAAGCCGGTCTTGACCAAGTGCTCGGCGCAGTCGTACATCCATTGGAAGTAATCGCTGGCAAAGTAGAGGTTATCTTCCTTGCCGTGCTTCCAGTCAAAACCAAGCCATTGGACGGACTCTTTGATGGAATCGACGTATTCCTGATCTTCTTTGACCGGGTTGGTGTCATCAAAGCGCATGTGGCAGTAGCCGCCGTAATCGCGCGCCAAGCCAAAATTCAAGCAGATGCTTTTGGCGTGACCGATGTGCAGGTAGCCATTGGGTTCCGGGGGAAAACGGGTACGGATGCGGGCCGGATCTTCCACTCCGGTTTGCGCCTGTTCACCGTACGGAGCGGGATGACCGCACCACAAGCGTGGACGGTTGGCGTTGCGCGCCAAATCTTCGTCAATAATGTTTCTAATAAAGTTGGTGACCTGTGCACCGTTTTCTTTGTTTTCCGTCGTGGACATACGATTGTCTCAAAATTAAGCAATAATAAACTTCAAATTTTAAAGCTTTTCTGCTTATTTAGCTCATTTCAGAGAGAACAAATTGGGTTAAAAATGAGCAATCGTTCTCAATTCAGGACGCTAAGTGCAAGAAAATGCCCAGGTAAGCGAACTCTCTAACAATTTTTTGAGTTTCCAAAATATGAGCGTATTTTTTGAGATTATCTTTTGATTGACTCAAAAACAGGCTCTGAAATATCTTTCGGGAAATCCTTTGGTAATTGTGTCGCCACACTATCGATCACTATCTCGGATTTTTCAGCCAGTGTCAATAATATTTTTTCTGCTAAATCGTCCTTCAATCCCAACGACACTGCCATTGAAAAAAAGTGCCTTGGTTGGATTTCTGCAATTTTGTAGTGCTTGTTTTGCGCGCGTACTCCCATCGCCGATTTTATCAAAAGGGCCGTAAAACCTCTCCGTTCACGGGGAGGATATAAGGCCCATCGCGCACGGCGCGATTAGGGTCTCACAAATCGAGCTCAAACAAAGAAAATGTGCGATGATTTCCAGATTATGAAAATTTTCTGCAGCTTCAAGTTTGAACTCCTCGCCAACGATGTTCAGCGTTCCGCTTTAAGTCGGAACGCCGGATGCCGTCGCTTTGTGTTCAACAAAGCTCTCGCGCTGCAGAACGAACGGAAGGATCAGGGCCTAAAGCTCCTCAGCTATTGCGAGATGGCTTCCGAGTTGGTGCGGTGGAAGAAGGGTGACGAAACGTCCTTTCTCAAGGAGGCGATGTCTCAGCCGCTTCAACAGGCGCTTCGCGACCTCGACCAGGCCATTAGAAACAGCTTCCGACCGAAGAGCGATCCCGCTCGCAAAGAGTGGCCGAGATTCAAGGTCAAAGACATCGGAGATGGCTTCCGCATACCGCAGTTCAAACCCGGTGACATTGACGATGCCAACGGGTGCGTCAAGCTTCCGAAAATCGGTTGGATCCGCTACCGCAAAAGCCGCCCTATTGCGTTCAAATCCGCCGACGGCTCTTTGACGCCGGGTACGGTGAAGCAGATCCACATCAACAAGGATTGCGGCCGATGGTTCGTAGTTTTCACGGCCGAGTTCGACGTTGTCCGTCCCGAAATGAAAGCACTTGATGTTGGGATAGACATCGGCGTGGTTCATGCCGTGGCGACAAGCAGCGGCAAGTTCTACGACCTCGATACGGAAAGGCTCAAAGACATCGAGAAGCGAATTGCAGTGCTGCAACGAAAGCTGTCGCTCAATCTGTCGTCTCGAAAGAAGCTCGCGAAGAAGGGGCTCGCGGAAGCGTTCGACAAAACCAAGCCGAGTCGGAAGCGTCGACGACTCAAGAAAAGAATCCAGAAGCTTTTCCGGAGAATGCGTTGCATTCGTCAGGACTTCAATCAGAAAACCGCACGTGCGCTCGCGCAGGAGTACGGCTGCGTATATGCGGAAGATCTGAAAACGAAGAACATGACGAAGAGCGCGAAGGGAACGGTTGAGAATCCCGGCAAAAACGTCAGGCAGAAGTCGGGACTCAATCGGGCCATTCTTCGAACCGGCTTCTACGGTCTCAGTCAGGCAGTGGATTGGCAACTGACGAAGGCTGACGGCATGCTAGAAAAAGTAGCGCCAGCATACACCAGCTGTACGTGCCCGATTTGCGGCTGTTGCGATAAAGGCAACAGACCCAAACAGGCTGTTTTCCATTGCATAGCCTGCAGCCACAATGAAAATGCCGACATCGTCGGCGCAAAAAACGTGTTGAGGAAGGGCCGGACAGGCCCGAGCGCGCACGTAAAATGCGCATCGCCTGTGTAGTGAGTTCGGAAGCAACCGTGTCCTTTGCACGGAGCTTCTGAGCCATCAACAGGAACCAACCTTCAATCGCTGCACAAGCGGCTTTTGTAGGAATCCCCGCCATCAATGACGGGGAGGACGTCAAGAGTGAAAATCGTTCAGCGTCCCATTTTTTGAATGTGGATGATGTGTTCTTGAGGACTTGAGCAACCTTGCGATTTTCGGTTTGAGGACGAACATAAGGTGCAACTGCCGCAGCTACCCGAATGACGGTTTTTTAGTTTGAAAATGACGACCCAGAGCGCGGCGGCTAGAATCACAATTAACAGTAACCAGCTGATTCCGTTCACTTGAAATCCTCACTAAAAACCAAAAAGCAGACCGATTAAACGGACAATAAAAGCAACAATCCAGGCAACCAGGCATTGGAAAACAGCAACACCGAAAGCCCAGCGACCGCCTAATTCCCTTTTGATTGTGGCAATGGAAGCTACGCACGGTGTGTAAAGCAGACAGAACACCAAAAGCGCCAGCGCTGTCAGTGTGCTGATGGCCGCTGTGAGTGCCTCAGTAGAGCCAAAAAGGACAGAGAGACTGCTCACGACACTTTCTTTAGCCATGAAGCCGCCGATTAATGCCGTGGTGATGCGCCAATCATCAAAACCCAAAGGCGCGAAAATCGGAGAAATCCAGCCGGCGATCACGGCCAGGATGCTCGCTTGAGAGTCCTCTACCGGATTGAGTTGGAAGTCAAAGGTTTGCAAAAACCAGATAACGATGGTTGCCACAAAAATCACCGTAAAAGCCCGCTCTAAAAAGTCTTTGGCCTTATCCCACAAGAGCAGTGTGACATTCTTGGCGCCGGGCATACGGTAATTGGGTAATTCCATCACAAAGGGCACAGCTTCGCCTTTAAAAACCGTGTTTTTCATCAAGTACCCAAGAAGCACAGCCACGGCAATGCCCAAAAGATAGAGTCCTATCATAATGATTGCGCCTTCACCGGGGAAAAACGCGGCAACGAAAAATGCGTAGATAGGCAACTTCGCTGAGCAGCTCATAAAAGGGGTGAGCAAAATGGTCATTTTGCGGTCACGCTCGGAGGGTAATGTGCGGCTTGCCATCACACCCGGCACCGTGCAGCCAAAGCCGATGAGCATCGGCACAATGCTTCGGCCTGAAAGACCGATTCGGCGCAACAGCGTGTCCATGACAAACGCCACGCGCGCCATGTAGCCGCTGTCTTCCAAAAAAGAGAGGAAGAAAAAGAGCACAACAATGGTGGGCAGGAAGCTCAGCACACTGCCCACTCCGTTAAAGATGGCATCAATAATGAGCGAGTGAATGGAGGCGTTGACGTTCAGTGTGGTAAGCAGAGCATCCGTGTAGTCCGTGGCTTGACCGATTAACCAATCCAGGGCATCGGTCAGCCAGACACCGATCACATTAAAGGTGAGCCAGAAAACAAGGCCCATGATGGCGATGAAAGCGGGAATGGCAGTATAACGTCCGGTGAGCACTTCATCGATTTGAAGGCTTCGGATATGCTCCCGGCTGATGTGGGGTTTAACGACCGTTTTCGCGCAGACCTTATCGATAAATGAAAAGCGCATGTCTGCGATGGCGCTTGCCTGATCAAGACCGCGTTCGGCTTCAAGCTGTCGGATGATGTGTTTGATGGTGCGCACCTCGTTGACATCGAGGTTGAGCTGCTCGGTGATGAGCGTATCGCCCTCGGCGATTTTGCTTGCGGCAAATCGAAGCGGAATATTCGCTTTTTGCGCATGGTCTTCGATGATGTGCATGATGCTGTGAAGACAGCGGTGCACGGCACCCCCGTGGTCGCTTGAGTCACAGAAATCCTGCACGGCGGGCGCCTCCTGGAATTTCGCAACGTGCAGCGCGTGGTCAATTAATTCCTCAATGCCTTCACCGCGACTAGCGGAAATCGGCACAACCGGCATGCCTAAAAGCGCTTCCATTTCATTGACGCGAACCGATCCGCCATTGGCCCACACCTCATCCATCATGTTAAGCGCAAGTACCATGGGTTTGCCCAATTCCATGAGTTGCATCGTGAGGTACAGATTTCGCTCAATATTGGTGGCATCGACAATGTTGATAATCGCCTTGGGATTTTCTTTTAGGATAAATTCCCGTGAGACGATTTCTTCATTGGTGTAGGGGGATAGGGAATAAATTCCCGGTAAATCAGTGACAAGCGTTTCACTGTGGCCGATGATTGAGCCGTCTTTGCGGTCAACCGTGACGCCCGGGAAATTACCGACGTGTTGGTTGGATCCTGTGAGTCGGTTAAAAAGGGTTGTTTTGCCGCAGTTTTGGTTGCCGGCGAGCGCGAAAGTTATTTTTTCGCCTTCGGGCAACGGATGTTCATTTTCTTTTTCGTGATATTTACCGCCTTCACCAAAGCCCGGGTGCATGATTTCTTCAGCTAACGGCAAGGAATTTTTTACAGGTTCCAAATCACGGATGTCCGTAATGGTAATGGCTTGGGCTTCAGCAACACGAAGGGTCAGTTCGTAGCTTCGAATCCGCACCTCAATCGGATCGCCCATAGGCGCGCGCTTGACCATGGTTACAGTCGCCTGAGGAATCAAGCCCATGTCAAGGAAATGTTGACGGAGAGCGCCGCTTGCGCCCACCGCTTCGACAGTCGCGCTGCGACCGATCGGTAGATCATTTAAAGTCACGGACATTTTTGAAATTCTTTCACGTTTCCCGAGCGTTATATTGGTATCTCAGAGAATCGTTTATTTTAGTGCAGACAAGGTCGTTATGCTTAAGACCTCAGTCCAGATCTTCACATAACAGAAAGTCTTTTAATTGAAGATGGCGCACCGTGCTTGTGGAAAAATCAAAGTCGTCGTTGGTGATAAGAATTTTTTGTCGTGATTGGTCTAATTTGTTAAAAAGAGCAAACTCTCGTTTATTGGTCGTTTCTTCAGCGACGCTATAGGCGACTTGAATCAGATATTGACGATTATTTTTTTCAGCTAAAAAATCGATTTCTGCAGAGTCGGTTCTAAAAACAGATAATGCATAACCACGATACAGCAACTCGTTGAAAACGATGTTTTCCAAATTGTGAGTGATGTCCCAGTGACCGTCTGTCTGTCGGATACTGTTAAAAGCAACGTCTTCATCATAAATCTTCTGATAGTACTTGAGTTCTCTTTTCGCCTTAGTGGAAAACTGCTGAATTGGGGAGATTACATAGGCCTCCTGCAGATAGCCAAGATATTTCAAAATCGTGTTCAATGAGCAGAAAAGTCCCTGTCCTTTTAAGAATTTTTGAACTGAGCTGGCGCTGAAGATTCTCGCATTTGAAAGCAAAACGAAGTTAACCAGTCTGCGAAACAGCTCGTCTTTGCGAATTTTGTACCGATTCAAGATGTCGTTGATAACGATCGTGTCGTCGAGATCATTTAAATAGCGGACGATGGCTTCCTTGGTATTGAATTCGATAACTTGAGGAAATCCTCCATAGATCAGGTAATCTGAAATGGAGTAATTTTTAGAAAATTGATTCGCATACTCAACCAATTCTTTGTATACGAATGGACGAATGCGAAAAGCCACGTAGCGACCGCTGAGTTCTTTGGTAAATTCCTTGGACAACAACTTGGAATTGCTTCCGGTAACAAAAAGCGAAATATTCTCAAGCCTTAACGATCGACAGGCAATATTCCAATCTTTGACGAACTGGACTTCATCCAAAAAAACATACAGTTTTTCGTTTGATGTGTGTGCTGTTATGGTACGAATTAAATCGTCAGCGGTCTGAATGACTGAAGAGACGGCTCGCTGTTCGAAATTTAATTTCAGTGTCCTTTTCCCTAAACGCCGAAGTTCAGCTTCGACTTGTTCCATAATGACCGATTTTCCACAACGCCGGATTCCGGTGATGACCTTAATCAGGTTGCTGTCATAGAAGGGTCGGATTTGGCGTAAATAATGTTCGCGAACGATCATAGTTTTTCCCTTACTGAAAGATTTTTTGGTTATTGAAAAATCTTTCATTTGTAGTGAAAGATTTTACTGATTTTTGGAAAATCTTTCAGTAGGAAGGGATTTTTCCCGGAATGTACTCTGTTTGAGAAATGGAAGTTGAGCAGAAAAGCAGAGTTCGGGCAGACCGAATAGTCTGCCCGAAAACACTAATGAGGCAGACGTTTAATTAAGACTGAAGTGTCGCTGCGTCCCTCACCTTTGGCTTGCAGTTCCGCGTAGAACTGATCAATAAGCGCAATGGTGGGCAGAGTCGAACCATTTCTGTTGGCCTCGGCCAGACACAATCCCAGGTCCTTTCTCATCCAGTCAATGGCAAAACCAAAATTAAATTGATTGTCAATCATGGTCTTACCGCGATTGTCCATCTGCCAGCTTTGAGCAGCCCCCTTGCCGATGACATCGAGCACAAGCTTCATGTCAAGTCCGGCGTTGAGACCAAAGGCGATGGATTCGGAAAGTGATTGAACAATGCCGGCGATGCAGATCTGGTTGCACATCTTCGCAAGTTGGCCGCAGCCGACTTCGCCGATTCGGGTAACCGCTTGGGCAAAAGCCATCACAGTGGGGCGGGCGGCTTCAAAAGTGGCTTGATCGGCCCCACACATGACCGTGAGCACACCATTGACGGCGCCCGCTTGTCCTCCGGATACCGGCGCGTCCATGAAACCCAGTCCCAACTCTTGGGCGCGAGCGGCTAATTCTCTGGCAACTTGGGCGCTATCGGTTGTGCAGTCAATGAGCACCGCGCCTTTTTTCATGCCGGCAAAGGCCCCCTCTTGGCCGAGAACAACACTGCGCAGGTCATCATCGTTGCCCACACAGGTGAAGACAAAATCCGCATCCTGAGCAGCTTCTCGGGGAGTGGGAGCGATCAGTCCCGTGTATTCTCCGGCCCACTTCTGGGCTTTGGCCGTTGTGCGGTTATAGACTGTCACGCGGTGACCCGCGCGGGCAAGATGACCGGCCATTGGGTAGCCCATTGTGCCTAAACCGATAAACGCCACGGTTTTCGGTTCACATTTTTCGTACACTTTTCCCATAACAGCAATCCTTATGCGAAAAGCGCTTGAGAGGTCTCAAGCGCTTTTGACGATCTATCGGCGTTTAGCGAACACCGCGTTCTTTAATCGTGGCTTCGGCAATTTGCACGCATTTGCGAGCTAATGTTGCCGTCGGGTCAACGATGGCAACGGTCTTTCCAGCCACTTCAAAGTTGTCGGTTTCGTGGAAGATCAACGGCAATTCGGTGCAGCCCAAAATGAGCACGTTGCAGTCGTAGGTCTTCACGAGATATTCGGCGCCGCGATAGAGGTCGTCGTAGCATTCACCCGTGGTGAAGCCGGCCTTGGCCCCCTTGGGACCGTAAATGGCCTTCATGACGCTTGCCTGATGATCTTCATCGGGCGTGAACATCTTCATGCCCATCTTTTCGGCTTTCTTGCCGTAAATGCCGGTGGCGATCGTGCCGCTTGTGGCCATCAGACCGACGCGGGCGTCCTTGCCGTACTTGGCTTGGATTTCATCGAGCATGGTTTGTTGCATGTCGATGAAGGGAACGTCCAGATGGCGAAGCAAACGGGGCAGGAACGCGTGAGCCGTGTTGCAGGGGATGATGATGTAGTCGCAACCGTCCTTTTGCAGGCGCTTGGCGCAGTTATACATGGCGATTGTGGGATCGGGGCCGCCGTTTAAGAGGCAGGCCGTGCGGTCATCGATCTGCGGATTTTGTTCAATCACCACTTTGAAGTGTTCTTGGTCATTCTTGGCGGGCGAAGCCTTAACGATCTTATCGTAGAGGTCAACGGTTGCCGCCGGTCCGAGACCGCCGATCAAGCCGAGCTTAAAGGGCTTGGGCAATTTTTCCGTGCTGTGGGCAAGAGCGGCCTTGGCGAACATTTCAAACACGTTCATCACGGGCAGTCCCATCTGTTGCAAAGCCGGCACGTTGAGCGCGAATTGCGTGCAGTTCGGGATGATCACTTGAGCGCCTTCTTCAACCATGCGTTTGCAGACGCCGGCGATCTTTTGCGCCGCCTCGTCGCTCGCGCCTTCAGCGCGGATTTTTTCGCGCATTTCATCGAGAAGCTTGGTGCCTTCTTCGCAAGGGAAGATGAACTTCGCGCGCTTGGAAAGGTCGCAGGCGCCGCCCAGGCACGCTTGAGCGTTGCCGGCATCCAAGACACCCATTACAGGCATCTCTTCACCCATTTGGGCCATCAGAGCGCTCTTCATATCCAGAATCGGCGTTTGAATTTCACGTTGAATTTCGTGAATGTAGGAACCGCACTTGAAATCAGGCACGAGAATGAGGTCAACGCCCATCTCCGCCAAGAGTTCAGCTTCATTGAAAATAAAGATCTTGCGGTCGCTGACGGCAAACGTCGGATCGGGATCAATTTTAAAGTTGTCCTCGGTCATGACAACGCTGAGGTCGTCACCGCCCAGGGCGAGCAATTGGGTTTTCACTTCTGTTGCGGCGCGGCGGTTGAGGCCGGCCACAATACCGATCGTTTTATTTTGAGCCATCGATCACACCTCTTGACTGTGGATACAAAAGAAATCATGAGCGCACAACAACCTTCGGTCGATTATTCGCTCCGCTACCTCAAGTGTAATACAATCGACAAAGTTCATCGGACGAATTTTTTGCAAAAAATCATTGTGGGCTCAATCACGTTATGCCTAAAGAAAAACTACTGGTGACCGGAGGCGCGGGTTTTATCGGATCGCATTTTGTTGATGCGGCTTTGAGCGCCGGCTATCAGGTGCTCACCGTCGACAAACTCGCCTATTGCGGCAATCTTTTGAATTTGGAAAAGGCCCTTGCCGATAGGTCGCATAAGTTTATTGAGGGCGATGTGGCCGACAGTGAATTAATGGCCGACGTTTTTAAAAAATTTAAACCGCATGCGGTTATTCACTTAGCCGCTCAAACTCATGTGGATCGCTCTATAGAGGACCCCTCCGTATTTATCGATAACAATGTGACCGCCACGCAGCATCTTTTGGAGGTCTCGCGCAAATATTGGAAGGGGCTCAGGGGAGAGAAAAAGTCGCGCTTTCGTTTTATTTATGTCTCCACCGACGAGGTTTACGGATCTCTTGAGGCAAACGATCCCTCCTTTACCGTTTCAAGTCCTTTCCGTCCGAGCAGCCCTTATGCCGCAAGTAAAGCGGCCGGAGAGATGATCGCATTGAGCTATTGGCGCACTTTCGCCTTTCCGGTGATTGTGGAGCACGCTTGCAATAACTACGGCCCGAGACAATTTCCGGAAAAATTGATTCCTTTGATGATTGATCGCGCGCGAAGCGGTGCAACACTGCCTGTTTACGGTACCGGTGAAAATATCCGCGAGTGGATGTATGTAACGGATCACGCGCAGGCGCTACTTAAAGTTCTTGAGAAAGGCCAACCCGGTCAAACCTACAACATCGGTACCGGCGAAGAGGTTGCGAATATTAAATTGATTCGCGCGCTGTGCACTTTGATGGACTCGGCTTGTCCGGGGCTCTTGCCGTTTGAAGAAGCCATTACCTTTGTCGCAGACCGCCCCGGTCATGATTTCCGCTATTCGATGGACAGCCGCGCAAGTCTTCGTGAATTAGGATTTGCGCCCAAAGTGCGCTTGATCGAGGGGCTACACAAAACGCTTCAGTGGTATTTAAATAATGACGTGTGGCTGCAATCCGTAAAAAGCGGCGAATATCACGAATGGTTGAAACGGTACGGAAGTTAGACAATGCGAATCGAGAAAACGGATTTTGAGGATCTTTTGAGAATCTATCCCGATGTGCATCGGGATTCTCGAGGGTTATTTTGTGAATTGTGGCAGGCGGCTCGCTACGAGGATCTGTGGCCGCAGCTAAATTTTGTGCAGGATAACTTTTCTGTTTCTAAGAAAGGGACATTGAGAGGACTGCATTTTCAGAAAAAACACCCTCAGGGAAAACTCATCACGGTGCTTGAAGGAGAAATTTTTGATGTGGCGCTCGATTTAAGAGCCGGCTCTGAAACCTTCGGTCAAGTTTATAGCGCAAGGCTTACAGCCGACGAGATGAGTCAACTCTATATTCCGGAGGGTTTCGCGCACGGCTTTTTGACCTTGTCAGAGGTGGCTCGTGTTTTTTACCGCTGCACCGATTTCTACTACCCGGGAGACGAAGACGCGATTTTATACAGTGACGCCAATTTGGCAATCGCGTGGCCTAACGTCGGCGCACTCACGGTCTCGGAAAAAGACCGCCGGGCCCGCACTTTTTTTGACTGGCGGGCAAGCGTCGGCCTCTAAGAAAATTTCTTCGTGTTTTTTTGGCACAATAGTGCCTTTTCAAGAATTTGTAGACAATCAAAATGGCGAGCTTTATTGACAAATTAAATCCAGAACAGAAGGCCGCGGTGACGTTGCCGGCCGAAAGCGCTTTGATTTTAGCGGGAGCCGGTTCCGGCAAAACGCGAGTACTCACAACCCGCATCGCTTGGCTCATCGAAGAGCGCATGGCCAGCCCCATGGAAATTCTTGCCGTGACCTTTACCAATAAAGCCGCCAAGGAGATGCTCACCCGCATTCAGGCATCCATTCCGGTGAACACCCGCGGCATGTGGGTGGGGACGTTTCACGGTTTGTGCAACCGCATGCTGCGCAGACACTTTAAGGAAGCGGGATTGCCTCAGACATTTCAGATTTTGGATCAGACCGATCAGCTCTCGGCGATTAAGCGCCTGATGAAGGCGCACGGCATCAGCGCAGATGAGTATCCGCCTAAGGATGTTCAGAACTATATTTCGAGCGCCAAGGAAGAGGGCCTGAGAGCCAAGGACATGACGGCCGAGTTCGGCAAAAAGGAAAATTTTGCCAAAATCTATGCGCTCTACGAGCAGCAGTGCAACCGCGAGGGAGTGGTTGACTTCGGAGAACTTCTTTTAAGAAGTTATGAGTTGCTCGCTCGCAATGAACTGATTCGCAGACACTATCAGGATCGCTTCCGCTTCATTCTTGTCGATGAGTTTCAGGATACCAATCGCCTGCAATACAAGTGGTTGAAACTTTTAGCCGGCTTCACGGCCGCGGGCGTTCGTGAGTATGACGGCAATTGTGTTTTCGCCGTGGGCGACGATGACCAGTCGATCTACGCTTTCCGTGGCGCCAATGTGGGCAACATGATGGATTTTCAGCGCGATTTCCGAATCACGCACTTAATTAAGCTTGAGCAAAACTACCGTTCATTCGGTCATATTCTGAATGCGGCCAATGAATTGATCGCTCACAATGACGATCGTCTGGGCAAAGATCTATGGACAAGCTCGGGTGACGGGGAGCGCATTCGCGTGTTTCGCGCAAGTGATGATCGCGATGAAGCTCAGTATTGTGTGCAGGAAATCCGAGAGGCGGTGGGTCGCGGGATCAAAAAACATGAAATTGCAATTTTGTACCGCTCCAATGCGCAAAGCCGTGTGATTGAACAGGCGTTGGTGGCTTCGGGCATTCCGTATCGAGTGTATGGTGGCTTGCGCTTTTTTGACCGAGCCGAAATCAAGCACGCCTTGGCTTATCTGCGATTGATTGAAAACCCGAAGGATGACACGGCGTTTTTGCGAGTGGTGAATTTCCCGATGCGCGGCATCGGCGCAAAGAGTGTGGAAACGCTTCAGCAAAAGGCAATTGAAGCCAATATAAGCCTTTATGAAGCCGCTCAATCTCTGGAGGGCGCCGCAGGCACCAAGCTTCGCGCTTTCACGCAATTAATTGACGCGATGCGTTTTGAGTTCTCGTGCCTGCCCTTGCCCGATATGATCGCCGCGGTGGTGGATCGCTCGGGGCTCAATGAACACTATAAGAAAGAGCGTGAAGGGCAGGAGCGCCTGGAAAACTTGGAAGAATTACAAAACGCGGCTCAAGCCTATCTCAGAGAGGAGGGTATCAGTATCGATGCCCGAAGTGATGAGGTGGAGGCTGACGGTGCCGACGATGAAATGACTTCGTTGGCGGGCTTTTTGTCTCACGCGGCTCTTGAAGCCGGTGACAATCAGGCGCAAAAAGGTGAAGACGCCGTGCAGCTGATGACCGTGCACGCGGCCAAGGGTCTGGAATTCGATGTGGTTTTCATCACCGGCGTGGAAGAGGGGCTTTTCCCACACGCCAATAGCGCAATGGATCCGAAGGGGATGGCTGAAGAGCGGCGCTTGATGTACGTGGCGATTACCCGCGCCCGAAAGAATCTGCATTTGAGTTTCTCACTTTCAAGAATGCTGCGAGGCCAGTACATGGATTCGGGCCCGAGCCAGTTTATTAATGAAATTGATGAAGAGCACCTGCTTTTCCTCTATGACCGAAAACGCTCCATGGCGATTGAGGACGAAGATCAGTCTTTGAGTTGGGGAGATGGGTATTCTTCGCGTTACGCTCAGCGCTCAGGGGGATATCGAAGCACCTCCGGTTACAACTCATCATCTCGCTACGGCTCATCGGGCTACTCGAAATCGTCTTATGGCCATGCCACGACCGGTTTTGCGCGTGCAAAAATGGATCCCGCTGTTCAGAAAATGGCCGCAAAGGCTCAATATAAGGGATTTGCGGTTGGCAATCGTGTTCACCATGCCCGATTTGGGGATGGCTCTGTGGTCGGATTGATCGGACAGGACAATGATGCCCGCATTCGAGTGCAGTTTGACGAAGTGGGAACGAAAGAGTTGTTGCTGTCGTTGGCGAAACTGACGAAAATTTAAGCTAAAAAGCGGAAGGCGGTTTTCTGCTTCCGCTTTTAAATTGACGAGGCGCTCGCCGCAATGAGCACCTCTTTGGGAAAATAAAGATCAAAGATTGTCAAAGAGCGAGGGATCGACACCTGCGTCCAGGCAGGTCTTTCGAATGACATTCCATTCACCATCGGCGATTTCAACGCCCAGACGGCTTCTTTCTTCCGTACGAATTCTCTCCGGTTCTCCCGGCATTAATATGGGGTGATTGATAGGATCGGCCATCGGAGCGGATTTGACGTAATCAATCATCGCATCCATTTCTTTTTTCATAAACGTCATATCGCAAAGCGCGGTGGGGTCGATGACAAAGGCAGTCATGTTGTTGACGATGGAACCGTCCCTGGTGTGTCCCGGTTGAATGGTATGACCGCCGCTTAGGATACCGGCCATCAGTTCGCAGGCAAAGCACAGACCCGAGCCTTTGTGTTTGGCAAAGGCTAAAAGAGCGCCCGGATGATCCTGCCACATGACACTAGGGTCATTCGTGAGATTGCCTTGAGGGTCAACAATGACGGGCTCATCAAACTTTTTGTTAGCTAGCATTGCCACTCGGGTTTTGCCCAGGGCTACGATGGAGGTGGCGAAATCGAGAATAAAGGCGCCGTATTTCTCACTGGCAGGCATCGCTACACAGAAAGGATTGGTGCCGAAACGCGCCTCTGAACCGCAATAAGGAGCGACGAGCGGATGGAATTGATTGACGTTGACAAAATATACACTGACCATGCCGGCTTGGGCTGCCTGTTCTCCGTAGGTGCCGATACGGCCTAAATGGCAACAATTGGCGATGGTGTACATGCAGATACCGGTTTCTTTTGCGCGTTCAATCGCTTTTTGAGTTGCTTCGTATCCGGCTCTTTGTCCGTAGCCTAAATGCCCATCGAATTGCAAAATAGCGCCTTTGTCTTTGACAAGTGTCGGCGGCGTGTTGGGATGAATTTGCCCTTTCTTTAGGTACTGCGTGTACATCCCGATCATACCGACGCCATGGCTGTCGTGACCTCGCAAATTGGCGTTGACCATATGATCCGCTACGATCTTCGCTTCGTATTCTTCGCTTCCATTGGCACGAAGAAAAGCAAAGGCAACTTTGTAGAGTAATTCTTTTGAATATCGCATTTTGTCCTCCTAAAGCATTTTTTAATTCTATTGAGTGCTCGGGACTTGATATAGACAGAACAGCTTAATTTAGAAGAAAATTCTTCTGACTTGCGCCGCCGGCATAATAATCAGCGAATTGGAGTCCAAGATGGATGCGACAGAGACGCAAGACTTGAAATTCAGCGTTGATAGGTTTGGTGAGCAGATTTGTTTTGCTACGTGAAACTCTGCGCAATTTTGGAAAAGCAAAAAGGGCTTCCCGATCGGAAACCCTTTTTTGAATTTGGTAGGCACGATTGGACTCGAACCAACGACCCCCACCATGTCAAGGTGATGCTCTAACCAACTGAGCTACGTGCCTGTTGCGAGTTGCGTATAGTAGCAGACAATTTTGCGTATTGCAATGCCTTTTTCAAAAAAACTCAAAATTTTCACTACTGTCCAAAATAAATTTTTAAGCACAGTTTTCTACAGGCAATAAAAAAGCATATCGGAATCCTTTAAAGTTTTGGTTACCACACTCAAAAACAAAGGAAAACCGATATGCGAAGAACAACATTATCGATGTTTGCTCAAATTGTCCAGCTTTTGCCTCAATCGTTATTTTTTAAGCTAGTTCAAAAGTACCAAACTGACAAAGCCGCCAAAGGAATCAATACTTGGGATCAGCTCATTGCGATGATGTTTTGCCAACTCAGCGGAGCTGAGTCGCTCAGAGAGATCTCTGATGGACTGTACTCCAGTATTGGCAAGCTTAACCATCTTGGCGCTCATGCCGTGGGACGCTCCAGTCTTTCCTATGTGAACCAACACCGTGACTACCATGTCTACCAAGACTTCTATTACGGTTTATTGGATCATTATCGAGAAGTACTAACCGGAGCTCGGGTCAATCAGATTCTGACCGGTAAAAAGATCTTCAGCTTAGATTCCACCACGATCGGGCTTTGTTTAAAACTGTTTGATTGGGCTCGATTTAGAACCACCAAAGGTGGCATCAAGCTTCACACATTATTGGATAACGACACATTAATGCCCTCGTTTATAGCGGTAACAGAAGCCGCGATCTCAGACATTAAAGCCGCTCGAACACTGGTTGACATTCCACCGAACTGTGTGCTGGCCATTGACCGTGGTTATTATGACTTCAGGTGGTATCGACAGCTCAGTAAACGCCACATTATCTTCGTGACTCGAGTTAAAGAAAACATTCAACTTAAACAAGTTAAGCGAATTGCTGTGGATAAAAACGAAAATTGGGGATGCTACGAAATCATTCTCAAAGCCGATCTGAGGGCTCATGAAAAAGGTCGGCTGAAAAAGGTCCCTAAATATCGTTTAGTGCAATACAAGGATAAGGAAAGTGGACGCTGGTTTGAGTTTTTAACCAATGACTTCAAATTGAATGCAACAGAAATTGCCGCTGTTTACAAGGATCGATGGCAGATTGAGTTGTTTTTCAAGAAGCTCAAACAGAACCTGAAAATCAAAACTTTTGTGGGTACCTCGTTGAACGCTGTCATGGTGCAGATTTGGACAGTTTTATCGGTGACGTTGCTGTTGGAGGTACTGAAAAGGCGCTCTAAATACCCTTGGTCGTTTAGTCGGTTGAGAAGTTATCTGAGATTGAACCTAATGACCTACAAAGACCTAAATGACTGGCTAAACGAGCCGGATATTGTTCCGCTGAAAATACCGGAAACGTCCCCTCAGACCAGTTTATTTTGACCTAAGGGGGTTGAAATGAAAATCGTGTCTTTTTGGACAGCAGATGACTGAAAAGTCTAAAGGGGTGTCTTAGAAATTAAATTATTTTGGACAGTAGTGCAAAATTTTCTTCAACTCTCAGTTTGCGTTGATTTTTTTCAGTGCTAAATCAATTAACCTGCCCGTTTCATCTGCCATGAAAATGGGGATATTGAGTAAATCTCCATCCAGTTTTAAGTTGTTGATGGAAAATCTCACTCGCAACGGTAAATCTTTTTCATGCAAACTTTTGAACTTTTTCAGGCTTTTTGAAGTGACGTTAGTTGATGACTTCACTTCTATCGGAACGATGATTCCGTGTGTTTCCAGGAGAAAATCCACTTCGTAAGAAGGATTGGTCATTGACCAATACATGGGAGCGGATTCGAATTGAGCAGATAAACTTTGCAAAATCATATTTTCAGATAGAGCTCCCTTGTGTTCCCGAAAAACAGAGGATCCATTCAAAATGATATTGGGCTCTACTTTAGAAAGTCTCGTCAGCAAGCCGACATCGACTAAATAGAGCTTAAATGCAGCGGAGTCTTCGTAGGCCGACAACGGTAGTCCAAAGCCGTTGATTCGATGGACAGGACGCACGAGCTTGGCATCAATGAGCCATTGCAAAGCATCGCCATACTTTCTCGCATTCGAACGAGGTTCGACCAAGGAATACTGAAAGCGTTTTTGTTCTCTTGACAAAATTTGAGGCAATGTTTGCCAAATTCTGAGAATTTTGGGAGCATCGAAGCTTGAAGCGTGGGAGCGTATATCTTCAATATAGGTGTACAAAATATCCTGTTGGATCTTTCTGACCTGGGTTATGTCCGATTGGAGGCACCAAGCCGAAACCGCCTCCGGCATCCCTCCGACGATCTCGTACATTTTGAGTGACTCGATCATTGGATCAAAAATAACGTCAGGAACCGCTTCAAGCTCATCCCAATGATCTAAAAATTGAGCAAGCCCGACACTTTCCGGACGAGCCAGAAGAAATTCCTTAAAGCTCATCGGCTCGATATCGAGAAACTCCACTTTGCCAACAGGATAGGAACGAGGCTTAGCCAAAGAAAGACCTAAAAGAGAGCCGGCAGCGAGTACAAAGACTCCTGGACGTTTTTCTTGGAAATACTTGAGCGAATGGATAGCGTCCGGGCAGTTTTGGATTTCGTCCAGGATAAGAAGCCAGCCATCTTCGATGGTTTTGCCGTATGTGAATGAAAGAACTCTGAGGATTTTGTCCGGATCTTTCGTTTGGGCAAATAAGGACCCCAATTGTTCATCGCTATCAAAGTTGATGTACAGATACCGTTCCGCGAAAGCTTCTTGGGCGAAATTTTGCATGATCCAGGTTTTGCCGACTTGCCTGACTCCACGCAGAATTAAAGGTTTTCTAAAAGCAGAGTTTTTCCACTCAAAGAGTTTTTGCATGACGGTTCTTTGCATGGCAATTGACCCGGAAATATTTAAGCACGCATCAAATTATATAAAAAATGATGCATGCGCGCATCAAAATATACGAAAAATGATTCAAAGATACATCAAAATATAAAATTTCTACGAAAGCTTGTTGAGTTTTTTAGTCTTCAGAAAATGCCTGCTCCCGGGTCTTTTGCCACTTGGGTAAAAGCGTGGCGGCAAGCAATAACAAGGCCGCAAAAAGCAAAGCAGCCGAAATGGGACTGGTGAAGAAGACACCGGCATCACCTCGCGATAAAAGCATTGCGCGTCGGAGGTTTTCTTCCATCATGGGACCGAGGACAAAGCCGAGAATGAGCGGGGCGGGCTCGCATCGCAGCTGATAAAAGACGTAGCCCAAGAGCGCGAAAGCCGCCATGAGGACGATGTCATAGATGTTGTAATTGATTGAATAGACGCCGACCGCACAAACAGCAAGAATGGCCGGATAAAGGTAGCGGTAGGGAATGCGAAGAATTTGAACCCAAAGTCCCGCCAGAGGCAAATTTAAAATCACAAGGAAAAGGTTTCCGATCCACATGGATACGATAAGGCCCCAGAAGAGTTCCGGGTTTGTGTGGATGACTTGTGGCCCTGGGGTGATGTTTTGGGTGATTAACGCCCCCATCAAAAGCGCCATGATGGCGTTGGAGGGGACGCCCAACGTGAGCATCGGAATAAAGCTTGTTTGGGCGCCTGCGTTGTTGGCGGCTTCTGGGGCGGCGACGGCTCGGATGTTGCCTTCACCCACCGGTGTTTCGCCCGTTTTTTTGATGCGTTTTTCAATCGTGTAGGCCGCAAAGGAAGAGAGCATCGCGCCGCCTCCGGGCAATAGCCCCATGAGGCTTCCGAGCAACGTTCCGCGGGTGATGGCGCCGGTGCTTTCAGAGAGGTCGTGTCGGCTTGGCCACGGGGATTTAATGGGGATTGTGCTCGGCGCGCCGGCGGCCACCATGGCCTGCAGATTTTTGAGCACTTCGGCTACGCCGTAAAAGCCCATCGAAATCACCGCAAAATCAATGCCGTCTTGAAGCGAAAGCGTATCGAGCGTAAAGCGAAGTTCGCCCGTGTTGATGTCGGTGCCCACCAGGCCTAAAAGCAGTCCTGTGATGACCATGGCGATGGCCTTTAATACATCGCCATTGGAGAGGGCAACCGCTCCTACTAAACCCAACACCATCAGACTGAAATATTCAGCAGCGCCGAAATACAGGGCCACTTCCGATAGAGCGGGGCTGGCCACCGCGATCAAAAGTGTGGCGACGGTGCCCGCGATGAAACTACCGATGGCGGCAACCCCCAGGGCGCTGCCCGCATGCCCCTTGCACGCAAGCTTGTGTCCGTCAATACAAGTGACAAGCGAAGCGGCTTCGCCGGGAATATTCATCAAAATAGCGGTTGTTGATCCTCCATATTGACTGCCGTAGTAGATGCCCGCAAGCATAATGACCGCGGCGGTGGGATCCAGAGCGTAGGTGAGCGGAAGAAGAAGCGCCAGCGTGGCCACGGGGCCCAAGCCCGGGAGCACGCCCACCAACGTGCCGATTAAAACCCCCACGAAGCAGTAGCCAACATTGGCGACTGTCAACGCGCTTTGAAATCCGATGAAAAGATTGCCCAGAAGCTCGCTCATGAAAGCATCCCCGCGGGCAACAGATTGACCTCAAGACCAATAGCCCAGACAAACACCGCGATGACTAAAAGGTCAATCGCTGCGGTGAGGAAAAGCGCCTCTTTAATTGTTCTTTTTTCCGAGGCGAAAGAAGAGATAAAGGTCAGAGCGGAAAGCGCAATGATGAGCCCTGCAGGTTCAAGTAAAAAAGCAAAAGATAAAAGCGCCGCTCCCAAAATCAACACTTTTTTTAAAGCGAAGCGATAAATAATTTCGTGGGGCTTTTTCTCTGAAAAAGTTCCCTTAAGACAGATCACTAAACCTAAAAAAATCAAACAATAGCCCAGAAGCCTCGGGAAGTAACCCGAAGCCATGCGTGAGGCCTCACCCATTGGAAGCTCGCAAGAACCTAAAACGAAGGCGAGGCCAATCGCGGCAAAAAAGAGTCCGGCCACGGTATCTCGGGCCAGTCGTGCATGAATCATCAACGAAATTTAAATTTGCAGAGCGTTAACAAACGAGCGGTATTTTACCTGCTCATCGGCAATCCATTTTTCAAATGCTACCGGCCCTAACAGTTGAGTGCCGCCCGAGAGCCGATCAAATTTTTCCCGAAGCGTCTTTTCGTATAAAACCGTTTTGATTTCTTCAAAAAGTTTTTCACAAGTGACTGCCGGAGTGTCTTTGGGAACCAAAAGTCCGAACCAGGTGGAGATGTCACAATCCACCCCCAGAGACTGAAGGGTGGGAGCGTCAATGGCGGCATCGGCGAGCGCGCGGGTTTGAGCCAGCACAACTAATCTTTTTTCAGCAACGGCGGCCTGCGCGTTGGCGTAATTGTCAAACATCAGATCGGTTTCGCCGGAAAAAAGAGAAAGCTGCGCGGCCATGGCGCCCGCATAGGGTACGTGCACTGTTTTGAGTCCCTGGGTGTTGAAAACGGCATTGACAATGTGGCCGGCCGATCCGGTGCCGCCGGAGGCGCAATTGAGTTTGTCAGGATGGGCTTTGATGTACTCAATTAATTGCCGAGCATCAGAGACCCGTAGTTTTTCCATGGTCGAAGGCGTCATCACGAGCACATTGGGGGTGTCGCTCAAAAGTGTCACCGCTTTAAAATCTTCCGGGCGATAGGGGAGGTCGTTTGAGAGCAGAGGATTGACGACAAGCGTGGCAAGCGCCCCCATCACTAAAGTCAGACCATCCGCTGAAGCGTTTTTCACCTCCAACATGGCTCGGGCGCCTGCGGCTCCCGGGCGATTTTCCACAATAACTCGTCCCCGTTTACTCTGGAGCGCCTGCGCCAGAAGCCGTGCGCACGCATCCAGGGGGCCACCGGCTGGATACGGCACAACAATCCGCATCCTTGAGGCTTTGGCCCAGGAAGAGGCGGGCAGCGCGCCGAGCGCCATGGAACAGAGAAAAGTGCGGCGGGAAATCATTTTTTTAAAACATAACCTTTTTCTTAATTTTAGAATCAGAACAAAAAAGAGTCTTAAGAAAAAAGTCAGTCGGTCAGAATTTTTTGCGATAATTTTTGAAAGAATGATCGGAATTTCAAAGATGTCTTCATTCAAGGACTTTTTTTCGACGGCCCCCGGCATGCTTCTGCGGCGATGGGAAGCCCGGCAGACCGACGCGCTCTTAGCGGACTGCGCGGGAGACAGCGCTCTGCAGCTCGGAGCTCCTTACGGGACGCTATTGAGAAATGCGCCGCATGAAAGTCGGATTTTGGGTGTACGGGTCGAGACTGAAAGCTCTCAGGATTGCGCAAAGCTCAGGCTTGCCTACGAGTCGCTGCCCTTTCGTGAAGACACTTTTGACCTTATCGTTTGCGCTCACGCGCTCGAGTGCTCGGAAAATCCGGAACTGTTTTTCCGCGAGGTTTTCAGAGTGCTTGCTCCCGAGGGGCGCCTGATTCTCTTAAGCCTGAACCCCTGGGGGCCGTGGTGGGTTCGAAAAAAGCAGAAGTTGATAGATTTGTGCGGGCAGAGGCGGTTTAATCCTTTAAGTGTCTCTCAGGTGAAGTCCTATTGTCAGCCATACGGCGTTGTCGATCGCGGGCGCTTCGGTGTGTATTGCCCCTCCTTGAGTGACAACCCACAGCACTTAGCCCGATGGGGGTGGTGCGAGAAAGCGGGTGATCGCTGGTGGCCCGCCCTGGCCAATGCTTATATGTTAAGTGCGATAAAGAAGGTCGAAAATCCTGGTTTTGTCGGTAAACTCATTCCGAAAGGCGGAATTCTCAAAACCAACTGGTCTGGTCAGACAGTGACAACACGCAACTGTTCAGATTAAGAAAAATTTAAGTTAATCAATTGAATACAAACGATAGTACTATTATTTTTTTTTGTCTAATATAGAAATTTTCCGGCAGTAACTATGAAATTTTTCTTAAATCTAATAGTAATATTTTCCAATTTGAGCTTGGATAACGGCATGTTTGCTGTCCCGTTTTCGGCTTTGTGGGCCGATCCAAAAGATGCATTAGAGTAGAGAAAATGGAAAAAGAACGAAAATTACAAATTTGGACTGACGGTGCTTGTAAAGGTAATCCAGGCCCTGGAGGCTGGGGGGCGTATCTTGTCTGGGGCGAAAAGGCGCTTGAACTTTGCGGCGGTGAAGTGGAAACGACCAATAATCAGATGGAATTGACGGCCGTGATCGAAGCGCTTTCGGCCATCAAGCGGCCGGTGCCGATGATCGTCAGTCTTGACAGCCAATATGTGAAAAACGGTATTCTTGAATGGCTCCCTCAGTGGAAAAAGCGTGGCTGGAAAACCGCGGCCGGAAAGCCTGTGAAAAATGTCGAGCTGTGGAAAAAACTCGACGCATTGGTGACTAGCCACGATATTGAATGGAAGTGGATCAAAGGACACGCGGGCGAGCCCGGCAATGAAAAAGCCGATGAGCTCGCTAACCGCGGCGTTCCCCGTAAGGACTAATTAAAGAGATAGGCTCAGCTATGGCTAAAACATTTAATCGCCAAGTCGCACTGGATACGGAAACCACCGGTATGGACATTGAGGCCGGCAACCGGTTGATTTCAATTGGCTGTGTGGAAATCGTCGGACGAACCATAACCAAAAGAACGTTTTATAAACTCATGGACCCGGAGCGAGAAGTTGAAGAAGGGGCCGCCAAGGTGCACGGCTACACTTGGGATAAGTTAAAAGGCAAACCTTACTTTGTCGATATCGTTGATGATTTCCTCGCATTTATTAAAGGCAGTCAACTGATTATCCATAACGCTGCGTTTGACGTCTCGTACCTTAATATGGAGTTGGAGCGCATTGGCAAAGGTCAGCTCACCGATTACTGCGAGGGGGTGCTCGACACATTGCCTTTGGCCAAGTCCTTAAGACCGGGGCAGCGAGTGAACTTGGATGCTTTGTGCGCGGCCTATGGGATTAACAACACCGATCGTACGCTGCATGGCGCCTTAATTGACGCCAAACTTCTCGCGCAGGTCTATTTGGCGATGACACGCGGTCAAGAGTCTCTGGATATTTCCTCCGTGGACTTAAAGAGTTTGCCTGCCATGCCTGATGTCAAACGGCTTCGGGTCGTCAAGGCGAGCGATGAGGAAATTGCTCAGCATCTCTCGACACTTAAGGCGATTGATGAGGAAAGCAAGGGCGCGTTGGTCTGGAAAGAAGACGGCGCGACTCAGGCTTAATTTGGAACCGATTTTGAAAAGTAGCGACGCTGTTACAAAATGTCACTTTTAGCACAGGATTTGCCCTACTGTGCATCCGATTGCCTTACGGTAATATTGTTTAGATTAGTGACTGACAATAATTCTCAAGCATGCATATCAAGTCTTTTATCGCTGTAACGCTTTTAGCCTTCGCGGCGTTGACCGGTTGCGGAGATAAGCGTGGTCCGGTCGAGCGTCCCGCTGTGGAAGTGACGACAATGACCGCGACTCCCACGACGGCTATTCGCTGGGTTGACACATTCGGTCAGACCGAAGGCGCCGAAGAAGTTGAGGTGCGTGCTCAGGTTTCCGGTGTCCTTCGTAAACTCAATTTCAAAGAAGGTGAACTTGTGAAAGCCGGTTCAACACTTTTTGAAATTGAAAAAGAACCTTATGAAGCCCAACTGCGTCAAGCCAAGGCGCAGACCCAACAAGCTAAAACGGAATTGATCAAGGCGCAGCGTGATGCCAATCGCGCTTCCAAATTAATCAAGGTGGATGCGGTAAGCCGTCAGGAATATGACGATGCGTTAAGCGCTCTGGCGGTTGCTAAAAGCGCCTTAGCTCTCGCTCAGGCTCAGGAACAAAACGCGGCCATTGATCTCTCGCACGCCATGGTGCCCGCGCCTGTGACCGGGATTGCCGGCAAAAGCGAAGTCAATATCGGCTCCTTGATTACTTCCGGCTCGACGCTTTTGACCACAATCACGCAACCTGATACGCTTCGCGTTTCGTTTGCAATCGGTGACAAGTTTCTCACGGGCGCGAGCTTAACCAAAGATAATTTGGTGCGCGTGTTTATCCCGGATACCAAAGATTTTCTGCCCGCCAAGCTGGACTATATCGGCAATCAAATTGATCCGGATCGCGGCACGCTCAGAATGCGGGCGGTGCTGCCTCAAACAAAGAAACTGTTGCCGGGGCAGTATGTTCAGGTCCGCCTTATGATGGGCGAATATCAGAACGCATACCTGGTGCCGCAGGGGATCGTGCGTCAAAAGTCTGACGGAACCTATTCTGTTTATGTGATGGAAGAGGGCGTTGCGCGTGAACGCGGCGTGCTTCTGGGCAACTGGGAAGGGACCGATTGGATTGTCACTCAGGGGCTCAAACCCGGCGACAAAGTGATTACCAATCAGATTTTGCGCCTCAGAGAAGGTATCCGAGTGAAAGAAAAGGGTGAGCAACCGGCGGCTGCCGGTGAAGCTCAGAGCGCCAAGCCCTAATCGGAGAACAAGATGCTTTCGCAATTTTGTATCCGTCGTCCGATTTTCGCTTCCGTGATGTCGATTTTGATCGTTCTCGCGGGCTTGGTTTGCATGCGTGTGTTGCCGCTGTCGCAGTATCCGGATATTTCTCCGCCCAGCGTTTCGATTTCGACAAGCTATGAAGGGGCCGACGCTCAGACGCTCGCGCGCACGATTGCAGCGCCGATCGAGGATCAGCTCTCCGGCATTGAAGGTCTTCAGTACTACACCACCTCGCTTCGCTCTAACGGTGATGTTCGCATTTCCTGCACGTTTGAAGTGGGCATTGATCCCAATGACGCTATGCTTGAAATCAACAACCGTGTGAGAACCGCCGAAAGACGCTTGCCGGAAGTGGTGCGTCAAAACGGTGTGACGGTGAGAAAGCGCTCTGAAGAAACGCTTTTGATGATGGCGCTTACTTCGCCTGACGGCTCTATGAATCCGACTCAGATGGCCGACTACGCGACGCTTAATATCGTCGATGATTTAAAGCGCATTCCGGGCGTGGGTGATGTGAGCATTTTCGGTAACGTGCAGGGGGCCATGCGTATTTGGCTCAATCCTGACAAGATGGCCCTGCTGGGGGTGACGGTCAAAGACGTTGAAAACGCTGTTGATATTCAAAACCAACAATACGCGGCAGGCCGCGTTGGGGCCGCCCCCACGGTTCCCGAGCAACAGCTCTTTTACACGGTGACGACTGAAGGTCAGCTTTTGACCGAAGAGGAATTCGGCAATATCACGATTCGCTCTGACGGTCCCGATGGCATCATTCGCTTGAAAGACATCGCTCGGGTGGAAGTCGGCAAGCGCAGCTACGACTCCTACAACCTGTTAAACAGTGCCCCGGCAATTACCGTGGCTGTTTACCTGCAAACGGGCGCCAACGCGATGAGCACCACTGAGCTCGTTAAAGAGCGCGTGGCGGAATTGGCCCAGCACTATCCGAAGGGTCGTATCACCCACACGATCACAGACGATACGACGATCTTCGTTTCCGCCTCCTTAAATGAAGTGGGTAAGACGCTTTTTGAAGCGGGCATTCTCGTGTTGTTGGTTGTGTACCTATTCTTGCAAAGCTGGCGCGCCACTTTGATTCCGATGATTGCTGTTCCCGTGTCTTTGATCGGCACGATGGTGGGCCTTTGGATTTTTGATTTTTCGCTCAACACGCTGACGCTTTTTGCCATGACGCTTGCCATCGGTATTGTGGTTGACGATGCCATTGTGGTGTTGGAAAACGTCGAACGCATCATGGTGGCCGAGGGAGTCTCGGCAAGAACTGCGGCCAAGCGCGCCATGAAGGAAGTGGCGGGCGCGTTGGTGGCCATTGTTTTGGTGCTCTCGGCTGTGTTTGTGCCGGTGGCTTTCCTGGGCGGCATGGCCGGTGAACTTTACCGTCAGTTTGCCGTCACTATTACGATTTCGGTGGCGCTTTCCGGTTTTGTCGCATTGACGTTGACGCCTGCGCTTTGCGCAATTCTGCTTAAACCGAGAACCAAGGAACCGGCGAAATTCTTCCAACGCTTCAATGTCGGTTTGGGCCGTTTTACGAAACTTTTTCAGCGCTGGGTGGGGCTTGCGCTTCACCACCGAGTAGCCAGCGGCATTGTTCTGATCGCTGTCATTGCGGCGTGCTGGCAAATGGTTCAGATCACGCCGACCTCCTTTGTGCCTCGTGAAGACCAAGGCGTGGTGCGCCTGAGTTTGTCGCTGCCTGAGGGAGCCTCTCAGACCCGCACCGAAAGAGTTTCCGATGAGTTGCAAAAGAAGATGGCTCAAATTGAAGGCGTGGAATCCGTTTTGACCTTAACGGGCTTTGATACGGTAGCCAACGACACGCGTCAAAACGCGGCGACTTTTGTGCTCAAACTTAAACTTTGGGATGATCGTCAAAACACCGCCAATGATATTGTGAAAATTCTCACAAAGATGGCCGAGGATATCACTGAAGGCCGTGCCACGGCTTCAACTCCGGCGCCGATTCGAGGGTTGGGCTCTTCAGGCGGTTTTACAGGCTTTTTACAGTCCAGAGAAAGCGATGATCCGCTGCAGCTTCAGGAAGTCGCCGATAACTTTATCGCCGAGTTGCAAAGCTCGCCTTTGCTGACCGGACTTCGTCACACCGGTATGGCGCAATCGCCGATGTTGGCCGTCAAGGTCGACGAGGCTAAAGCCATGTCGCTCGGTGTCTCTGTTTCTGATATCTACGACACATTAGCCGCCTTTATGGGCAGCACCTACATCAATGACTTTACCCGCAACGGTAAGATCAACCGCGTCATCATGCAGGCCGATGCGCCTTACCGCATGAAGCCCGAAGATTTGGGGCGTTCTTGGGTGAGAAACGACGTGGGGGAAATGATTCCGATGTCGACTTTGGTGACTTGGGAGAGAACCTCCGGGGCTGAAACGATGTCGCGCATGAACGGATACCTTGCCGCGCGCTTTATGGGTGAGGCCGTGCAGGGCGTGAGTTCGGGCGAAGCCATCGCCGAGGTTGAACGCATTGGTGATGAAATATTGCCCGAGGGGTATGCGATCGGATGGGTGGCTCAGGCTTTCCAGGAAAAGCGCTTGGGCGCTTCAGCGAGCACCGCGTTTATCTTCGGCATCATTGTGGTGTTTTTGATTTTGGCCGCGCAGTATGAACGATGGTCTCTGCCGATTGCCGTTGTGCTCGCCGTGCCGTTTGCGGTGCTGGGGGCGCTTTTGGCCACCTACTGCCGGGGGCTTTCAAATGACATTTACTTCCAGATCGGCTTATTGGTGTTGGTGGGGCTGTCCGCTAAAAACGCCATTTTGATTGTGGAATTTGCCGCGCAAAAGCTTGAGCAAGGCAAGAGTGTTTTTGATGCGGCGCTTGAAGCGGCTTCTTTGCGGTTGCGACCGATTTTGATGACTTCGCTTGCGTTTGTGCTGGGTGTTCTGCCCCTGGCGATTGCCACAGGGCCTGGTGCCGCGGCTCGTCAGTCCATGGGCACGGGCGTTCTGGGAGGAATGCTTGCGGCCACGTTCATTGCCATCATCTTTGTGCCTGTGTATTTCACCTGGTTTGTGTCCAAAAACCCGGTGCGTCGTGAAGAGGATGATGATGAGGCCGCCTCGCCGTTTTTAAGTCATCCGGAAAAAGAGGACGAAAAACCGCAGCAGACCAAGACTGAAGGCAACCAATAATTGCAGGATCATCTTTTGCAGTTATTGGTAGTAAACGTTGTTTTTCGAGAGAAGTTTTCTAAGCTTTGAACTGCTTAAAAAATAGGCTAAAAATAAAAATCTCCGATTTGATAGGCTAAAAATAGACAAGAACTAGCCGTCAGAGAGGAGATTTTTATTAAATTTTTCTTTTTGACTTTCGTTGAGTGGCAAGACGAGCATTCTTTAATGTGCACGCGGTTATTAACAGTCCTGAAGATATATGCACTCTCAAAGTTATTCAACGGTGATTAAGTTATTGGGAACAACTTCAGATTTGATGTGTTTTGTTTTACTAAATCGTAAAATAGTAAATCGTAAATTACTAAATTACGGTTTACCAAACAGAGGTCTTACCTTGTTGTAAAAAGAGGATCGAGTTGGAGGCTAGAGATTAGTTCCCTAGGGTTTGTGAATTCGTTTGTGTAAATTCCTTTTAGAGGTATTTGGTGATTCTGTCACAAGCTCTTTTCGACTAAAAACATGTTGCTTTTCAAGTGACGATGGCGCAACAAATAGACCGCGCACTTGCCGAGTTTGCGCGACAACGAGCCAATAGTTAACAACAGCCGTCGGTTGTTGTTAAAAGGCTTTTGTTTTTGACAAACGGTCAGATTCCTTAGATACAGCCTCCCTAACAGTTTTTTTCTATGACCAAAGGGTGGATAAAGGCAAAGTATGGCGGAGAGCATAAGGTCCTCTTCCATGAGCGACCGTCTCGGACGAAAAATCCAAGACAGTCGCAGTCCGTGCATCTTTAAGGTTCGATTTCCTTCCAGGCGTTTTTATCAAACATGGAGCCTCGGACTTCGTAGAAATGTTCCAATCGGTACTCGTTACCGGTCAAACCGTCAGGAACAAAGGTGTGGCGGACTTCCTTATTGACACGGATGGGACCGCTACCGTTGACGTCAGCGAAAATAAATTTCATTGTGTCCACAATGCCCAGGTGGTCGTCGGAAACTTTAAGCGCGGCTTTCGGATCGCCGTTTTTCGGTTTGATCAGCAAAAGCGAGCTCGGACGGCCAATCTTGCCCATGGCGCCCTCCACTTCACTGAGTTCCGGCACTACACCGGAGCTGTGATCGGAAACAACCACGATGGTGGTGTTGTCGAAAATGGCTTCTTCACGCATCCAGTCAAACCATCTGCCGAGCGTGGCAAGCGAGCAGACCTCGGCGGCCATTTGCCCCTCGGGGATGCCGTCGGCACGCGTGCCCGGGGTTTCATGGTCAAGGAGTCTGCAGGAGCCCGGTTCCGTAAACCACGGATAGTGACTCAATTCAGAGTCGATGAACTTAAAGGTGTTCTTCGTCGCTTTTGTGTTGGAGACTTCAGGCAAAAGCTCGAAAAGCGCCAGGTCACGGTAGAGGTTGTAGACAAGCGCCGCGGTGCTTTCACCCATTAGGCGTTCAATCCAGCGGCCGTCCTTGTAGATAAAGTTCTTTAAGCTCCAGGGTACAGAATTAAAGAGACTCACGGCAATCAAGAAGCTGTCGCTGTTGCCTTTGTCCACTTTGAGGTTATTCTGGGCTGTGTAGCGGCGCACGTAGCTGTCGCCGATGTTGCGGATCAAAAGCGGCCGGTGGTCGGTGTACTTGGAAAGACGGTTTCGCTCAGTCCAATTGCGTTCATAGAGCACCGCGTCATAGCTGCCGCCGAAACGGTTAAGCGTATCGGCAAAGCCGCGGTTGATCTTTTCAGCCAATGTGAGATCCGTTTCTTTGTTTAATTCCCACGGAGTGCATTTTTCACCGCAAACAATGGAGGGCAGGCTCGAGAGCGTGGAGGGGCCGGAAGCCAACGCCTCACGGTACCAGGTAAAGCCTTGGTACTGCTTTTGAAGAATCGGGTTTTCAGCCATGATGCGGTCAAGGTGGCGGCCCGCGAACGCGTCAAGCATCACCACAACCACATTGTGACCTTCTTTACTGAAGCCAAAGAGTCTGTCATTGTAGTCCGGTAACTCGACCGACTGCTCATTTTCGGCGTCACGGGACCAGGCTTCCTGCGTGGCTTTAAGCATCACAACTGCGTTAATAAGGCTGCCTGCGATGCAGAGCACTAAAAGTGTTTTTATCCAGGCGACTTTCCCGGAGCGCACGAGCCAGATAAATGCCGCGGAGAAAAGAGCGATAACGCCGAAATCCACGAGCACGTTAACTGAGCGGAAGAGCGGATCAGTGTTGGCAATGATGAAAGCCTGGATCGTGCCGACATTTAACGGTAAAAGGAACGCGTAAACCGTCATCAAAAGCGCGATGAAGGAGAACGTGTAGCCCGCGCAATCCGCGTAGCCCGTCAGCTCAAAAAGTTTGGTGACGCACCAGAAAATAACACCGGCGACAGCCACGCACAACAGCAGCGTGGCAAGCACCTCTTCGATTCGGGAAAAGCCCTCAGGCGCGGTGGTATAGGCTTGGATCGGCAGGTAAAAGGCAAGTAAAAGCACGAGCCAAATCGCCGCCGGCGTGAGCAGCGCCGCGGGTTTGACCCGTTGGGAATAAAGCACCCGGCCTAAACCCACCTTAAAGTGCGTGATGACAAGCGATACGATTAAAAAGGCGGCGCCCGCCGACAAGGAGAAGTAATGGCGGTTCGATCCCAGGAAATTCCACTTGCCCCAGACTTTCAATTCGTAATAGATCAGCAAAAGCACCAAAATGAGCGCGATCGGGTGCTTCCATAGCTTCACTCGCACCGACTCAAAGAGGGCGAGCGCGGCCAAGAGCAAAAACGCGTAGTCGGAAGCGTCGCTTAATGTCATTTTGAGCGCATCGCCCAAGAATGTGATTTGATTGCTGCTCAAAATGGCAAGAACCGCGGCGAGGATCCAGAGGTAAAAGAGGTAGCCGTCTTTAAGCGTGGCCTCGCCTGAAGTGGGACCTGACTTTTCGGCAAAGGCAAAAGCTCTCTTGCCGAGATTGAGTAAAGCGCGTCCGAAGCCCTGCAATTTGCGGCTGAAATGCCGCATGAGGTCGTAGACAATATTTTTGCCCAGCGAGAAGATGTTATTGAATGTCCAGTAAAGCACCAAGCCTGAGGCGGCGTTGTACAAAAGCACCAAAAAGAGCGCGGCCATGCCGTAGAGCTGGTATTTGTCGCGTTTTGAAAGGTTCTTTGTGTAAATGAGGGCGCTGGCGATATTGATGACAGTCATCAATATCGGCATGAAGTTAATGGCAAAGCCACCGATGACAAAAAGCTCATCAGGCTTGGACAGATCGGGCAGCCCTAAGAATGAAATCCCCTGCAGAGGTTCAAAGTGGCTCAGGAAGTGATAAGCCGCAAAGAAGAAAGGAATCTGCAGGAAAAAGCCGATGCTTGAGCGAAGCGTCAGAAGCGGGGAGTAGCCCGCCTGACGGTGCATCGTTGTGATCATGGCAAATCGCTCCTGTCCCTTGTAGGAGCGTTTGATCATTTCTTCCTTGGCTTCAAACGTTTTGCGGATCGCGCGTTCTTCTTCCTGCCAGGCTTCAGCCTTCATGTAAATGGGCAGAATCACGAAGTTGACGATCAGACTCATCACAATGATGGCCCAGCCCCATTGATGGGTGATGTCAAAGCCCCAAAGCAGGGCTTTGTGCATCCAGAATTCAAGCGGCGCGATGAAAAGGGTATATAAAAAGTCAATCATTTGCGGCCTTCCTTCTGAGTGTGAACGCTGTGGGCCAGTTCAATGAGCGCGTCGGCGATCGGCTCGCCCGCGCATCCGAAATTCACCACGTTGGCATTGCGAAGTGTCTGAATTTTTTCAGCCATGTCTTCATGGCGTGATAAGAGTTCCTGAACCAAGGCGGGAATGGAATTTTCTTGTCCCGGATAGACGCGTTTTCCGAGTGTGTCGAGCGCCTGCATTTCCCAGGCCTCATGCGGAATCTCCCAGGCTTCAAAGCCGTCTTTCATCGGGCCGTTGCCCACGGAAATCACCGGACGCAGGAAGATAAAGGCAAAGTCAAAAATCACGCCCGAGACGTCCGAGATCATCAACTGAGCGCGGCTTAAGCTCTTAAACCCATCGGGGTTTCTGTCCCACTCGATGTTGTCAAAATCTTTGAGCTCAAGGGCAAGCTGATCCATCAGCGCCTTGTCGGAAATAAAGCTTTGCGGGTGCGGACGCAAAATAACATGGTAGCCCGCTTCGGCTAAAAGTTTCGGAACCGCGGAACCCGTGCGCGTTAAGAGACCGTTTTTGCCCCAGGTCGGCGCAATCAGAATTGTATTGGGCTCGGGCTGTAAATCCGGCGTTTTACGAGCCAACATGCCGTCAAAGTAGGGGCAGCCCAAAAGCGGCAGGTCTTTGGGTTTGGTGTGGCGAAGCGCCTCAAGGCAGCGAAGACTTTTGGCTTGGCCGGGGCCGGCGCAATAAAAGGCGTCGTAGTAGTCAAAGCTATAGAACTTGTAGGTGTGGATGTCGCCCGCGGCATGCGCAATATGCACGTATTTTTTAACACCCGCGGAGCGCCGGATTTGAAGCACATCCACGCCGGGCGTCGTGAGCGCGAAGACGTCGGCTTCAAGAAAACCCAGGGCTGTGTAGGCGGTTTGACCCTTGCCGATGAATTTCGCATGAATAAATTGATCAAGACCGCTTTTGAACACGGGATCATTTTCATCACTGGTGAGATAAGTGGCGCGTACTTTTTTGCGGGCCAGTGCTTCAAGCACCGGTTTAAAAGTTGACCAGTAGGCGGCAGATTCCGCGTAAAAAACGATGGAATTATTTTTCAGATCGTCTTTTTTGCCGCTTAATTTAAAAAACATGGAGCGGATCATGCTCGGCAGTTTTCGGATCAGGAAGTAAGCGCTGGAAGTCAGGCCAATTAAAACCGACAACAGCATGCTGCCTGTGCCGGGATCCAAATAGGCGTAAGCGTTTAGCGGGCAATAAAGTGTCAGCCCGATGGCGGCAATTTTGAGTACCTTGTCGATCAATTTCATTTTTTATTTGCAAAAACTTTTAATGCGATGCATCTCACGGTCAGGGCCGAGAAAAAGATTAGTGTTGACATCGCGGCGCCTTCTGAAATAAAGCCGCTGTCAATCATTTGGATGGCCGCGACAGCCGCGGGCATCGTTTTCGGGGTGTACAAAAACACCACTGCGGAAATTGTGGTGAGCGCCGAGGCAAAGAGGTAACAGAACACTTCGCCGATGCCGCTGATGCTCATCGGTATCAGCACGCGCCAGATTGTTTTTAGTTTTGACACGCCCAAGCTCAGCCCCACCGTTTCAATGCGCCGATCAATGGTGCTGAGCGTGTTGACCGCGCTCATGTGCGAAACAGTGTAAAGATGCATAAGCGTGTTAAACACTAAAAGCGCCATGGCGCCTGCCGCGCAGGCAAATATCGGCACACCGGAAAAAGCCAGCGCGAAGGCTAACCCCAGCACCGTTCCCGGAATGCACAAGGGGATGGTGGCGAGCGCCTCGTAGACTTTTTTCAGCGCCTGCGGCACACAATCGGAGCGACGTTTAACGTAAGCGCCGATAAACGCAAAAACAGTGCCGCAAACCGCTACCCAGAAAGCGAGGATAAAGCTGTTAAACCAAGGCTCTATGCCGTATGTGGAATTTCTGAACTGATAATTTTCAAGCGTCAACTCAGGCACATAGGGCCAGAAGGTGACAAAAGAGCCGTAAATGACCACGGCGATGCTGGCAAGTTCAAAGAGCAAGAACGCCCAGGCTAAAATCGCTGAGGGTAAATTCCGCGCGACAGGCTCCACCGGAAGCCCCGGGCCTTGGCTGCTCTGGGTTTTAACGCGGCATCGGGTTGAAAAATAAAACGCGAGAACTGAGGGCATTAAAAGCCATAGGCTCAGAAAGGCCGCCGCCGCGTAATCTTGGTTGCCGATCGCCTGGTTATAAATTTCAGTCGCAAGCATCGGGAAATTACCGCCTAAGAGTTTGGGGACGCCGAAGTCTGTGACGGTGAGGACAAAGGCGATTAAAAAGGCGTTGATTAAACCTAAGCGGCAATGGGGCAATATCACCGTTAAAAAGCAACGGACTTCGGAGGCTCCCAAAGATCGCGCGGCCTGTATAAGTCTGTAGTCAAGCCTTTGCAGGGTGAGGAGCATCTGAAGCGTGGTGTGCGGCAGCGTAAAAATCAGTGCGCCTAAAAAGATACCCGTTGCGCCGTACAGTGGTGTTTGGATTAAAAGTCCGTTGTTGCCGATTAAATAAATCAAGCCGATCGCCGGCATCACCGACGGCGCAAAAAGCGCGGCGGGAAAAAGCGCCCGAGCCAAAATGGAAGCGGGGGCTTGGGTTTTGACAATGTGCCAGGCAACGGTGAAACCGGCGAAAGTGGCGACAATGCCCACCGCCAATCCCATGGTGAGCGTGTTGGTGAAAGCGCGAACGTTGTAGCCCGTCAAAAGGGAAGCGATGGACGAGGCGCCGAAGAGTTCGGCGCCGAGCCTGGCCGCCGGAAGGATGAGTCCCGTGGCTAAAAATAGGGTGAGAGCGGCGAGAATAAGTGTGGGCAGAGACTTTTTCAAAATTCGCTCCAACTTCTCATGCGCTCGGAGGCAAGTTTAACGGCGTAGAGTTTGCCGATTTCAAGCGTGTCGGCAATGGGCTCTGTGCGCGGCACCTGCGCGGTGATTACTGTCTTGAAGTCATTTAACAGAAAGTGAGCCGTGACGGCAAAACCGGTGAACTCTTTGGCTTGAAGTTCCGCGCTGAAGGTGTCGGGTTGGGAAAAGGCGCGCTCGGTGGCGTTTAACACTTCAACGTCAGAGAAGCGAATCCCGGTGAGTTTCCCGCCGTTGATTTCACTTGACTCGATAAGATTCATGCCGCCGGCGAACGTGGCGACAAAGGGCGTTTTCGGCTGATCATAGATCTCAGTCGGGCTGCCCGCTTGCTCAACTTTGCCGTCTTTAATGACCACAATGTAGTCCGACAGACTCAGCGCTTCGTTTCTGTCGTGTGTCACCATGATGGTGGTGATGCCGGATTTTTGTTGAATTTCTCGAAGCTCGCGACCGATTTTTTCACGGTTTTGCGCGTCAAGCGCGGAGAGCGGTTCGTCCAAAAGTAAAAAGCGGGGATTGATCGCAAGCGCTCTGGCAATGGCCACCCGTTGCTGTTGGCCGCCGGAGAGTTCCGAAGGGTAGCGGTTCTCAAGCCCGGTAAGGCGCGTCATGTCGATTAAGCGGGCAAGCTTTTGATCCCTTTCTTTTTCACTCACATCTTTTGCAACACCGTAAAGGATATTGTCCTTGACAGTGAGGTTTGGGAAAAGCGCGTAGTGCTGAAAGACGATGCCGGCGCGCCGCTTGGGCAGGGCCAAATGCGTGATGTCTTCCCCGTCATAGGAAATGCGGCCCTGCTGCACTTCTTCGACTCCCGCCAAAAGCATTAAAAGGGTGGTTTTACCGCTGCCCGATGGCCCCAAAAGAGAGGTGAAAGCGCCATGCGGCAGCTCAAGATTGATGTCAGAGAGCGCGGCAAGCGCCCCGTAGCGCTTGGTGAGATGAGAAATCGTTAAGGACTTGGTCATTGGAGTCACCTTGCGATAATCGTTTGCCAGTGAGCGAGCATTTCGCTTTTTTGGGCGGCGGCGCTTTTGAAGTCAAGCGGCAAAAAACGCTCGGCCATTGCGCGGCCCTGCTCGGTGCTGAAACGGTCGATCGCGGCAATGCCGCTAAAGGAGGCCGCGATATCCGCCACGGGTTTTGTCGCGCAAAAGTCGAGAAACTTCTTGGCAATTTCCGGTTTGGGAGAGCCATGCGGGAGCGCGCACCCCTCGGCGTCCCAAGCGATTCCTTCTTTGGGTTCCACCGTGGTAACCGGAATTGAAAAGCGCTTAAAGGGTCTCACGAAGGCCTCTGATGTAAGCGCGATAGGGATTTCACCCTGAGCGGCCATGGCCGCAGGTCTCGCCCCTGAAGAAGTATAAAAAAGAATGTTTTCGTGAAGCCTTTCCACGTAGCGCCATCCTTCTTCTTCCCCCATTCCTTGAATCCAACCCAATAAGAACATAAAGCCGGTGCTCGAAGCCACTGGGCTTGGCATCACAATTTTTCCCTTGTAAATGGGGTTTAAGAGATCACGCCATCCTGAAGGCACCGGAAGGTTTTGCTTTTTCAAAAGGTCGGTATTCACGCAAATGGAACCTCCCCATGCGTTGATGCCGATCCAAGAAAAATCGTCGGCGTGCATTTTGGGGTTAAGCGCCGAGGCGTTTTGAGGTTTGTAAGGCTCAAGAACGCCCGCGCCTCTGAGTCGCTCAAGCGCGATGGCTGAAAGCCCCAAAATGACATGAGCCTTGGGGTGGTCTTTTTCGGCTAAAAGCCGCGCCGAAATGGGGCCGGCCGAATCTCGAACATAGGTGAGCTCAAGATCGGGGTGGCTATTTTCGAAAGCGTCTTTATAGGCGGGTAAAAGCTCAGGTTCAACCGCGGTGTAAACGAGCAACTCCTCCTTGGCAAAAACCTGAGAGGAAATCGCCAATGAAATCGCAATGAGAAGAGCCGATGCCGCCTTGGACAGTCTCATCATTCGAGACGGAATTCCTTTTTAATGGATTCGATCAGGAAACGCGCCACCTTGTCGGAAGCCTTTGAGGGCTTCGAGTCAGTGTTCATTTCAATTAAACTGTCCAAGACACGTTCACGCAGAATCGAAGAGCTGATTCCTTCCGTGCGCGGGAAAATGACGAGTTTTTCCTTGGGAATATGGTTGGAATTGTCATGACCGTGCACGAGCAAGTCGCAATTTTGCTCTTTCATGTAGTCGTAAGAGATAAGCCAAGGGCTGGGCACCACCTCTTTGACATACTTGATGGCTTCAAGAATCTCTTTTCGCTCATCAAAATTCATCTCGGGCGTATACCCTTTGGTGCGCTTAATTTCGTCATCAGTGGTTAGCGCGACAACAACATCGCCGATCTCGGCGGCTTTTTTCAGCAAACGAATATGACCGTGATGAATCAGCGTGGCGGACATATCCACCATGACACGTGGGCGTTTTTCTTCGGACATAACTACTCCGCAATGGGTTGCGCAAGTTCTGAAAAACTCGGCAAAAACTTAATCTGTCTACTATATCTCTGAATTGTAGAGATTGCGTCAAAAAAACGTCAAAACGCGGAAAACGATCCGTTCCGACAGCAAAGAATCAAGAGTTAATCAGAAAAATTGCACGGGCGAGGCTAAGTTTTTAAGCAAAGCCACAACGCTCCAAGCGGTTGAAGTGCTCGACTTGGGATTGGCCGGATCGGGTTTGCCCGCGACGGTCAGTTCTGCCCTCATGAGATTGTTTTTTAAAACAATGTGGTGAATGTTTTCTTCACTTTGCGGGTCACTTGTGATTTTTACGGTGGCTTTGTCGAGCGTGTCAGAGGCCAGAGCCGCCGCTACCGCCACATTGACGTTTTTGGGAAAGCCATTGATAGCATCGGAGACGCTCCCGGTAAAGATCACTTCCTTGTGATCCGTGGGGAGGAATTGGCCATTCAAGTATGGCGCTCCTTCAAGACTTCTGGGCGCTTTGGTGTTGCCGATTGTGACCTCAGCCTCGCCCATGAGGGCAAAGGTTTGCATGAGATCAAGCGCGCCGATCGCGCCGTTGGGGATGTACACTTTGCGTCCATTATGGCGGGCCAAGGTAAAGAGATTTGTCCGGAACTCGTCATCGGCCAACGCGCCGATTGAGGCGATGACAAGATCGGAGCCGTGAGCCAAGACGGATTGGGCGTAGGCTTTCACGGCATCCCTGCCCGCGAATTCGACCACCAGATCCGGAAAACCGGCCAGAAGATCATTGATGTCGGTGCAGGCAAAGGCCGCGCACTGGTCGGCTAGCGCCTCGGCGTGCTCCCGGTTTCTCGCCATCACAGCGATGACACGATAATCTTCAGACAATAAGTTTTGTACCTCACGACAGAAAATGCGCGCCAAAGCGCCCGCGCCGATCACTGCGATTTTTCTCATACGTGCCTCGAAATTAGTTTTAACCGAAGTTGTGCTTAAGTTTCAGTTTTTTCAGCCAGTAGCTGTAATAAGACGGTAAAAAGGCCTGCTCGTCAATGCCGTAGCTCTTGGCAAGCGCCTGAGCGATTTTGCCCGTGTTCATAAATTCGGGCTTTGTCTCGGGCATCGCGTCCACCGTGATAATGAAAGAAGAAAGGAGCCTGCCCAAGTCTCTTACAATCCACTTTTGCGGTATGCGATCTTTGAAAATCTGAGCCGAGTCCAGATCCCAAAAGCCCATGGCGTCGCCCTGAACGTAGAAATTCGCGAGTTTTATGTCGCCGTGGGTGATGCCCGCGTTGTGAAGACGCCGCAAGAGTTTGCCGGCGTTTTCCAGCAATTCCAGGCTATTGGGTTGAGCCTGCAGATAGGCTTGCGCCGTTTGCGCGTTTTTTAAAGCCTCTGTGATGATGTAGGAGTCCGAAATTAATTCAAACGTGCGGCGCTCACCCATAGCGTAGACCTTGGGGGTTCCCAGCCCCGCCTCTTCAAGCCTGTGGGCGACCACCGCTGTCCAAAAGCTTCGAGAAGGCTGCAAAAAGTAGCGCAACCGCAGACCGAAGGCTTTTTGATGGAAACGGACGTGTTTGCCGAAATATGTCTCATCGCCGATTTTAAAAAGAGAGGCGGCGGATTTTTTGGAGTACTTCTGACGGTCTCCGTCTTCAATCACCTCATCAATGCGGTCGGCGATAGACAAAAGCGCTTGTTGGTGCTCGCCGGAAAAAACTCTGTAATCGAGATTTCCGACTTTAACGGTCTTGCAGCCTGAGGCGGCATCGGTTAATCGGGTAAGTTCAGGGCTCCAGCGTGTGTACATGGTTTATTTTGTCAAAATAAGGTGAGTATCCGATATCTTACTCGCGATAACTGTTTAAATCTCAATCCAGTAGGGCGTGTGATCGCTCGGCTTTGTCCATTTCCGCGGGGCCTTGTCAATGTCCGCGGTTTTGATTTTTGTTTTAAGCGCCTCGGATACCAAAATGTGGTCGATTCTTAAGCCGTGATTCTTCTGAAAGCCGAGCATCCGGTAGTCCCACCAGGTAAATCGCTTTTCAGGTTGCTCAAAGAGCCGGAATGAATCCCAAAGACCCAGTTTGAGTAAGTCAGAAAAAGCCCGGCGCTCTTCGGGGGAAACCAAAATGTTGCCTTCCCAGCTCTTCGGGTCCCAAACGTCACGGTCATCAGGGGCGATATTAAAGTCACCCAAGAGAGCAAGCTGCGGATGAGACAAAAGTTCTGCCCTTAACCAATCGGTGAGCGCGGCAAGCCACTTCAGTTTGTAGGTGAATTTCTCAGAACTGACCTCAGAGCCGTTGGGAAAGTACCCGCAGACGACGCGCAGGTCGCCCGCGGCCGTTGAAAAATCAGCCGCGATGAGGCGCTTTTGTTCATCGTCAAATCCGGGAATGTTTTTCACAATGTCTTTTGGGCCGGCGCATGAGTCTGTTTTATAGAGAATGGCCACACCGTTGTAGGTCTTTTGCCCACACCAAAGAGCGTCATAACCGAGATTGCGAATGGCCTCAATTGGAAAAAGCTCGTCGACCATCTTTAATTCCTGCAGGCACAAAATGTCTGCCTGTGTCTGAGTGAGCCACTCAAGCACATGATTTAACCGCATCTTTAACGAGTTGACGTTCCAGGTGGCAATTTTCATCGAGCCTCTCCCTATTTTGCGATGGGTTTAATGCCGCTGTGGCGCAAAAGCGCGTCGATCCGGGGGGCGCGCCCTCGGAAGGCGATAAAGGATTCCATCGCGGGACGGGAACTGCCCACGGCAAGCACCTCATCGAGCCACTTTTTGCCGGTTTCGGGGTTAAGCACTCCGGTTTCCTCGAATAGGGAGAACGCGTCGCTGCTTAACACCTCGGCCCATTTGTAGCTGTAATAGCCCGCGGCGTAGCCGCCAGCGAAAATGTGACTGAAGGAGTTGGCGAAGCGGTTATAAGAGGGCTGTTCGGTCACAGCCACTTCTTTTCGCACTTCATTTAAAAGCGTCAGAATATCGTCCTTGCCGCTGTCAAAAGAAGTGTGAAGCAGCATGTCAAAAAGACCGAATTCGAGTTGTCTCACCATCGCCATCGCGCTTTGGAAGTTCTTGGCGGCAAGCATTTTGTCGTAGAGCGCGCGGGGAAGTTTTTCGCCGGTTTGCACGTGACTTGTCAGGTTTTCCAACACCGTGCGGTTCCAGGCAAAATTTTCCATGAATTGACTCGGGCACTCGACGGCGTCCCATTCCACGCCGTTGATGCCGCTCGCGGCGGGCTCCTCGATGAGGCTCAACATGTGATGAAGACCGTGGCCGAACTCGTGAAAGAGCGTGAGCACATCGTCGTGTGTTAAAAGTGCGGGTTTGTCGCCCACGGGTTTGGCGAAATTGCAAACGAGGTAGGCCACCGGTGTTTGCAGCGTTCCGTAGAGGCGGTTTCTTGTGCGGTCGTTGTCCATCCAGGCGCCGCCCCGCTTATTGGGACGGGCGTAAAGATCCATGTAAAACTGCGCGATCTTTTCACCCTGGTCATTTTCTATACGGAAAAATTGCACATCGGGGTGCCACAGTGGCGCGCTATCCTTAACAATGCGGATGTTAAAGAGCATCTGCACCAAGCCGAATAATCCTTTAAAGACCGCGGGCAACGTGAAGTACTGCTTCACTTCTTGATCGGAGTAGGCGTAGCGGGCCTCGCGAAGTTTTTCGCTTGCAAAGGGCAGATCCCAGCTTTGCGGATCATCAATGCCCAGTTTTTCCCTGGCGAACGTTTTGACTTCCGCCATGTCGGCTTTGGCCTGCGGCAAGCTCTTTTGAGCCAGGTCTCGCAAAAACGCGATGACTTGGTCGGGCGACTGGGCCATTTTTGTTGCCAGTGACACTTCACCGTAATTACGGTAACCCAGTATCGAGGCCTCTTTTTCGCGCAACTCGACGATACGGCGCATCACATCGTTATTGTTGAATTTACCCTCAAAGTCAAATTCAGAGGCACGGGTCACATAGGCGTGATAGAGCGTTTCTCTGAGCTTGCGGTTTTGCGCGTACTGAAGCACGGCCAGGTAGTGGGGCACCTGAAGTGTGATGCGGTAACCTTTTTGTTGGTTCGCTTCCGCGGTCTCTTTAAAGGAAGCGATGTCATCGGCGGGGATACCCTCCAGTTCCCTTTCGTCTTCCACCAAAAGACCGTAAGCGTTAGTGGCGTCCAAAAGGTTTTCGGAAAATTTCTGACTTTCTTGAGCGAGAGTTTCTTTAACTTTCTTTAATTCAGCTTTCTGCGCTTGCGGTAAAAAAGCGCCCGCTAATTTAAAGTCAATCAATTCTTCATTGATGATGCGCCGGCGCACGGCTGAAAGTGACTTAAAAGCGGCGCTTTCTTTTATGGCTTTGTATTTTTGAGATAAATTGCTTTGAGACAGGACGATCCAGAATTGAGTGACAATCGGCAGCGCTTCGTTATAGGCTTTTCTTAATTGCGGCTCATCGCAAACACTCATGAGGTGGCTTACCGCGCCCCAAGCGCGCGATAGCGCCAAAGTCTTTCTTTCCAGGGGGGCGATGACATCGTCCCAGGTGGCGGGCGTTGTGTCTTTGGTGACTTCTGTTAGAGTCGCTTGGGCTTCTTCAATCAAGGCCTTCATTCCGGGCACGACATGTTCGGGTTTGATGGCGGGAAAATCAATTAAGTCGGTAAAGGATAAAAGGGGGTTGTTACTCATATTTTGATGACCTACAGATAAGACAGGTCAATATTACAGATGTTCAATGAGAAAGTTTGTCGTGAAAATCGCAGTAAAAAACTTTTGAGCCAAAGATAAAACAAGTCTTGGTGTCTCAGTTCAATATAATGCCGATATTCAATCTGAGATATTTAATAATCTTTATGGTTTTGGCCACACCACAGTCTTTTTCTCGCCCGAAATACCGTCCTGATGTGGACGGAATGCGTGCATTGGCAATATTGTCAGTGCTGTTTTTCCATGCGTTCCCGGAGAGCCTACCGGGAGGCTTTGTTGGCGTGGATATCTTTTTTGTCATTTCTGGTTACCTGATTTCGAGCATTATTTTCAGGGGACTGACTCTGGGCTCATTCAGTTTCTTTGATTTTTACGCCCGCCGTGTGCGCCGAATTTTCCCCGCTGTCACTGCCGTTCTTCTCGGTAGCTTTCTTCTCGGATTTTATTTGCTGTCGCCGGAAGAATTGCAGGATCTTGTGAGGGAGTCGCCCTATGCGGCCTTCTTTTTAGAAAATTGGCGCCTTTATGTAACCACCGGTGGGTATTGGGAAACGGCGACAGAACTGAAGCCTTTCATGCATTTTTGGTCGCTGGGGGTAGAAGAACAGTATTACATTTTCTATCCGCTCATTTGTTTCCTGCTATGGAAAGTGAGTGCCAAGCGTTTTCTGCTCAGTTTACTGGTCATGCTGACTATTTCTTTGGTCTTATGTTTGTATGACACGTATAACGATCCGGTCAGAGCTTTTTACTCGTTGCATTCCCGTTTTTGGGAGCTGTTGATTGGCGGTGTGCTGGCCTATGTGGAACTAAAATGGCCCGGATACAAAGAGAGGTTTGCTTCTTACATAAGTACCGAAACAAAGAATAATGCTTTATCTGCGGTCGGATTGGGACTGATTCTTTGCTCTGTCCTCTTTTTTGAGGAAGGCAAGTATTTTCCCGGTTGGCGCGCAGTATTGCCGACCTTGGGTTCCGTTTTTGTCATCGCCGCCGGTGCCGGCGCTTATTTCAACAAATATGTTTTCTCAAACAAGGTGGCTGTTTTTATTGGTTTAATCAGCTATCCGCTCTATCTGTGGCATTGGCCTTTTATCTGCATATTTAGAAATAACTTGGCCGGTGAACTGCCGCAAGGCTTCTTAATGATTGGGTTGCTGGCGGCAAGTTTTGTAATGGCCTATTTAACCTACACATTTATTGAGCGTCCCATGCGTTCCAAGGCGGCTAATTGGAAGTTGGTCGCGCTCTTGGTGGCATTGTTGGCGTTGGTTTCGGTGGGCAGTAAAGAACTGGTTCGAAAGAGCGATTTTGTTAAACAATTTATCAATATTGAATCGGTCGAAAACACAGCGCCCCTTAGCAGAGACGTCCCAAAGAGTTTTAGGCGCGACAATATATGCCTAGAAAAATTTGGCCGGGGCTTTGAAAACTGTCATACCTTTGGTAAAAAACCATCGGTTGTGTTATTTGGCGATTCCCATACTCACATGTTATTGAGCTATTTACTAGATAAAAAGAATTTACCTGACTTTTATTTGATAGCCAATGACGGAATGATCATTTTTGACAATGCTCACGCCACCAGAAGGGATAGAGATTTGGATAACATGGCGCTGGTTAACCATTTTTGGGATGTTATTGAAAACTCTCCGGAAGTGAAGACCGTAATCCTTCGTGGCTATTGGGGACACTATCTTAAAGACGCGATTAAAAGCGAACTTGATAAATCATGGTCTCCCCAAGAGTTGTTCAAAAATCATTGGACAAGACTGCTGCAACGAATGGTGTCAAACAACAAGAAGATTGTTGTTGTGTTAGACAATCCTGAGCTGCAATCATCGGTGGTTAAAAAATGTCTGTCCGCTAGGCGGATTTCGTTGGCGGAACCTTGTCAGCCGGAAATCAACTTCAATCAAGTGGATCCCTACTATTGGCAGGCAAAACAATTATTGCTTGAAACATTAAAACCCTTTATGAATAAGGGTGTGACTGTCATTGATATTTCCGATGCGCTTTGCTCGGATGATAAATGTTCTGTCATGATGGACAACAAGCTTTTGTACCTCGATAATAATCACCTGTCTGTGCAAGGTTCTGAGGTAGTGTGGCCATTGATAGAAAAAGCCATCATTGCCGAGGAAAATAACTGATCTGTTTTCGTATGACTTCCTTAAAGCCACAGTCTTTTTCACGTCCGAAGTACCGTCCTGATGTGGACGGAATGCGTGCGTTGGCAATTTTGTCAGTGCTGTTTTTCCATGCGTTCCCGGAGAGCATACCGGGAGGCTTTGTTGGCGTGGATATCTTTTTTGTCATTTCCGGTTACCTGATTTCAAGCATTATTTTCAGGGGATTGACTCTTGGCACTTTCAGTTTCTTTGACTTTTATGCCCGCCGTGTTCGCCGCATATTCCCGGCAGTCACAGTGGTTTTGTTGGGAAGTTTTGTTTTAGGCTACTTTTTTCTTAATCCCAATGATTTGAAAGATCTGGTGGAAGAATCGCCCTATGCGGCTTTCTTTTTGGAAAATTGGCGTCTCTACGTCACCACGGGAGGCTATTGGGAAACAGCGACAGAACTGAAGCCTTTCATGCATTTTTGGTCGCTGGGGGTTGAAGAACAGTATTACATTTTCTATCCGGTCATTTGTTTCTTGCTATGGAAAGTGAGCGCCAAGCGTTTTCTGCTCAGTTTATTGGTCATGCTGACCATTTCATTGGTTTTATGTTTGTATGACACGTATAACGATCCGGTCAGAGCTTTTTACTCGTTGCATTCCCGTTTTTGGGAGCTGTTGATTGGCGGCGTGCTGGCCTATGTGGAGCTTCAATGGCCACAATATAAAGATGTCAGTAAAGACAGTCTTATCTCCGCATTAGGTGTGGCTTTAATTTTATTGTCGATCATCTTTTTTGAGGAAGGCAAAGATTTCCCCGGTTGGAGAGCCATATTCCCCACACTTGGTTCGGTCCTCTTTATTGCCGCCGGATCCGAGGCTTGGCTCAATAAGTACTTGTTTTCAAACCGAATCGCTGTTTTTATCGGATTGATCAGCTATCCGCTTTATTTGTGGCATTGGCCTTTTATCTCAATCTTTAGAAATAATCTTGCCGGAGATACGCCGCAGGGATGGTTGGCTGTCATTTTAATTGCTTGCAGTTTTGTGATGGCTTATTTGACTTACGCGTTGATTGAGCGACCGATGCGTTCAAGGAAAGCCACTTGGCAAATGGTGGTTTGCTTAGTTGTTGTGCTGGCATTGGTGTCTTTGGGATTTAAAACAGCGCTTCGAAAATCTGATGCTCTTAACCAAACGTATTTGTACAGCGGCTTAGATGAAACCGTGCAAGAAGCCTTGAAAAAACCGAATCGTTCCGAAAGATCAGATCGCCAGTGTACAGCGCTATTCGGTAAGGGATACTCAGTTTGCAGGACAATTGGAGAAGCTCCGCGTATTTTGATTTTTGGGGATTCTCACGCTCAATTGATGTGGAATTACATCGGTCGGGATCAAACCGCGCCTTCTCTTTATTTAGTGGCCTCGGGAGGGGCTGTGATTTTTGATCAAACTGCGATCCTTGATGCGAATGGCCGGGAACGAACTGACGAAAAAGAGCAGGTCGCCAGGGTATGGGATGTTATTCGTAGCCATCGTGAGATAGACACGGTTATTTTGCGAGGCTTTTGGTTAAGCCACTATCAATCGGCGTTGCGCTCAGTTAAATATCCTCAACTGACAGGCGATGAGCTGTATCGCCAATTATGGAAAGACACTTTCAAGGAACTGCATGCTTTGGATAAGAAAGTGATTCTTGTGTTGGATAATATAGCGGTGCCGTTTAATCCATTGATTAAGTTCTCCGCCGTGGAGAGAGTGAGTATGCTTGATAAGACCAAGAGCGACTACCGTGTTCCTTTTGATGAAATGCCTAAAGAGGAATTTCAAGTTCGTTCTTTCTTGCGGACAGAGGCGGGCAATTGGGATAACGTTCAAATTGTTGATTCTTGGGATGCGTTGTGTGATCAAAAAGGCTGTTATTTGCTGAAAGATAAAATTCCCTATTATCGAGACGATGACCACTTATCCTACTATGGCAATGGTAAAGTGTGGGAATTGATTAAAAAATCTATACACTAGGCGCTTAATAAAAAATAGCTGAGGGTTTTAAGTTCATATGGTTCCGCAATTTGTTCATTTACGCATGCATTCAGAGTACTCCGTGACCGACAGCACGGTGCGGCTTGACTCGGCTATCAAAAAAGTTAAAGAACAGGGTGTAGGCGCTCTGGGACTGACGGACTTAAATAATATTTTTGGTGGCCTGATTTTTTACACTCATGCCCGAAAAGCAGGTGTTAAGGCGCTGATGGGCTGCGACTTGGTGATTCAAAACGAGACGGATCGTGACAACCCCTTCAGGATGGCGGTGATTTGTCAGAATCACGATGGCTACAAGAATCTTTGTGAAATTCTTACCCACGCCTGGTTAAAGAACCAATACATGAGCCGCGGCGAGATAAAACTGGAGTGGCTCTTTAAACACCACGAAGGCTTGATTTTTCTGTCCGGCGGACCGGAAGGGCAAATCGCGCAGTTATGTCTGGCAGGCAAAAGAGATCAGGCGGTTGCTCTTGCCCGCCAAATGAAGGAAACATGGGGAGATCGTTTTTTTCTTGAATTGCAGCGCGCGGGGGGGCCGTCAGATGAAGCGGTTGTTCGCTATCACTTAAGCATTGCCGATGAATGTGACATCCCGGTAGTGGCCACGCACCCGATCCAATTCTTGGAAAAAGAAGACTTTGACGCGCATGAAATCCGCGTTTGCATTGCACGCGGCGAAGTGCTGGCGGATAAAACTCGCCAAAAGATTTATACCCGTGAGCAATATCTCAAGTCTCCAGAGGAGATGATCAGTCTTTTTGCCGATATTCCATCAGCTATCGCCAATAGTGTGGAAATCGCCAAACGTTGCAATCTTGAAGGCGTATTGAGCAAGCCGCAACTGCCGCTTTTCCCGACGCCTGACGGCATGAGTTTGGATGACTACATTGATCAGCTCTCTCACGAAGGGTTGGAGCAGCGATTGGAGTTCTTGTACCCGGATAAGGAAAAACGGGAAAAAGAGCGCCCCCGCTATGAGGAACGTCTGCAGTTTGAGCTGGGCATCATCAAAAAGATGGGGTTCCCGGGCTACTTCCTTATCGTGCAGGACTTTATCAATTGGTCCAAACAAAATGGCGTGGCGGTGGGGCCGGGTCGCGGTTCTGGCGCCGGGTCGCTTGTCGCCTACTCCTTGCGAATCACGGACATGGATCCGTTGCGCTATGACCTCCTTTTTGAACGCTTTCTGAATCCGGAACGTGTGTCCATGCCTGACTTTGATGTGGACTTTTGCCAATACAACCGTCAGCGCACAATTAACTATGTGAAATCGCGCTATGGCGAAGACGCTGTAAGCCAAATTGCCACATTCGGCACCATGGGCGCTAAAGGTGTTGTCCGTGATGTGGGCCGTGTTTTGGGGATCAGTTACAACTTGTGCGACAAAGTGTCCCGGCTTATTCCGGCTCAACCGGGTAAAAACGTCACATTGGCCGAGGCCATCAAGACGGTTCCGGACTTAAAAGAGCTGATTGAAAAGGATGAGTCGGTTGCGCAGGTCATTGAAAAAGCGCTTCCCCTTGAAGGTCTGGTGAGAAACCTCGGCATGCACGCGGGCGGCGTGTTGATCGCTCCGGGTAAGCTCACGGATTTTTGTCCTTTGTACTCCCAAGATGAAAATCCGGACAACGTTATCAGTCAGTTTGATAAAAAAGACGTTGAGAACGTCGGCCTGGTGAAGTTCGACTTTTTAGGTCTGACCACTTTGACTATATTGGAATTTGCCATGCGGTTTATCCGTCAGCTTGATCCCAAGACGACGCTTAGACTGGAGGCGATTCCGATTGATGATCCTGAAACCTATAACCTTTTCCAAACCGGCAACACAAGCGCGGTGTTTCAGTTTGAAAGTGATGGCATGCGCAAGCTTTTGCGTGATGCCAGACCTGACTGCCTTGAAGATCTTATTGCTTTAAACGCCCTGTATCGACCGGGTCCGATGGATTTGATTCCGGAATATATCGCCTGTAAACACGGGGAAAAGGAAGTTCATTATCCTGATCCGAGATTGGAGCCCGTGTTAAAAGAAACCTACGGCATCATGGTGTATCAGGAACAGGTGATGCGTGTGGCTCAGATTATCGGCGGCTATTCGCTCGGCGGCGCAGACCTTCTTCGCCGCGCCATGGGTAAAAAACAAGTTGAAGAAATGAAGCGGCAGCGCGCGGTCTTTGTGAAGGGCGCTGTCGAACGCGGAATGGCGGAAGATAAAGCCGGCGATCTTTTTGATTTGATGGAAAAGTTCGCGGGTTACGGTTTCAATAAATCCCATGCCTGCGCTTATTCTTATGTGGCTTATCAGACCGCTTATCTGAAAGTGCACTACCCGGCGCCCTTTATGGCGGCCAACATGTGCCTGGTGATGGATTCGGGTGAAAAACTAAAGCATTTGATCGATGACTGTTTCTTAAACGGGATTTCTGTTTTGCCTCCCGATATCAATAAGAGTGACTGGGAATTTGTGCCGACTTCCATGCACGAGATTCGCTATGGTCTCGGAGGCATCAAAGGAATTCCGAAGGATACGGCTGAGGCGATTGTCCGCGAACGTAAAGAAAATGGCCCTTACAAGGATCTTTATGATTTGGTGAGCCGTGTTGACCGCACGAATTTCTCAAGGCGCACGCTTTTATCCTTTGTGCAGGCGGGGGTTTTTGATAGCCTTGAGCCCAATCGGGCAAAATTGGCGGCCAATATTGATAACGCGATTTCTCTGAGCGAAAGCGAATCGTCCAATGCTGCTCAGGAAAGTCTTTTTGCGGATGTTATGGACGAGGTTCAGCCCGAATACATCGATGCGAAGCCCTGGAGTGCTTATAAAGATTTGATCGGTGAGCGCGATGTCATGGGCTGTGTGTTCAGAGGGCATTTCTATGGAGCCGTCCAGGATGAAGCTAGTGAACTTCATCCGACGCCGATCATCAATGTGCGACCTGCCAAACGCATGGCTAACCGCCGTTCGCCCGCTATACAGGTGGCTGGTGTTGTCTCCAGTGTCAAGCAAAGCTTAAGTAAAGACGGCCGCTTGATGGGCAGCTTTGTATTGGATGACGGTACAGCGACCATTTCAGTGACGTGCTTTGGTGAAGATTGGCTGCTCTACCGTAACATTGTGAAGACTGATGAATTGGTTTTTGTGCGCGGTAGTGCAAGAGAAGATAAATTTTCCGCAACCGGAGTGAGCATTTCTGCGCGCACGATTGAAGTGCCCGCGACCATCCGGGCGAAAAACAGTATCGTTTTACAGATCGAACTGACAGATCCCAATTTCGACTTTGATCTTCTGAAGACATTCTTGGAAAATCATCGGCCAGACGTCGATGATTCGGGCTGTCGAGTGGCGGTCAAAGTGTGTGACCGTGGACGGGAGGCTTCCTTTGTTTTCTCCAAGGATTGGGAAGTGTATTTGAATCAGTCTCTTTTGGATGAACTGGAAGAAATGCCCGGAGTGTCATACCATTTGGTTGATAAGAAGTCACAAGCCGGCGCTCGGAAATAAATTAAAAGGTATGAACATGATTGAACTGCCCAAAGATCATTCAGATCCCCTTGTGGTGGGAGTTGGACACCATCGGGCCTGTTACATCCATCCTCAGGACGCCAGTAAGTGCATTAAGGTGATTTATAACTTTACCGACAATGCGGATGTAGAGGTTAAGCGAGAGTGCGCCTATTATAGGCGTTTGGAAAAATATCTCAAAGACTGGCGCGGAGTTCCTAGATACTACGGTGAAGTCGAAACCAATCTTGGCGTAGGTTACGTTTATGACCGCACGGTGGACTTCGACGGCAAGCCCTCTCAAACCATGCTTGAGCGCTATCAGGGGATGAAAAAAAATCCCGAACTCTACGATGAGATGCTCCGACTGGTTGATGAGCTGGAACGCTACATGACGGATAACCACATTGTCACGATGAACGTCAAGCCAAAGAATGTCTTGTGTCATCGAATTAGTGAGACAGAAATTTTCCCCGTCGTCTGTGACAATTTGGGAACCTCAGCCTTTTTCCCCATTGCAGTGTATTGTCCGTGGTTCGCGCGCAAGAAGCTTAAACGCCAGTTTGAAAGAATGCGTTCAAAATTACCGTCTCGTGGTGATGACGGAGTGAAATGGTTTTAACGAATAAGCGAGTAATTCAATGATTAACTTACCTTCCAGTCATTCGGATCCTTTAGTTATTGGTGTGGGTGCTCACCGTGTTTGTTACATTCATCCGAATGATCCGAAAAAATGCATCAAGGTGATCTATAAGCCCGATGACGAAATCGCCAAAAAGGAGATTAGAAGGGAATTGGCCTACTATAGGCACCTCAATACTTATTTAAAAGATTGGCGAGGCATGACCCGGTATCACGGCGAGGTGGAGACGAATTTGGGAACCGGTTACGTCTATGATCGCGTGATGGATTTTGACGGGAAGATTTCACAGACGATAACGGATCGCTACAAGATTGAGAATTTGAAAGACAACTGGCGGGAGCTTCAGACGCTTGTTGAGACTTTAGAGAAATACATGTGGGATAACCGCATTGTGACGATGGCTCTTAAGCCTCACAATGTTTTATGTCAACGCATCAGTGAAAATGAAATTTTCCCGGTGATTTGTGACAATATCGGCATAGCGACACGTATTCCGGTTGTGCTTTACTGCCCGTGGTTGTGTCATCGCAAGCAAAAGAAGTTGTTTGCCAAATTTGAACATCAACCGTTAATGCAAGCGTTAAGGAAGTTGCAGCGCGGTTAATGAACGGTATATGTAAAAATGAAAGTTGCTCTCTGTCTCTATAAATATTTCCCATACGGGGGCTTGCAAAGGGATTTTTTGCGAATCGCCAACGAAATAATTGCCCGTGGGCACGAAGTCAGGGTATACGTTCAATCATGGCAAGGTGAGAAGCCCCAAAATATGGAGATTATCCAGGTGCCCGTCCGGGCGTTGAGCAATCACCGAAAGGCGCAGAAATTCCACGCTTGGGTGATGGAGCATCTTCATAAAAACCCTGTTGATCGGTTGGTTGGCTTCAATAAAATGCCCGATTTGGATGTCTACTATGGGGCCGACATCTGTTATGAGGAAAAAGCCCAAACGGAAAAAGGCTTTTTCTATCGTCTCACACCGAGATATCACCATCTGCATAACTTCGAAGCTCAAACGGTGGGGCGTGGGCTAAAGACCAAGCTCATGATTATTACGCCGAAACAAAAAGTGGAGTTTCAGAAGCATTATCAAACCGAAGACGAGCGTTTTTATCTACTTCCTCCGGGAATTGCCAAAGATAGAAAGTACACGAATTTTTCGGACGCCAAGAGACTGGCGATTCGTGAGCAACTGCAACTAAAGCCGGAAGACTTTTTGGTCATCCAAATCGGTTCTGACTTTAAACGCAAAGGATTGGATCGGTCGATCGCCACCTTGTCTTCATTGCCTCAGGAAGTGCGCTCTCACACTCACTTGTATGTTTTGGGGCAGGATAAGTCTCAAGCTTATGAACAACAGGCTCGTCAATCAGGAGTCTCGTCACAGGTGCATATTTTGGGTGGACGTGATGACGTGGCAGACTTTATCGCCGCTGCCGACCTTTTTGTGCATCCCGCTCGCTCTGAAAACACCGGCACGGTCATTCTGGAAGCGATGGTCGGAGGCGTTCCTCAAATTGTGACTGATGTTTGCGGATACGCCCATTATGTGTGGGAAGCCGATAGCGGTCTGGTATTGGATTCCCCATTTAGTCAGGAGCAGTTTAACGAGTTTATGCTCCAAGCTTTGAATAAGCAGTTGCTTTCTCGCTGGCGCGGCAATGCTTGCCGGTTTGCTGATACGGAAGATCTTTATTCATTGCCTCAAAAAGCCGCGGACATTATTTTGGAATAACTATGCTTATCTTAAAGAAACCTTTTGACGATCTTTGGAAGGGTAAAGACGCTTTTGAGGAAGTAGAAAAGATCTCAGGAGAAGTCTACCGATCGGTTGCCACTCGAGAAACCCTTCGCTTTGAGGTGCGGGGCAAAGGCTATTACCTTAAATTGCACCACGGAATCACCTATAAGGAATTCTTTAAGAACGTGTTTTCATTTCATGCGCCGGTTTTGGGCGCTCGAAACGAATGGCGAGCTATTAACCGGTTGGCGCAGCTGGGTGTTGATACGATGAAAGGTGTTGCATACGGCGAACGGGGATTAAACCCGATTAAACAGACGTCTTTTATTGTGACGGAAGATTTAGCGCCCTGCATCAGTTTGGAAGACTTTTGTGAGAAGTGGGCAACCGAACCTCCAGCGTATTCCGTAAAAAAAGCCCTGGTCACACGCGTGGCGGAGATGGTTCGAAAGATGCACGAAGCCGGTATCAATCACCGAGATTGCTATATTTGTCACTTTTTACTTCAGCTTCCGTTTGACGATTTGAACAATTTCAAACTTTCTATTATCGATTTGCACCGCGCTCAAATTCGCGCTCAAGTGCCCTATCGTTGGAGAAATAAGGATTTGGTGGCGTTGTACTACTCGGTGATGGATATAGGATTAAAACCTCGAGACTATCTGAGGTTTTTGAAAATTTATTTCAATGGCCGTCCATTGAAAGAAATTTTTAAAGATGAGGCAAAACTGATCGAATCCTTTGAAGCAAAAGCTCAAAAGATTCGTGCCCGCACTCTTAAAAAGGGGCTCTAAATGGAAGTCCATCTTGGAAAATTTCTTGGTCGGGGCATGGATCGGTTCTGCTACGAGAACCTGGACAATCCGAATACTTGTTTGAAAGTTTCAAAGCTCGATAATTCCCGCCAATCCATTAAAGAGGCGAGATATTTCAAATATCTTCAGAAAAAAGGCATCGCGCCTTCTTTTATGCCAAAGTTCGTGGGTCTTTACACGATCGGCAACGACATGATTATGGAGCAGGAGTACTTCAGAACAACGGAAGAAGTGACTGCAATCGGATTGCGGGAGTACCTTTCTGTCGCCACAGATGCTGAATTATTGGAATTAGAAAAAGAGCTTCAGAAATTGAAAGCTGAGATGATCCGTTTAAATGTTATTGTGACGGATATGAGAACAACTAATTTTATGGTGATGCTCAAGGGGACAAAGATTGAAAGACTCGTAGTTTTTGACGGATACGGATGTCCCGAGTTAGTCCCCTTGGCTCAGTGGATTCCCTGTTTGGGCAAGCGCAAACTCGAAAAACATTGGAAGCGCTTTTTTGGCCGTTATGAAGCTGAAAAGGTTCAGTATCGGAAAAAGGTTGCCTAAACAGGTTGCTCTTTTCTAGCTGGATCAGTTAAGTAAAGAAGAGTCCAGAGAATAACGAAGGGAATGAGCATATTTTGCTCAAACCAATTTTGGTCAGCTAGACCGCAAGCTAGAATGCTGGCGAGTGTGCACATACGAGGCAAATCTCTAAGTGAACTTTTAACAAAGCCGACGAGCGCAAGTAACCAGCCTAATACCATAGTTAAACCACCAGTTGCTAATGCGATAAAAAAGTCTGAGTGAAAGTGGGCCATCTTCCATGTAGATATTGGGAAAATGATTCCTTGTTCGGCCATAGCGTTAGTAGCATCGTTTCCCCAGCCAAAAATTGGTTTTAAAGGGAAGGCTTGCAAAACCATTTTCCACATTTCAATGCGTAACCCCCAGGAAGTGTAAGAATTTCCTTTATTAAATTGATTTAAATCTTCTATGCCAGTTTGCAAACGGCCGGACATGTATGAAGCAATGATTAGCAGTAAAAATAGGCATGTAAAAACAAGGCTTATTTTTCTGGAATCTTTATTTCCAAACACGAGAAAAACACATGCTGCGGCTGCAAAAGGAAGAATGGCTTGACGCACCCCCGTTAGGATGATTAAGACTAATGAAGTTAGTCCGGTAAATATAACTAAAAATAATTCTTTTGAACTAAATAACTTTTTGTTAACAAATAAAACAGAAAAAATTGCTATTGCCATATAGCTAATAACATCGATTAACTGATTTTTATTTGTATGCAGTATGTCATCGGTTACACCATGTCTATACAGGTCGATAGTTATGGCTAAGTTGAGCATCAGCAATACAAAACTAAGGTACACAACTAGATTTTTTCTAGTAAGTTTGTATGTGTATAGCGCTGAAAATAAAAAAATTGCGACTAAAAAAGCGTTAATGTATTGAGTAAGTCCTTTTGTTCCGTGGACAAACATAAGGACAATGACACAAAAAATCCACGGTAACCAATACAGAGAGAAGCTTCTAATTTCAGACGAAAAAATGGGTTCTGACAGTTTTTTTATGTTTATAGTGATTATTAGTATGGTCAAAATAAAAATCAAATATTTGAATTTTGTTGCTCCTAAGATAGTGGCTAAACCACAAGCTGATAAACAACAAAACAAGAGAATGATTTGAAGAATAGTGGAACGCTGAGAACAAGACGAATACATTGTTGCTATATATCAAAAAAGAATAAAAGGGTTTAGGTTGTCATTGTATAGAAATAATTTTATGTTGAAAAAATAATGCGCTTTGTTTAAATTGCCAAAAACGAGTATATATCCTTCGATATTGGGAAAACTGATTCTCTATGCCTAAAGTTTCTATCGTTCTTCCGGTTTACAATACGTCAAAATATTTGTCAGATTGTTTGAATTCAATTTTTTCTCAGACATATAAAGATTTTGTCGTGTATGCAGTAGATGATGGTTCTACTGATAATTCTTTGGAAATACTCCAAAAATATCAATCAAAAGAAAGTCGATTGATAGTTCTTTCTCAGTTGAATCAAGGGGCGGCATCGGCTAGAAATGCGGCTTTAAAATTAATCTACAAAAATTGTGAAGATAACGATTACGTATTATTTTTCGATTCTGATGATTTAATTGATGAGGGCTGTTTGCAAAAGTGCATCCAAGAGATGGAAGGTGCAGATCTTCTGATTTTTGGACTACGTAAATTTACGCAAAGTGGTTTTTACTCATCAGGCAGATTGGTTCCAGCAGAGGTTACTCTTAATCAAGAACAATTATGTGATTACTATTTTCGACTAAATGATTGGGTCACTGGTACCACGGTAACTTTAAATGGTCTCTGTAATAAATGTTTTAAATTGTCTGTATTAAGGGATAAGTTCTTCGACGCTTCTTTGAGGATTGCTGAGGATCAGGATTTTTTTATTAATTTGATTCCACAAATCAAACGAGCAAAGGTAATTCCCGATCCTTTCTATTTATATCGTATGCGAAGTTCTTCTTTGACTCATGTTGAGAAAAAAATGGGTTTTACGGATGACTTCTTTGTTCACCAAAAATATATTGATAAAAAAGATTTACCTTCTTATGAGCGATACGGGATACAACATCGATACATTGAAAGCATTTGGTCTGATTTGCACCGTTCATTGGTATCGAAAAACAATCTAAAACAAAAGAGTGATTTTTATAAATTGGTGAAATCTGCGCTTCAGAAAAAATTCGAATTTCAACTAACCTCGAAAGATAAGAAGAGGTTGAAGATTATGAGACTAGGTTTTTTCCTTAACCTCATTTATGCTTATCTAAAATTGACCAAAGAGAAAAGAAAACAGCTTGACCTCTAGATATGACACTTAATCAAAGTAATAGTTTTGCTTCATCGTACCCTTACTATTCTTGCGTAACATCTTGAAATAGAAGCTTAAGAATGTGGGACCGAATTTAAAAAGAAAAAATCGCTGTCGGTATTTTTTGTTCAATTCAGTTCCGCTACTAAGCTTCAAAATCGTTTGATAGTACTCTGACAGCGATTTCCAATACTCTGGTGAATATTCATTTTCCGTGAAGCAGCGACGCACAGCCTGCCACCAGCCGTTTAACAACCGAATCAATGTGCCTTCGCGAAGGTACGGATTTTCTGCTTTTTCTATTTCCTCAGTCAGAGAATTAAAAAGCAAAATATCTTGGTTGTATTGCTTTTTGCTATGAGAAAGGGATGATTTTCTCAATCTATACAAATATGTTTGATTGGAAAAAACAACCCCTGAATGCACGGCTTTGGTGGCTCTTAACATGAAGTCTTTATCTTCACCTTTGCCAAGCTTTTCATGAAAATGCAACCCTTGAATTGCGGAAAGTCGGTAACAGCGGTTGCCGATAAAAAAGAGAGAAGTAGGAGACGAAAAGTTACGCCACTGACCTAAAGTGAAAAAATGTGCGTAAATGTTGTCTAAATCCAGAAGCACCGGTTCATGAAGATTAAATTCTTTATTTTGGGGGCCTCTGAGATCAAAGGAACGGCAACCGCACACTAAGTAAGGCACATCGAAGCGGATAATGTTGTCAGTGAATTTCGCCAGGAAATCTTCTGTGACAATGTCATCGGAATCGACAAAGCAGACATAATCAAAATTCTTCACTCTTTCAATGTAATCAAGAGCGAAGTTTCGAGCTGAAGAGACACCACCATTCGGTTTGGTCAATACCTTTATCGGGTAGGACTGTGTCTCGTAGGTTTTGAGTATGCTGAGTGAATCGTCAGTTGAACCGTCATCAACTGCAATCACCGAAAAGTTCTTATATGTCTGCGCAAATAAAGAATCCAGCGTTTCTTTTAAATAACGGGCTGAGTTGTAGACTGGGACGATAATGGCAAATGAAGGTTCACTCATTTAGTGAGCTCCAATTTCTCGCGGCCAAAACCCTAATCGAATTTTCTCCGCGAGTAATCCTTTACGTTATTTCAAAAGTTCTTCAATTTTGGAGATGACTTCTTCCTTAGAGGGCCACCGTCCTTCTTCACCTAAAACGATAGCGTTCGGATTCCAGGGACCAGTGCGTCTCGGATCCGTGACGCCAATTAAAGTGATTTGACGTGCGCCAACGGCAGCCGCCACGTGGCTGATGCCGGAGTCGTTAGCGATCACTAATTGCGCTTCTTTACACAAAGCGGCGTAGGTGCCGAGGTTGGTCGGCGGCAAATGAGTTGCGTCAGGGCATGCGACTTTGGCATCGGCGGCTTCGTCAGGGGACGGTAGCACAATGGGCTCAATACCCAAGTCCCGCAGGGGTTTCACAACACAGTTAATTTCCGTCCAATGCTTGATCTTACCGTGGTGAACGCCTCGGGCGATCGGCGCGATTAGCGCAAATTTTTCCGGGATATTAAATTTTTCAATCAGGTTCTTGGCGCCTGCCGTATGGCGAGTGATGAGTTTTAGTCCTAAATCTTTAGGAGCTTCAGTCCAAGCAGGCTCTTTCCCCCAGGCTTTAATAGCGCCAAGAGTCGCGGCAAAGAAACGTTCAACTTCGTGGATATTTTTTTCAGGTTCGGGAACTTTCTGATCCAGCAGCAGGAAACGGCCGTCCGTCGGGAAACCGGCGGCACGGATGCCCGCCAGGCGGAACTGCAGGGCGGAGCCGAAAGAGTTCGGGAAAAGCAGCCCCAGCGGTTTATTTAGTTGTTCAGACAGGTAATGAAGCCGTTGTAAATCTTCGCTTACATGACCTTCAATCGGGTCAAAGCGCCAGCTCATGCCAAGCATCAGGTCTTCGGCAAAACGCTTGCCGACCAAATAAGGTGTAAAGCCACTGGCTTCCAATAAGCGCAAGGAGGGGAGGGTCATGCAACAGTCGCCCACGTGGTTGGGCAGGCGGCAAACAACAATCGGATTCATAACAGTCTCGTTTTAATAAGCTGATACAGAAAAGTAAACAATGATACATTCTACTCGACTTAAAACCCTAAAATAAAACCGATTCAAGCAATTTTTGATAGGGAGAAAACTCAATGCAAAAGATCACTCAGATGGCAGCGGCCGGTGTAATGGCCATGACAATGACAGCGGCGATGGCAGGTGACTCGATGAACGGCACAACGCTTGCGGAAAAAGGAATGACGATGACAGTGACGGGGACGGCGTCGGTTACGGTCCCCAATGATGAAGCCCAAATGCATTGGTCGGTTTCGTCTCAGGCTAAAACATTAAAGGAAGCGACCGCTGAAGCAATTAAGACGATGAATGCGGGATTGGCTCAAATTAAAGCGGTGAGCGATCAACTTCAACTTCAGACTCAGTCGATGAATTCATATCCGGTTTATGGTGAAACGAAGGGCAATCAGACGCCCAAGATTGTTGCCTGGCGTGTATCGCAATCCTTGGAAGTGATCGCTCCCAATATTGTATTGGTTCCTCAAGTCATTGAGAAGGTCAATGGTGTATTAGCCTTGGAAGGTCTTAATTTCCGAGTCTCTGGTAAGGCCAAAGCCAAGCAAGACGAAACGCTTTACAAAATGGCATTAGCCGATGCAACGCAGCGCGCCGTCTGGATTGCGCAGTCGGTTGGAAGCTCTGCCTCGAAGGTCGAGCTGCAAAGTCTGCGATTCGGAAGCAATGCGACGCCCCGTCCGGTCAATCTTTTAATGCGGGCTTCGGCGAAATCAATGGATGCCGCGGTGCCGGTTCCTGCGATTGAGGCGGGAACCAGTGATTTGAGTTTGACTGTGATAGCAGACGTTTTGATTAAGCGTTAAAGCTTTAAGTTTCACACTCTCAGTGATGGGTTCGTCAGGTAGTCAAATATCCGGCGAGCCCTTATTTTTTGATACCGAAAGTGTTACAGAGTATTTAGATAGCTTGAGGAAAAATATTTTGCGGTTAACATGGCTTGGAGGCGGAAATAATCGCCGATAGCGTACAATTAGCGGATTGAATTTAGTCACGGAGATTTAACTCATGAATCCAAAGTACCCGCACCCCATATTGGCCCGTGAAGGTTGGCCTTTTATCGGGGGTACTTTCCTTTTGGCTCTTTTGTGGACAGCGTTGGCCGGATTCGGTTTTGTCGCGGCGCTCTTGTGGATCCTGTTTATTGTTGTCACACAATTTTTCCGTGACCCGCCCCGCACAGTGCCTTCTATGCCTGAAGCGGTTTTATCTCCGGCCGACGGTCAAATTGTGAAGGTTGAAAAAACGATTGACCCCTTTACCAATGAAGAGGCGATTCTGATCAGCGTCTTCATGAATATTTTTAATGTTCATTGCCAACGCTTCCCGGTCAACGGTACGGTGGAAGACGTCCAGTATTATCCCGGCAAGTTCTTGAATGCCGATCTTGATAAGGCCAGTACTGAAAATGAACGCAACGCCGTGATTGTCCGCGTTAACGACGGTAACCGCATCACGGTTGTTCAGGTGGCAGGTCTCGTTGCCCGTCGCATTCTCTGCTATATCCAAAAGGGCGATGAACTTACCAAGGGCGAGCGTTACGGCTTTATTCGATTCGGTAGCCGCTTGGATGTTTACTTACCCACGGATGCAACGCCTTGCGTCACGATCGGCGAAAAGGTGCTTGGCACGGAAACCATTTTGGCAAAATTGGCTCCTAAGGCTTAAAACTGGGAAAAACAGAAAGGTTTTATCATGCGAAAAATTCGTCGTTCTCCTCGAGCTAACATCAAGGAACGTATTAAGGAAGCTCGCGCGCGCAGTATCTATCTTTTGCCGAACTCTTTTACGATGGGTTCGCTCATTTGCGCTTTCTGGGGCGTGACGCAAGCCATGGCCGGAGAATTCGGTATCGCGGCGGCTACGATTTTCATTTCTATGCTGCTCGATGGCATGGACGGTCGTGTAGCCCGCTTAACGCACACGCAAAGCAGTTTCGGCGAGCAGTTTGACTCCATTGCAGACATGACGGCTTTTGGTGTTTGCCCGGCCTTGATTGCTTATGAATTTGCACTGAAGGACTTCGGTGGCTTCGGTTGGGCGGCGGCTTTCATCTTCTGCGCCGGCGCCGGTGTGCGTTTGGCTCGTTTTAACGCCAATATCGGTTTCATTGACAAGGGCTTTTTCCAGGGTTTGGCCAGTCCTGCCGGCGCCGCTTTGGTGATGGGCTTTGTATGGCTTGCCGTGGCCGGTCAGCTCACCCCCATGCTCACGCAATATGTACCGCATATTACGGCCGTGCTCTGCATCTATGCGGGTGTCACCATGGTTTCTAACGCACCGTTCTTTAGCGGTAAAAACATGGGCTTTGTCCGCACGATTCCGTTCTGGGTGGTGTTGGTGGCGGCTTTGGCTTTCATTTGCTTCTCAAGCAATCCGTCGCTCTCAGCCTTTATTGTTTTCTGCTGCTACGCGGTAAGCGGTTACATTTACCAGTTCTATCTTTGGGTTCGTGGTTTGCCCAATCCGGTGCGCCCCGTCAAAGATCAAGCCTAATTATTTATAGTCAACAGGGGATGGTTCTCAGGGAACTGTCCCCTTTTTTCAATAGGGATAGAAAATGTCTTTTTTATTTGCTCCCGGTCCCATGCCGGTTCTGCCGATTGATGGTGAGCCCAATCTCTACTTTCCGATTCATCGGATCTATGGTGTTGCCCGCAACTACGCGGCGGTAAACGCGGCTTTGGGAGAAAAAACTCCGCCGAGTCTCTTTTTGAAACCTGCGGATGCCGCGGTATACGCTCCTGAGGGGAAAACGTTGGAGCTTGACTTTCCTTGCGCGACCGAAGACCTTCAACACGAAATTGAATTGGTGGTGGCGATCGGCAAGGCCGGCCGTAATATTCCTGTTGAAGAGGCGATGGATTATGTTTGGGGTTACGCGGCCGGGTTGGATTTGACGCGCCGCGACCTTCAACGGGCAAGCAGTGCGAAGGGACAACCGTGGGACACGGCCAAAGCGTTTGATGAATCCGCGCCGATGACGGCTTTAAAGCCTGCTTCCAGAACGCCAGATAATGAGCCCATGAAGGTGTGGCTTTATGTCAATAATGAAAAGCGTCAGGAAGGAACGACCGCTGAAATGATCTTAAATGTTCCGGAGATCATCAGCTATATTTCAACGCTCTATGAATTAAAACCCGGTGACTTGATTATGACGGGAACGCCGGCCGGGATCGGCACGATTCATCCGGGGGATGTGCTCGAAGGCGGAGTCCAAGGTGTCGGTATCCTCAAGGTGAAATTCAAGGGAGAGTAACTCAATGGCGATTACCGCGCAAGAAGGTAAAAAGATGATGCAGGAGTTGGGAGACCGGCTCTTGATTCTCGATGTGCGCCATGCGCATGAGTATGAGTGGGGGCACATTCCCGGAGCGGTCTTGTTGGACAATGATGATATTGAAGAGGGGGTGAGGCCGGAGTCGCTGCCGGAGGATTTGGATCATCCCATTATCATCTACTGTCGATCAGGTGTCCGAAGCCATTACGCGATGCTGAAACTTCAGGCGGCGGGCTACACCCATGTGTATGACATGGGCGGCATTTTGGATTGGCCTTACGAAATCGAGAAATAATAAAAGAAAAGGGGTTGATCCGAAAATCAACCCCGTCGAAATATTTAGGCTTTTCGCTTAAATATTAGGCCATTGCCTTAAGAGCAGCGGCCAAGCGGCTCTTATGACGAGCTGCGGCGTTCTTGTGCAAAACGCTCTTACCGGCCATCGTGTCGATGATCTTTTGAGCCTTCACGAAAGCGTCCGTGGCGGCAGCCTTGTCACCGGCGACGATCAACTTGCGCACAGCCTTGATGGCGGTGCGGTATTGAGAACGTTGAGCAGAAAGGTGCTGGTTGCGCGCAACAGCTTGACGGGCGCGCTTACGAGCTTGTTTGGTATTAGCCATTGTTAGTTCCTTGCCTTATATAAAAAGTTACGGCTGTTAATTACAGCCGCTTTCAAAGGCATTGAGCATTGAAATACGCTTGCAGCACAAAGTCGGAAGCGGCTGGTGAATCAGTTCATCCCAACGGATTTTTACGGTTCTTTCGGGCATAACAACACGTCCACGAAGAACACTCCCTTGGAAAAGTTCCCAAGTTTAGCAAAAAGTTTTGAAGCTCTCAAGCAAAAATCAAAAATCGCCTTTGGAGCAAAAGGAATGATCATTTAAGCCAATGTCGTCAATTGTAGATCTGATTTGTTATGAGAAATGTGTGAGAGCGGATAATATCGAATACAATGCTCTAAAAATTTTTTGAGTCCAGACGATGAGTTTAATTAAGGCAGCCGCCACAGTTTCTTCTTTGACGCTTCTGTCTCGCATTACCGGTGTTGTGCGGGATATGCTGATTGCCCGCTATTTTGGTTCAAGCGCGGCAACCGATGCGTTTTATGTGGCGTTCAGATTGCCCAATATGCTCCGGCGCCTTTTCGCGGAAGGGGCTTTTCAACAAGCTTTTGTGCCGATGCTCTCGGACGTCAAGGCCACTAAATCGGAGTCAGAAGTCCGCGGGTTTATTGACCGGGTGTTTAGCCTTTTAGCCAGTGTTCTGGTTCTTGTCAGTGTTTTGGGTGTTTTGATTGCGCCCGTGCTCGTTTGGTTAATTGCTGGCGGTTTGGCGGACAATCCCGAAGGGTTTGATCTGGCGACTGAAATGACGCGCTGGATGTTTCCGTATATATTCTTCATGAGTCTCGTGGCAATGAGCGCCGGCGTACTCAACACGTGGAAGCATTTCGCGATTCCGGCTTTTACGCCTGTTTTATTAAATCTCTCGTTTATTGCGTTTACGCTGCTTTTAACTCCTCATTTGGATCAGCCGATTTTCGCGTTGGCTGTCGCTGTGATTGTGGGCGGCGTTTTGCAATTAAGCATCCAAATACCGTCTTTAAAGAAGCTGGGAGTCTTACCGCGCCCCGTCAATCCTTTCAAAGCACTTAAGGACGCGGCGGTGATTCGTGTGATGAAGCTGATGATTCCGGCGCTCTTTGGCGTAGGGGTGGCGCAGTTGTCGCTCTTAATCAATACCAATATCGCCTCTCGCCTGGGAACGGGCTCTGTGACTTGGTTATCCTTTGCGGATCGATTGATGGAATTCCCGACAGCGCTTTTAGGTGTGGCGCTCGGCTCGGTTTTGCTTCCCAGCCTCTCCGCATCCTTTGCTAAAAATGATCTCACGCGTTACAACGCACTTTTAGATAACGGTCTGCGGCTTGTGGTTTTATTGGCGATTCCGGCCGCGGTGGGGCTGGGATTGATGGCAGAAGCGTTGGTGGCTGTCCTCTATCAAGGGAAAAATTTTTTGATTTTCGATGTGCATCAAACGAGTTTGGCCGTTATGGGATATTCATTCGGCCTTTTGGGGTTGATCGCCATTAAGATTTTGGCGCCGGCCTTTTATGCTCGAAAGGATATCCGCACACCGGTGAAAGTCGCGGCCGTGAGTCTTGTCTGTGTGCAGCTTTGTAACATTGTTTTTGTTCCGATCTTTGCTCATGCGGGGCTAGCCTTGTCCGTAGGGGTGGGCAGTTGTATCAATGCCTTAACGCTTTTAGTGATTTTGATGCGGCGCGGTCAATACACGCCGATTGAGGGTTGGGGAATCTGGTTTGCTCGTATCATTATCGCAACACTCGCGATGGGTGCGACGATCGCCTTTTTGCAACAGGGCGTGGATTGGGCCGGTATGCAATCCGAGTGGGTCAAGCGCGCGGGGCTAGTATTTCTTTATATCCTTGCGGCTCTGATCGTTTATTTCGGTTTGTTGGTTGTGATGGGATTGCGCCCACGTCACCTCAGACCGCGTTATGACATCTGAGAGGGCTCGCTTTCTCGGTCAAAAGGCATACACTCCGGCCACTGAATCAGTTGATTGTGGTCAGTCGTATCGATCGCTGATGGACCGGTTTCCGCTGTATTGACAGCAAAATTGAGTTTGGCGTAAACGTTAGCCAAATCATCAAGCATGATTTCTTCAGCATCCAAGCGTTCGTCTTCCAAACGTTCTACGGTTTCAGAGAGCGTTTCAAGCGCGTCAGTCAAAGCATCAATGAGCCATTGGCGGTCAACGGACATTTTTTCGTTCCTAATCGTTAAAAATCCCCAAAAAACAATGGGATCTCTTTAAAATGCGACAAGTATACGTGAATCATTATGTTTAATGACTCACAGCGGTAACGGTTTTATAGAAAATGCCCGTGTTTATGGGGAAAAAGACAAAGAAACGCGGGTATCGGGAGCCATTGATATGAAGAGTTTTTCTAAAAAGACCTTGGTTTTGGGCGTAATGCTGGCGGTGGGCGCTACGGCGCAGGCCGCTTATCTCGGTCAGTTGCAGGTGACCAGTCAGGCCAGTCAGAACTTTCAGGCGACTTTTTTAGTGCATGATGTTTCTCCGACAGGAACGTCTTTGACGGCGCGTTTGGCTCCCGCGGAAACCTATGCAAAATACGGCATTACGATGCCGGAAACCGCCAAGGGATTAAATCTCGCACTAATTGGCAAATCGCCATTAAAACTTCGCATTACTTCAAAGCACCCCGCGGTTGAACGCGCTTTCCCCCTTTTGGTGGAACTCAATGAAGGTGGTCATGTAACGGTTCGTCAGTACAACATTCATGTCGGCGCTACGGGCTCCGTGGAACCTGTGGAAGTGGTTGCTATGGGGGCGGCTCCGATCAGCTCGGCCGCACCGGTAACTGCTAAGGAAACACCTGCCGTTAAACCGACCGCAGCACCGGCTAAAGCACAAGTCAAGTCTGCTGACGATACGATGACGCCCCTGGAGCGCATGCAGGCGAAAAATTACGATTTAAGCAAACCGGTTTTAATTGAAGCCGGTTACACGCCTTGGTCTTTGGGAGTTTTGTATCAAAAGCGCTATCCCAATGCGAGTGTGAACCAAGTGCTCGTTGCGTTGGCGATTCAAAATCCGGAAGCGTTTCCCGCGGGTAACGTCCGCCAGCTGAAGGCGGGCGCCAAAGTCACCGCGCCATCGGCTTCTTTAGTTGAATCCATCAACGCGCAGACGGCTCGTGAAATTGTTCAAAAGGGGCTCAGCATCGATGAAGTGGCCAAGCGTCCGGCTCCCATTGACCGACCGAAGGTTCAGCAACGTGCGCCGATCAGCAGACCGACTCCGGTGAAAGAACCCGAAGTGACACTGCCGGTTAAGGAAGAGGTGAAATCTGTGGTTCAAGAGCCGGCTCCTGAGACCGCCAACGTCGCGCAAAATGAGTTGACGCCGGCTCAAAAAGCCCAACAACTCGCACCGGTTAAGGCTGTGCCTCCTGCGGCTGAACCCGCCCCCGAAGTTGTTCCTCCTGCTGAAACCGCGGCTCCTGAAGAACCCATTTCACCACAGGATGCGATGCCTACACTTGAGATCATGACTGAAGAGTCCGCACCGGTTGAAGAGGAATCGAGCTCTTGGTTCTGGTATCTCCTGATTGTCTTAATGTTAGGTGCAGCGGGCTTTATTTATTGGCGTACAAAGCAAGGCCGCTATGTCGATTTTCAATCGTTTAAACGCGTGATGAATAAGACAAAGAGTCAAGTGCGTGAAGAACCGGTGGTTCATCAAGCGCCGGTGGCTCGTCAGGCCGTGCAGCAACAGGCGCCTCGCACGGTTGAAACCGTTCATCATGAAGCACGTCGAGAGGAGCCTGCTGTTGCGCAACCGAACCAAGTTGTTCAGCCGGCTCCTGTTAAGCCTGCTGAAGCTGTTGTTAAGGCTGAATCGCCTGCCGCCGCGGCGACTGCAAATGTTTTTGATTTAGTGGCCGATGACGAACCGATGCCTGCCGAAAGCACCAAAGCTCAGCCTCAGGCATCCGCAGTTGACGATCATGGCATGAAGGATTCGCTCGATATGGCGCGCTCCTTCATTTCGATTGGCGCAAAAAACGAAGCCATTGCGCTATTGCAAGAAGTGCTCCAAAAAGGTTCCGCGGCTGACAAGGCGCAAGCGGAAACGTTGATGAAGCAAGTGCATGAGCGCGGCTAATGCGGGTTGCATTAGGCATTCAATATAACGGTTCGGCATTTTGTGGTTGGCAAACCCAGCCCGATATGCCGAACGTGCAAGACACTTTGGAATCGGCACTGAAAGCGTTCGCGACAGTGCCGATTTCGACTGTTTGCGCAGGTCGCACCGATACGGGGGTTCACGCAACGCATCAGGTGGTGGATTTTGAAGCTCCCGTTGATCGCCCGATGACCGCTTGGGTGCGAGGTGTCAATACCTTTTTACCTCCTTCTGTCGCGGTTCGCTGGGCTCAGGAAGTTCCGGAGGATTTCTCCGCTCGCTTTAGCGCTGTTGAGCGAACCTATGAATATTGGCTTTTGAATGATTCGGTTCGTTCGCCTTTGACCGATGGTCTGGTCGGTTGGGTGTTTAGATCCTGTGACGAAGCTAAAATGCAAGAAGCCGCTCAGTTTCTTTTAGGCGAACACGATTTCACGAGTTTCAGAGCCTCTGAGTGCCAAGCAAAAAGCCCGATCAGAACGATTTATGAAGTCCGAGTCAAGCGATGCGGCAAGATGATTGGGATTCGCCTTCGCGCCAATGCCTTTTTGCACCATATGGTCAGAAACATTGTCGGAAGCCTCGTATATGTGGGCACAGGTCGAGAAAGTGTTCAATGGTTCAAAGAGGTGCTTGAAGCGCGCGATCGGACCATTGCCGCGCCGACCTTTGCAGCCGGGGGACTTTACCTCGTCGGAGTCCGCTATCCGGATCAGCCTTATTTACCCTCATACAGTCCGACGCTTTGGTCTTTTTAAATATTAATAAAATCAATAAGATAGAGCCTTTAATATACAAAATATTGAAAATAAATAAACAAAAAATAAAAATTAATAGCAAAAATATTGAAACTTAATAATCAAAATAATGGAATCAGATCTTTATAGTTAACATGGTTTGAATTTTTTCGTTTGCTTTGTGTTTTAGATCTGATTCAAAGTCTATGAGAAAAATACCCAAAATAAGGCATTAGTGAAGTCGTTTGAATTTGATAAAATCCACAATCGTATTATCAGTACGAAATTGTATTAAAGGACATTTTCTATGAGTTGGATCGATCGGTTGCTGCCTCGCATTCATAAGTCGGACTCGGATCATGCCGACAAAAAGGAAAGCGTGATTCCGGAGGGACTTTGGACAAAGTGCCCCAATTGCGAGCAAGTTCTCTATACCGAAGAATTGCGCGACTCTTTGATGGTTTGCCCCAAGTGTGGGCATCACATGCGTATCGGCGCTCGTGAGCGCGTGGAAAATTTTCTGGATGCGCAAAATCAGGTTGAAATCACTCAAGAAGTGCAGCCGACGGATCCCTTGAAGTTCGTCGATAGCAAACCCTATCCCTCTCGTTTAGCTCAGGCGCAGCAAAAAACGGGTGAGACGGATGCCTTGGTTGTCAAGCGCGGCACACTTCGCGGTTTACCTGTTGTGGTGGCGGCTTTTGAATTTAATTTCATGGGCGGTTCCATGGGGTCTGTGGTGGGTGAGCGTTTTGTGCGCGGCGTGGCAGAAGCCACACGCATGAAGTGTCCGTTCATTTGCTTTGCGGCTTCGGGCGGAGCTCGTATGCAGGAAGGCTTGTTGTCTTTGATGCAGATGGCGAAGACGACCGCTGCCATTGCGGGGCTTGCCCGTGAAAAACTTCCCTTTATCTCGGTTTTAACAGACCCGACGATGGGAGGAGTTTCGGCCAGCTTCGCTTTTATGGGCGACGTGGTGATTGCCGAACCCCGTGCGTTGATCGGTTTTGCTGGTCCCCGTGTGATTGAACAGACGGTGCGGGAAAAATTGCCCGATGGATTCCAACGCTCGGAATTCTTGTTAAAGAAGGGAGCAATCGATATGATTGTTGACCGTCGAGAAATGCGCGCCAACATTGCTGAAATCATGGCAATGCTCATGAGAAAGCGCATCACGGACGCAGAATGACTCGGATAAACCGAAAATAAATTCAACGATACAGACCACGCTTGCAGCGTGGTCGCGTCGTTTTTGGACAGAGAAATGTCTCAAAGTAAAGATACTTTAAACGAGTGGTTGGACTACATCCTGGCTTCTCACCCGGAAAATGTGATTGAGCTTGGGCTTGCGCGGATGAAGCGGATGCTTGAGCGTCTGAACATCGTTTTTGACTGCCCCGTGATCACTGTGGCAGGCACGAATGGCAAAGGCAGCACCTGCGCCATGCTCGAATCGATTTATCGCTCGGCAGGCTACAAAACGGCGATGCACACATCGCCTCATATGCTCCGCTTTAATGAGCGTGCGCAGATCAACGGAAAGTGTGTTGAAGATTCACTCTTGGTTGAAGCTTTCGCTGAAGTGGAGACAGCTCGTGACGGGATGCCTTTAACGTACTTTGAATTCACAGCGTTGGGGATTCTGAAAGTATTTCAAAACGCCAAGCCCGATGTGGTGATTTTGGAAATCGGTTTGGGAGGAAGGCTTGATGCGATTAACGCTTTGGAGCCAACGGCCGGTATCGTAACCACGGTAGGCATTGATCATGAAGCCTATTTGGGCAATACGCGTGAAGCGATTGGTTGGGAAAAGGCGCACATTTATCGCCAAGGGCATCCCGCGGTTTGCGCTGATAAAAATCCTCCTGTAAAACTCGTGCAGTATGCGAAAGCTCTGGGTAGCGACTTGCTTTTAGTAGGTCGTGATTTTTCCATGAGCGAAGTGGATGCCGGTCATATGCGTTTTCACATGAACAATATTGATTGGGTTTTGCCGAAACCGGCTCTCGCCGGTCGCAATCAAATGGATAACGCGGCCGGAGTCCTTGCGCTGATTGTAGCCTTATCGGATCGTTTGCGCGTCAGCAAGGAGGCAGTTGAATTGGGATTGAAAACCGTACGAGTGACGGCGCGCTTTGAAAAAGTCCGGTCGGAACCCACTGTAATTTTAGATGTCGGTCACAATCCTCATGCGGCTCATGTGCTTGCGCAAAATGTGAAAGACTTGGGCGATGAAGGAAAAACCATTGCGGTTTTCGGGATGCTCGCCGATAAAGATATGCTCGATGTGGTGAAAATTATGTCGGGTGTGATTGACCGGTGGTTCATTATGGGCTTACCCGGTCCCCGAGGAGCCAATGCCGAGGAGCTTTATCGTGTGATGCTGGAAGCCGGCGAGAACCCTGAAGCAATTACGGTCTGCGCCGATGTGAAGGATGCGTTTGAGAAGGCAAAGCGCACCGCTTCGATCATTGATAAAATCATAATTTTCGGTTCCTTTGTCACCGTAACCGCGGCCCTGCCGCTTGTGTGAATAAATGCAAGACTCCCCCAATAAACCCACACCTCAAGAAGACGCCTTCTGGAAAAATCCTGAAGGTGCAGGGGATATTGGACTTGACCATCTCACTGAAGATAAAGAGATGGAAGTTCATCAACTTAAAGCGCGTTTCCGCCACCGGGTGGTGGGAGCGGTGGTGTTGGTGGCCGCGTTGGTGACGGTATTGCCGATTTTCTTTGAAGAGCCCGCGATTGAAGCGGATCGGCATGCGCAGACTCAAATTCCACCGGTTGCTAAAGAGCCTTTCTATAAGATGGAGCTACCCGTCAATGAGCAGCCCAAGGTGAGCATGCCGGCTGATCGCAGTGCGCTTCGGGATTTAACAAAACCCAATGAAGTCAAGGAAGTTCCGGAAGCCCGTCCAACGCCCGAATTGGAGCAAAGTAAAGCAGCCGCTCAAAATTATGCTCCATCCAATGAGGGCTCTCTTTACATCCAAGTGTTAGCTACCTCCAGTGAAGCGGGCGCCATGCGTGAAATGGCCCGTTATCAGGCGATGGGTTTGCCGGTGTATTCCGTGAAGGTGCAAAAGAAAGCGGCAACGCTTTGGCGCGTGCGTTTGGGTTTGTTTAAGACAAAGGAAGAAGCCGACCGTGTTGTAAAACTTTTGGACAGCCGAAAAATTTCTCATATGCCGGTTCAGGTTGAAGCAAACGCCAAACGGGACATGAACCGCATTGCGCCGACCCGCACATTAAAGAGTGCGACGCAAGAAGCGCATGCTCGTTCCGTAACGAAAACGGAAAAGGCCGCGACGGAGACTGTAAAGCAAACGTCAGCGAAGAGTTCCGCTTCTCAGGCAAGCAAATCCTCCGCGAAAAATCAGTCGACTGTAAAGTCCGCAACGAAAAATACGTCGAGCGCAAAGTCAACGAATCAAAGCGAGAAAAAGTCTTCGGCTAAGAAGCCGATGAGCGCGGATCCGCTGGGCGACCTGTTGAAATCCACTCGTGAGGATGTGATCACGCAAAAGCTTCGTGAAGCCCGTCAATGAAAGGATAGACGATCGTGAATGAATTAGATTGGGCCATTATCATCGTTTTGGGACTTTCTACTGTGGTGGGAGTGACTCGCGGTGTGGTGCGCGAAATTTTGTCCATTGTCGGGTGGGTGATCGGCATTGTGTTTGCCATCCGTTTTTCGCCCGAATTGGCGGTGCATATCCCTCTGGAAAGTCTGGGACCTGCGGTTCGAACGATCATTGCGGCAGTCTTGATCTGTGTGATCTGTGTGTTTGCTATCGGTCTTTTGGGGACGATTCTGCGCAAAATGTTGGAAGTGGCGCGAATCAGTGCCGAGGACCGAGTGCTGGGGAGTGTGTTTGGCTTCGTGCGTGGTGTTGTTTTTGTCTGCGCGGTGGTGTTTTTGGCCGGTATGACAAGTGCCCCAACCACTCAAATGTGGCGACACTCCCTGTGTATTCCCTTGGCTGAAAATGTGATTGATTGGGTGATGCCGATGATGCCCGATTCGATCGCGAACCTTCGTCACTAGGCGGGGATTGTTAAGTTTTTTAATTTTTAACCGAAGAGGCTATCAAATGTGCGGGATTGTAGGTCTTTTTTCTCATGAGCCGGTTAACCAACGGCTCTACGATTCGTTGCTCCTATTGCAGCATCGCGGACAGGACGCGGCCGGTATTGCCACGCTCGACGGACTGACCTTCCACATTCACAAAGCCATGGGGCTTGTGCGTGATGTGTTCAGAACGCGCAATATGCGTGAACTCTTGGGCAATAGCGGGGTGGGGCAAGTTCGCTATCCCACGCAGGGTAACGCTGACAGCAATGAAGAAAGCCAACCTTTCTACGTGAATGCCCCTTACGGCATCATGTTTGTGCACAACGGCAATCTCACCAACGCAGAAGCCTTAAAGCAAGAACTCTACGATTCCGATCGTCGTCACATTAACACGACGAGTGACTCCGAGGTGTTACTCAACGTGTTGGCCGATGAAATTTCCCGCTTAACGCTCAATTGCAAAATTTCTCCTGAGATCGTTTTTGAAGCCGTCAAGGGGGTTCATAAGCGCGTGACAGGTTCTTATGCCTGCATCGCTTTGATCGCCGGAAAAGGCATGCTCGCATTCCGCGATCCGTTTGGCATTCGTCCGCTCTGTTACGGCACGAAAGAAACGGCATCGGGAACAGATGTGATTTTTGCCTCTGAATCGGATGTGCTCGAAGCTCAGGAATATGACACGCTCTTTAATGTGGCACCGGGTGAAGCCATTTGGGTTGACATGCAAGGTCAAATTCACAAAGCGCAATGCGCCGAAAACCCGCAGCTTGTGCCATGCGCTTTTGAGTACGTGTACTTGGCGCGTCCTGATAGCGTGATTGATGGCATTTCTGTCTATGGGGCTCGTTTGCGTCTGGGCGAATATTTGGCTCACGAAGTGGCGCGCCGAATTCCCGTGGATGAAATTGATGTGGTGATGCCGATTCCGGATAGCTCCCGCCCGGCCGCGCAACAATTGGCCCAAAGACTGCGTCTGCCGTATCGCGAAGGTTTCATTAAAAATCGCTATGTAGGTCGTACTTTCATCATGCCGGGGCAGGCGATCCGTAAAAAGACCGTGCGTCAGAAATTAAACGCCATGGCGGTTGAATTTAAAGATAAAAATGTGCTTTTGGTCGACGACTCGATTGTGCGCGGCACGACGATGCATGAGATCGTTCGCATGACTAAGCAAGCCGGCGCCAAGAAGGTCTTTGTGGCAAGCGCCGCTCCTCGCGTGTGTTTCCCCAACGTCTATGGCATTGATATGCCGACTCGCTCGGAATTGATCTGTGGCGACGGCAAGACCGATGATGAAGTCTGTAAGATCCTGGAAGCCGATGCGGTGGTTTATCAACGCTTGGAGGATCTGAAGTCCGCGCTTCATGATATGAATCCTGCGATTGAGCGCTTTGAGTGCTCGTGCTTTGATGGGGATTATGTGACGGGGGATGTGACTGAAGAATATCTGGCCAAGCTTGAGGCGCAAGCCAAGGCGGCGAAGGCTCAGCCTAAGTCGCCTGAAGAAGATTGATATTAGGTTAAAGATAATTTGATGTCATCTGAGGGAATCCAAAAATGGGTTCCCTTTTTTCAATGGTTTCAGACTGTCAGTTTGCAAAAGAATTAGCGGACGATATCTTCTCGCTCAAGGACCTTCAATACCGTCATAGCCATAACTTTTAAATCAAACAATACGGACTGTTTGTGAAGATACTCGGTATCTAAAGCGACTTTTTCTTCATCGGTAATGGTTGTTCTACCGTTGACTTGAGCCCAACCGGAGATACCGGGTTTAAGTTGATCAACACCGGCGGCTTTTCGCATCTCAAGAACAGAAGTCACAATGGGTAAAACGGGTCTGGGTCCAATTAAGGACATGTCGCCCTTTAGCACGCACCATAATTGGGGGAGTTCATCCAAACTGGTTTTTCGAATAAAGGCCCCCACCTTAGTGATATAACTTTGCGTTTCAGGATTTTTTTCAGCCTCGCAGACGGGAGCGCCCACAGCCATCGATCGAAACTTTGGCATCAGAAAGTGCTTTCCATACTGACCGACACGGGTAGACCAATAAACAATGGGACCGGGAGAGTCCAATTTGATAGCGATGGCGACAAAAATAGATAAAAAAATAGCCAGAGGCGCAATTAACAAAACAATGACAATATCCAGCAGGCGCTTCATTTGAAAATTGTTGATTGAAACGATATAAGCCCAAATTTTAAATCAATACTTCTTAATTTTTGTAATAACTTCACGAATTCGTTTCTAGTTACTTGCCCTTGTTTTTGCCAATTGCTCAACAAAATTGAAAGCAACAGGTAATTTATGCTACCGGAGTAGATATTTGACTGTGTATTTCAAATTGACTATGGGCATTTTTAAACGAGGTCTTGCTTTTTGTTCGTTATATCGAACAATTTTCCCAATATTTCAATTTTGTTCGATATATCGAACAAAAATGCATAAACAGACAAAATCGTTCGATATGGTATGTCTAAATTCCGCATGGTAATGAACTTTTTGTTTGATGTATTTTCTCTGGCTTAACGCTTACTCAGCCCTTGAAGCATCGAAGGAGAACCTGTTTGAGTTAAAATCAAAAGAAAACAGGAAATATTGTGTCCACAGGCTTATTTACTCACGAATCATGTTATCGGCATCTCACAGGTCCTTTGAGTCCTGATTCGCCGGATCGAATTACCGCCATTGAAGAAAGACTTGTCGCTTCGGGTCTTGAGAGCGCGTTTGTGCGAAAGCAAATTGAGCGTCAGGCCTCTCTTGAAGATCTTTTGCGCGCTCATGATCAAAACTATATTGATCATGTTCAAACAAAAATCCCGAAGAGCTCGGGAGAGCTTGTTCATATCAGTGAGGATACGATCGTAAGCGCAGATTCCTGGAAGGCCGCGCTGGAAAGTGCCGGTTGTGTGTTGGAAGCAGTAGATCATGTGGTTACAAATAAACTCACCAACGCCTTTTGTTGTGTGAGGCCGCCCGGTCACCACGCTCATCGGGCAAAAGCTGAAGGCTTTTGTATTTTCAACAATGTTGCGATCGGTGCGCTTTACGCAAGGGATGTTCTCGGCTTGAAATCCATTGCGGTCTTGGACTTTGACGCGCACCACGGCAATGGCACCGAAGATATTTTGGCCGGTCAAGAGAGTATTGAGTTTTTTTCGCTCTTTGAAAAAAATATTTTCCCACACGCCAGCCTTGAGTGTCTCTCTGCCAATGTGCATAAGTCGGCCTTGACGGCTGGTGACAGAGGGGACGTTGCCTGTGAAATCATTCGCTCAGAATGGGAACCCGTCCTTCAGCAATGCAAACCTGAACTTATTTTTATTTCTGCAGGTTTTGACGCGCATTTGTCTGACACAATGTCGGGCCTGGACTTCTCCGACTTAGACTATGCGCACATTACCCGAATCATCGATGATATCGCCCGCACCGTTTGTAATGAAAAAATCGTGAGTGTTTTGGAGGGGGGCTACGAACCCAGGAGTCTTTCTCGAGCGGTGGTTGCGCATATCCGAACGCTCGCTCACGTTTAAGGAAAGGAACACCTCGTGTCTTTGTTTTCTGCTGAGCATTTAAAAGAAGGCGTCACGGGACGCGAGGTGTGGTCGTGGGCAGCTTTCGATTTTGCCAATTCCGGTTACACCACGGTGGTTCTTACCGCGGTTTTTAATGCGTATTTTGTTGGAGTGATTTGTTCGGATGCCCCTTGGGCGACACTGCTTTGGACAAGCGTTATCGCAGCAAGCAACATTTTGGCGATTGTCTGTATGCCGCTTATTGGGGCGGCAACAGACCTTAAGGCAAATAAAAAGTTCTGGACAGTTCTCATGAGCCTGATCTGTATTGCGGGAACTGTTGGACTGGCTTTTACTGGTAGTGGAACCGTAGTGCTGGCCGTTTTCATGGTGATTGTGAGTAACTTCGCCTATAACGTGGGGGAGACATTAAATTCTGCCTTTTTGCCTGAAATCGCTGATGAGCGTTCGATGGGTAAAGTCTCCGGTTGGGGATGGAGTTTCGGTTACTGCGGTGGCCTTTTAACGCTGGGGCTAAGTCTTTGGGTTGTCTTAGCGATGCAGGGCAGGGGGATCAGTGCCGAGGGCTATGTTCCGTACACAATGCTCATCACGGCGGCTGTGTTCCTTATTGCGTCGATGCCGTTGGCTCTTTGGCTAAGGGAGCGTGCAACTCCAAGAACCCAGGCCTCTTTTTGGTCGTTGGTTAAAGAGTCTCAGTCAAGCCTCTTGGAAACTTTCAGAAATCTTCCTAAACATAAAAATTTCGCCTGGCTAGTGGCAAGCGGCTTGTTTTTTCAAGGGGGAATCGCTGTTGTAGTGACGCTTGCCGCCGTTTACGCCGATCAAGCCATGGGTTTTACGCCGGACGAGACGATTCTCTTAGTTTTATTAGTCAATATCACCGCGGCAGTCGGTGCTTTTGCGTTCGGCTATGTGGAAGATCGGATCGGTCACAAGAATGCATTGATTGTGACGCTTTGCATATGGATTGCCATGGTGGGCGTTGCGTATTTTGCTCAAACGAAACCGATCTTTTGGATAGCGGCCAATCTCGCCGGGATTGCAATGGGATCGAGCCAATCGGCCGGTCGCGCTTTGGTTGGAGTCCTGGCACCTGAAAAAGATCGTGCCGCTTTTTACTCATTTTGGAATATGGCGCTATGGGTTGCCAACATTATCGGCCCGATGACTTATGGACTGATTACTTGGGTAACGGGAAATGATCAGCGCCTGGCACTCTTGTGCACGGGGATGTTTTTTGTTATTGGTTTGATTTTGCTCGTGCCCATGAAGATCGAACGTGTCAATGTAAAAAGGTTTTAGGTTTGAAGCTGTGAAGAGAATTCGGCAAAAGCCAGAAAGTGGTCAACTCAATCAGTCATCGTTTTAAAAACTGTCAACCATTTTCAGGTAAGGTCGGAGTCTTGCTATAGTCAGATTTCTTAAAATCAAAAATGGTGCAAAAACAGGTAATCAATAATCACATTTTCGTGCAAAAAGGCTATGCCAATAATCTCGAAGATGTGAAAAATGCATAAAAAACTAAATTAAAGATACAGAAGAGTATGCAAAGCCGGATTGCCTTTTTGCAAAAGGGCATTATTCATTGCAGTTAGCGTTGTTTGTCTTAACGGTTTTTTTCAGCTTTTCTATCGGTGCTAAAAGAAATCTTGCCCAGGTGCCGATTTTGGAAAAATTCTCCGCTTCGATGACGTTAACGTAAGGGGAAAATTTTTTTAGTCTATCAGGCGTGTAACCACAAGCAAATAAAGAGTCTTTGTTGCATTCAAGCCATCCCCATGGTTCAAAAGGCGCCGTTCGATAGCTGCCTAGGTTCAATAAAAATTCTCTTGGTACAGGGACAAGTCCTGTATCGTTTCGACGCAAACTCAAGAGATCCTTTGCTACTTTAGATCACGGTAGTCAAAATGCCATCAACCACTTCAGGAGCAACCACCAGACAAATGGCGGCGGCCACGTAGCCAACGGCTCCCATAATGGAAGCGCGGATGACGCCGACGCCGAGACCGACCAAGAGGAAGATTAGGGCGATGGATCGACCGAGGTAACCCGTTGACCAGTTGTAGACAATGTCATAGAGCATGGAAAATTCAGAGCCTGTTTGTGAGGCCAATGTGGCGGTTGAGGCACCAGTCAATGTCAGAAGCAGAGCGAGAGATTTTTTCATGATTGTCCTTTCAATTTGTTTGATTTTTCGTCATACATAAATGTGCATAACGACACAGGGGCGCAATCCTGCCTGAGGTTGTTTTTACTGAGTAAATCGGATTTGTACGGTCCTGATTGATGAAGCGTGAACTTGAAATGAGAATAAATTCTTGATTTAAGATTTTTGTATCCAAAAATAAACTCAGAATTGATTGGAAAACGACAAAATACCGATGGAGATCAAACAAGCAAAAAACTCAGTCAATACGGAACTTCATTGATTTTTATCAAAGTGATTGAGTCAGGTATTGCCTCTTTTAATTTTTGTCAAAGAAAGCAAAGTCGTTGAATACTGATGAATGATTTGGACTTAAGGCTATGCATTACATTTTTAAATTTTTCTTAACTTCTTATAAAGCGAATCATTTACTTTGTTTTCTTCCCCGAAGTGGCTTCCTATAGTCAATAAAAAGAAGCGGAAACCTTTAGAAAAAGGGGAGAACTATGACACGCCTTTACAAATCTTTAGCCTGCATCGCATTAGCGGTAGCAATATGGTTTAGCCCTATGCCTCAAGGTGTCAATGTTGAATCCTGGCATCTGCTGGCGCTTTTTGCCGGCACGATTTTGGGCTTTATTCTGCAACCTTTCAGTATTGGCGCAATTGCCATTATTTCCTGCACTTTGTCTGTGATTTTCGGTGTCTTTTCCGAAACACAGGCTTTGGAGGGCTTTTCAAACACATTGATTTGGTTGATTGTCGCAGCATTTATGTTTGCGGCCGGTTTCATTAAGACGGGGCTCGGAAAAAGAATCGCTTATGTTCTTCTGAAAAAGTTCGGAAAGAATATTTTGGCGGTTTCCTATGTTTTGACTTTCACTGATTTGATTGTTGCTCCGTTCACACCATCTAACACAGCACGTGGGGGAGGTATTGTTTTCCCGATTGCTCGAAGCATTTGTTCAACGCTCGGTTGTGAACCCGGTGGAAAAAACACGAGAACCGGCGCTTTCTTGATGTATTGCTGCTACAGCGCGGCATTGACAAGCGCTTGTATTTTCATGACGGCCTCTTCCACTAATGTGGCCTCGGCTGTGTTTATTCATGATCTTTTCGGCTTTGAAACCACCTGGATGACTTGGTTTATCGCGGCCTCGGTTCCCGGTTTGCTATTGACATTGATGACTCCGGTCATTTTAAGAAAACTGGTTAAGCCGGAATTGGACTCTTTAACCGGAATTCGTACTTCAGCTACGAAAGAATTGGAAATCATGGGACCAATGAGTTCCAAGGAAAAGATTCTTTGCGTGATTTTCGGTTTGGCTCTGCTTTTGTGGTGTACCTCTGATATTCACGGTATTGCCGCTGCTTGGGTTGCGTTGCTCGGTTTATCCGCAATGCTTTGCCTGGGCGTTTTAAATTGGGACGATGTTCTTGAACAGCGAGGCGCTTGGGATGTTTTGATTTGGATGGCGGTGATGATGAATTTCGCCTCCTATCTCTCTAAATTCGGTTTGATGAAATGGGTTGCGGATACAAGTAGCGCATACATGGCTGGAAGTTCCTGGTTATTCATGTTGGTCGTTTTAGCCATTATCTACAACTATATTCACTATGGATTGGCCAGTACCACGGCTCACATTTTGGCGCTCTTTACCGCGTTTGCCAGCGTGCTTGTTGCTGCCGGCGCCCCAATTTTCCCGGTTTTAATTATTTTCAGCGCATTGGCCAGTAGCTCTGCGTTTTTGACGCACTACGGCTGTGGTGTTACTCCGATTTTCTTCGGCGCTAACTATATGTCTCAGAGACAATGGTGGCGCATCGGCTTAATTTTGGCCACATTGCAACTCATTGTTTGGGTTGGTGTCGGCTTGCCCTGGATTATGTTGGTCTTTTAATAAGCGAGGCTATTATGAACACACTTGAACAAAAAGGTTTTTATACGGCCTATCCCTACTCCGGCATTCCTACTTTCTTACGGTCTCGGGAAATTCGTACGATTGATGAATTAAAAATCACTCCCTTTGATATTGCTGTCTTAGGTGTTCCCTTTGATGAGGGGATGCCCTATCTGCCGGGATCGCGTTTTTGTGCTCGAGGCCTTCGGGAACAATCGCTTCGCTACAACAAGCGAGGTTATTACGATATTGATGAAGATAAGATTTACTTAGCTAAAGAGCTTCAGGAAGATCGAATTGTTGATCTGGGTGATGTTCCCACAGTGCCTTGTGATATTGAAGGGAACTTAAAAAAGACGACAGATATTGTTCGTGAAGTTTTGAAAAAAGACAACCATCCGCTGTTTGTCGGTATGGGTGGAGATCATTCGGTCTCCAATCCGTTGATTGCAGGGTTTGATGTGTTGGATAAACCGATTCATGTAGTGCAGTTTGATTCGCACCCTGATTATGCGGAATGTTCGGAAGGTTTTGTTTACACCAACGCGCATCCGTTCCGTCATGTTGCCAACATGAAACACGTCAAAAGTTTGACTCAAGTCGGCATTCGCAGTGTCAGAGCGTTTAACGCCAGAGATTCCATTGCCGATGGCAATACAATTATCACCATGAAAAAGTTCCATAAAATTGGTCCTCAAGGTGTGGCGGAACTGCTCCCTGAAGGAGAATACTGTTACGTGAGTATTGATATCGACGCATTGGATTGCTCCTTGGTGCCAGGTTGCCCTTCTGCTGAACCGAATGGTATGAAGTTCGAGGAATTGACAGAGAGTTTGGCCGCTTTGGCAAAGAGAATGCACATTGTTGGTTTTGACTTGGTCGAAGTGGCTCCGGAAATGGATGTCGGCAATAAGATCACATCTTATTTGGCGACGATGTTGGTGGTTCAATTTATGGGACAAATTTGCGATCAACCCTATTGGAAAGCCCGCTATCAATAGGAATTTAAAACGGTCTGTAAAGGGAGGTCAGCATGGTGAAATCTTTGTATTCGTTACTGGAGCAGCATGCTGACGATTTCCTGACGGTATGTCAATTCAAAAGTTTAACCATATCGGCCAAGGCGCTCGGCGTTTCGCCGAGCGCAGTTAGCCAAAGCATTCGTTCGCTTGAAGATGAATTGGGTTTTGATTTGTTCGATCGTTCAAGCAGACCATGGGTTCTGACTCCTGAGGGACGAAAACTTCAGGAGGCAATGATTGCTTCTCATCGATCCTTAGAAGACGTTGTAACAGGTTTACGTTTACGGAACAATTTACCTGCAGAAATCCGCATTGGCATTATTGATTCAGTTAATGCGGTAATCGGAGCCAGACTGGTAACGATTTTGCATTCACAAACTCATAAAATTGTGACGGTTTCCGGGACATCTGAAATTCTCATTCAGCAATTTGAAAAAGGATTGGTGGATTATCTGATTGTCAGTGATCCCATCAGTCAAGACGAAAGTGTTCTCCGGCGTCAGTTATTCATTGAGCCGGTTGTTGCCATTTACCCCAAAGAGACGCATCTGAGAAGTGATAGTGATTTGAAGGATTTCGTTTTCACGGGACTTCCTTTGATTAGGGCGCCTTTACATACCATTTCCGGAAGAGTATTGGAGGATGTGCTTCAAGAAGGCATCGGTCTGCTTCCATCTCGGGTAGAAGTCGACAGTTCCAGTGTTGTGTTGGAACTGGTTGCCGCTGGTGTCGGCTGGAGTTTGCAGTACCCAATGGTCGCTCTTTCAAGAAAAGACCTTTTCTCAAAAATCAAATTATCTGTGGTCAGTCCGAACCAACATCGGGAAATATTTTTGATCGCTAAGAAAAACACTTCAATTCAGGTGTTGGATCAAATTCAAAAGGTTGTTTGTTCTTTGTTTGAGTCGCTTGTTGATCAACCATTGAAAGAGAATTTTGATCTTGAAAGTACTCATTCTCTGGGTTAAAGAAATTTTCCCTTAAAGGGATCCCTCATAGAAAATTTTTAAATCTAAGGGGAAATCCTTTTTGGCTGACGTTATTTGTAATAGTTAATCAGCATTTGATGAAGAGTACCTCCTAACAACACGAAACTCAGCAATATGAAATTCGGATTAATCCAAATGGGGGCGACGCTTAAGATGATCATCAGATCCAAAATAATAAAAAATCCACTCATGGCGATTCGAAAGGTCATGGAACTCAATAGCTTAAATTGGGCATAACGAACTTCACGAGCGCAGTGAGCATCGAGCAAAACAGCGACTAAAAGCGGAGCAAGACTCAATCCCATTAAACCGGTTACAAGAATTCGTCCGATTGCTAAAACAAGTAGGGCGAACATTGTCTGCCAGTAGGGCTTTTGAAACACCCTATGAACGGCCGCTTTAATTTCTTCGTCAGCAGAACTTTCCGAATAGGGGAGCGTTGACTGCGGCCCGGACGGGATGGGAGAGGCCAATAGAGTATTAACTATGGTACGGATACCTTCATCCGTTTTAGAGACCAAATCAAAACCTAGATGTTCTGTTTGCCAGGTGCGTTCTTTATCAATGAGTTCGAAAATGGCGTTTTCGTTCTTAGCACTCGGCCACCATAAAAACGAAAGCGTAATACTGACAATCAGACTGAGTATCAATAAACGAATCATCGGTTAAGCTTCCTTTTGACTAACCAAAATCGGACAGCGGGTTTTGTAGAGTACCCTGCGGAGACCTGTACGATAGCTTCACAATTGGGGAGTTTCCCGAGAAAATCCGCTGGGAAAGTGGGTTCCAATTGCGTGTTCATTTGTCGAGAGAGACCGGAGTGGTAGTCAGGTGAGAGGTGATCGGGGGCTCGATTGTTAATGGATAAACTTTGGTTTGCGTAGGTATTGCCAAGTGTTTCAACCACGAAATTTTGAGTCATCTGATCTTTGGTGCGAAGCGCAATGAGGTTATTGAGGTTACCCAAAATGACATGCGCGGCTTCATGCTTCCCATTCGGTGCGCAAGATCCGCGATTGTTTGCATGGTGCAGGTGGTTTGAATACCGGACTCTGCGCCCTTATTGAGAATTTCAATTAAAGGGACATTGATGACGTTGGAGACTTCGTCAATGAAAAGGCTGATGCGTTGGGAATTGAGGGCGGAGATACCAAGGTTGTAGCGGCGACCCGCGATATTAGCGAGGTCGGCAAGCCAAATGCCCGCTAGCGTTGAGGCTACCGTTGGATTAGGCATGGAATCCAAACCGATATAAAGGACATGACCGCCGTTAATGACTTTTTCCAGATTCATCACGGGGCGCGTGTCATGAGGATCGGTGATTTCCGGTGATAAACTATCCGCTAACCTTCCCGTGGTCAGCATGGAAAGAATCGGTAAAAGGGAAGCCGTAATTTTGGAGTAGTGTTCTCGATTGTGACGAAAGACCTCGATGAGCCCATCGATGGCGGGATCGGGTGCCGCGTAGTGAAGCTCCGTTTCATAAAGCGCTACGAGCACCATGAGTCGTTCGGAGATGCTGGGCAGCGGCGGGCGTCCCGCTTTTTCTTTGAGTTCCCAATAGCGCTTTTGCCAATCAGTTTCCGCGTGTTCCCTGACATGTTTTTCCAACAGAGGTTCCAATAGGTCGTAAATGCCAAGTTTCACGTATTTAGCGATTAACGGAAGTGTCGGTCGAATTTCCAAAGCGATAAGACCTTGAGCAATGGCGTTTACTGCCATCCAGGCGAAATTGGCGAAACTTTCATCCATGTTGGGCGGAAAGGCTTGACGGATCCGGGAGGCAATTTCTGTGGCATTGGTGAAACTGTGCATTGGATCAAGGCGAATCCCGGTGTCGGGGAAAGCAGGGTGGAAGGTGAGCGGATCATCTCGCCCGCAAGCTCGACAAGCATGAAGAATATTGTCTTTTAAGCGTGAAGAATGTTTCGGATCAATCACGATCACAACGTCGCCTCTGGCGATTGCCTGGGCAACTAAGTGGCTTAAATAAACTCCCTTGCCTGCTTGCGTTGTTCCGCAAAGACACAATCCGCCTTCAAAATTTTTCAAAGGTCTAAATAATGATTCATCGCTGTCACCAACTCCGTGAATAATCGGCAGTCCCGCGGCCTCATCAGGCAGAACGGAGTTATGGGTTAATAGCCTTGTCAAGCACGGAGAAAGTTGTAGTTTCGTCCAATCCAATTTCATAAGCTCGTAGAGCTTTTGGGAGTGCTCCGGCCACCATCGAAAACCATGTCCCAACCATAGATCATGCTTGTGACCTTTCATGATTTTGGCAAGCTCTTCAAAGGTCATGAAACTGATTTGAGAACCTGATAGGGCAGCTCTTGCGGTTAACACTTTTAGAGTTTCCAGGACGCGTCGGATTAAGAAAATGAGAGATAGTCCCCACAAGACTAGACACCACAAAAAGGGTAAACGTTCAGCAAAATAAAGGTAAGTGACCCAGCCAAAACCGAAAGCCCAGCCGAGCAGTGCCCATCCTTCGTAGGCCGGGCGCCAACAGTCGTAGCGCTCAAATGTCTGAGAGGTTTTGCGCGTATTATTCATCGCCCGCCTCCTCACCAAAATTTAAACTTAGCTGGTCAGCCTGTTTGTTGTCGGACAGAAAACACTTAAAGTTTGGAGTGGGAGATCGATGGTAAATAAGCTCAAAAACATCCTTAAAACTTAGTGTTTGACCGTTATAGGTCACTTGAATGTTTTCTAGCTTTAATATCACACCTCTTTGAGCGCTTCCGGTGTTGCCGCTGTGAGTGACCCAGAGCGGTTCATTTTTTTCAGTTTGATAGATGACGTTGGCGGCTAAAAGGGTGATAATTAGTCGTTCGAAAGAAATACCGTCCGATAACGGAAAATCTTCTCCTATGAAAATGCCTTCATCAATTAAGACTTCAGTGATGATAGAGGGGTTCTGAGTTAATGTTTCGGCAACGCTCTCTATTGTTGGATCAATAGCCCTTTCTTTATTTTTAAAGTGAAAATGCCAAAAGTGTTCAATACCTTTGCTTTTTTCACTCGGTAGTTTTTGAGTGAATGACATGTCACTGGCTTCAAGAATCTCGCGAGTGAGTTTGGATAGAGCCATGGACTGGTCTGAATTAAGATCCGTCTCAAAGTCGCGCTTGATGGTTTTCGCTTGAAGAACAAGACCGCTTGAAAAAAAGTAGGCGTCTGAGAGTTTTACCGCTGCTCTGGGTTTCGCGTTTGGGGTGACGGCGATCCAACAGGTTGAGTTCCCTTTTTTTGATGGCAGAGTGATACCGCTTTTTAAAAGGCAGCCGGCCCAAATATCCGGATCTGTCGGAAGGTCCGTTAAGCCGAAAGTTTTCATATCCTCAACAAGAATCGGACAGACGTCAGGCCAAAATAAAAAGAGACCGTCAGCGCCTTTTCTTAAAGGACTGTCTTTGGCGTTAATTTCCCAATCGTTAAAAATGCGTGCTCGGAGAATCCGGATAAGGGTTTCCTGCCATCCGTCAGGTTCGAGAATTTCGCCCAATTTTGCTCCGATTCTTTCCCGCTCTAAAAGGCAAGCTCGGTAGACACCTAGGTTTCTGGCTTTGACAACTGATGAGGGGAAGTGTTCGACATCCGTGTCGACAGTCAAGCATTTCATGAGTTCAAAAAGGGGGAGTCGCCCGGCGTTACTTAGCCACGACAATGTTTCTTCCTTCAGGATGTGCCTGGCGTAGAAAAGTCGTGAATATTGGCGCTTCTCGTTAATAGCGGGGGCTTGTGTATTCCAGTTGAGCTGAAGTTCAACTTGGGGATTTTCTTTAAGTTTTTTCTTTACCCAAGTGACGTATGGCATGGCTAGGGGTTCATAAGACAGATGGCTGACGTGACTGACTTCACTAATTTGAAAAAATGAAGATTGTTGATTTATGTCTTTTTCTGCGATGGTGAGTTTTTTGTCAAAAACGTCCAAAAAAGCGCATAGACCGGCCAAGGCGCGGCGGCCTTAAGCCTGCCTTGAAGAATATGTTGAGCCATGATGTTTTTCTCAAGCTGCACTGTGCTTTCCATGATTTCTATCGCATAGGTCGCGGCACTGACGCTAGCTCGGAAAAGTCCGTTCTCGTTACTAAAAATTGTGTTGGAGGTGTAAGGAAGTCGTCCACACATTAAGGCGAGCGCCTTAAGACATGGCGGGATATGACTTTCCCAACTACTTGCATCGGAATAGGCAACTTTGAGTCTTTTGATTAAAGTGTTTTGCTCTTGTAAAAAAGTATCACAATCGATAGGCCGAAGGTAAGACGGCAAATGCTCACCTTTTGATGTCTCCGGGCGTTTTGCTGAGAAAAAAGGAATCATTGAAAGGCTCCTTCATAGTATTGATGAAGGACTTTGTTTAAGCATGATCGTGTCTGAATTGCCGAATTAATGGCAATGAGCAGTCTTTTATGTTCCGGATCTAATGACGTGGGAATAGGGAAAATTCCCATTTCCCGGCTGACAGGGATAGGATTTCGACAGCGAAAATCGAAAAGGAAACTGAAATTTTCTGGGAAAAACTCCGGCGTTGCCACTTTATGTATTTCAGTATCGATTTCCGGGAAATGGCCGTGAGCGACTAACCAATGGTAAAGGTTTAGCGGTAAGTGACAGTCATCGGATTTATTCGCATTAATCGTTGGCGATTGTTCAATCGCCTCAACAGTATTTAGGAAAGCCTCCAGTGGAGTTTGACCGTTATGAAGCAAAATTTCATAAACGCAAACGGCGATGAAAAGCGCGTATCGGTTAAACGCGTGCCGCGTCAGCACACGCTTTTGAACAAGTGTTTTGGCTAACACATTGGGTTGAAAGGGGAGTTTATGTCGAAGGTGTTTGATTACTTTGTCTTCGATGCCTGTCAGAGCTGACACAATGGCGTGAGGGAGCCTTGTCTTTAAAATTCGATCAAAGCTTGAAGGTAAGGCTTCGTGTCGGGGGGGAGGGTAAATTGTTTGAATTATCAGCCCTTCCGATTTTTTTGAGTGAAAATAAAATCGTCGAGATAGGATCTGGATGCTTACTTTTAAGAATGGACCAATAATTGTTTGTGAGAATAAACGACTCATGAATATCACTCATCTCTTTAGTTTTTGAATTCAAAGTCAGAGCATGAGAATGATCTAATAAATGGATGCCTCGCCAAATATTGCGAATAGCACTAATCTCTTCAGATTTCTGAATCGAATGGCTAGTCTTGAGTGAAAAGAAAGGAATCGGATATAGACCGATTACTTTGATGACGTCTTCGATTTCAAGATCATCGAGCACATGAAACGGCACGTTATAAAGAGAAGAAAGGTTATGATTTTTGTGAGCCAGAAACTTCGCTCGCGCGCAGTTAAGTATTGTTATTAGGTTATAGGCGTAGATGCTTTGCATTTTTCTAAACGACGAAAAGTGTAAAAAACTACGTGGGTGCTGCGTGTGAGGGCAAGATTTTAATGACGGCGATGAAAATTTAAAGGCTTATCCATACAAAAGAGGTCATTATCATTGTGATGCCTTACAATTAGGGCTACCATTTTTTGAATCAAATCAAGGAAATCAAGTGTCGGTTAACAGTATGACGGGCTTTGCCCATCTTCAGATAGAAACGCTTTTGGGATTATTGGCGATTGATGTGAAAAGCGTTAACTCGCGCTATCAGGAAATCGCCATGCGTTTGCCTGAGGAACTTCGTTTTATGGAAGGCGATATCCGAGCGGTGATTGCCAAAAATGTGGCGAGAGGAAAGATTGAATGCCGGATGCAGTGGGTGGGCGAAGCTGTCTGTGAGCAGACCTTGAATCAGACCGCGGTGGCTAACTTGCTTTCCCTTCAAGCCGAGGTTCAGAAAGTTCAACCGGATGTCAGAGCCTTGACAGTTTCTCAAATTTTAAGTTTCCCAGGGATTCTGGCACCTAAAAGTATTGATTTTGATGTTTTGAAAATTCAAGTGTCAGAGGGGATCAATAAAACATTGGAAGTGTTTTTAGAAGCACGAAAGCGTGAGGGTGAAGCATTAGCGATGGTTTTAAACAGCTATTGCGATCGGATTGTTGAGACGGTTGATGCGTTGGCGCCAAAGATTCCCCAAATCATTGAAAACATCCAAAAGAAGTTAGAAGAGCGCCTGGAAGAGGCGTTATCTAAGACGCTGGTGGACAGCTCCACGTTGACGCGTGAAGAAGTGAGTGACCGCATTCGCCAGGAAGTGATTCTTTATGCCATTAAGCTTGATGTGGATGAAGAAATGAAGCGGTTGCTTACGCATGTGAAAGAAGTCAGACGCTTACTGAGTGAAGGTGGCGAAGTGGGGGAAAAGCTTGACTTTATGATGCAGGAACTTAACCGTGAGGCCAATACCTTGGGTAGTAAGGCTGCGGCTATAGAAATGACTCAGACTTCTCTAGCCCTGAAAGTTAATATCGAAAAGATGCGAGAGCAGGTTCAGAACTTAGAATAAATTAATGGGGAGATTGGAAATGAAGATTGTTGTCGTAGGTATCGGTTATGTTGGGTTAAGTAACGCTATTCTTTTAGCTCAGCAAAATGAAGTGGTGCTTGTTGATGTTATTAAGGAAAAGGTTGATTTAATCAACAACAAGAAAAGTCCGATTGTTGACTCTTTGATTTCGGAGTATCTTGAGAATAAGCCTTTGAACTTACGAGCAACCTTGAATTTAAAAGAGGCAAGTAAAGAGGCTGATTTTATTCTGATCGCTACTCCGACAGATTATGATGATAAGACCAACAGGTTTAATACATCATCGGTGGAGAGTGTTTTAAATGTAGCTAGCCAAATAAATTCCACCGCAACCATAATAATTAAATCTACAATCCCTGTAGGTTTTACAGAAAGCTTACATTCAAGAGGGTATAAAAGTGTGATTTTTGTCCCGGAGTTTTTGAGAGAGGGGCAAGCACTTCATGATAACTTATACCCATCAAGAATTGTCATAGGTGATAAGTCAGAAAAAGCAAAACAATTTGTTCAGTTATTGTTACAAGGATCAATTAAAAAAGATATCCCAGTGCTTTATACAAATTCAACAGAAGCAGAAGCTATAAAGCTTTTTGCGAACACGTACTTGGCAATGAGAGTAGCCTTTTTCAATGAACTAGATAGTTACGCTTGGAAGAAAAATTTAAACAGTCAGGAAATTATTGAAGGTATTGGTTTGGATCCTCGTATTGGCACTCATTACTGCAACCCTTCGTTTGGCTATGGCGGCTACTGTCTTCCCAAAGATACTAAGCAACTGCTTGCGAATTACAGTGATGTTCCTCAAGAGCTTATAGCAGCTATCGTTCGTTCCAATAAAACAAGAAAACATTTTGTGGTTTCTCAAGTGCTAGCGAAGTCTCCCAAAATAGTGGGTGTTTATAAGCTTGCGATGAAAACAGGTTCAGACAACTGTAGAGCTTCTGCAATTTTTGACATTATTGATGAGATTAAGTCTAAAGGGGTACAAGTTGTTGTTTATGATCCTGCCTATAGTCAAAATAACTCATTTGCTTTTCTTCAATTTGAAGATGACTTAACTAAATTCAAAACGATGAGTGATGTAATTGTGGCTAATCGTTATTCACAAGATTTGAGAGATGTTGAATCAAAAATATTCTCTAGAGATTTTTTCAGAAACAACTAGGATTCTTTTATGAGACCGGAACTTGTTTCCATTGTGATGCCAGCATATAACTGTGGTGCTTATATAGGTGAAACTATTGATTCTGTATTGAAACAATCGTATCCATATTGGGAGTTGATAGTGGTAGATGATTGCTCATCGGACAATACTAAAGAAATCGTTTTTGATTATATGAAAAATGATTCTCGCATTCACTACCACTGTCTTGCTAAGAGGTCAGGAGTTGTTGAGGCAAGAACTAAGGCTACTAATGAGGCAAGAGGGAAGTACATAGCATTTTTGGATTCGGATGATGTTTGGTACCCAGAAAAATTGAAAAAGCAAATTGGTTTTATGCAGGATAACAATTTTGCTTTTTCTTGTACGTCTTATGAAAAGATTGATGAGGAAGGGAAACCATTGGGAAAAATTATTCGAAGTGTTCCTAAAGCTGATTACAACAGAGTACTGTTGGACAATCCTATAGGAAATTCAACAGTAATCTATAATGCGGAAAAACTGGGTAAATGTTATGGCCCCAATATTAAGCGAAGGAATGATTATGCTCTTTGGCTACGTATATTGCACCGAGAGCCTTATGTATATGGATTGCCGGATGTGTTAATGCAATATCGGGTAAGAGTGGGATCGATATCTTCAAAAAAGGTTCCTTTAATTCGATACCACTGGATACTTTATCGCGACATTGAAAAACTTAATATTTTTAGATCAATTTTTCATATATGTTTTTGGTGTGTCATAAAAATTTTAAGATTAAAATGAATTTAGTTAAGTAATTCTTATACTTAAAGCAAAAATAAAATGAATTATGCGTTCTCCTCTGCTTTAAAGGTGCTTTACACGAATCTGATGTGCTTCATCTGTTTCACCTTCGGTTATCCATTCGCAAAGAAACTTGATGCATATATAAGGTTTAAAAGACGATTAAATCTGAATCATCCAGAATCCTTGGCTGACAAGGTAAGTTATTTGGAGCTTTTTGAAGTTCAAGGTCTTAAGATAACATGTACTGATAAATACGCATGTAGGGAATATGTAAAACAAAAAGGTTTTACAGATATCCTAATTCCCGTTTACACCAAGGCTTTGACTAGCTTTGAGCAATTAAATTTCAACAAATTACCCCAAACATTTGTTATAAAAGCGACACATGGTTGCCGCATGAATTTAGTTGTGCATGACAAAAATTCACTTGATTTAGAGACAACTCAAAAAGAAATACAGACCTGGCTTTCTACTACTTATGGCTTGGCATCTATAGAACCTCACTACCGTTGTTTGGAACATAGATTTTATGTTGAAAAATATATGGGTTCTAATTTGTTCGATTACAAAATACATTGTTTAAACGGAGAGCCGGAGTTCATATTAGTTTGTAGTAATCGAGAATCTAAAAAGGGAGCTCCAACGAAGGTTGATCTTGATGTGTTTGATATCAAGTGGAACAAAATTGACTGTCTTGTGCCCTTTGGGAACGAATGTCCGGGAAAGGGAGAGATAGAAAAACCAAAGCATTTAGATATGATGTTATCGATTGCTCGAAAATTAGCCGAAGAATTTAAATTTGTTAGAGTCGATTTATATGAAATTGAAGATAAAGTTTACTTTGGAGAGTTAACATTTTCACCAGCAACTTGTGTTTTTCCCTATTTATCTGAGCGATTTTTGAAACAAATGGGGAAAAAATTAGACATAACTTAGATGGGGATTGAAGATGAAAGAAATTCGTGAAAAAAGAAATCCTGGCCTTGCGATGAAATTTTATATTGTTGAGAGATGGTTCTATACAAGAGGATTTTATTTTTTAAGTATGCTTGTCTGTAGAACCTTGCAAATCGTATGTGGTTGTATTATTCGACCAACGACTCAGATAGGAGAGGGCACAGTTTTTCCCCATAGTGTAGGTATAGTTATTCACCAGAATACGAAGATAGGAAGTCGTTGTAAAATATATCAAAATGTTACTATTGGAAATGGTAACGGCCCTATCATCGGGGATGATTGTGTCATAGGAGCTGGAGCTTGTATACTAGGTGACATAGTTATTGGAAATCGATGCAGGATTGGAGCCAATGCTGTTGTCTTAAAGAGCCTACCAGATGATGTCACTGCAGTTGGAGTTCCAGCAAGGATAGTGCGTGATAGAAGGCAGGACAAATTTTCAGAGGAAAATATTAAGAGCATTTAAATGATTAAGGTTTTGCAAGTTGTTCCAAATTTAAGTAGAAAGTCGGGAGTCTCTTCGTTTTTGATGAACTTATATCGTAATATTGATAGAGATGAAATACAGTTTGATTTTCTGGTGACTAGACGAACAGAATTTTCATATCAAGATGAAATTGAATCCCTCGGAGGATCAGTTTTTTATTCCCCCAATCCTTTATCACCGTCACTTTTTCGCGCAGTAAGGTATTTTAGAAAGTTTTTTCTAAACAATTCGGATAATTACTCCGTAGTTCACATACATTCTCCTAACTTAATTGCTTTCGTTGCCCCTCTCGCACGTCAAGCAAAAGTAAAGACAATTATTGCTCATAGTCATTCTTCTAAATTTTCTGAAAATAAAATAAAACATTTAATTAATAAATTACTTGCTATTTTGGGGAGGCAGTATGTTACGGATAAGTGGTCTTGTTCACCAGAGGCAGGAAAATTTTTATTTGGTGAGAATTCTTCTTACGTATTAGTAAACAATGCTATTGATCCTTCCCCTTTTAGATTCAACGTTGAAATTAGGGATTCTGTTAGAAAAGAGTTGCAAATTGAAAATAAAAAGGTGATCTGTCATGTTTCAAATTTCAATAGACTAAAAAACACGTTATTTTTAATTGATGTTATTAAGCAAATAAATCAATCTTCAGAGGATTATATTTTTCTCTTTGTTGGAGATGGGGAGGATAAAGCAAAATTAATAAAAAAGTTATCGACCCAAAATTTGCTTAATAAGTGTGTTTTTGTTGGTTTTCAGAAAAACATTGCTAGATATTTAAATGCATCTGATGCATTGCTTCTCCCATCAAAACATGAAGGAGCTCCAGTTATATTGATAGAGGCTCAATCAAATGGACTAAATTGTATAGTTTCCGATAGCGTAACGAGGAATATTGATGTTGGTTTGTGTTGTTTTTTGCCTCTAATAGCAAGCACTTGGGCAAAGAAGATTTTGTCTTTGGATGCTGAATCCCAAATACGACGATCTAATTTTTTTTGGAAAATAAGCGATTCGAGTTATAACATCAAAAATCAAATTGCATATGTAAGTAATTTGTACAAGCAGAAAAGTGATTTGAGCAAAAATGAATGTTGATTTGATGTTTTTAATCCTTGATGTATTTCAAATATGAAGTTGGAGAGATGAAGAATGACGCCCTCAAAAGTATCTCGCACTATAAGGCTGATACAAAATGCAAGGGTTGCACTGTTTTTTTATGTAATTAACCTGGGGCTGCAATTTTTTTCAAGGAAGGTCTTTCTGGATTATATTGGTGCAGAGCTCTTAGGGTTAAACACTACGGCTCAGAATCTTCTCCAATTTTTAAATCTTGCCGAATCTGGTATAGGTGCTGCCGTTGCATTTGCTTTATATAAGCCTTTAAGTGTGGGAGATCGTCAAGAAATTAATAACATAGTCTCAATTCAAGGGTGGTTTTACCGATGGGTAGCACTATTCGTAATTATTGGTTCATTGGTATTAATGGCTTGGTTCCCTTACATTTTTGCAAAGGCTCAGATTCCTTTAATTTATGCCTATGGGACTTTTATTGCATTCTTACTAAGTGCCCTTTTAAGTTACTTTGTGAATTATAAAATGATTGTCTTATCTGCCGATCAGAAAGAATATAAAATCATTTCTGAGACGCAAAGTGTGAAGATCATAAAGGTCACTACCCAAATATTGTTAATTTCCAATTTGTCTAATGGGTATCTTTGGTGGATGGTTTTAGAGGTTTTGGCCGCTATATTAACATCTTATCGTCTCAATCACTGTATTAAACAGGAGTACCCATGGTTGAATCCAGATGTGGCAAAAGGAAAACAAATAAAGGAACAATACAGCTACATCCTAATCAAAACAAGACAATTGTTTTTTCATAAAATTGGGGCTTATGTGTCTTGGCAAGCTACCCCTTTGATTATTTATTTTTTTACATCTTTATCAACTGTTGCTGTATATGGGAATTACGTGATTTTGTTCGCAGGTGGCTTTCTTTTTATGGATGCGATTTTTAAGGGATTAAATGCGGGTGTTGGCAGTTTAGTTGCCGAGGGTAACAAAAGTCAGATAAAAAAAATTTTTTGGCAAGCAGTTACGATGAGGTTATGCATTGCAGGACTGCTTTGTTGTGGTGTAACTACTTTATCAGAGTCCTTCGTTGAACTATGGATAGGCAAACAATTTGTTATGTCATTACTACCACTGAGTGTAATGGCAGTAATCAGTTTTTTTCAAATGACAAGATCTTTTGATGCGTTTCTTTCGGCATATGGGCTATTTCAGGATACATGGGCACCATTGTGCGAATCCATTCTTAATATTTTCCTATCTATTTTATTGGGTTGTTTTTTTGGATTGACGGGTATTTTGATAGGTGTCTTAATAAGTCAACTTTTGGTAGTCAATAGTTGGAAACCTTATTTTCTATATTTAAGGGGGTTCCGGGAACCAATCTTAGAGTATGTAATTAAATATACGCAAAAATTGTTTCTAGTATTTGTCAGTTCTGTATCTACGTATTATGTCTTTATTAATTATTTTTCCGCAGATTCAGTTAACTTTTTTTACTGGACTATAGATGCCATTCAATTTGTTCTATTCTATGTAACTATATGCGGAATTCTATTTGTTATCTTTGATAAAGATTTTAGATTCATGTTGAATGACTGTTGTAAAACGCTTACTTTTTTTCATCAAAAGAATAAAAACTCAAGATGACCGTGTGGTGATTGGATAATCGATGAAATTAAGAAAAATATACGAAGCTAATTTTAGAAACCTGTTTTTAATACAATAGGTTTTCTTACAAATGAGGTGTCACCCTCTGATTTTAATCGAAAATTAAATTTCCTTTTCCACTGTTTTGTTTTATAAAACAGCCATTCAATTTAGAAGGGAATATTACTTTGTCCAAGTTATACTTTCTGGGTAAAAATTTGTTTTACTAATTGGTTTATGAATTGATAGAGGGAGCGAAGAATGTCCTCATATGATTGTCTAATTGTTGGTTCTGGATTGTTTGGTGCTACTGTCGCACATGAATTGTTAAAGCATGGGAAAAGGTGTTTAGTTGTTGAAAAAAGGGGACATGTCGGAGGCAATGTTTTTACAAAAGAATTAGAGGGGATTCACGTGCACCAATATGGGGCCCATATTTTTCATACTAAGTATGAAGATGTTTGGAAATTTGTGACTTCTCTTGTTCATTTTGATAATTTTATCAATTCACCAATTGCAAATTACAAGGGAGCGCTTTTTAATCTTCCTTTTAATATGAATACGTTTTATCAAATGTGGGGCTGTGTGACTCCAATAGAGGCAAAAAGAAAAATTGAATCACAACGTAGAGAATTGCTTGGTAAGGATCCACAAAATTTGGAGGAGCAGGCGATTACTCTGGTAGGTAGAGATATTTATCAGAAATTAATCAAAGGTTATACGGAAAAGCAGTGGGGAAGAGACTGTAGGGATTTACCGGCCTCAATAATCAAGCGTCTTCCTGTCAGATACACTTACGATAATAATTATTTCAATGATCCATACCAAGGGATTCCTACCAACGGTTATACAGATTTGATCTTCAAATTGCTCCATGGTACAGAAGTGCTGTTGAATACGGATTTTATTAAACGTAGAAATGAGTTTGTGAATTTGGCTGATCAGATTGTTTATACAGGACAAATTGATGAGTATTACGATTATTGTTTGGGATCATTAGAATACAGGCGAGTAAGTTTTCAACATAAAATATTTAATACTGAAAATTTTCAAGGAGTAGCAGTTATAAACTATACAGATCGGGAAACTCCCTACACTAGGAGTATTGAACATCGTCATTTTATGAAGAGGTGTTCGGCGAAAAAGACCGTTGTTAGTTATGAATATCCAGAATCTTGGGCCATAGGTGAAGAACCTTATTATCCAATTAGTGATGATAAAAATAACGAGTTGTACAAAAGATACCGTCAGCTAGCTGATAGCAGCCAAGATAAGGTGTTTTTTGGCGGCCGCTTGGGCAGCTATCAGTATTTCAATATGGATCAGGTAATACTTTCAGCTCTGAGCTTAGCAAGGCAGTTATTAAACAAAAAGTAAGAGGCACAGGAGATTTATTATGTCTATTTTGATATTTTTACATGAATTAGATTTATCTCCTGCCGGAGGGCCTTTAGGAGTTGGTTACTATATCCATCAAGAAGTCCATAAAAGAAATTTATCAAATCAAATCGTATTTTTGCCTGGGGGTGGTGTTACTTCTGCTATAAAGGTGTTTATCAAAAATATAGTGAGTGAGTTGCCAGAACCTATAAAAAAACATATACGCTCTATTAGGCGTGTAATAAATGTTCGAAAACTTTTACTTTCATCATCTCCTAATACTGAATTTGAAAAGTATGACGCTGTACACTTTCATTCAACATTAGATCTTTGGTTATCAAGGGACGCGTTAAAAAACTACAAGGGAGTTGTGATATTAACATCGCACTCACCAGTTCCTTTATTTGAAGAATTGGAGGACTGTTGTACAACGGCTTATGAGAGATTTTGGTTTAAAGCGAACAAGAGAAGATTAGTTGAAATTGACAGATTTGCTTTTTCCCGATCTGACTATGTGATTTTCCCTACGGAAGGAGCCATGGACGCTTATTACAGTCATTGGCCAGAATTTAAAAGTGTTATCAAAGATAAACAAGTTTGTTTCATAACGACAGGGATATCTCCTCGATTCGCTCAATTATCTAGATCTCAAATCATACAAAAACTGGGATTAGCCACTGATGATTTCCTGATTTCATATGCAGGACGTCATAATTATGTAAAAGGTTATGATTTATTAAAAAATTTGGCAAAGTCATTGTTTGAAATTGATGGGAAAATTAAAGTAATTGCTGCGGGAACAGAGCAGCCGTTAAAAAGATTAGATCATCCCTCATGGCTGGAAGTTGGTTTTACAAAAGATCCATACTCTTACATAGCTGCCTCAGATCTTTTGATTGTTCCAAATCGAGAGACTTATTTTGATCTGGTTATTTTGGAGGGATTGTCATTAGGGAAAATCATTCTTGCGTCTAATGTGGGTGGAAACAAGTACTTCTGTGACAATGACGTACCTGGTGTATTCCTATATGGTTCCTTGGATGAGGCAAAACAAATTATAAAAAAATTAAAAGAGATGCCGTTAAGTGAGAGAGCCGAATTGGGACGAAAGAATTTTGATTTTTATAACAAACACCTAACGTTAACGTGTTTTTTCGATTCTTATTTATCTTTTTTAAATAAGATAGGTGTTATGAAAAATTAAAGGTAATTTGCGATGATTTCTGTCATAGTGCCAACTAAAAATGTTGAACGCTATCTTGAAAAGTGTTTGTCAAGTGTTTTATGCCAGTCGTATCAAGATTTAGAATTGATATGTATCGATGACGGATCAACGGACTCATCGTTAGATATTATTAGGAATTTCTCGCAAGTCGACAATAGAGTTGTTTTAGTAACACATTCAAAGTCTTTTGGGGTGTCCGCAGCGAGGAATGCAGGACTAGACATTGCTCGTGGGGAGTTTATCTTTTTTTTAGATTCGGATGATTACCTGTTGCCTGGGGCTTTAGAAAGAATGGTCGATTTTATGAAGCCGGGCATACAGGGAGTAATTTCAAGTGTTAAATGTACTTATGAAATAAACGATGAAATGAAAAAATCAGATGAGCGTGCATTTTCTTTTAGGTTTACAGGGGAGGTAAAGCTCGATTATGAAGATCTGTTGAGTCTGCCTCCTGTAGTTTTTTCAAGGCTTTATCGATTAGACAGAATAAAAAAATTGAAACTACGTTTTCCTACAGGCTTATTGTGGGAAGATAATTTCTGGCACTGGGTATATTTTTCGGGTAATCCTATCGTTTATTTTGATCAGACTCCTGCTTATTGCTATAGGAGACGTTATGGATCGATTATGTCTTCCGTTTTTAAAAAACAGAGCGAAAAGTTATCAGAACATTTTGATATTTTCGCAATGATAGTCGAGTTTTATAAAAAAGAATCTCTTTGGAATTGTGCTAGTCCTTGTCTTGTAAAACTACTGAATAGATTTTTATTGTTTTGTTTAGAATATTGCCATTCCACTGAAAAAATAAATTGTTGCTATAAGTGTAGACAACTTGTGGATAAGTATGCATTAAATACTTCAAATAGCTGGGTGTTGAATCAACTAAAATCAAATACTATGTTGTCGCAGGAGTCTGGTTTGATTTTTTCACTGAAAATCTTTACGTTAATTCAATGGCTGTTTCCCCCTAACAGTTTCAGACGGTTAGCTCTGAAAGCCTTATTAATTAGGATGAGAAAACTCCATCAATGCATGAAGTAAATAGTTCAATTTAGCAATGCAGGATATGTAAAGAACAATGGCAGATTACATTGTTTTTTTAGAAGCTCAAAAATAGTCTAAAAATCAAAAATTTTGTATAGATTTGATAGGTATGCGTGATGTCAAACGAACTTTAAATTGACCCTAGCAAAAGCCTTCTAAATTGTCCCCAAGAATTATTCAGTTAAAGCTGTTCATACAGCTTGTCAAGCCATTTTGCTGCTATCAGGTGGAGCTTCTTACGCATTCACACCCGGTACTGTCAAGCATTATGAAAACTGTTGCAATTTAAGGGGCGGTTCATTTATGGGGTTAACATGGCACGCTTGACACTGAAGTTTACGATTCTTTTTCAATTAAATAAGTTTTCTCAATTGATTGATTTTATTTGAGAAAACTGGAAAGTATTTAAATTTTATGTTTTTTATTTGGTATTAGTAATTGGAGCATAAAGCCGTTTGGGTTTAAAACTAATCCTTACCATCAAAATAAGATTTTCAACGAGTCGAAAAATATAAAAAGGTTTGGCTTTTTTGAAAAGTGTGAATTGTTGATAGAAACAAAGTTGTTATTTTTCAATGGGTTAACTTGATTGAGCTGAACCGATGTTGCTTTAATGCATCAAATGTCAATATGAGGTTGACAGGTGATAAGAGGGGGGCAAACTGTCGTGAGAATTATTCTCCCGGAGAATTAAATGAAAAAACAGTTTTATTTAGCGCTTTGATGCTAGCCTTATCTTCCAAGGCATTAGGAGCAGATTTAGCCTCTTCTCTTGAAGACGTTGATAACGGTCATAGTATCCTCATTAATGAAATTGAATCGGTTACCGGCAATGTCATTCAAGATGGCACCGGCAAAGTGTATGCCATTTACCTTAATGACGGTAAAACATATGAAGTCAATCAGGAATTGTCAGTTAATTTAACGGTAAAGTCTCAAGAAAACATGGGAGCCACCACTCGTGCCTTCCAGAATCTTGGTAGTAATGTAGTGTTTAATGACAAAGTCAGTATTAACCTTGACGTATCAAATAATGCTGATACCGGAACTGTATCGAGTTCAGCCTACGACCAATTCGACAATACTTCAGTGGCGAATACACAATTCAATGATGATGTCTATCTTCATATAACCGGCTCTCAAACTAAATCAACATTTACTGCGGCATTGCGTTTCGGGGGCGCAGGAGAAATTAATTTCAATGGAGACTCATCAGTCTTGATTGCCGAAAACTACGGCTATACCGCTGAAGGTGTTAACAGTTTGAATGCGGCTGGTCCAATCAATTTTAAGGGAGGAGACGTCACTATAAAGGCAATTAGTGATTATGGCGTCAATGGAATAGTAGCACCAAACATCAATTTGAGTAACAGAGGAACATTTAATGTTGAGTCAAAACTGACAGATGGTTTTGGTTGTAATACTACTGGCATGGATGTCGATAATCTCACAGTTTCAAATACCGTACAAGCACTAAATATTTCCGTTATAGGTGCCGGTCAAGATCGTAGTGGTGCCGACGGAACGTATGGATTGAGAGTCTTTGGTACTTCAGAAATTAATGGTCAAAATTTAGTTATTTCTGTTGAATCTCCGGATGCTGAAATTCCGGATGGTTTTGAAGATTATGCTGTTTCCTATGGTATCAAAAATCATAAAGAACTTACCGTTGGCGAGAATACAAAAACTTTAATATCCGTCAATGACAGCTATGGTGACGCCGTTGGTATTTTGTCGGGCGGAGGAGAAACAGCATTATCGATTTTGGGGGATCTGGAAGTTAATCTCTCCGCCGCTGAGGGAAGCCGAAGGGAGGCAGCAAAAATTGAAGATGGGGTGGCAACTTTAGGCAGCCAGGGGCATGTTGTCAACCTCAATGGTGATGTCAGTGTTGCCACGGTAGATGTCGCTGAACTTCACATGGCGGGGCAGTCAACTATCAATGGTGACTTGTCTATTACGGACAAGGGAACGTTGGGTGTAAAAGATTCGTTGACGATCAATGGTAAAGTCAATAATGAAGGTAGCGCTCAATTACAAAATGCCTATCTGTCTGTTGATGGCGATGAATCTCAAATGGGCGCTGTTTCAGCAGAACAAAACAGTACCATTGAATTGGGTAACGGAAGTTATGTGTTGTTAATGCCGCCTCTTCTGCGTTGTTGAACGCTTTTACGGATTACAGTTCAACCGATGCGTATGAAGTTCGTGAAGGTGACGTCAATGATGGGGCCCAATTTGGAGTAGATGAAAACGGTAAAATCGTTCGATTCTCCTCAACCAAAAATTCTAAGCTAGACGCTTATGGGTCAGTTGCAGCCTTGGTAGCTCTGTCTCTCCGACACGAAATGAATAGCCTCTCCAAACGCATGGGTGACTTGCGTGATGCGCCCGAAGGCGTTGGCGTTTGGGTGCGCGGCTACGGTTCCGAAATGGAATACGGCGCTTAAAATTTGACGATGAGAAGCAAGTCCGTCCAGTTTGGTACTGATCAGTCTGTGGGTGATTGGAAGGTGGGTATAGCCTTTACCTATACAGACGGCGATACAACCTATGATCATGGTTCTGCCGATACCAAAGGTTACGGTGTCGCGCTCTACGGAACATGGTTTGTACCATGCGGCGCATACATTGACTTGATGGCTAAGTACAATCGCCTTGAAAATGACTTTGCCTTAAACGGCATGGATGGTGATTACAGCAGCAATGCCTATGGTGTGAGCGTTGAAACCGGTTACCGGTTCGAGTTCTTGGAAGGCGGTCTTTATGTTGAACCGCAAGTGGGCTTCAATTACGGTCACATTGAAGGCGAAACGATCCAGACAAGCAATGAGGTGCGTATTGACCAAGACAACTACGACAGTATGATTGCCCGCGCAGGTTTGAGAGCCGGCTTCAAGTTCCCGGAAAACAAAGGCACGATTTATGCCCGAGTGTCAGGGTTGTATGACTTTGACGGAGAGTTAAACGGAATGGCTTCAAAGGGAGTTGCACGCAATTCCATTGAAGAAGATCTTGGCGGTGCCTGGTTTGAAATGGGTGTAGGTGCCAATTTCAACTGGACACCGAATACATACACATACGTTGACTTTGAACGGACCAACGGTGGTGATGTGAAAGAAAACTATCGTTGGAACGTGGGTATTCGTCATACCTTCTAGTTCAGTTTTGTTAATCTAGAACAGGGTGTTGGATTGCTTGAAGTTCCAAAATGATCCAACGCCTTTTACGTAGATGATTCCTTTAGAAGTATGAATTGTAGGGCGGTACCTAGCCGTTGCTGTCCGTGTGAAAGTTTTTCTTCAAGCCATTTATCCATCATTTTTTTTAACAACGAGCTCATGATTTTTCTCTCTGTGAAATCATCAGGTTCAATATAGGCGAGTGGCAAATATCTTCAGGAATATCGGTGTTTTTGATTGAAAGGGTTCCGATGCCGAACGCAAGGTAGGAAGCGGTGAGATCAGAAAGTCGATGGAGAATTTTTCCGCAGGGATTGTAAATTCGTTTGTGTAAATTCCATTTAGAGATATTTGGTGATCCTGTCACCAAACTCAATACTAAAACGGTTTAAAGGCTGGCGCCAATTCTTAATCGGCATGCTCCATTCTTTAATTGAATGTACTTAACAACTTCTTTCAGTAGAGCGTTATCGGCTGTAGCCTGGCCGAGAAGTCTTTGAATTCTTTTGATCTCTTCAGGGGCGGCTTTGAATTTCCTAGCTAAAACATTACTCGGCGGTTAGCTTTCTTTGTTTACCCAGAGACCTTCATCCGAATAACATCGATATCTTCTAATTGGAGTAACGCCGCCTTATTTACGGAACAATCATAGCTTGGGTGTGTGAAACCTTCGTCTACTGCTTTGGTAACACTCTAGGGACCATTGCTTCTATCACATAGAACAATTTCTTCAACAATTTTGTAGTCAAAAACTCTACAAAAATTTTAAATTGTTGAGGCTGTCTTGAATTATTTGTGGTTCGTCCTATTAGGCAATATGCGATTTTTGTATCACAAAATCAATTTTTGGAATACAATATATTGTGTTTAACAAATTTAATAAATCAAAATGGATGTAAGCTTTGCAGATTATTTTTCAATTCCAAAGTCAGAACTCAATAATATGGGAGTTTTTAATCCAATTCTGAACGTTGATAGTTTGGTTTATATGGATCCGGCTAAGCTGTCAGTGTGTGATGTTCCAGAGTTTAAATCCTCAGAACATAAAGTGAGGAGGTATTTCCAGAAAATAGTGTCACTCCTAAATGCTTCAGAACATGTTGGGGATCAATACTGGAAAACTGCAGATAAGTATTTCACATTTACCGAGTACACAGGAACTTGTACAGGCTATGCAAAAACAAGTACAAGCGGTAATGGTATTGGTGCGATTCTTCGGCAGTCAACGTTATGTTTAATCAAAGGACTTATAGAAAAAGGACGGGACGATCCTATCCTTTTGGGGATAATGAACGTATTTCAAGAAGGAATCGGTTGTGATCGAATAAGTGATCTATTGATTTTCATTTTATATGACGATATCTTGAAATTTACAGACAGGATTTGTTCCCATTTCTCGATAAATGATTGTTGTGTGATGCATCGTGATGCTTCTTTTCGAGCTTGTCTCAATCCATTTAATGACAAACCAATATTGTTGTTACCTCGAGATCTTGTAACGCCTTTACCAAGAATTTATTCGTGTGACGACATTGTGAAACTGTGCCAAAAAAATGAGGAGGCTAGAAGAGAATTGAACAAGTATGTTCCATTAGAAGGGAAAATTCAAAAAAGAGATGTATTAGAAGCGATTTCAAATTCTGAAACGATTTATCAACATGTTGTTAAAGAATTAGACAAAGATGATAAGCCGTATGACTTTGTTTCTGACCCTAAAGGAGAGGTGATTTGGTATGACAACAGCAGAAAGTTGGCAAAACACTTCCCTCTTGAATTAAATACCCAATCATCAGTTTTTGAAATTGCAAAGGAAATAGTTGATTATATAAAACGCATGGTGGAAGACAACGGTGCTTGGGAACTGCTCTTTGATGATGAGGGCAAGCCACGAAGGGAAAGATATGCACAGTTGCTATTTTCTTCTTTGGCTAGACTTAAGTGTGAGGAGAATAACATTGATTTGAGTCCAGAAACCAATAGCGGTAGAGGTCCATTGGATTTTAAGTTATCTAAAGGAAACGAAAAAGTTGCTATAGAAATTAAATTAAGTACCAATGCGCAGTTAATTCATGGAATTAAAAATCAATTGCCGATTTATATGAGACAGGAAAACTCGTTCAAAGCGATTTATTTGGTTTTTGATGTTAAGGAAAGTGACACAGCCAGGAAAAAGATTAGAAAATTTTATGAAAATTTACCTGTTGATCAAAAGGAAAAAATTCAACTTATTATCATCGACGCAACACAAAAAGAATCAGCGAGCAAGGCTGTAGATGTTGATTTATTTAATTACGAAAGTTAATTTATCTCATTGATATATAAGAGATTATGTTGTAGAAAAATATTATTCTTTCTTGTGAGACTGGTAAAATAGGTATAACTTAATAAGTCAAGAGGTGGTAAATGAAACAGCCTATTGTTGCAATTATGTATGATTTTGACAAGACATTATGTACTAAGGATATGCAAGAGTATGGCTTTATACCGGCATTGGGAATGAGCGCGACAGAATTTTGGAAGGAGGCAGCGGAACTTACAGATAGTGAGGAAATGGTATATGTTCAAAATGGTTGAGAAAGCGAGAGACAATAAGGTTAAAGTTAAACCAAAAACCTTTCATAAATTAGGTAAAGAAGTGGAATTTTTTGAAGGAGTTGCTACTTGGTTTGACCGAATCAACAAATACGGGAAAGACATCGGAGTGAAAGTTGAGCATTACATTGTTTCTTCAGGAATCAAAGAGATTATTGAAGGCACGAAAATAGCAAAATATTTTAAGCGGATCTATGCATGTGAATTTATGTATGATCATAACGGGACGATTATATGGCCGAAGTGTGCGGTCAACTATACGACTAAAACACAATTTTTGTTCAGAATTAATAAGGGAGTTCTCAAAGTTGACAACAAAAGTGCAGAGAAGCTGAATCAGTACACGCCGGAAGATGATAGACGAGTTCCATTTAGAAACATGATATACATTGGTGATGGATTAACGGATGTTCCGTGTATGAAGTTAGTTAAAAATAATGGAGGTCAGTCGATAGCAGTTTATGATCAACAAAAAGGGAAGCTAGCTGCTCAGGAATTGAAGAAGGATAATAGAGTAAATTATGTCATTGAGGCTGATTATTCAGAAGGTGGGGATCTAGAAACAGTTGTTATGTCGATTATGAACAAGATTCGTGCAGTTGAAGAAATGCGATCTAACGAGAAATAGGTAACTTTTGTAGGAATCGTATTTTATATTTTGATAACTAAACTATGGAGCACTTATCCTCTCAAACATTGGTGACCCAGGCCGCCAACATCATTGAAGATCTCATCCTCACCGGCAAAATCAAAGTTGGTGAGCATCTTAAAGAAGCGGAACTAGAAAAAGCCCTGGGTATCAGCCGCACGCCGCTAAGAGAAGCCATGGCGCTGTTGCAGGCTGAGGGTCTAATTGTCACGCATCCAAGACGTGGGCGCTTTGTCAAAAAAATTGATATCAAAGAGATCTCTGATATCTGTGAAGTGCGTATTGCGTTGGAAGCGCTGGCGGTGCGCCTTGCGCACAAACACATCACGCCCAAGGACGTTTTAAAGCTTCAGATGATCCTCAATGAAATGGAAAAGGCCTTAAAGGAAAAAAATAACAGCGCCTTTTTGCAGCATCACGAGGAATTTCATGACTATTTGATTTCCTTGAGCCAAAACGTCTGGCTTGAAAAACAGCTCTACTCTTTGCGCAAGCTGATGCATTGGCACCGGTTTTATTTCCAGTACCACGAAAAGAACTTCAATTATTCTTTTAAGAGCCACCAATTGCAGCTCAAAATGATTTCGGATCCGAACTGTGACGAAGACGAGCTTGTGAAGATTGACGAAGGCACCACGCGCTTAGGCTGTGAACTTTTAATTCAGCATATTAAGAGTTCCGGGGCGTCTGCAAAGGCCAAGAAAAAGGGCGTTGCCTCATAAGCCACTTTCATCCTGCCGTTTTCGCACACTCATGGTGGAATAGACGCCTGAGACGATGATGGCCGCTGTGCCCAAAAGGCTAAAGGAGTCAATGGGGTCGTCAAAACAGAGAAATCCGAAGACGAGCCCGAACACAATGACGCTAAAGGAGAGAATCGTTGAGGCAAGCAGATTGGTGTTGGCAAACGCCTTGGTGACCGCAAGCTGCGCGATCAGGCCGCAAAGACCGATGCCGATAACAAGGATCCAATCAATTGCTGTTACATTAAAAAGCGCTTCTCCGGAGTCAAGTGGCGCTAAGCCCAAGCCGAAGGCGAGATTGACGACGGAAAAATAAAACACCACCCGCCAAACCGGCTCTTTTAGCTGCGCGAGCGCTCTGATCTGAATGTAACTCATCGCGGTGATCAGGCTTGAGGTAACGGCAAAAAGAAGACCCGTTAAATCGGTATTAAGTTGCGGCCTAAAAATAGTCGCCACACCCGTGAATCCCACTATCGCCGAAAAGACCAAAGTCCAATTGGTTTGGCGGTGTTTTATAAAGTCAGCCGCGATCACAATGAAAGCCATGCAGATGGGGGTGGCGTTGCCGAGAGTCATGGCGGTGGAAATCGGGATGAGGGCGATTGCGATAAACCAGCACAAAAGCGAAACCGTGCCGCAAACGCTTCGGCTCAGGTGCGCCTTAAGGTGTTGAGTCTTGAGGGTATTGTGAGTAAAAAAAGCCCACAGACCGATGACGATAATCGCAAAGAGTCCGCGGGCGGCTACTAATTGGGATGATGTGAAGGTGTCGCTTGCCGCTTTAACCAATACGCCCATCAGAGCGTAAAAGAAGCACGAGATAATCATCCAGAGATATCCCATGAAGCGCACCTTTCATCAAAGTCATTGCCGACATGAGTAATTCTGAACCAGCCGATAGAGTTTTTCGCAATCGTCCAACTCATCCAATTTTTGAATGAGGTGGAGAAGTTCATCAAATTCTTCATCGCTGCAGTGGCTGAGCAATTGCCTGCCTTTGGCCGCAAGCGCATTCCAATCCATCGGATTTTCCGGTTCTCCCAGGGGATCGAACACAAATTCCGTGAATGATTTTCCATTTCGCAATTCTACGGTCACTCGGCAATTTTCATGATGAGGATGAACGCCTTGGATGTCTTCAGCCACTTCCACTGTGCAAAGGGTCAGAAGTTGTTGCTTAAGAGGCGTTTCAATGGAGTCCGCGGAGAAAGTATTTTCCGTGATTTCTCCGTCAAGCATAGCCGAGACCACCGTATAGGGGAGGCTAAACTTTCCTTCTTTTGTGCGGTGGCAGGTGTTTGAGGCCACCACATCATAAGCGGCTTTATAAGTTTCAATTCGAATCCGCGCAATCTGGCTTGCGGGAAGGTTTAATTTATGCAGACGCAAACCGCAGTCGATGCCGCCGTGCGTGTGGCGGCAGCATGGGTAAGGTTTAAATGTGACGCCCGCGGCGCGCCAGAATTTTCCGAAATCTTCAAAAACGGACAGATCCAGGTCTTTGGAACGGAAACCGGCGAAAAGCCCTTGGGTTCCTTCCAAAATACATTCGGCGCCGGTGAAGCCCTTTTGAGCCAAGCGAGCGCACATCAGACCGTGCGAGACTCCCATGCCCACGTGCAGGAGTTTACTCATCGCATAGGTTTTATTAAATTCCCAAAGCCCGCAGGCAAGGGTCCCCGCGTTGCCGAAAGCGTCCGTCAGCTCTTTTTCCGATAACTTCAGAAGTTTCCCGCAGGAAATTGCGGCGCCCAATCCGCCGGTGGTGCCGGTGGTGTGCCAAATGCTGTAGTGATCAAGGCCCAGCGCGGTGCCCACGCGAAGCATCACTTCGTAGCCCGCCACACAGGCGGTGATCAGCGTTTTGCCTGTTGAGTGATAGTGAGCGGCGGTCAAAAGCGCGGGCGTGATCACCATCACACCGGGGTGACTCAACCCCGTGCGGTCGGAATCATCCATTTCGAGCGCGTGGCCTGCCGCGCCATTGATGATGGCGGCAATTTCCGGGCTTGTCGGCGTGCTTCTGCCATAGGGAAGAATGCCTTCCAAGTCACTTGAGGTTTTAAAAAGATTTTGAAGAATCTCAACTTCAGGGGCTCGGGTACCGGCCACCGAGCAGCAGATCAGATCGAAGATGTACTTCTTCATCTGTTCGCTTGCCACCAGCGGGATGTCCACAAACTTTAGGTTATAAGCAAAATTCACGCATGCTTTAGTGACCGGTGTCATAAGAGCCTCCCTTAGTCTTTCAGAACATTGTCAATGGCCCGATCCGTTAAACCGAGATAGTTTTCCGGATTGAGGATATTGTCAATTTCTTCTTCGGACAGATACTCGCGAAGTTCAGGCATTTGTTTGACGTATTGGCAGTAGGGAATCTTCTTTTCGAAGGATTCCATGGAGATCTTGTGCACAATACGCATGGCGGTGTCTTTCTTGCCGCACTTGGTGGCGAGGTAAAGAGCGAGGGGTTCGGCCATCAACAGACCCTCGTCATTGTCCAGATTGCGGCGCATGTTTTCCGGGTGAACCACAAGGCCCGAGAACACCGTGTAGGCTTCCTTGAGGATCGCGTCCATCAAAATGGCGGTCTCCGGCATCTTGATGTCTTCAACGAAGAAGGGCGAGTCATCGCGCAGGTCACGGTGGAAGGTTTCGCCTTGCGCGTTGGCGTTCATGCGAATCAGCACCGCCACGCCGCGCATGTTTTCACACATGACGGGGTTGCGTTTTTGAGGCATGGTGGAAGAGCAAATCTGATGCTCGGTATCAAAAGGTTCTTCCAGCTGCTGCACTTCATTGCGCTGATTGAAGATGATGTCTTCGGCGATCTTTTCCAGCGTGTTGGCGATCATCGCGCAGATATACATGTATTCGTTAAAGCGCTCGTTTCTCGGTTGAACGGAAATCGGAGGAACGCCTAAGCCGAAGCGCTCAAGAACTTTCACCTGCATGTCCCAGCACTTGTCGCCAAAGAGCAGGTGATAGGAGGCGAAGTTGCCCGCCGCGCCCGAAACCGTTCCCACGCAAATGCGGGGGCGAGCCTGGCGGATGCGTTCCACATGTTCTTTAAAGGCTAGAATCCAGGTGCCGACGACAAAGCCGAATGTCACGGGAATGGCGTGTTGGCCGTGAGTGATGCCCGCCATGACGGTTTTTCTGTGCTTTTCCGCCAAGGGTTTTAATACGTCGATGATTCTGAGGAGATCGGCTTCGTAGCTATCGAGGCTCTTTTTAATACGATAGGCGAGTGTGGTGTCGAGCACATCCTGAGAGGTGGCGCCATAGTGAATGAATTCGCCCGCGCCGTTTTTGCAGATTGCCTTCCAGGGGCGAATCAGAGCGACTGTGTTTAAGGTCGTCGTGTAATAGCATTCATCGACATTTTCCTCGCCGATCATATCCAAATCAGCGGTGCGTGTGATTTCGTCAGCGACCTCTTGTGAGATCATGCCAAGCTCGGCTTGAGCCTGGGCCAGATACACTTCGAAATCAATCCACTGTTTCAAGATGGCCCGTTCACTCCAAAGATTGCGCATTTCTTCGCAACCGAAGAAGTTTTTGTACATCTTGTAGTCGGTCATGTGAAGGATAGGGGTATCCATAAAATTTCTCCTACTAAGCAATTACCAAAGTCCTAAAACGAACCACCAGGCCGGTCCCACAACAAGGACAATGGCCACGTGCAGCCAGCTCATGACAAAGCCGATGCGCCAGAACTCTTTCAGGGTGAAGTAGCCCGCGTTGTAGTAAATCGGCGCGAAACCGCAGGTGTAGTGGGTAAGGCAAGCTGGGGTATTGGCCACGAATGCCAGAATCAAAATGGAAAGAAGGGGAGGGCAACCAGCGCCTAGCATCACTGTGAGGCACGCTGTTGAGCCGTCAAATCAAAATCGTTACTCAAAAACTCAAACCAGCGGTCATTT
>ERZ791796.106-NODE-106-length-109673-cov-5.890839_pt1 | contig 109673 bp, 99 predicted proteins | sample MGYA00510311_ERZ791796 | MGnify/ENA primary metagenome ERZ791796 (study PRJEB30046, sample SAMN00792042) | human gut metagenome | study: EMG produced TPA metagenomics assembly of the A metagenome-wide association study of gut microbiota in type 2...
ATTTAAGGTTAACAAAAGATTGGCTGTCTGGGATAGATAGCCTTTTTTTATGCTAAAAAAGTAACAACGAAATTTACACATAACACAAAGGTCATATTATGAATACTTTCTTTGTTAAGACGCTCCGTATTATGATGCTTTTCCTCTTTATTATTTCATTAGCATTAGGTTATGTGATATATGAGGATACATTAGCGGTATGGTGGATTCCTGTCGGCGTGGCGCTTTTGATCGCTCTTGCCACTTTGCCTTTTTATAGAAAATGGTCTTGGCTGACTACGACAGAAGGTAAAGTGATGAATGTCCTATGTCATATTGGTTGCGTGGGCGCTATTAGTTATGCCTTGTTTCTTAGTGGCAATTATTGGCTGGCCGATACTGCTTCCATATATGAAGAAACGGTTATGGTGCAGAAAAAATATATAGAGACCCATAAGAAGACCCGCAGGGTCGGCAAGCATCGTTATGTATCGAATGGAGTGCGTAAAGAATACTATTTGCAGGTTGCTTTTGAAAATGGGAATGTGGAAACGTTGCATGTTTCCTCTGCTGTTTATAACAAGACGCGGCAAGGGAAGGAGAAAGTACTGACTTTGCAAAAAGGCTTCTTTGGCTTGCCGGTGGTTACGAAAGGACTTTGATGCAATACACGGTGATTCGTTCAAACATTCGTGATATGTTACTTGTTAAGAGTTTCAATTCTAAAAAAATGATTGATTATGAAAATGGCTCTTTACGACTTCGTATTACGGAAAAAAGGAATCTATGGCATTTTGCACATTGTTATTCTTCTGCTTTCTCTTTTTCTGATCATAAGTATCTCTATTGATACTTTCAAAGGTATTCCTTTCTATACGCAGAGTGTGTACATGAAAGTACAGCTATGGATCTGTGTACTGTTTCTGGTTGACTTCGTTCTCGAATTTATTCTGGCGGATAATAAGAAACGTTATTTCACTACTCACTTTATATTCCTGCTGGTTGCCATTCCCTATCAGAATATCATAGCTTATATGGGGTGGACGTTCTCACCCGAAGTTACTTATATGTTACGTTTTATCCCTCTGGTACGTGGCGGATATGCGCTGGCTATTGTAGTGGGGTGGTTTACTTACAACAGGGCTTCAGGGCTTTTTGTATCTTATTTGACGATGTTGCTGGCTACCGTCTATTTTGCCAGTCTCGCTTTTTTCATTACTGAACATACGGCCAATCCTTTGGTCACTAAATATACAGACGCTTTGTGGTGGGCATTTATGGATGTTACTACAGTCGGCTCGAATATTATAGCCGTGACCACTACCGGGCGGGTACTTTCGGTTGTACTGGCGGCTTTGGGGATGATGATGTTCCCTATCTTCACTGTCTATATAACCAGTATTATTGAACGGAGAAATAAGGAGAAACAGGAATATTATGAAGAGAAAGGAGAGCCGGCACATAAGCAACAGGCAAATACTGCCGCCCCTCAATAAATCTTGTAGATTCAGGAACTGAAAATATAGACGATGAGTCCGGTTATCGCCACATACACCAAAGCATACGGGATGGCCGCTTTTAGTATCTCACCTTCCTTACCCTGTTGGTTTCCGGCAGAGGTAGCGATGGCAATGCTCTGCGGAGAGATGATTTTTCCTCCGGTAGCGCCTACTGTATTGGCTGCCGACAGCCAATCCGGACTGACATGAATTTGTCCAGCCACACTTGCCTGTAACTTTCCGAAGAGAATATTGGATGACGTATCACTTCCCGTGATGAACGTTCCCAGACAACCAATCACCGGAGCGAATAACGGATATAGACTTCCTGTAGCCGTAGCCAGTGCGGTAGCAATCACGGCAATCATTCCGGAGGTATCCATAATGGTAGATAATCCAACAAGGCATATCACTGTGATAAATGTTTTCTTTAGCTGCTTCACCGTATTCCAAAGAACGGTAAACAACTCTTTTACTTTAGCTCCTTGTATTAATCCGCCGACAAAAGTGCCGATAAAGAGCAGCACTCCGGCATGAGTCAGCCAGGAAATCGTATAGTTGGCTGTAGAGGAATTAATGGGCAGACTGATTCTGGTGACCCAGTTATTTTCCAAAGTATGGCGTAATCCTGGAAAAAGAGGGCTGGTAAGTATAATCAGAAATAAGATCAGTAGATAGATACTCCATGCGTTCATTATATCTTTCACCTTCAGATGGCTTTTCCGCGCTTTTTCTTCTTTGGATGCGGTCAGCTTTCCATACAAGACAATCACAATAATGGAAAGAATGCTTCCGATGATAGCCGGAGATTCGGCTCCCATATATTTGGCTGCCATATATTGGCTGATTAGCGAAACGCTTCCTACCAGCAAGGCAAGGAAGATGTTCTTTGGTAGTGATTTGATTTTGGAGTCGGTAAGAAAAAGCAATATCAATGGAATAAGGAACATCAAGACCGACAATTGTAATACGACATTGGTACTGAGATGCAACACATCCAGATTGGTTTCTTTGGCTAATACCAGTACAGGAGTTCCGATCGCTCCGAAAGCGGTAGCCACACTATTGGCTATCAGACTTACTGTAGCCGAGAATATAGGTTTGAATCCCAGACTGATAAGAATCGCTGCCGGAATGGCGACTGCTGTCCCGAATCCTGCCATTGCTTCCAATAACCCGCCGAATCCCCATGTCAGTAGCAAGACCTGGATACTTTTATCGGTAGAGATAGAGGCGAATTGCTGTTTGATAATCTCCATCTTCTCTGTTTTCAGTAATACATTGTAGCTGAAGATAGCCATCAGAATAATGATTAAAATAGGGGAGACGGCTTTCAGTGCTCCATATATAAAGGAATAGAACAGGTTGTTCGCAGAAAAAGAGAAGCCGAAGAGGGCAATCAGCATTGTTACGATCAGAGAAATGATACTACTTTTGTCGCCCGGCATTTTGAAGAATGCCATTAATACAATTAATAGTAATACCGGAATAATAGCAAGGACTAAGGTCATAATCATATCAGGTTTTAAAAGGTGAAACGTCCGTTGGTTAGTTGTATAACAAATGAAGCTCTCACTTGGGTCGGTGAGGGAAATAGATTTTTCGAAAATAAATAGGATTTTACGTCTTTATCTGCAATAAAATATTTACTTTTGGCAGATAAGTACATTTTATTCCACTATGTTATGGACAGTGAACGGACAGTAAAAACAACGGCTGAACAATTAGAGGCGCTTACTAAAGAAAATGAGCGGCTCAAACAAGAACTTTCAGCTCTTAGGCAAGAGAAAGAAAAAGCCAATCCTATTAGTTTTAAAGAAAGGTATGCTGTAAAGATCTTGAATTCTTTGCCGGATATGTTGACTGTTTTCGATCATAACGAGATAGGCATCGAAGTGGTATCCAATGAAGAAACGAATCATGTCGGAGTGACAAACGAGGATTTTGTAGGGATGCATATGCGTAATATGGTTCCTCCGGAAGCCTATCAGAACATACATTCCAATATGCAGCACGCAGTCGCAACGGGGACTGTCTCTGCCGCACATCACGAATTGGATTTCAACGGCAAGCGTCACTATTACGAAAACCGCATTTTCCCATTGGACGAAAAGTATGTACTGATCATGTGCCGTGACATATCGGAGAGAGTGGCTACTCAACGGCAATTGGAAGTTTTTAAGAGTGTACTTGATAAAGTGAGCGATAGTATTCTTGCCGTGTCGAAGGATGGGACATTGGTGTATGCCAACAAACAATTCATAGAAGAATACGGAGTGACTAAGGAACTGGGGACTCAGAAGGTATATGATTTGCCTGTTTCCATGACCACGAAAGAGGCTTGGGAAAAACGACTTCAGGAAATACGGGATAATGATGGCAGTTTTGCCTACCGTGCCGCTTACGTACGTATGGGAGAGACGAAGAAGCGGGTGCACCAGGTGTCTTCTTTCCTGACACATGAGAATGAACAGGAGCTGATCTGGTTCTTTACGCAGGATATTACCGATGTCATAAAGAAACGGGATGAACTTCGTGAGCTGAATCAGTTGTTGGACGGCATTCTGAATAATATTCCGGTCTATCTGTTTGTGAAAGATCCGGCAGATGAGTTCAAGTATTTGTATTGGAACAAAGCATTTGCCGAACATTCCGGTATCCCTGCTTCCAAAGCGATAGGGCATACGGATTACGAAATTTTCCAGTCAGAGGAAGCTGAGAAGTTCCGTAAGGATGACCTGGAATTGCTTCGTACCCACCAAAGGATTGATATACAGGAAACGTATCTGACGGCTAACGGTGAAGCGCGTATTGTGCAGACGCTTAAAGCGCTTGTTCCGATGGAAGACCGTGAACCGTTGCTGATCGGTATTTCTTGGGATACCACGAATCTCCAGAATATAGAACAGGAATTGATTAAAGCCAGAATCAAAGCAGAGCAGTCTGACAGGTTGAAGAGTGCTTTTTTGGCGAATATGAGTCACGAAATCAGGACACCGCTCAATGCGATTGTCGGGTTTTCGCAGTTGTTGCCTACTGCGGATACCCCCGAAGAACAGAAACTTTATTCGGATATTATCAACCAGAATTCGGACATTCTGTTGCAGCTTATTAATGATATATTGGATTTGTCGAAGATAGAAGCGGGCACGTTGGAATATGTGAAACGTCCGATGAATCTGGGGGAAGTCTGCAGGACAATCTATGCTGTTCACAAGGAACGTATAAAAGGAGGTGTGGACTTCATCTTTAATAATGGAGAAGAGGACTTGCAGATGGAGGGCGATCCGAATCGTATTATGCAGGTCATTACGAATTTTATCACCAACGCTACCAAGTTTACCCATACGGGAGAGATACGTTTCGGATTTGAACGAGAAGGGGAGAATGTCCGTGTATATGTGAAAGATACGGGAATAGGAATAGAAAAAGAAAAGGTGGGACATATTTTTGAACGCTTTGTCAAACTGAACAGCTTTGTGCAGGGCACAGGCTTGGGGCTTTCCATTTGTCGGATGATTATAGAGAAGATCGGCGGAGAAATAGGGGTGACTTCCGAACTGGGTAAAGGTTCGACTTTTTATTTCATAATACCGTGTACGGAAGTTGATTGAACTTCCGCACATATACAGTTAGTTGCAGTCCGACAGTTTAGAACTTTATTTCAGGAACCAATATGAACTTTGTCTCCGGGAAGTGTTTCTCCAACCATGTCCGGACGAAGTTCATCGTGTCGTTCTGAATCGTCTTGTCTTCTACCGTAGGATACATATTATAGAGAACGGTATCCAGCACAATCCCCCTTTTTTGTATGGCTTCAAGGCTAAGCAAGGTGTGATTGATACTCCCCAGTTTGCCGGAAGTGACAAAGATAAGCGGATATTTCTCTTGGGCAATGTAGTCTATCGTCAGCAGTCCGGTGGTTAGCGGGACCATGAGGCCGCCTGCTCCTTCAAGTAAAACATAGTCGTATCGTTCGCTCAGTTTCTCAGTTGCCCGTTTGATTTTATTGAAGTCGATAGGGCGGTTGTCCAGTTGCGAGGCAAGGTGGGGGGAAGCGGGATAAGAGAAAATCTCCGGCATAGTCAGTCCTTCTTCATCTTCTTTGGTGAAGGGGATTCCCATAATGCGACGATGCAGGTCGATATCTTCGGAATGGCCTACATTTCCCGTTTGAATAAATTTCTGGGTGATGGTACGTTGTCCGTTCTTGTTCCATTCACGGGCTAGAAAGCCGGTGGCATAACTTTTTCCGGCATCGGTGTCGATACCGGAAACGAAAAATACATTCTGTTTCATGCTTCTTTCTTTTTTGCGATGATATAAATAGGGTGATAGGTCAGAGACACGGAAGTGCCCCGTGTGAATTCTTGGGTATAACGCTCGCTGAATCGCTGTAAATCACGACGGGTCCGCAGTTGCCCGGAAGATTGTCCGGATATTCCGGTTACTCCCGTTTGCTTCAAGTGATAAAGAACTTTTATGGGATTGTCGAACGAAAGAGGAATCAGTTCTTCTTCCGAATGGAGGATGTCAAAGTCGGTCGACAAGGCGGTTACGAGTTCTTCTCGTGAGCGGTAGGGAAGACCGTTGCCTGTTAGTCGACGTATCTCTTTCATATTCTTTTTGCCAAAGGTGCTGAAAGCGAAATAGCCTTGTTTGTTGAGCAACGCGTTACATCTCTTGAAAAAGTTTTCGGGAGATTCGAACCATTGCAAGGCGGAACAGGAAGTTATCAGGGTACTTTCGGCAGGAAAGGGCGCTGTTTCCGCATCTCCCGGCAGGAAAGACACTTGCTCTTTCTTTAGCAAATCCTCGCAACAATATTTCATCTCCGGGCAGAGGTCGTTCAATAAGAGCATTTCCGGACGAAGAGTCTGAAACAACATACGGGAATAGATTCCCGTGCCGCAACCGAACTCAATCACTTTCGGGCAGGGAGAAGGTAGATGTTCCGTAAGCAGGTGAATCATTTTGTCCGCTATTTGTCTTTGTACGTTTGCTTCTTGCGGATAAGTGGCGATGGCTTTGGTGAAACGTTCTGCGATTAGTTGTTTGTTCATAATCGGTATTTATTTGGTTTGTAGGATTACGCTCTCAAAGAGTTCCTGTTGGTAATGGGCAACTTCTGAGTATTCAAGAATATCTGCCTTGTTTTTCCATGCAAGCCGTTGATTGTCCGGTAGGAAGATACGGTCATTCTTTCCTATGATGGCTTTTTGCCATACGAAGTCAGAAGGTGGTAATGACAAGTATTGTTGTTGTATGGCGGCTAGTTCTTCCTTGAGCTCATCGGCCGGACGTTGCGGAGCTACTGCTTGAAATACTTTGTATTCGGCTGCCGAACCGCACATCCTTCTTTGAAACTTTTGCAGTGTTTGTTCATTCAACCCTTGCAGTGTTCCTTCGAATATAGCGGGTTCAATCCCTTTCGTTTCGTGTATGGGATAGGGAGTCCCATTGATAGCGATACTATGCGAGATGGGCAGTGACGGGTATTGTTTCATGAGTTGAGAAGCTACCCATATCCCCATCGACCATGCGATGAGACGGATTTCGGAATACTCTTGTAATAAGTCGGTATCGAACTCCAAAGAACGATAGTCATAACAAACCATCCAATCAGTATCTGTCGGGCGGATTTGCAGGAAAGGAGTTTCATCCATTCCCCAGCCTGCGAAGAAAAGCAAGAGGCGCTTGGAATTATTCTTTATGATAAAATGTTGTTTCATCCGTTAATCAAGGCTATAAGTTGGTCGATTTCATGTTCTGTGATGTCCGCCGTCAATGAGAAGCGGATACGGGAAGTTCCTTCGGGCACGGTAGGCGGACGGACAGGCAATGCGTAGAATCCTTTACGTTGGAGTTCTTCCGCTTGCAGTATGGCATCTTCGCTCGCTCCTATAATCATGGGGACAATGTGGCTTACTGAAGGGCAATGGTATCCTTTGCCGGTAAGTGCTGTCTTTAGTTTCTCACTGATGCGCAGGAGGTGGGTCCGCTTATATTGAAGAGCGGAGAGATGTTGCAATACCCATGCTGTCCATTGAATATTGACAGGTGGAAGGGCAGTGGTGAATATAAAGGTACGCATCTTGTTAATCAGGTATTCCCGAATAACCTGGCGGCAGACAATGTAAGCCCCTGCTGAGGCGATTGCCTTTCCGAACGTGCCTACCAGGAAATCTATATCGTTGATGCAGTCTTGTTCTTCGGCACATCCTAATCCTTTTTCTCCCCGTACACCGAAGGCATGAGCTTCGTCTACATAAAGAAGAACATTGGAATAGCTCTTTTTCAATCGGACGAGAGCGCTAAGATCGGCTTCATCTCCATCCATACTGAAAATACTTTCGGTAACAATGATGATTTGTGCATAAAGATTGTGATTCTCGGAAACCAAACGTTGCAGTTGGGAGGTATCATTGTGGCGATAACGGATACATTTGGCGGACGACAATCTGATTCCGTCTATCAGGCTGGCGTGCACCAGTTTATCGGCAAGAATCAGTGTTTGCGCATTGCTGACGGCAGGAAGAATCCCTGTATTGGCATGATAACCACTGTTGAATATGAGTGCGCTTTCTGTTCCGAACATAGTTGCCAACTGTTGTTCCAATGCTTGATAATCGGAAAAGTTACCTGTCAGCAACCGGGAAGAAGAGGAAGTAGGCAGAAAAGTTCCGGGAGTCATCGTCTTTAAGAACTCCTCTCTTAATGATACATCATTAGCCAGTCCGAGATAATCATTGGAGGACAGATTCAACATCCGTTGTCCATTCAGAATAACCTCCCGTCCATCGTGAATCAATGGCGGGAGAGAACGGTAGTTTTTCTTTTCTTTGAGAACAAGCAGTTCTTGGTTGATAGAGTCTAATATCATTATTTATGATTTTGGGTAACTACTAATTTTGAATAACGTTGAGTAATCCAGAGGTCAGTTTACTTAGTTGTTCGGGAGTAATGATGAAAGGTGGCATCAGATAAACCAATTTACCGAATGGACGTACCCAAATACCTTCCTCTACAAATCGCTGTTGCAGGTATGCCATATTCACCGGACGCTTCATCTCAATTACTCCGATAGCGCCCAATACCCGTACATCGGCTACTTGCGGGAACTCCCGTGCAGGAGCCAGCTCTTCTTTGAGTTGGCTTTCGATTCGTTGCACATTCTTCTGCCAGCCGGATTCGAGCAGCAGGCGAACGGATGCGCAAGCCACCGCACAGGCAAGCGGATTGCCCATGAAAGTGGGGCCGTGCATGAAAGCTCCCGGTGCATGATTGGAAATGGTGTCTGCTACCTGATTGCTTGCCAAGACTGCGGAAAGTGTCATATATCCGCCGGTCAACGCTTTACCGATACACATAATATCGGGCTCTACTCCGGCGTGTTCCCAAGCAAAAAGTTTGCCGGTACGTCCGAATCCTGTCGCTATCTCATCGAAAATCAGAAGAAGGCCATGCTTCCGGCAGAGTTTTTCCGCTTCACGCAAGTATTGCGGATGGTAGAACCACATACCGCCTGCCCCTTGCACAATCGGTTCAAGAATCAGTGCCGCCAACTCTCTGGAATGTTTTTCAATGGTTTCCCGTAAAGGGATGATATCTTCCGGATTCCATTCTCCATCAAAACGGGAAGTGGGGGACGGGACAAAATGACGGACGGGAAGTGCCGAACCGAAAAGACTGTGCATCCCCGTCACCGGATCGCAAACGGACATGGCATTCCATGTATCTCCGTGATAACCGGAACGGATGGTCACGAAATTATTCTTTTCGGGCTGTCCTGCCGCATGCCAATATTGTACGGCCATCTTCAAGGCCACTTCTACGGCTACCGAGCCGGAATCCGCATAGAATATCTTTTGCATGGACGGAGGTACTAAAGGTAACAGCAATTTTCCCAGTTCGATGGCGGGGTCGTGTGTCAGACCACCGAACATGACATGGGACATCTTGTCTAATTGTTCCTTTGCCGCTTGGTTCAGCACGGGATGGTTGTATCCGTGTACGGCGCACCACCATGAAGACATTCCTTCAATCAACACCCGTCCGTCTTCGAGAGTGATGGTTGCGCCGTCCGCCCGTTTTACTTTGTAAACAGGGAGCGGATCGGTTGTGGAAGTATATGGATGCCAAAGATGTTCACGGTCAAATTGGGAGCTGGCAAAATGATAACCTTCTTCTTGAATCATCTTCTTGTCCTCCGATACTTTAGAACCGAGTGTGGTAAGCAAGTCGCCTACGATGGCCGAGTTGATACCGATATGCAGTGCCTTGTGCATAGCTTCGGGAGAGAGTTGCGAGCGTCCGCCGGCAAAACGGAGGAAAGCCGTCGGATTGATGAAACGGAACAGGACGATTGTCCGGAGAATTTCTTCTTCGCTCAAAGGCTTTTCGTTTTCCAATGGTGTTCCGGGAATCGGGCTTAGCAGATTTATGGGGATGGATTGAACATCCAGTTCCTTCAGAATAAAAGCGAATTCAATCCGTTGTTCTATCGTTTCTCCCATGCCGATGATACCTCCGCAACAGATATCCATTCCTGCACGGCGGGCGGCGGCAAGTGTGGCAAGTTTCTGCTCTTGTGTGTGGGTGGAACAAAGTTGGGGAAAATAAGAAGGAGCAGTTTCCAGATTGCAATGATAACGGGTGATTCCCGCTTCGTGCAGGGAACGCAGTTCTTCTTCATTAAGTAGTCCCAGTGAAGCGCAAAGTTGGATAGACGAATGTCGCCGCATATGGCGGACTGTGTCGCAAAGTTGGGTAATCTGTTTGGGAGAGGGTTTCCGTCCGCTGGTGACGAGGGAGAAACGGTTGATGTCTTGGGCTTCATTATACTGTGCCTGTCGGAGACATTCTTCAGCGGGGAGGAGGTCATAGACTTCGGCTTGCGTCTTGTAGTGGGAGGATTGTGCGCACCATTTACAATTTTCGGGGCATCTGCCGGATTTGGCGTTGATGATGGAACACAGGTCGAACTCGTGCGAAGCACGCGCGACGGTAATCTCATGCGCGGCGGCGTAAAGCGCCTCGCTGTCGGCCATGTTGGCCAGCCAAGCGGCTTGCTCGGGCGATATATCAATGCCTGCCAGCACTTGGTCTTTAATTTCTTGAAGTGTCATAAATGTATGATAAGGGATAGTTTGTGCAGCATTCTGCTTACGAAGGGCAACATCGACTACATTGGTATGCAGATGCCCGATACATACTTCGCGTCCTAAGCTCGCAAAAGCGGCATAGTTCTTTCTTCCCCAATAGCGGAAACGGGAAAGAAGGGCACGTGTGGTCTGTATGTGGCGTTGTTGCTTCATTGATTTTTTATTTTTGTTCTTTTAAAACGGGGCAAATGTACAAAGATTCTTTGGATAAGCAAGCAAGTTGCCTATTTCTAATACTCCCGCTTTGTTTTCTTTTTCCTGTATTCTTTGCGCAGGTGGAAGTTGAAGCCGACATATACCTGAAGAGTGCCGAACCCATTGTCCAAGGAGAAATTGTTGCGATGATAGTTATAGTTCTTTCCGACGAATGAAGTGCCGACGAAATATTTTCCATTGTTATAGACAACGCCTGCCCGGAGCAGGAAATCCAGATTGAACTTACTATACCATGCTTTCCCTTCCTGCGTTTCCGCGTCCACATCGGAGGCCTTGTAAGCAATGGCGGGAGTGAGCGACAGACAAGCCAGGCAGTTGCGTGCGAATACCCAGTTATAAGCATAGCCGAAACTGATGTTGGCGTTGGTGTATTTTATCTTGTTGACTTTCATGCCGGGATTCATTCTCTCCTGAATATATGCCGGAAGTTGCTGATAGTCAAAGTCGAGATTGTGTTTTGAGATGGAGAACCCGGCTATGAATGTTCCTGCATTGCGCCGTTGGTTGGTGGACTGGCTGAACGCGGCCGGATAAGAAAACTTCCGGTTGTTGAATATATAGTATAAGTTCAGTCCTTTGATGTCTACTTTCAAGCCGCTGAAATCTTCGGAGTAGTCGGAAGGTATTTCATCATAGAAACCTCTGATCTTGTGAATTCTATAATTGTTTCCCGTGCGGCGGTAGAAGATGTCCACGCCTAATTTGGAACTATACAGGCTCAAATCAAACTCTGTCCCTTTGTTTTTCCGGTTTGTTTTGCGGTAAATATCATCAATGTCGACAGACCATCCTAAGAAGATCCACCTCCAACCGAAATACAATCCTATCTTGTTGTGGGGATTGGGAGAGAAGCTAAGTTTCTGCGGTTGAGGAAATTCGCTGGTGACCGAGTAATACTCAAAGTTGCTGAAATGCGTAGCCATCAACGCGTAGTTATAGCGGTTGGGGCTGATGTAGAGCGTGTCGAAATCACTGAAATTCATAAATTTCTTAATCGCTCTCTTGAAGGCGCTTGGCTTGGGGGTGGTGACAGAATCTTCCTGTATGCTGTTGTTTACGGTTATACCCGCCTTTTCAGACTGTGCCTGCAAGGAGAACGACACTAACAAAGAGATATATAAAACAAGCTGTCTTACCATACGGTTCCTTATAACTGTTGGGAATGTCTTTTGTTTCACGAATGTACGACCTTTCATTGATTTATGCTAGTAATCTTCTAAAAAATGTTTTGTTTCCTAAACAATAAACTTCTATGTACTGTTAGTATAACTCGCAAATATATTTAAAGTCACAGAAAATTATGAGAATCTATTTACGTTTATTAGCAGTGTTTCTTTTGCTTTTTGCAGGAAACATATTGTATGCGGAAGCGCAACAGGAAAAACGCGTGACGGGTACGGTCATCTCTGAGGGGGAACCTCTGCCCGGTGTCTCTGTACAATTGAAAGGAGCTTCCTCCGGAACTATTACCGATATTGATGGAAACTATTCTATTGAGGCTCCCGGTTCCGGAACTTTGGTGTTCCGTTTTGTAGGAATGCGCACGGTGGAACAACCGGTCAACAACCGGAGTGTGATTAATATTACGCTGGAGGCGGAAAGTAAGGAGTTGGATGAGGTTATGGTAGTCGCTTACGCTACCGCAAAGAAATATAGCTTTACCGGAGCTGCTTCGACCATGAAAGCAGGGGAAATTGAGAAGTTGCAGACTTCCAGTGTATCCCGTGTATTGGAAGGTACGGTGTCCGGTGTGCAGGCAAGTGCGGCAAGCGGTCAGCCGGGAACGGATGCGGAAATCCGTATTCGTGGTATCGGCTCTATCAATGCCTCCAGTGCTCCGCTTTATGTGGTGGACGGTGTGCCATTTGACGGTAGCGTCAATGCTATCAACCCGGACGATATCGCTTCGATGACTGTGTTGAAAGATGCGGCTTCGGCTGCTCTGTATGGTTCACGTGGTGCTAATGGAGTGATTATCATTACTACCAAGCAAGGAGAACAGAACTCGAAAGCAACGGTGAAAGTGAAGGCTTCGTTAGGAGGTTCCAATCGAGCCGTTCGTGATTATGATCGTGTCAGTACCAATCAATATTTTGAATTGTATTGGGAAGCACTCCGTAACCGGTATGCCGGAAGTCCGGATTATACTCCGGCGACCGCCGCAGCGCAGGCTTCCAAAGATTTGGTTACCAAATTGATGGGAGGCGGTCCCAACCCTTATGGTCCGCAATATGCGCAACCGGTGGGCACGGATGGCAAATTGGTGGAGGGCGCACGTCCGTTATGGGATTCCGATTGGAGCGATGCTATGGAGCAACAGGCACTCCGTACGGAACTGAACCTGAGTGTTTCCGGTGGTGGTAAAGCCAATCAGTATTTCTTCTCTGCCGGCTATCTGAATGATAAAGGAATTGCGCTTGAATCCGGCTATCAGCGTTTCAATATCCGCTCCAACGTTACCAGTGAAATGACTTCCTGGTTGAAAGGGGGTGTCAATCTGAGTTTTGCCCATTCCATGCAGAATTATCCGGTTTCTTCCGACTCTAAAGTCAGTAACGTGATAACTGCCGGACGTACCATGCCGGGTTTTTATCCGATTTATGAGATGAATACCGACGGCAGTTATAAATTGGATGAGAACGGAGACCGTATCTATGATTTCGGCTCTTACCGTCCTTCCGGTTCGATGGCGAACTGGAACTTGCCCGCTACGCTGCCTTTGGATAAGTCGGAGCGTATGAAAGATGAAATTTCCGGCCGTACCTTTCTGGAAGCTACGATTATCGAGGGATTGAAGTTTAAGACAAGTTTCAATTTCGATTTGATAAACTATAATACTTTGGATTATACGAATCCCAAGATCGGTCCGGCTAAGGAGAACGGGGGAAGTGTCAGTCGGATGAATACCCGTACTTTCTCTTGGACGTGGAATAATATTGCTACGTATGACAAGACGATTGGGGAACATCATTTCAATGTTCTTGCCGGTATTGAGGCGTATTCGTATCGTTACGATGAACTGACTGCGTCACGTTCAAAGATGGCGCAACCTGATATGCCGGAACTGGTAGTCGGCTCTCAGTTGACAGGAGGATCGGGATATCGCATTGATTATGCATTGGTAGGGTATCTCACGCAATTGTTATATGATTATCGGAACAAATACTTCTTCTCGGCTTCTTACCGCCGTGACGGTTCTTCACGCTTTGCACCGGAAACCCGTTGGGGTAATTTCTGGTCGTTGGGTACTTCTTGGCGTGTAGACCGAGAAGAGTTTATGGCAAGTACTTCCGACTGGCTTTCCGCACTGACTTTGAAAATGAGCTACGGTGCGCAGGGAAATGATAACTTGGGTACGTATTACGCAAGTAAGGGACTTTATTCCATCGTTTCCAATTTGGGAGAGAATGCGTTGGTATCCGACCGTATGGCAACCCCTAATCTGAAATGGGAAACGAATCTGAACTTTAATTTGGGAATGGATTTCTCACTGTTCAATAACCGTTTCTCCGGTTCGTTCGATTTCTTTACACGCCGTTCAAAAGATTTGCTTTATTCCCGTCCGATTGCTCCCTCTTTGGGATATGGTTTTATTGACGAGAATGTGGGAGCTTTGAAGAATACGGGTATCGAATTGGTGCTTAACGGAACGGTTATCAATCAGAACGGCTGGGTTTGGAAGCTGGGTATGAACCTGACTCACTATAAGAATAAGGTAACGGAACTTCCATTGAAAGATATGCCGCAGAGTGGAGTAAACAAACTTCAGGTAGGTCGCTCGGTATATGATTTCTATATGAAAGAGTGGGCGGGCGTAGATCCGGACAATGGAAAGCCGTTGTGGTATGCAGATGAACTGGACGCTGATGATAATCCGACGGGCAAACGTGTGACAACGAGTGATTATGCTTCAGCCGATTATTATTATGTCAATAAATCCTCGCTTCCTAAAGTGTATGGCGGGTTCAATACATCGCTTTCCTGGAAAGGGTTCGACTTGTCTGCTATTTTTGCTTATAGTATCGGAGGGTATATCTACAATCGTGATATAACGATGATTCTACATAACGGTAGCCTGGAAGGACGTGCCTGGTCGACTGAAATCCTAAGACGTTGGACACCGGACAACCGCTACACGGACGTGCCTGCTCTAAGTACGACTTCAAATAACTGGAACTCGGCGTCCACTCGGTTCTTGCAGAATAATTCTTATATGCGGCTGAAAAACCTGACGCTCTCTTACAACCTGCCCAAACCGTGGATCAGTAAGCTGGCATTGAGCAGTGTGCAGGTGTATGTGCAAGGAGATAATTTATTTACCATTCACAAGAATCAAGGATTGGACCCCGAACAGGGAATTACCGGAATCACCTATTATCGTTATCCGGCTATGCGGACTATCTCCGGAGGTATTAATATTGCTTTCTAAATCAAACTAAATTATGAGAAAAATAAAAATACAATCTATTCTGGCAGCCATTGCCGGACTTCTTCTGGCAACGAGTTGCAGTAGCAGTTTCCTGGATACAGATCCCACAGATGCGGTGAGTTCCGAGAAAGTGCCTGTGCCCGAAAATGCGGAGGCGCTTGTGAACGGTGCCTGGTATAATCTGTTTGACTATTCGAGTACTTATGCCAATATCGGTTATCGTGCGCTTCAGTGTTTGGATGACATGATGGCAAGTGATGTCGTTTCCCGTCCGAAATACGGTTTCAATTCTTCGTATCAGTTCGATGACATTGCTATATCTTCAAACAGCAGAACGGAATTTGCCTGGTATCTGATGTATAAAACGATAGATAACTGCAACACGGCTCTTTCCATTAAAGGGGATTCGGAAGAACTCCGGAAGGCTCAAGGGCAAGCGTTGGCCCTGCGTGCCTTTTGCTATCTGCACTTGGTGCAACATTATCAGTTCACGTATTTGAAAGATAAAGATGCGCCTTGCGTACCTATTTATACTGAGCCGAGCGATAACACTACCGTTCCGAAAGGGAAATCAACGGTAGCTCAAGTCTACCAACGTATTTTCGAGGATTTGGCTTTGGCGCAGGATTATTTGAAGAATTACGTTCGGAGCGGTGATAACCAGAAGTTCAAACCGGATCTGGCTGTGGTAAACGGACTTTTGGCCCGTGCCTATTTGCTGACCGGGCAGTGGGAGGAAGCTGCAAAGGCTGCCGCATCTGCTCGTAAGGACTATTCATTGATGACGACTACTGCCGAATATGAGGGATTCAATAATATCTCCAATCAAGAGTGGATATGGGGATTTCCTCAAATCCCTTCTCAATCGGATGCGAGTTATAATTTTTACTATTTGGATGCGACATACGTCGGAGCTTACAGTAGTTTCATGGCCGACCCTCATTTGAAAGATACTTTTGTTGAAGGTGACATCCGTTTGCCTTTGTTTCAGTGGATGCGCGAAGGATATCTGGGATATAAAAAGTTCCATATGCGTGCGGACGATACAGCTGATTTGGTGTTGATGCGTGCTGCTGAGATGTATCTGATAGAAGCCGAAGCGAATGTCCGCGACGGTATGGAATTATCTCAGGCTGTGATTCCTTTGAATACGTTGCGCAATGCTCGCGGGGTAGTGGATTATGATGTGGCGGGAAAATCACAGGAAGATGTGATTAATGAAATCTTGATGGAACGTCGTCGAGAACTTTGGGGAGAAGGCTTTGGGATTACGGACATACTCCGCACTCAGAAAGCTGTAGAACGTACTGCTTTATCAGAAGAAATGCAGAAAACAGAAGTAGACTGTTGGCAAGAAGGAGGTGGATTCGCCAAACGGAATCCATTGGGACATTGGTTCCTCCGTTTCCCGGACGCTACACCATTTACAGCAAATAGTACTTATTATCTGTATGCCATTCCGCAAAAAGAAATAAATGCTAATCCTAACTTATAAATAGCTCTCTTAATTTTTTGACTTTAACCTTAACTTGTAGACCGGTATACGTCGCGATGATGCATACCGGTCGTTTTTGCATTAATTCTGAAAAAAATGTCTTATCGGGATACTATGTGCGGAATATTTGTACCTTTGTGAACAGATATCTCTTAAAAATAGAATATACATATTAAATAAACTCAGTACGCATGAAAACGAAACACGTAATTACAATATTGATGGTTATCATCTCTGGTTTGGGAATCGTATCTTGTGATGATGATAATGAACGTTTCTTCCTTTATCAGATAGATGAAGTCGTTTTTCCCGATCAAGCTATTAGTAGTACTGCCATAAACATAGTAGGTGGCGGTAGTGTCGGAATCACAGGAGGAAAAGCTCCTTATACAGCTGAAATAGAAGATGAACAAATAGCTACGGTGAAGGTCGATGAAGATAGGGTAAGAATATCTTCCGTAAAACTGGGAACGACTAGTCTTATAGTGAAAGATGCGGATGGGTTGACCGTTAAGATTGGAGTTAAAGTGGTGGAATTTGTACAAAGATTTATGAGTAATGCCGTATACGTGAAGATTGAAGGTGAAAATGTTAATGATGCAAACAAAGAGACATTAGAAGAATTAGAGGCTCAAGTCATTGCCGATGGCTTTTTAAAAGCTACCGGATATGTGAGGTTTGTGTATAACACTAAAGATGGCGGTGAAATGACATTGCTTGCGGAAAATACAGCTGATGCTAAAATAATAACTGCTCCTTTTGAAAAAGTAATTAAGCGGATAGGTGAAAAATCATATTCTGCATTTTTAGTAAACTATGAAGATAGGACACATGAGTTTTACTTGACTACTCCCGAAAGGCCGGAACCGGATACCCGTTCATTGGGACCTATACCATGCTGGTTGGTGGAAGATGTGACGGAAATATATAAAGCATGGTATTCGGAACTAGGTTTGACTTCTGTCCGCCGAGTCTGTATTGGTAGCTTAAGCCGTTAAATATCGGCTATAAAGATTCACATCTTATAAAATAAAGTGCCCCTCAAAAGTTCGGATTATAACTTCTGAGGGGCATTTTATTGGGTTTGTTACAATTTTAAAGAAACACTATGGTTGCCAATCAATTTTCTTTTTCTTCAAATTGGGTAGAAAGAAGGTTACTAATCCCAATAGCGGCATATAAGCACAAATATTATATACGTATTCAATGCTCGTTTTATCTGCTAAATTACCGAGAACGGCAGAGGCTACACCGGCCACTCCGAAAGCAAATCCAAAGAACAGACCTGATATCAGTCCGAGCTTGGTCGGAAGCAATTCCTGTGCATAAAGTAATATAGCCGGAAAAGCGGAAGAAAGCATTAATCCCACGCAGAAACTAAGAATAACAGTCCACATCAGATTGGCGTGCGGCATGAGTAAACTGAATGGGGCGGCTCCCAGAATAGAAGCCCAAATTACATACTTACGACCGATACGGTCACCGACGGGACCTCCGATTAGCGTTCCGATGGCAGTAGCAACTAAAAAAATGAATAGATACAATTGTGATTCCTGTACTGTAACATTGAATTTGTGAATCAGATAAAACGTATAATAACTGGTCAGACTTGCCATATAGATGTATTTCGAGAAGATCAGTATTAATAAGATACCGATAGAAATAGCAGTTTTATCCATAGGTAGGGGAAGAAGAACCGGTTTTCTTACGCTGACGGTTTGTGCCTTCATTCGGTTCAGATAAGATTTATACCATTTGCAGATCGGATACATGACCACGATAGCTGCAACGGCCACAAATGCAAATATGAAAAGATGTTGTCGTCCATAAGGTGCAACCAGCAAAGCTACCAATAACGGCCCTAATGAGCCTCCGAAATTACCGCCTACCTGGAACAGTGATTGTGCGAGTCCGCGTTTTCCGCCGGAAGCAAGGAAGGTGATACGGGAAGCTTCCGGATGAAGTACCGAAGAGCCGATTCCGATTAAGAACACAGATAATAGTATCCAATAGAGATTGTTGGAAAATGCTAAGTTCACTAAACCTACCATTGTGAAACTCATTCCGATAGGCAGCGACCATGCAACGGGATATTTATCGAAAATGATTCCGGTAATTGGCTGGAATACCGAAGCTGAAAGCTGATAGACCAATGTGATAAAACCGATTTGTGCAAAACTCAGTCCTAAATCATCTTTAAATAGCGGATAAGCTGCTGAAACAACAGATTGTAAAAGGTCATTGAGACAATGTGAGAGACTTAATGCTATTAAAATGGAGAACGTAATTTTCCCTACGGGTTGTTCTTGATTTTGTACCATAATACCTATTATCTATTGAAATGTTCCTGAAAAAATTGACCGCAAAGGTACATAAACTTTTGCAAAGTAAAGAGAAATATGAGTTTTAAGACTAAGGATTGTAAATTGTGGTTAATTCATTTTTCATTGGCTGAACTATTCTTTGTACCTACTGTTGTTACCTAAAAAAGGAGGATTATATGGGCTTTATTTGGTATATCATTATTGGTATTGTGGCTGGATTTCTTGCTGGTAAAATAATGCGTGGCGGAGGTTTTGGTCTTATCATAAATCTATTGCTTGGTATTCTTGGAGGTGTGTTAGGCGGTTGGGTGTTTGCACTTTTCGGTCTTGCGGCTTCCGGATTGATTGGAAGTCTGATTACTTCCACAGTAGGTGCTGTCCTGGTGTTATGGATTGCTTCGTTGTTCTCGAAATCTCGATGAGTAGTAGTATTTTATATAATTTATTAATCTAAAAAACGAACTTAATTATGGAATGTAGACATGGTAATTTCTGGATTGGACTCGGAATCGGGTCGATTCTAGGTGCGGTAGCTTATCGCCTCTCACGTACCGCAAAAGCAAAACAATTGGAGAATGACATTTATGATGCGATTCATCGTATAGGTCGTGATGCGGAAGCGGCAGCAGCTTGTGCTGAAAAAAAAGCAATGAATTTGGGAGTTAAAGCAGTGGAAACCGGAGCTGACATCGCCAATAAAGTAGCGGAGGAAGCTGATAAGGTAGCTGGTAAGGTAAAGGATAAATGGGAAAAATAAGAAAATCAGAATTGGTAATCGGCTTCATTAAAGTTGATTACCAGTTTCTTATGATGGTCAACTGCTGTCTGTATAAATTGAATATTAGTTGTGTGTCCGTGCACACTTTACACGTTTCATCTTTCTTCTCAGTCTTTTCTGAGGGTAAAACTCCCTCTTTTTGATACTTCTCTTTCCTTTGGAATATACTTTTTATTAATTATTCTGTTGTATTTCTTATGTTTAACAACATGAATGTATTTCTTTGTTTCTTGTTAAATGCTTGAATATTAGTGGTATATCTTCTTTGTTGTGTAATTGTGTGTGCGCACACACTATTGCATAATTCAATAATTCATTTTACTTTTGTCAGCGAAAAACAAGATACTTCTTACTATATGGATAAAGAATTCTCAAATATTCGTATTGTAGACATCGCTAAAATGGCTGGTGTCTCTGTCGGTACGGTAGACCGGGTTATTCATAATCGTGGACGGGTATCTGAGGAAAACAGAAAGAAAGTACAGGCTATTTTAGAGATGGTTCACTACCAGCCCAATCTTATGGCGCGGTCATTAGCCTCTAAAAAACAGTATCATTTTGTTGCCATTATTCCGTCTTTTACTCAAGGAGAATACTGGGAAGCTATTTCAGAAGGTATTGACAAAGTAGCTGCGGAAATGGAAACATATAATATAACTATTACCAAGCTTTTTTTCGACCAATATAACAACAAGACTTTTGATGATATCACCCGTAATTTATTGGATGAGAAGGTGGATGGGGTGTTAATAGCCACATTGTTTACCGATTCTGTGATTCGTCTTTCGCAGGAGTTGGACAGAAACGAGATTCCTTATGTTTATGTCGATTCTAATATTGAAGGGCAACATCAATTGGCTTATTTCGGTACGGAATCATACGATGCGGGAGTCATTGCAGCCCGATTGCTGACGGATCGGCTTTCGACCACCTCAGATATTTTGATGGCACGGATTGTTCATAGTGGTAAGAACGATTCCAATCAGGGTAAGAACCGTAGAGATGGATTTTGTCATTATCTGAAGGAGGTAGGATTCTCCGGAAAGTTGCATGAAGTGGAATTGAAAATCAGTGATTCGGTATATAATTTTGCCAAGCTCAATGAAATATTCGAGTTAAATCCTGGTATAAAAGGGGCTATTATATTCAACTCCACCTGCTACATTTTGGGAAATTACTTGAAGGCGAGAGAGATGCAAGCGGTAAAACTGGTAGGTTACGACCTTATCGAGAGAAATACCCAATTACTCTCCGAAGGTGTTATTACTGCACTGATTGCGCAGCGTCCTGAAAGACAGGGGTATGAAGGAATCAAGTCGCTATGCAATTATTTGTTATTCAAGCAAAAATCGGAAAAGGTGAACTTAATGCCGATTGATATTCTCTTGAGAGAGAATCTGAAGTATTATCTGAACAATAAACTATAAACATATAAATTTTTAGAACCATGAATGAATTATTTAACGTAAAAGGCAAAGTAGTTGTAATTACCGGTGGAGCCGGAATCTTAGGTAAAGGTATTGCTGCATATCTTGCAAAAGAAGGTGCAAAAGTAGTGGTACTCGACAGAAGTGAAGAAGCTGGAAAAGCATTGGTAGAAAGTATCAAGGCAGAAGGAAACGAAGCTATGTTCCTTTATACGGATGTAATGGACAAAGAAGTTTTGGAAGGCAACAAAGTGGAAATAATGAAAGCGTATGGACGCATTGATGTTTTGTTGAATGCTGCCGGTGGTAATATGGCAGGTGCTACAATCGCACCGGACAAGACATTCTTTGACTTGCAGATTGACGCATTCAAGAAAGTAGTGGATTTGAATCTGTTCGGTACAGTATTGCCTACAATGGTATTTGCTGAAGTCATGGTTGAACAGAAAAAGGGTTCTATCGTAAACTTCTGTTCTGAATCGGCTCTTCGTCCGTTGACCCGTGTGGTAGGTTACGGTGCAGCGAAAGCAGCGATCGCTAACTTCACCAAATACATGGCTGGTGAACTGGCTTTGAAATTCGGTAATGGTCTGCGTGTAAACGCTATCGCTCCCGGATTCTTCCTGACAGAACAGAACAGAACATTGTTGACGAATCCGGATGGTTCACTGACTGACCGTTCTAAGACTATTCTTGCGCATACTCCGTTCAATCGTTTCGGTGAACCGGAAGACCTTTACGGAACCATTCATTATCTGATTAGTGATGCCTCTAACTTCGTAACAGGTACAGTAGCTGTTATCGATGGTGGATTTGACGCATTCTCAATCTAATTTTAACTTTCAATTTTTTATTTAGCAATATGTATTTATGTGAACAAACTTGGCGCTGGTACGGTCCTAATGATCCGGTGAGCTTATGGGATATTAAGCAAGCAGGCGCTACCGGTATAGTAAATGCCCTTCATCATATTCCGAATGGCGAAGTATGGACTGTAGAAGAAATCATGAAGCGCAAGCAGATGATTGAAGAAGTAGGACTTACATGGTCTGTTGTAGAGAGTGTACCCGTACACGAACATATCAAGACGCAGACCGGCGATTTCATGAAGTATATTGAGAATTACAAGGAAAGTATCCGTAATCTGGCAAAATGTGGAGTAATGGTAGTTACCTACAACTTTATGCCTGTATTGGACTGGACACGTACGGACCTTGCCTATACAATGCCAGACGGCTCTAAAGCACTCCGTTTTGAAAAGGCGGCTTTCATAGCTTTCGATCTTTTCATCTTGAAACGTCCGAATGCGGAAAAAGACTACACTCCGGAAGAAATAGCTAAGGCTAAAGCCCGTTTCGAGCAAATGAGCGAGGATGATAAGAAACTGCTGGTTCGCAATATGATTGCCGGACTGCCCGGTTCGGAAGAAAGTTTCACAGTGGAACAGTTCCAGGAAGCTTTGGACCGTTATAATGATATTGATGCAGAAAAACTTCGTTCCAACTTGATTTTCTTCTTGAAAGAAATTGCCCCTGTTGCCGATGAAGTGGGAGTGAAGCTGGTGATTCATCCGGATGATCCTCCTTATACAATTTTAGGATTGCCGCGTATTCTGAGTACGGAAGAAGATTTCAGAAAACTGATTGAAGCCGTACCTAATGAGTCCAACGGTCTTTGTTTGTGTACAGGCTCTTTCGGTGTGCGTGCCGATAATGACCTTGCAGGTATGATGGAACGTTTTGGCGACCGTGTGAACTTTGTGCATTTGCGCAGTACGCAGCGTGATGAGGAAGGCAACTTCTACGAAGCCAACCACTTGGAAGGAAATGTAGATATGTACAACGTAATGAAGGCTTTTATTCTTTTGCAACAGCGTCGTAAATGCTCTATCGCTATGCGTCCCGACCACGGACATCAGATGATTGATGACTTGAAAAAGAAAACAAATCCTGGATATTCATGCTTAGGCCGCCTTCGCGGATTGGCGGAACTTCGCGGCTTGGAAATGGGTATCGCCAAGTCTATCCTCTAATCGAAGTACATAGTTAGCACTTTATTATCAAACACTACGGCTATTATTGACTGAAATAATAGTTGTAGTGTTTTTTATTTGCCTTCTTTCGCTTCTATCGTATCATCATAAGTTAATCCGTGAATAGCCGTTGTCCATTGTGTATAGTAATTGGGAGCAGGATGGATTGATTTTCCGGCTAAGCCATAAAATAGATAAAAAAGCAGATGGATTGTTCGTGTAAAAATACTCATTATTAGAGAAAAACCTTACCTTTGTAAGGGATTGAACATTTTTATTTAATGGATTGAACATTTTTGCTCAAGTGAATAAACATTTTATAGATGATGGGATATAAAAGAGAACAATATTCAGAAGTGATGGCACGCATTAATGAACCTCGCGGAAAAATGCAGGTTATTGTTGGGCCACGCCAAGTGGGTAAGTCCACATTGATTGGTCAAGTCCTTGAAGTCTGCAATATGCCTTATGACAGTTATTCGGCTGATGATGTCGTAGGTGCATCTGCAGACTGGCTGGCAGGTGTATGGCAGACAGCTCGTATGCGTATGGACATACGTGGGGAAGGGAAACGCCTATTGGTGGTAGACGAAATACAAAAGATAAACAACTGGAGCGAGACTGTAAAGGCTGAATGGGACAGAGATACCCGTGAAAAACGTGAGCTCATAGTCGTATTATTGGGGTCATCACGCATGTTAATCGAAAAGGGACTCACCGAATCATTGGCCGGCAGATATGAGCTAATTCGGTTGACACATTGGACTTTCCCTGAAATGAGAGAATGCTTCGGTTGGAATCTCTATCAATATGTCTATTTTGGTGGGTATCCGGGCGCAGCATCTTATATCACCGATGAGCGTCGTTGGCGAAACTACGTCAAAGACTCTTTGGTTGAACCATCCATCTCGAAGGATGTGCTGATGGATACAAAAATCATGAAGCCACAACTACTCCGCCAACTGTTTGAACTCGGTAGTAGTTATAGTGGCGAGCTACTGTCTCTTACCAAAGTGGCCGCTCAGCTTCAAGATGTAGGCAATGTCACTACGCTGGCTGGTTACCTCCATCTTTTGGATGAATGTGGTTTGCTGTGTGGTTTACAGAAATATGCCGAAGACGATGCTCGCAAATACAACTCAATTCCTAAATTTCAAGTCCATAACAACGCTTTGCGCAACGTGTATGCTGATAAGGACTTCACGGAAATGGCTGAAGATCCTAAAGCTTGGGGGCGTTATGTAGAATCAGCAGTTGGTGCCTATATTGTAAGTCAGGCACAGATTTGTGATTACAAGGCTTATTACTGGCGTGATAGCCACGACGAAGTTGACTTTGTACTTCATAGAAGAGGCAAGACAATCGCCATCGAGGTTAAAAGCGGAAGACGAACCACCAACAATGGCTTGCCTAAATTTGAAAAAGCTTACCATCCGTATAGGGCCTTTGTGGTCGGTTCCGGAGGCTTATCCTTTGAAGAGTTCCTATCAATGGATTTGAATTTACTCTTCAAGTAGGCGTATAACAAAAATTTGCTCATTCAAAAAAAAGAAAGAGACTTACCTGTCATCGGGTAGGTCTTTCGTTTTCTTCCTACTCGATTTTGTTTTTTTTATCGGTTGGGGAATGAGTGGAGCGAATAAATCTCCCACATATGTATCTTTATCGGCCTTCTTTGCTTTTTTCGGTTCGGGAATGATAAGCAAAGCTATTTGTGCGCAAGCTTCAGCATCTGCCAATGCGTGGTGATGGTTGGTCAGGTCATATCCGCACCGGGCGGCTACTGTGTGTAATTGATGATTCGGGAGTTCTTTTCCAAACACTTTTCTTGAGGCGCGGCAGGTGCAATAGAATTTATATGGAGGATAAGTCATTCCATATAGTTCATGAACCGCACGGAGGCAACCCTCATCAAAAGGACTGTTGTGAGCTACAAGTGGCAGACCGTCTATCAGCGGTTTGATTTCCGCCCATACTTCTGGAAAATCATCAGCTTCTATCGTGTCATCGTACGTGAGTCCATGGACAGCTGTCGTCCATTGGGTATAGTAGTTGGGGGCAGGACGAATCAAACGATAGATTTTGTTTGTAATCTTTCCTTCCTTTACAATGACAACACCAACACTGCATACGCTAGTACGTTTGCTGTTGGCTGTTTCAAAGTCGATAGCAGCAAAATTCCTCATTTAGAATTCAAATTTTTCCAATTTCATTTCAGCCAATTTCTGAATGATACCTACATATTGAGCGAAATGAGGAGATTTTTCGTGTGCTGCCAATACTTCGGCATTCTGCCAAGTTTCGCAAATCATGAAAACGTCAGGACGCGTGCTGCTTTCGAAAGTATCATAAGCAATGCATCCTTCTTCTTTTAAAGAGCAGGCAGTCAGTTCTTTTGCTGCTTTTATCGCTTCTTCGCGGTTGGATTCGTTTACACGAACAAAAACATTTAATCTGATCATAGTCTTTTTATTAAATAGTTAGAATTTACTTTATCACGTTCTTGTGAATAAATCACGGGCAAAGATAACATTTTTGTGTATTTCCTAATTGTTTGTTCTTTAAAATTTACGACTCTTTGTCTGACGCCAAAGACGATAATAACATATTCCAAGCCTTTATCCCCATGAGATAAGGAAATTCTTGTGTCTGAGTGATTCTGACATTAACTTCCGGCAGTACACAATTGCCGATTCGAATATTAAACAGATGCACAGTGAGACTGTCGTTTACTGTATTCTCCTTTAGTTGCCTTATGGTTTCTTCTCCGCCTATTTCTTCGGTTGTCAGTACTCCCGCTTCATGCCATGCTAATACACCTTGCGGAGAGACAGTGAATTCACTATCTTCATCTGATAGTTGAAAACAGGTTTTACTACCGTTCACTATGACAGATACAAGTTTTACTTTATCAGTAATTTCCATAGGAAGCTCGAGCGTCTTATCTTTTCCCTGAAAGGTATATACAGGGTGTTTATTCGATTCAATAGCCCGTATTTCCGACATAACTTTCGCTGTTTTTATTTTCTCTCGATGTTCTCTTATACGTCCGTTACGAGATTTGCATCTGAAGAGTATCAGCAGACATAGAAATAAAATGAATATGAGTACAGAGACTAAGTAATCTTTGCATTTTTTTCGGAGTCTATTTAGAGAGGAAGAAGATTTTCTCATTGTTGTTGCTTTTAAATCACCCGATGTTGCAACACCAGATATGAAAGGCTTATTTCCCATAAGCCTCAACTGTTAGTTCAAGCAAAGATAAATAATATCTCTATTACTAACCATGTTTTTGCTTAAAACTTAATGGTTGTATCGCATAAAGTTATACCTTTGTATGCGATGAATTAATCGTCTGACTATAGTGTACTTTTCGTCTGACTGTAGTTTAATTTTCGTCTAACTATAGTCAGACGAAAAAGTAACTATAGTCAGACGATTAATTTTATGTATAGTTAGGACTAAATCCTCGTATTGAAGAGATTAAATGTTAGTCAAAAGGAGTATAAATACATAAACCTAATAAAACGAAGATACTTATGAGTGCAAAGTATGATTTATATGAGACACCGGACGTTCAGAATACAGGAGAACAACAACCTCTTCATGCCCGCATTGTCCCAAGCGGAACCTACTCGAAAAAAGAGTTTCTGGAACGTGTGTCTCACTCTTCCCAAACATTTAATTATAATGTGATAGATGCAGTGGTAGGAATTGTGATCGATGAACTTGCCGAAGCTTTATCAGAAGGATATGTTGTAGAACTTGGCGAACTCGGGCATTTCAGCATCTCTTTGAAATGTACGCATAAAGTAATGGCTAAACGGGAGATTCGTGCCGAATCAATCTGTTTTGATAACGTGCATTTGCGTACTTCCAAAGAGTTCAAAAGGAAGATTAAGCGTGAGATAGAGTTGGAACGTGTGGACAAATCCAAACATTCTTCTCAAAAAGTGGAATTTTCTATGGAGCAACGCCAACAGCTTTTACAGGAATTTCTAAAGAAAAATGGTGGTATTACCCGATTGGAATATAGTCGCCTGACCGGACTTTCCCGACTGAAAGCAATAGATGATTTGAATACTTTCATTGAGAAAGGGATTCTTCGTAAACGTGGAGCTGGAAGAACCGTGTTTTATGTCTGGCAACAAGAGTAATGACAATCAATTCAAAGATTTCTTCTTGCTATTGCTAACAATTTTGTACCTTTGTTTGTCCATAGAAAAAACAGTAGGATTATGGCAAGTATAACAATTCCTTATGCAGTGGCAGATTTCATAGAAATGCGTGAATGTGGTTTCTATTACGTAGATAAGACCCAATAATTTGGGAATGACGACGTTGAAGGATAAATTTGTGACCACATTGCCTAATATGACGATGCGTAGTGTATACATGGACTACTATAATCAACTGAACAAAATAGAAGGCAATGCACAACGTTATGTTCCTGTGTATCGGCACTATGATTCCAATCGAAGCTTAGAACCACTCGTTCATAATTATTTCGAACAATATTTGGGACAATTCCCGGCACAAGTTTTTGATAAGATCAATGAAAACTTTATCCGGTGTTCTTTCTACGAACTGGTGTCACGTTATTTAAGTAGTTGTTATACCTTTGCCATCGAACAGAATAATTCAGCAGGCCGATCAGACTTTGAAATGACCGGTATTCCCGGTACGGATTATTATACGGATGATCGCGTGGTCGAATTTAAATATTATCGTATGAAAGAAGCTGAAAAGATGCTTGCACTTTCCGATCCTCTTCCCGAGCACGTGGAACAGGTGAAAAGATACGGTGAAGACACTAAGAAAAAGTTTCCTAATTATAATGTACGGACATATGTGGTGTACATTTGTGCTAATAAGGGATGGAAATGTTGGGAAGTATGAGACTTCGTTGTTTTGCGGTTACTCTGCTGATGTATATCTGTAATTCGGGTATCTTTCTCTGTAATTTGTCTACATTCTATATACTTTTATTTCTCTATTTTTGCAAAGTGAATCATTGATAAAAGGATTCGGAAAATATAAAATAGTAAAGTTATGGCTAAAAAAGTTCTGATACTTTCGTCCAGTCCACGCAGAGGTGGAAATTCGGACGTACTTTGTGATGAGTTTATGAAAGGTGCTCTTGAAGCAGGTAATGAAGTGGAAAAGATTTTTCTGAAAGATAAGACGGTACATCCTTGTACGGGGTGCAGTGTTTGTAGTATGTACGGAAAACCTTGTCCGCAGAAAGACGATGCGGCTGAGATTGTGGAGAAGATGATTGCCGCCGATGTCATCGTAATGGCAACACCGGTTTATTTTTATACTATGTGCGGACAAATGAAGATAATGATCGATCGCTGCTGCGCACGGTATACGGAAATAAGCAACAAGGAATTTTATTTTATCATTGCGGCGGCTGAAAACAGTAAAGCGATGATGGAACGCACTATTGATGGTTTTCGTGGGTTCCTCGACTGTCTGGAAGCACCACAGGAAAAAGGGGTTGTCTATGGGGTAGGCACTTGGAAAGTAGGGGAGATTAAAGATACTCCACACATGAAGGAAGCCTACGAAATGGGAAAACGTATTTGACGAAAACCAATTATTTTAGTAGATAATAGTCTGGATTGTTTGTTCTGCTACGGAATTGTTATAATTTTGTGGCAGAACTTTTTGTCATGTGCAATATCTATCTAAAAGTACATTATTATGAATTATAAAATAACCACTCTGGTGGAGAATTGCGTTTATGGGCGCAAGCTACAGGCAGAGCATGGGCTTTCTCTTTATATTGAAACGGCAGAACATAAATTACTCTTTGATACAGGTGCGTCGGATTTGTTCATTCGCAATGCCCGTCTGCTTCACATCGACTTGCGGGAAGTAGACTATCTGATACTCTCTCATGGGCATAGTGACCATACGGGAGGTTTGCGCCATTTTCTGGAATTGAATACCATTGCAACAGTTGTGTGCAAGCGTAGCATTTTCTCTCCTAAATTTAAGGATGATCGTGAAAATGGAATCAAGCATACCGAAACGTTCGACTTATCCCGTTTTCGCTTTATTGACCAACGGACGGAATTGCTTCCGGGAGTTGTCTTGTTTCCCTCGATAAAAATCGACGATAAGGAAGATACTCATTTTGAACGGTTCTTTGTTCAACAAGATGACGGCAATAAGATTCCCGATACTTTTGAGGATGAACTGGCGGTGGCGCTGGTCGGCGATGAAAGTTTCTCTGTACTGAGTGCCTGTTCCCATCGAGGAATCACTAATATATTGCGAACGATACGGAACGCATTTCCCGGTCTCCCTTGTGAGCTGCTTTTGGGCGGCTTTCATATTCATAATGCGGAAGAGCAAAAATATCATATGATTTCAGATTATCTCCGACGGTATATGCCTCGTCAGATAGGAGTGTGCCATTGTACGGGAGTAGACAAGTACGCTTTTTTCTGTAAGGATTTTGGTGACAGGGTATTTTATAATCACACAGGAAGAGTTATTTAGAAGGACTGTTTTAGACATAAATATAGACTAATTAAATATGAAGAAACTTATCACTTGTTTATCGTTTGCGCTGGCCGCAGTATCCGTCGGCTATGCTGCTGTAACTCCTTTATGGATGCGCGACGCGCGTATTTCGCCCGATGGAAGCGAAATAGTCTTTTGCTATAAAGGCGATATTTACAAAGTATCCGCACAAGGAGGAACTGCCATCCAATTAACAACACAAGCCTCTTATGAAGCCAATCCGGTCTGGTCGCCCGATGGAAAGCAGATTGCTTTTGCCAGCGACCGCAATGGGAATTTTGACCTTTTTATTATGTCTGCCGATGGAGGCGCTGCCCGGAGACTGACTTATCATTCTGCTTCGGAAATCCCCTCCACCTTTACACCGGATGGGAAGTATGTGCTTTTTTCCGCTTCCATTCAAGATCCGGCAACCAGTGCCCTGTTTCCTACAAGTGCTATGACGGAACTGTATAGAGTGCCTGCCGAAGGGGGAAATACCGAACAAGTCTTGGGTACTCCTGCCGAATGGATTTGTTTCGACAAGGCCGGGAGGAATTTCCTTTATCAGGACCGTAAAGGGTTTGAAGACGAATGGAGAAAGCACCATACGTCATCCATTACAAGAGATATCTGGCTGTACGATACTCAAACAGGAAAACATACCAATCTGACGAACCGCGACGGGGAAGACCGTAATCCGGTTTACGCTCCCGACGGGAAGTCTGTGTATTTTCTGAGCGAACGTAACGGAGGTTCATTCAATGTATATTCTTTCCCATTGAATGCTCCGCGGCAAGTGAAGCCTGTAACGACTTTCCGTACTCACCCGGTGCGTTTTCTTTCTGTCAGTGATAAGGGAACCTTGTGCTATGCATACGATGGGGAACTTTATACGCAACAGCCGAACTCCCGTCCGCAAAAGGTGAAAGTGGAACTTGTCCGTGATGATGACAAGGATATCGCATCATTCAGATTCTCACAGGGAGCTACTTCCGCCTGTGTTTCTCCGGATGGCAAGCAGGTAGCGTTCATCGTTCGTGGCGATGCTTTCGTTACGTCAACTGATTATCCGACAACTAAGCAGATAACCAATACACCTGCCGGAGAGTCGGGTCTTTCGTTTGCTCCGGACAATAGGACGTTGGTGTATGCCAGCGAACGGACGGGCAACTGGCAACTGTATATGGCAAAGATTACACGTAAAGAAGATCCTAATTTTCCCAATGCAACTCTTATTGAGGAAGAGGTGTTACTCCCCTCTAAAACAGTGGAACGCAGATATCCGCAATATTCTCCCGATGGGAAGGAGATTGCCTTTATCGAAGACCGCAACCGTCTGATGGTACTCAATCTGGAGACGAAGAAAGTACGTCAGGTGACGGATGGATCTACATGGTACAATACAGGGGGCGGGTTTGATTATGAATGGTCGCCGGACGGCAAATGGTTTACGTTGGAATTTATAGGAAACCGTCATGACCCGTATTCTGATATAGGTATTGTCAGTGCGCAAGGAGGAGCAATCACTAATCTGACAAATAGCGGTTATATGAGCGGTTCTCCGCGTTGGGTACTTGACGGGAACGCCGTTCTTTTCCAAACGGAACGCTACGGGATGCGTGCCCATGCTTCGTGGGGCTCACAACAGGATGTTATGTTGGTATTCCTGAACCAGGATGCATACGATCGTTATCGGTTGAGCAAGGAGGATTTCGAATTACTCAAAGAGTTTGAAAAGGAACAGAAGAAGGCGAAAGAGAAAGACGAGAAGAAAAAGGATGAAAAGAAAAAGGACGCCGGTAAAGATAAAAAGAAAGACGGAGATAAAGATGGAGACAACGGCAAGTCCGACAAAGATAAGGAAAGTAAAAAAGAGATTGTCGTAGAGTTGAAAGGTATTGAGGACCGCATTGTCCGCTTGACACCCAATTCTTCGGATTTAGGTAGCGCCATTGTCTCGAAAGACGGAGAGAACCTCTACTATTTTTCTGCTTTTGAAGGTGGTTATGACCTTTGGAAAATGAATCTTCGTGAAAAGGAGACAAAGCGTCTGCATAAGCTCAATACCGGTTGGGTTTCCTTATCTATGGATAAAGATGGAAATATATTCTTGTTGGGCAGTAGGAATATGCAGAAGATGGATGCAAAGTCGGATGCGTTGAAACCGATTAGTTATCAAGCGGAGATGAAGATGGATTTGGCTGCCGAACGGGAAGCTATGTTTGACCATGTATATAAGCAACAGCAGAAACGCTTCTATAACTTGAATATGCACGGGGTGAATTGGGATGAGATGAGTGCGGCTTACCGTAAGTTCCTTCCTCATATCGACAATAACTATGATTTTGCCGAATTGCTGAGTGAGTGGCTGGGCGAGTTGAATGTATCCCATACCGGAGGCCGTTATTTTGCCAACGGTAAGGGAGATGTTACTTCCAATTTGGGGCTTTTGTTCGATTGGGAATATCGGGGAAAAGGCATGAGAATTGCTGAAGTGATAGAGAAAGGTCCGTTTGATCATTCCCGTACCAAAGTAAAGGAAGGATGCATTATTGAGAAAATCAATGGACAGGAAATTTCTCAGGAAAATGATATTACTGTTTTGCTGAACAACAAAGCAGGCAAGAAAACATTGATTTCACTATACGATCCGCAGAGTAAAGAGCGTTGGGAAGAGGTGGTTATGCCTATTTCCGGCGGGCGTTTAAACGGACTGTTGTATAACCGTTGGGTAAGACAACGTGCTACGGAAGTGGAAAAATGGTCGAACGGAAGATTGGGATATGTGCATATACAGTCTATGGGTGACGGAAGTTTCCGTACTGTCTATTCTGATATTCTGGGTAAATATAACAACTGTGAGGGGATTGTCATCGATACTCGTTTCAACGGTGGAGGTCGACTGCATGAAGATATTGAAATTTTGTTCAGCGGGCAGAAATATTTCACGCAGGTAGTACGTGGGCGTGAAGCTTGTGATATGCCGAGCCGTCGTTGGAATAAACCTTCCATTATGTTGCAATGTGAAGCGAATTACTCGAATGCGCACGGTACTCCTTGGGTATATAAACACCGGAACATCGGCAAGCTCGTCGGTATGCCTGTGCCGGGAACGATGACCAGTGTTTCTTGGGAGACTTTGCAGGATCCTTCATTGGTATTCGGTATTCCTATTGTCGGTTATCGTTTGGCTGACGGTAGCTATCTGGAAAATTCTCAGTTGGAACCTGATATTAAGGTGGCTAATAGTCCGGAAACTGTTGTAAAAGGTGAGGATACACAATTGAAGGCAGCAGTTGACGAATTGTTGAAAGAGATTGATAGTAAAAAGAAATAGATAGATTTGCTATATAAAAGAATAAGGGGTGCGCCATAATTCATTATGACACATCCCTTATTCTTTTATATAGTTAATGGTTCCGGTTTATTCTTCTTCATTCTCTTCTTTATTTTTCTTTCCCAATCCTAAAAGGCCGAAAATGAAATCTTTCAGATAGCTTATTATGCCGATGACCACTAAAGCGGCAAATCCATAGAAAAGAATACTACCACCCCATTTGTCCCAAAATGTAGGGGTGGGGATAAGGCTGCTCAATTCTTCCACATTCAAGTCTTTTTTAATGACTTCTGCGTATTCGTCTGAAATTTCATAATAAGTGTCGGGCTTCGATTCTGAGAAGAGTACTAAAGTACGTTTTCCGTCTTCTTCGATGTACCCTAAATCCAAATGAGCACCTTCATCTGTTTTGTAATAAGAACTATCCGGAAGAGCGGCAACTTTCGGGATACTGTTGTCTACCGGAATTCTGATTTTCATACGTGCTTCGGCATTGCTCACGAAAAGTCCGGCAATGACAGTCAGGATAAATAGAATTTTTTTCATAATCATAAAATATAAAGATTTAATAATGTGTAGTTGTTAGTCGTAATCACAATTAATCTGTTTTTGTGCTCCAAAGATAAATGAAAAATACGGAAACCAAACAATTGTTTGGTTTTTTATTTGATTGAATAGTTGAAAAATAAGAATAGGTTGATGTATACTGTCTGTTATGACAATTACATCAACCTATAATAGTATATAGTGAATTGGTAGTATGCTTTATCCGATAAGTGCAGTGATATCTTCTACAATCTGTTCATCCGTCAGGTGATTGGCACGAAGAAATTCCTGTAGATCATAACGGTCTACAAATTCTTTTTTGGCTCCGTAATTGAGAATTTTCATGTCGGAAGTACCATAATAGCGGCTAATCTTTTCGCCGAATCCACCATCCAAGACACCATCTTCTAACGTGATTACTAATTCATGGTCGGCTTTCAGCTCATTCATGAGCTCGCTGTCTATTCCGGTGATGTAACGCGGATTGATGAGTGTCGCGTCAATATTTTCTTTTTCTTTCAGGAGTGATGCGACCGACTGTCCTAATCCATAGAATGAGCCTAAAGCTACAATTGCCACTTTCGAACCGCGATGAGTGACTTTATAGCGATTAAGAATGCTGTAATCGGAGTCCACCGGCTCTCCGCAACTAATAACCTCGGTAGCCGGAACACGGATGGCAACCGGGTGTTCATTTTGACGGATGCTCCATTCTAACATGGCAATATATTCTTCTTTGCAAGTCGGTGCCAGATAAACCATATTGGGAATATTGCTGATGACCGGAATATCGAAGAAACAGAGATGTGTCACATCATTCATTCCGGATAATGTACCCCAGAATACGAGCAGGACAGCCGGATTATTGTTGATGCAGAGGTCTTGTGAAAGTTGGTCGTAAGAGCGTTGGATAAATGTACTGTAAACTCCATAAACCGGTTTTCCACCGTTGGCTGCAATACCCGAAGCAAGTGCTACCGCGTGTTCTTCAGCAATACCTACATCTACGAATTGTTTGCCTGCTTCTTGCCGACGGTCCGGAGTAAAGCCCAGAACGGCGGGAGTGCCCGAAGTAATTGTTACTACACGCGGGTCTTCTTTCATCTTTTGCAGCAGGTATTGGGCGGTTACTTCGCTATAATCTTCTTCTTCGTCGTTTACTTTGGCTTCTCCGGTCTCCGGATTGAATGGAGTACGCCAATGATAAGTCTCTTTATCTTGCTCGGCACGTGCATAGCCTTTACCTTTAAGAGTATTGATGTGTACTACTATCGGATGTTGGATATCTTTTATTTTAGAGAAAGCTTCGATTAATGCCTGTATATTGTTGCCATCATTTACATACATATAATCCAGTCCCATAGCTTTGAAGAAATTACACTCACATTGACCGTTGCTGTCACGTAATTCTTTTAGATTCTTGTATAATCCGCCATGATTCTCGGCAATAGACATTTGGTTGTCATTGACGATGATAATCATGTTGGTACCCAGCTCTGCCACATAGTCCAACCCTTCGAATGCTTCACCGCCACTTAAAGAACCGTCTCCTATGACAGCTATGATATTTTCATTACCGCCTGTAAGGTCACGTCCTTTTGCCAGTCCGCTGGCCAGGCTGACGGAAGTAGAGGTATGTCCGATGATAAAGAAATCGTGCTCACTTTCTTGCGGTTCGGTATACCCTGATACATTGTCGTATTTGGCCGGATTGAGGAAAGCGTCTTTACGGCCGGTCAACATCTTGTGTACATAACTCTGGTGCGATACGTCAAATACAATTTTGTCTTTGGGCGAGTTGAATACATAGTGTAGGGCAATTGTCGCTTCTACCATTCCGAAGTTGGGGCCGAAATGTCCGCCATGTTCACTTAGCTTTTGCAGAAGTGCGGCACGGATTTCACCGCTTAATTTATTAAGCTCTTCAATCGATAGTTTTTTTACATCTTCAGGCGAATAAATATTTTCTAAATACATACCAAACAGTTTTTATAAATAATCTTTTTACTTATTTCTTTATGACATTGCAAAGATACGGTAGAATTTGTGATTTACTTGTATATGAATTACGGATTAACTTACCCCTATTACTGTTCTTTTTCATAGGAAGAGTGTCTGTCTTTATCTTTCTAAAAAGATAATAGATGTTAATTAGGCTTTTGCCTTGTGAACTAATATTTGATACAATATGTTGTTTGAAGTAAATAAAGAACTTAATTATGAACTAAAAAATTAGACATGGCTAAACCAAGCATATCTAATGATTTAGCAGGTAAAACATAATATTTTAAACTTATGATTATGAGAAAATCTATTATTCTATTAGCTTTTGTATTGGGTGGATTTACAGCAAATGCCCAATCTGTCGTAGAAGGTACAAAATTAACGGACAACTGGTCTGTAGAACTAAAAGCGGGTGCGGTAACTCCTCTCACCCATAGTGCTTTTTTTAAAGGGATGCGTCCCGCGTTCGGAATTGGAATATCGAAACAGTTAACTCCCATTTTCGGATTAGGATTTCAGGGTATGGGATATGTTAACACGACCCAAAGTAAAACAGCTTTTGATGCTTCGGATGTCAGTTTATTGGGTAAGGTGAACTTGATGAATCTGTTTGCTGGTTATAACGGTACTCCTCGTCTCTTTGAGGTGGAAGCGGTAGCCGGAATGGGTTGGTTACACTATTACGCAAGTGGTGATGGAGACGAAAACTCTTGGTCTACCCGCTTCGGATTGAACCTGAATTTTAATTTGGGTGAAAGTAAAGCATGGACAGTGGGGCTTAAACCAGCCATCGTATATGATATGCAAGGTGGCTTCCCGGAGTCAAAGAGCCGTTTCAATGCTAACAATGCAGCGTTTGAGTTGACAGCCGGATTGACATACCACTTTAAGACAAGTAACGGAACACATCATTTTGCGAAAGTGAAAGTGTACAATCAAGCGGAAATTGATGGTCTGAACTCTTCAATCAATGCGCTTCGTTCGGAAGTGAATAGCAAAGACGGTGAAATCAACAATGCTACCCAGCGTATCAACGGATTGCAAGAAGAACTTGAGGCATGCCGCACAAAGGTTGTTCCGGTTGAGACTGTGGTACAAACCGCTCGCGTACCTGAGTCTATCATTACTTTCAGACAAGGCAGGTCATCTGTTGACGCATCACAGCTTCCTAATGTAGAACGTGTAGCGTCTTATATGAAGAAGCACGCTGATTCTAAAGTGGTTATTAAGGGATACGCTTCTCCGGAAGGTAGTGTTGAAGTGAATGCCAGAATTGCCGCAGCACGTGCAGAAGCTGTAAAAACGATCCTGGTCAACAAGTATAAAATCAGTGCATCTCGTATCACTGCCGAAGGTCAGGGTGTAGGCGATATGTTTACTGAACCGGATTGGAACCGTGTAAGTATATGTACTATTGAAGATTAAACTGATATATTACAGAAATAGAATAATGAAGGCTGCCCCCAAAAGGCAGCCTTTGTTGCATATCTTGGGTTGTATTTTTGAATACTCTGAAAGTTTAGTAGACAGATTTCTTTGTACATTACATAAAATGGTTATTTTTGCAGGTATTGTTCATGCGCATTCTGTGTTGAGTGTGCAAATATCAACCATTAAAAACTGTATTATGAAGAGAGTATTCGTTTTTCAAGATTTTAAATCGCAGAAATTCTGGAGTATAGATGTAGTCGGAACAGATGTTACTGTAAATTATGGTAAGTTGGGAACCGACGGACAAACACAAGTGAAAAACTACGCAACGACTGAAGAGGCTGAAAAAGCAGCCGACAAACTGATTGCTGAAAAGACCAAAAAAGGGTATGTGGAAACTGCTGAAGAAACTGCACGTGAAATGAAAGTGGAAGCCAAGAAATATACTTTGAGTTACGATGAGTATGAAAACAATGTGAATCTTCTGGATAAGATATTGAAAGATAAACATCTCTCTGAATATAAACAAATAACAATCGGTTGTTGGGATTATGAGGGTGACGACTGTTCTGCCTTATTACAGGGAATGATTGAAAATAAGGAGAAGTTCGCACAAATAGAAGGCTTGTTCTGGGGAGATATTGAGCAGGAAGAACAGGAGATTTCATGGATTGAACAAGCTGATATTAGTCCGCTGCTCGATGCCATGCCTAAATTGAAAGATCTGAGAATCAAAGGAACCAATAATCTACGTTTGGGAAAGACTTCACGGCCGGAGTTGCGGTCACTGGAAATTATCAGTGGTGGCCTGCCTACTGAAGTGGTAGAAGATATTCTTGGCTCTGATTTCCCCAATCTGGAAAAACTGATTCTATATGTTGGTGTGGAAGATTATGGATTTGAAGCTGATATTGAGATATTCCGTCCGTTGTTCTCCAAAGAACGTTTCCCGAAGCTGACTTATCTGGGGATCGTCAACTCTGAAGAACAGGACAAGATTGTAGAAATGTTCCTGGAGTCGGATATTCTTCCCCAACTTGAAACAATGGATGTTTCGGCCGGTACTCTCAAAGATGAAGGTGCCCAATTATTGCTGGATAATATGGATAAGATCGCTCATTTGAAGTTTATCAATATGCGCTACAATTATTTGAGCAAGGATATGAAGAAACAGCTGCAGAATCTTCCTATGAAAATAGATATTGCTGAAACTGAAGAGGCGGATGAATATGATGGTGAATTGTGGTATTCCCCGATGATTACAGAATAGGAGATGCAGATAATCGTTGTCAGCAACTCTCTGTCCAAACGTATAGAATACTTTATTGAAGCAGGCAAACACTTGCAGACGGAAGTTCGTTTTATGACTTACGGGGAACTTTTTAACTGCTTGCCGCAATTACGGCAGGCAGTTATCAAACTGGAGCCTTGTGTAAGCGATGAAACGGATTTCCTGAAATATGCGTTGTTGAATCAGGCATATAAGGAAACACTGCAACGTTTGGGCGGGATAAGGCTATCTGATGACGTGTCCTTTTTGAATACTCCCCATGCTTTATTACGTGCTCTTGACAAAAAGGAGACTAAAGAAGTGCTGGTGGATAGAGGTTTGAGAGTGACTCCGATGTTACCTTCTCCCCATTCTTTTGATGAGTTGAGAGAGCTTCTTGCCAGTTGCGGTAGAGGATGCTTTTTGAAACCCCGTTACGGTTCGGGGGCGGGAGGCATTATGGCTGTTCGCTATCAACCCAGCCGGAATAAATGGGTAGTCTATACTACCTTGCAACAAGTGGACGGAGTCATTCATAACACCAAACGTATCCACCGTTTGAGTACGGAAAAAGAGATGATCCCGTTGGCGGAAGCGGTGATGCAAACAGAAGCTATTTTAGAAGAATGGATTCCTAAAGAGCAGTTGCAGGGAGAGAATTATGATCTCCGGGTAGTGTGCCGGGAATCTGAAATTGATTATATCGTTGTGAGATGTAGTAAAGGAAGCATAACCAATCTGCATCTGAACAATAAGGCACATTGGTGGAACGAGTTGTCTTTGCCGGAAGTAGTGCGGCAACAAATCTATTATCAGTGTCAGGAAGCGGTCCAATCTTTGGATTTGCAGTATGCCGGAGTGGATGTCCTGATGGAGAGAGGAACAGATATTCCTTATATAATAGAAGTCAACGGACAGGGAGATCATGTGTATCAGGATATGTTTGCTCATAATTCTATTTATATTCAACAGATAAAAAACATAAAAAAGAGATATAACCATGCAAATAGATGAACTGCCGGCTGGCGAACAGACCCAAAATCCGGATCTGGATATGAATCAGGTGGTGGGTACTCATGATATATTGATGCTTTGCTTTGATACCTTGCGTTATGATGTCAGCAAGGAGGAAGAAGCGGCAGGAAGAACACCGGTACTGAACAGCCACGGAGGAGAATGGGAAAGAAGACATGCGCCGGGAAATTTTACTTACCCGTCTCATTTTGCCATCTTTGCAGGATTTCTGCCTTCTCCGGCGGAACCTCATTCGCTACGCAGCCGTAAGTGGTTGTTTTTCCCTGTGCAAGCTGGTACGGGACGTATTCCGCCTGCGGGAAGTTATCCGTTTACGGAAGCAACTTTTGTGCAAAGCCTTGCCAATGTAGGTTATGAAACGATTTGTATAGGAGGGGTGAACTTCTTCAGCAAGCGTAATGAACTGGGGCGTGTATTTCCCGGTTACTTTACTAAAAGTTATTGGCTGCCGACCTTTGGATGCACGGCACCCGATAGTACTGAAAAACAAATTGATTTTGCATTGAAGAAACTCGAAAACTATCCGGAGGACAAACGTATTTTTATGTATATCAATTTTTCTGCTATTCATTATCCGAACTGCCATTATGTGGAAGGCAAAATGAAGGATGATAAGGAATCACACGCTGCCGCGCTGCAATATGTCGACAGTCAGCTACCCCGTTTATTTCAGGCCTTTCAGAAACGGGGAAATACGCTGGTGATTGCTCTTTCCGATCATGGCACTTGCTATGGAGAGGATGGATATGAATATCATTGCATATCTCACGAAACGGTTTATACAGTCCCTTATAAACACTTTATTTTAACGAAAAAATGAATCAACCGCTACCACGATATGTAGACTATATGTATAGTTATCCACATAAAACTGCTTATCGTTCTTTTCCGTTCCCGGTTTCGCTGGTTCCTTACCTGAAACAGGTGGAAGGACAGAAAGCATCGCTTTATTTCCATATTCCTTTTTGTAGTCATAAATGTGGATATTGCAACCTGTTTTCTCTGCAAACAAATCGTGCGGATTATATCGCAACTTATTTGGAAACTCTTCACAAGCAGGCGCAACAGTTGTCTCCACTCACTACCGGACTGGCATTTGATAGTTTCGCCATTGGGGGAGGCACACCGTTGCTCCTCACTGTTCCTCAACTGGAATACTTACTGGATACGGCTGCCTTATTCGGAGTGCATCCTTCACATACCTTTACTTCCATAGAAACATCGCCGGAATATGCCGATCCTGCCCGTTTGGACTTGTTGAAGCAAGCAGGAGTGGCTCGTGTGAGTATTGGCGTACAGAGTTTCCTTGACGAAGAATTAACAGCTTTGAAAAGACGTCCCCGGCAAGACATGATTAATCAGGCGCTGGAGGCTATCCGGAAGAGGCAATTCCCATTTTTTAATATTGATTTGATTTACGGAATCAAAGGACAAACTGTAGCCAGTTTTCTTTATTCATTGGAACAGGCTCTTCTGTTTCAGCCTAACGAACTCTTTATCTATCCGCTATATGTACGACCGGGAACGGCTATCACGGAGCGAGAATCCGACGATGTCTGTTTTCAGATGTATTGTGCCGCTTGTGATTTGTTGAAAGACAGAGGTTTTCTACAAACTTCGATGCGACGTTTTATTCATCATCCGTCTACTGATGCGGAAATCTCATGTGGGGATGAAGTGATGCTGTCGTGTGGCTCCGGGGGACGCAGTTACCTGGGTAATTTGCATTATGCCACCCGGTATACTGTTTGCCAGCGTTGTATTGCCGGAGAGATAGATGATTATATGGGCACTACTGATTTTACAGTGGCTCGTAATGGATTTATTCTTTCGCAGGAAGAACAGCGACAACGTTTCATCATTAAAAATCTGATGTATTATATGGGGCTTGATAAGGCCGAATATAAGCGTCGCTTTGGAGAATCACCGGATAATGTGCCGTTGTTCCGACAGTTAGCTGAACGGCAATGGATAGAAGATATGGATAACGGTCGTGTTTGTCTGACTTCCGAAGGAATGGCATACTCCGATTATATTGGTCAGTTGTTTATTACTCCTGAAATAAGAGAACTGATGGAAACTTATTCTTATTGAACGAAATAGAAATGGAAAACGAAGGCTCTTTACTTTCCTTCAGGCGTATATATTATCGCGGCAAATTGAATAGCTGCAACTATACCTGTTCTTATTGCCCTTTCGGCAAGAAGTCGCATCTGGCAGATACGACCCAGGATGAACAGGCATGGAATCGTTTTATAGCAGCTATTGAACAATGGAAAGGGGAGCCGTTGCAGTTATTTATTATTCCTTACGGTGAAGCATTGATCCATCGTTATTATCGGAAAGGAATGATGCATTTGGCAGCATTGCCACAGGTGGCTGGAATTTCCTGTCAGACTAACCTTTCTTTTCCGGCTAAACACTGGCTTGATGAGATTCGTGTGACTCCCACTGTGATAAGTAAGATAAGGCTCTGGGCTAGTTTTCATCCAGAGATGACTTCGGTAGAGAAATTTGCGCATCAGATTCATATACTCCATCATGCGGGAATACAGGTATGTGCCGGAGCGGTAGGAAATCCCTCTGCAAAGGCCGTACTCAATGATTTACGGAATACTCTTTTGCCGGATATTTATTTATTCATTAATGCTATGCAAGGGTTAAGGGCACCATTAAGTCAGGAAGATATTCAGTTTTTCAGTCAACTGGATAATCTTTTTGAGTATGACTTGAAGAATGCTCCGGCACAATGGGAAGTTTGCGCAGGAGGAAGGAATAATTGTTTTATCGATTGGAAAGGGGATATGTATGCTTGTCCCCGAAGCCGGGTGAAGATTGGTAATTTTTATCAAGGTGATGGAGCTGTTGTGCCGCTATCTTGCGAGAGGAAGGTTTGTGATTGTTATATTGCGTTTAGTAACCTGAACAATCACCCTTTACATCGAATCATGGGAGAAGGGGCGTTCTGGCGAATACCTGACAAGCCACTTATTACGACTGTTTTCTTCGATGTGGATGGAACACTGACTGATTCACAGGGAAAAGTTCCTGAAAGTTATGCTAACGCTTTGCGATATATGGCACAGTCCGTTTCCTTATATCTTGCCACTTCTCTGTCGATGGAGCAGGCGAAGAAAAAGCTGGGAAAGGCTCTTTTCGATTTATTCAGGGGAGGAGTGTTTGCAGATGGAGGTTTATTATCTTATTCGGGCCAGATCAGGTGTTTGCCGGTGAAAGTATATCCGGAGGTATATGGAGAATCTGCAAAGGTCACTATTCATAGTTATGAAGGAGTGGTTTACAAGTATAGTATATTGGTACGTGATAAAGAACAGAGAGAAGCTATTCTTACCCGGTTGAAAGAGAATCCCTGCCAGATTTTTCATAAAGCTCCGCTGATAACAGTCATTCATCCTGAAGCAAGTAAAAAAGAGGGGGTGATTCAGTTATGTAAGGCTTTGACTTTATCTTTTGAACACACCTTAGTTGTAGGAAATTCGTTAAAGGATTGGCCGATGATGTCCGTGGTTTCTCATTCCTGTGCCGTAATGAATGCGGAACCCTTATTAAAAGAACGTGCACGTTATACGCTGAATCCGGATCGGTTGGCAGCTTTCTTTCGTTTTTCTAACGGAGATCCTATAGATCAAACCTCGTCTGATAATAGTTGATATATAACTAGTTACATCTCCATAAGAAAATAAAAACCGGTTAAAATTTGGTAATTATGAAAACAAAGCCCATATTTGCAGCCCTGAAATAGGGACAGGCATAAAAATCCTCATCGGAGGGTGCTATAATAATAATTATAGTGCTGGATAAGATGAATGGTGCAAATCATTCGCTTGTCCGGCACTTTTTTTATGTTGTAACAAAATAAGATAAAGAGGAAAAGTATCGAAGAAACTATGAAAGAGTTAGATTTGACACAAGGAAGCGTACCGAAGGTATTGTTGCAGTTTGCAGTACCTTTTTTAATTGCTAATGTACTCCAAGCACTTTATGGCGGGGCTGACCTTTTCGTTGTCGGACAATATGATGATTCGGCAAGTGTGGCAGCCGTAGCTATTGGTAGTCAGGTGATGCAGACAATAACAGGTATTATTCTGGGTATTACCACCGGGACAACCGTGTTGATTGCTATTGCTACCGGAGCCAAAGACAATCGGAAAGTAGCTTTTACTATCGGGTCTTCCGTATGGTTGTTTTCAATAACCGGTGTAGTGTTAACTTTGGTCATGGTACTTTTTCATGATCGGATAGCAGAACTGATGCATACTCCCGTAGAAGCTATGGCAGATACGAAAAGCTATATTTTGGTATGCTCTCTGGGTATTCTGTTTATAGTGGGATATAATGTTGTATGTGGTATTTTGCGTGGACTGGGTGATTCTAAAACACCACTTTATTTTGTTGGGCTGGCATGTGTGATAAATATAGTGCTCGATTTTATATTGGTCGGTTATTTCCATTGGGGGGCTACGGGAGCGGCTATCGCTACTGTAACTGCACAAGGAGTCAGCTTTGGAATAGCGCTCTGGTTCTTATACCGGCACGGATTCCATTTTGACTTTTCACGGAAAGATATTCGATTGAACCGGAATCTGTCTAAAAAGATCTTGGTGTTGGGAGCACCTATTGCTTTGCAGGATGCTTTAATCAATGTTTCTTTTCTGATTATCACTGTCATTGTCAATCAGATGGGAGTCATTGCATCTGCTTCCCTGGGTGTTGTTGAGAAAATCATCGTGTTTGCTATGCTGCCTCCAATGGCTATATCATCGGCTGTGGCAACCATGACTGCACAGAACTATGGAGCGGGACTTATCAAGAGAATGAATAAATGTCTTGCTTCGGGGATTGGGATTGCTCTTGTTTTCGGTGTGTCGGTTTGCGTGTATTCGCAATTCCTGCCGGAGACTCTTACTGCTTTCTTTACAAAAGATGCTGCTGTGGTGGCAATGGCGGCAGATTATTTGCGAGGGTATAGCATCGACTGTATCGTGGTTAGTTTCGTGTTCTGCATTAATTCTTATTTCAGCGGACAAGGAAACTCGTTATTCCCGATGATTCACAGCCTGATAGCCACTTTCCTGTTCCGTATACCGTTGTCATACTGGTTCAGCCAGATAGATAGCTCGTCGCTGTTTATCATGGGATTTGCTCCACCCATTTCAACGGTCGTTTCATTATTGATTTGTATCTGGTATTTACGATATACCCAAAGGAAATTATATTTGAGAGGCACAATGATGCCTGCTATGTCGAATTAGGTGTTTTTAAGTGACTAAAATGAAAAACTCAATACCTCGATATACTTTTTATAAGCATAAGTATGGGAGTGAACTTTTGGTCGATGTAGTAGAACTGAAGTATGTGAAGAAGTTCCTGGCTAAAAGTACTGTCCACACTCTCAACTATTATGATATTACTTTCATAACAGAAGGTAAGGGAGCTTTTGCAGTTGATAACCAAACCTATGAAGCAATTCCATGTGACGTCCTTTTCTCTAAACCGGGGGAAATCCGGAACTGGGATACTCATCATATCATCAATGGGTATGCTCTGATTTTCGAAGAAGAGTTTTTGTCTTCCCTCTTTAAAGATTCTTTGTTTGTACGGCATCTTTCGTTTTTTCAGATAGAAAGTTTTTCATCGCGACTGCATTTGTCTGATGAGCTTTATACACGCATACTTGAAACCTTGCATGATATAAAGATGGAGATTGATTCGTATCAACAGGGCGATGTACACGTTTTGAGGGCATTGCTTTATGAAGTCCTGATGTTGTTGGATCGTGCTTATCTTAAAATGATTTCGATGGAGGAGGGCAGAAGTAGGGAAGTTTCCAATAATCATGTAAGTAAATTCATGAATTTGGTTGCGACACATGCAAAAGAACAACATTCGGTTCAATATTATGCAGATAAGCTCTGCATTACTCCTAATTATCTGAATGAGATGATAACTTCGATCATGGGGTTCAGCGCAAAACAATATATTCAGAACAAGGTGATGGAAGAGGCTAAGAGGCTGCTTGTTTATACGGACTTTCCTATAGCTGATATTGCATTTGAACTCTGTTTTTCAACGGTTTCTTATTTTATCCGTAGCTTCCGACAGCATACGGGAGAAACTCCGTTATTGTATCGTAAATCGCACAAACCGTAAAAAGTGCTATTTCTACCTTTCTTTTTATTGCATTGCTTTCCTGGCATTTCTCTACTTTCGCATCAGATAATAAACCAATAATAAAAAAGTAAAATGATGAGAGACGCGGAAAAAACAGTAGGCAACATGATTGATAAGCTGAAAACAGCTTTTATCGGTTCGATAGACGGTGAAGGATTTCCTACCATCAAAGCGATGCTGCAACCCAGAAAAAGAGAGGGGATAAAAACGATTTATCTGACAACAAATACTTCGTCCATGCGTGTGGCACAATACCGGGAGAACAACCATGCATGTATCTACTTCTGTGATACGAGATTCTTTAGAGGGGTCATGCTACGCGGTATGATGGATGTCTTGACGGATAGTGCCAGTAAAGAGATGATCTGGCAGGAGGGAGATACCATGTATTATCCGGATGGAGTGACGGATCCTGATTACTGTGTATTGAAGTTTACTGCTGTTTCAGGACGTTTCTATAGTAATTTTAAATCGGAAGATTTTGTGGTCGGATAGTGTGTAAGTGCCCTCTTGTTATAGTAGTTCCGAAATGTTCAGAGTTGTTTTGGCTGTTTTACTTGCCGATGCAACATATTTACATCACTGATTATCAGTGACTATTCATTTTAATCGGTACAACCTCTGTTTTTACAAGTACACAGAATGTAGGGACAAATGCAAATCGTTGTATTTCATTGTTTTGCATATACGTGTTGTACCGCCTCTTTTCAGTCCTTTTGTGGAATGTCCGCTATCAGATTCAACGTGTTGAATGATAGGGTATTTCCACATGGATGTTACAGAACGCTTGTTGAATACAAAGGTAGTGCTTTTCTTGGGATTTCTGCGGTTTGCGGTGGAATTTTTCTAATTTGCTTGGAAAAATGTGCTGATATAGGCAATTTTCGTTTGGGAAAATGTTGTAGTGTATGAATTATTCATTCTAAAAAGTGTGATTATATTTGGTTGTTCGTTTGAAAAAATGTATTTTTGTGTTCGGAAGAAGAAGTTTATATTATGCTAAAAAGAAAAATAGAAACATATTTAGTCGATTGGAAAAAGTCAGAGGATAAAAAGCCTCTTGTGATAAAGGGTATTCGTCAGTGTGGAAAGACATACATTGTTCGGAAATTCGCAGAGGAGAATTATGAAAATGTGGTTTATATGAACTTCATTCTCGAACCCGACAAAAAATCTGCTTTTGCAGGCAATATAGATGTCGATACCATTATTCTTAACCTGTCGGCTTTAATTCCGGGTAGTCGTTTCATCAGTGGAAAAACTTGTATTATACTTGACGAGATTCAGGAATGTAAGGAGGCAAGGACAGCTTTGAAGTCATTCCATATAGACGGCCGTTTTGATGTTATTGCCACAGGCTCACTTTTAGGAGTGAAAGGTTACGGTAAGAATAAAAAGAAGAAGGACGAAGGGGAAGGACAAGGACAAGATTCCGTTCCTGTAGGGTATGAGACCGTGATTGATATGTACCCATTGGATTTTGAGGAATTTTTATGGGCGAACGGAATTAGTGATGTGGTTATTGATTCTGTCAAATCATGCTTTGAGAATGAGCAGATAGTTCCAGAGGGAATTCATAAAGCAATGATGGAACTCTTGTACAGATATGTCATTGTTGGGGGGCTGCCGGAAGTGGTGAACTGTTTCCTTGAAACGAAGAATATCGAACTTATATATAAGGTGCAGCGTAATCTTATTGCTGAATATGAAGAAGATATGGTGAAGTATGCGGACGATGCAGACAAACCTCATATTCGGGAATGTTTTGAATCTATTCCGAAACAATTAGCCAAAGAGAACAAGAAATTCCAGTATTCCATCGTCAAGAAGGGAGGAAGGGCTTCGCAATATATCGGTAGCATTCAATGGTTGGAGGATGCTGGGATAGTCCGTAGATGCTATAACACTCAGATTACAGAACTGCCATTAGAGGGTAATTCCATCAAAGAATGCTTTAAAGTATATACCACCGATATAGGTATTCTTATGGCAATGCTTGATTACGGTACACAGGCAGATATCCTAAAAGGCAATCTTCTTGGGTACAAGGGGGCTATCTTTGAGAATCTAATGGCTGATTTCTTATGCAAGTCCGGGCAAAAATTATACTACTTCCATAAGGATAGCGGGCTTGAATTGGATTTCTTGGTGAGATTCAAAGGTGAATGCGTTATCCTTGAGGTCAAGGCAAAGTCTGGAAAGGCAAAAAGCATGACTACGGTTTTGAAGAACAAGGATGTGTATCATGTCAAGAATGCAATCAAGTTGGGACAATATAATGTAGGACGTGAGGGAGAGGTACTAACCATTCCGCTATATATGGGATTTCTTGTTAAGGACAAGATTGCGGATGCTATCATTCCTGATGTTGATTTGAGTTTATTGACTACGATTTAATTTTATAGATTATGGCAAAGCAGATATTGTTTGGAATCAGGGAACAGAATTTGAATGAGGTAGCTCACTACCTTATGATATACTTTCCGTATGATGAGGAAATGAGTAGTTATACCGATGCATGGATGGGTGAACTATATGAAAACAAATACCCATTGGTATCTAAAGGAATGTGGTCGGGAATAATCAATTTGAAGACCCATAAACTTTTGAATTGGAAGCCGGAATACGGAGATTTATATCTTCAAGCCAAAGTATGTGATAGTGGAACATATTTCTTGCTTGATGAAGATAAAAAGGTTATATGCAAAATAGCTGATTATGTTCCTAACGGATTAATACCTGAGGTAACAGATTGTGGCGATTATATTCGTTTAAGAATCAACAATGATGGAACAATAGAAAATTGGCCTGAAGAAACAAGTTTTTCTGATTTTCTTGAAGATGCTGATACCGTTGAGAAAATAGACACGAGTATTGAAGAAGAACCCATACTTGATGCTAAAATGGAATTCACTTATAGTCAGCTTATGGCAAAATTGCTCCGTCTTCCCAAATTCTTACAGATGGAGATAGGAAAAACATTGATAGCTAATGTATTAGAAGGATTTGAGGAGGAAGAAGAATAATATTAACTGAACATATTAATTGTTTTGAAAAAATATGGTATATAATATATATATAAAATGTAATACCTGTGGAACTCCTATTAGGTTGAGGATTCAGCTGGATGGGAGTATATATAGGTATGATTTGCCTATTCACGTTTGTTGTCCTAATCCGAATTGTGGTGATGAGTTTGATTGTCATTTTAATCATAAGCAAGGAATATTGCCTAAATGGTTCGTTGCATCTGAAGAGGAAACGCCTAACTACGTAATAAGTTATTCACCGCAACTGCCTATATCTTCGGATATTAAATATGGAGTGGGTCAAACATTCATGTTAACACCATTCTTGGCTCTTGGTATCTTATATACTCCACCTAAAGTATCTCATTTTGGTGCGTATATGCAAACAATACTCAAAGAGGTGTACCCCTATCGTACTTTGCTGAAGGAGTTGATTCCTATACTAAAGAAGAGGAATGTGATGGCATTTCAGAAGAAGATGATGAAGATAATGGAGTTAGAAAATAACAAACGTGATCTATCTTCAATCAAAGAATGTCATGATGCCTATACTGATTTTGTTGAGTCGTTAAGAAGAAGTTTCTCTTCCCCTGAGTACGAAAGCAATGCTTCTGGAGGCGTATTAGAGAAATGTATTCACTCTATACATTCGCATTCCAAAGAAGAAATTCAGGCACTTATGGATGTTGTAAAGCGAACGACAAATATCCAAAAGTGGAAGGAAGATGCTATGCGCTATTTGGGCTCGTTTTTAGAACATTCTGAAAAGTATTATCCAGTGATGTTCTTTATTCAAGTGGGTGATATAACCATACCTCACGCTATTGATTTCATGATAGACACCATCGATGTTGATTCGGTGCATGTTGATTTTAGTAAGTCATTTAACTTGTTAAATGATATGTTGCTGTTGCCTGTTGGTTTGTGTAATATGGATTTAACTGAAGATTTTAACATCTTTCCAAATGCTACTACAGGTATGAAAGGAATCAATGGATTATCGGAATTTGCCAAGCTTCCAGATGGCTTAAAAATCGAGAAATTAAGCGATTACGGTGTAATAGAAAAGTATCTTGCAAATTGTTTTAACTCGCATGTTAGAAACGGAATAGCACACGATAATACTATTTTTTACACAGATACACAGATGGTAGAGTACTATTATAAGATGAATGACAATGAAACGCACGAAGATTACCGTTTGATAGATGTGGCAATCATGACATTTGTCAATACTCTGCATGTAATGGAAATGTTTGTACTACTAAATACAATATCAAAAAAGTTATGACAATAGAAGAAAAAATACGAGAAAGACAGATTAACCTCAATAATAACTGGCCTAAAATCACCGATGTTGAGACAGAGGCCATGAATTATGTTAGGGAGCGTTTAGCAGATAAAGGGCTTAAGCAGATATTATCCACTGTCAAGATGGATAAAACGACTGCTTTTGCTGCACTTGCTTCAGATAAACAGTTGGCAAAGATATTCTCATCCTTTCTGGATGTATATGACTCTTTGCCATATCATCCAGATTTGGCGTTTGATGCCGCGTGGAGATCTTTGGAGTATTCTATCAGGGTATATGCTGATAGAGCCTGGAGATATAAAGAAGACAAACCTCTTCATGATATATTCCCAAAAATTAGTTCGGAAGTTGTCGAGTCTTTGATTAATAAGGAAGCCGATTTAAAAGATGCATTTGAATATCTTGTAAGCAATACATCTATTTCCGCAGCACGATATACAATTGTTCGATTATTTTATGCTAAGCAATTATCTGAGGCACCTCAGATCAAATTTGTACGTGAAAGAGTAGAAAAAGTTCTTCCAAAGGATATGCTTGAAGCCATTGAAAAAGTCTATATGGATGGAGAGGGGCGTATGACTGCAAGGAATGTAAAAGATGTTGCACGAAGGCTTATCAGATTACTTAATGGTCAGGACATTCAAATAGGCGACACTTCTTACAAACCAATACCGCTATGCGATAGAATTGAGTTACTTATTAGTGGAATACTATACACTAGTAGGTGCGAGAGATTTCACGGGGACATATACTCGCCATTGAAGAGCAGCAAGACAACCTTGCTAACTTATTATGAATATTATTTCCTTGCGTTAGCATCAATGCTATTTTTCTGGATTGCATTTTATAAACTCATAGAGCGTAATGGTAATGATTAATGTGTTAAGTTTTCCAACTTAAAGGAATCCGTGATTACGACCATAGATCGAATGAACGATATATTATCAAACAAATAGAAATAGCCTATGTTTGAAAGAGCAAAATTCTATTCGCTTCATGACCTTGGCAATACTATGGAACTGCGTAGAGTACAGGATGTTCTAGATGCGTATAAACCTGGATTAAGTTATGATAATGTTAACGACGTTTTGGAGTTGTATAATGCTAAGTTATTTATTGATAACGGACTAGCATTGAAGGTTTGGGATGATACAAGAATAATGTCTTATGTTTCTTTAGTTAGTGGTTTTGGTAAAGACATAGTCAGTTATTTCCGCAATACCACCAATTTGGTAGCATTACTACAATCACTAAATCATGAATATCATCAAGATTTTTGGGATGTATTTGAGAAGTTTGGACTTCTTGATTTGCTCTCGGATGATGTCTTGAAGGCTATTCTGGAGCAATTCCCCAATGAGATAGAGAATATTTTACATTGTGAGAAAATTGTAAGACAAAACGATGCAGTACTCTCAGATTTCTTGCGTACGTACATATATACATCAGTTCTTCTAGTCAATGCATTTTATGTGAAGGATATGACAGAGGACGCGAGAAGGTTATTCATTCCTAAGTCACTAACAAATAGCCAAAGAGAAGGGATTATAGATGACTACCTTAGTGGTAACATTGCTAATCTCGGTGTAGTGAGAATAATTATGCAGTCACGAGATGTTGATGGCTTAAAACTAAATTCTAAGATACGATTGAAGGCTAGAAGATTGGAATCATCTCTTGCAACCATTCCCGAAGGGGCAATAGTATCTGCTATTCAAACTGGGTTTTCGATAGAGTTTAAGAAGTTTAATAATATCCAACGTGAAAGACAATGGATTGAAAACTTAATATGGAAGTTTGAGTACAATGAGGATTATCTTGATTTGCTTGATGATACAAAGTTGTTAGAGTCGTTCAGAACCCTGTTTTCTTATTTCTATACTGATGGCCTCATAGCATTGAGCAATGACAGAAACCAAGATAATATTTTCGAGAAGATAACCCATACAGAAGTAAAGGGTGTCTATCTGATGAATGATATATCGCGTATGCGGAATAATATAGCCGTTTCCCAATTGGCTATGTTTGACGGATATCTTAGGAGAAGAGGAAAGAACCTCGAAGGACTTATTAAAAATTACTACGAAAAGCATTTGAAGGAAGTTTATGGTTATCCAGCCCCTAGTCTTAGTATGCCTAAGGATGATGACACGTACGCAAATAAGAATAAGTGCATAGCTCCAGAGATGGAAGCCGTCATAAAGCAATATTCACTTTATGTGGAAGAAGGTGAGATAGACCCTGAACTATTGGAGATGGAGTATTCATTGCCAATAGCTCTCGGAAAGAGTCTGTTGAATGGCAAACATAAGTATGCTGTAATCAAAGAAGGTTCGAATGCAATATACGGTCCATTGTTTATGCTGTTCTCAGATCAGTCACTTCTTAGTTTCGTCGATCCATATAAGGATAGCGACTATCATACCCTTTTTGACTTGCTAAATAATATCGGTAGAGTGCCATATAGCAATTACGAGGAGCATCAACGTCCACACATAGACTTTTTGATTGGGGCTGGTTTGTTGGCAATTGACAATAGTTTCGTTTGTTTCGGGAATGTACCAAGAGTGTCTGCCTTATCCAAGATATGGTATCACAAAGAAATTTCTTACTACCATTGTGAACCAGAAGTTAAAAAAGAGGTAGATAAGATGGTAGATGAGGGTTGGCTTAAATATGACGATTATCTGTTGAGTCCGGAGGAAAGACATTACATAAACTTCTATCTCAACTCTGTAGAATATTCAAATGGACTGCAATTAAGGAACCGTTATTCTCATGGTGCGACATCATGTATCAATGGTGAAGCAGAGCATAGGAACGCATATTACAATTTTCTAATGATGTTTGTCATTCTCCTTTTGAAAATAGACGAGGATTTAAGCATAAATGCGTTCTTGAATGCTCAACTTGAGAATAATAACTGAGCTGAGGCTCATATTATGACGCTTGGACAATAATATGGATGACGGCAGTAATAACGATAGAGGTACTTCATCTTAGTTGGGTTTACTTATGCAAAGTGAGCAATACCCTTAGTCTTAGGAAATCCGAAGTACATCTGTTGTGGCTGGAGATAGAGCATTAAGTAAGGTGAATAACTCGTGATGAGTATCTAAGTTGGTGCTTGATGCGTAGTTCTGCATGGTAAACAGTGCTCTCCGATAGGTTCACATTTATGAGATTAACAATATCGGATAATAGCGATTGCACTTGCCAGTTGAATTTGTGTATGTATAAATAATATTAGGTAACTATATACGACAATACCCTAAATTCCGTGGTAACAAAAACGCCTCATTTTCAGTTGGATATTAACAATATTTAGCCTGAAAGCCTGTCTGCCATAGGCTTTATCGTAAACCTTGTTAAATTGTAGTGAACTCCGTCCGTTGGGCGGAGTTTTCTGTTATTAGAAAACCGTGGAGCATAAATAAAATGCTTTCATACCAGTTATAGGTGAAATAAAACCAATTGATATGAAAGCAATAATTGAAAAGAAAAAAGAAGTAGTTGGAAATAAGGAATACAAAGAAACAATGAAAACCACTTGGTATTTTCTATGTATTCCTATTCTTCATTTAGAGTTCACGTTTAATCGTTGACTTTTTGAAAAGCTGCTCTGCCGCCTACAATCGTTTGAAATTCACCTTTTGATGGATTCCAATATGTTGCTTCTAAGCGGTCATTAATGAGCAAATCTGTAACTGTTAACTTTATGTCTTTTTCTGATTTCAGAATAACGACATCACCTTCTTTTAATTCTCCCATAGATTCACGTATTTAATTGTTTCGGATACAAAAGTACGTAATTCTTGGGAGAAATGGGTAAGTATAACATCCTAAAATTCTTGAACAGAGTTTCTTAATATAAAAGGAACTGGGAGGTGGAAAACTACGGTCAAATATAATATGCAACCAAAGCCCAACCGAACTTGGTGCATTCAAAACGGCTGAATAAGAAAGTTTGTCCTTTCATATTATCGGCATTTTATTAGGCATTTAGAGTACCCTATGAAGTTTGAGCAGTTCTGTTAATGTACACCTTCCCAGTTTCCTTTTACAAAGATATGCATAAAGTAAGATTTATAGGAAATAAGTTATGGCAAAGATTTATAAAACGACAGGTGAAGTGTTAGACATAGAGCCGAAGAACGGAACAGACTTTCAGCTTGACGAATTACAAGCAATAGTAGGCGGTTTTATTCAGATTATTGAGATAAGTGATACCGAGATAATGGTGATGAATGAAGAAGGCAAACTTGAAAATCTTCCTTTTAACGAGAAAGCAACCGCTATATATCAAAAATCAATATTGGGAGTTGAAGATTTTATTGTAGGCGATGTGTTAGTTTGTAAAGATAAAGAAGTGTTATGAGATACAAAGAATAGAAGATAAACGAAAGGAAACTGGAGTAGGAACAAGTCTATCAATCAGCAATACACATAATGCTTTACCTTCACCCAGCGATTAAGAATACAGTTATATTCAAGGGTGATTTTGATTAGAATTTCTCTTGAACTTTTCATATGAAAAAACTCATTTTAGTGATTTTGTGAGAATGGTTTCTATGAAATAGTCCTCCAGTTTTCCTTTTTGTAAAGATACAAAAAAAAATAGAAGATATATAAAAGGTAGAGTTCTCCGTCACGAGGTTCCACCTTCTCTATTCTTTAATGATTTGTTAGATTTTCGTAGATAGTTAAATAATCCAAAGTTTTACAATTCTCCAATAACCGTATTTTCGTCCCATATATCGGTAATAGTAGTACTGAAAACCATAGTTTCTAAATCACCTTCCAATGTCGTGGTTCGTTCTCTTTGTAACGTGACATTTTCGATGGATTCAGCCTTGCCGTTATAGTCTATTTGCAGATTGACTTTCATACCACCGTCAGGAGTAAAGACGCAAAAATCAGCAACCTGCCCTACGTTATTGATAAGAAAAACTTGCTTTGGGGTATAAGCGTCAGCCACGCTAACGGCTGTACCAGCCTCAACATTGAAAACGTATTTTATTGGAGTGGTTTCCGAGATAGAGAAAATTCCAGAGCCAGTTTGGGTTACGTTGTTCAATTTTAGAACGGCTTGCGCAACGGCAGGTTTCATTTCCGCAGTATGGCTTTGGGTATCGGAATTGAAAACTAACTTACCATAAAAGGCATAAGTTGGTTTAGTGCTCATTTTAACCTTTTTCAGCCCTTCGCTTATATCGTAACTGTACGAACCATTATCGAACCATAGCAAGCATGTATATTGTTTGCCCTTGTCTAAATCAGCACCGATATGGAAAGAACGCTCCGAAGCAGAAGCTAAGGTTTTCTTGCAATCAAGTTTCTTTCTTGTTTCATCATAAAACTCCGCTTCACAACGTGTACCAACAGGCAATTTGAATTTGTCACTAACACTTGCCGTAATCAATACGTGTTGAACTTCCGTTTTGTCTTCGGGCTTTTCTTCTTCCTTGTCGCTTGGATTTTCAATTGGATGTCCTTCCCTTATCGGTTCTTCATCATGGCTACAAGATGCAGATAATAGCATGGTTGCTATCAAGCAATAGAACAATTTATTCATATTCCGTATATTTAGGGTTATGTAAATACTTTATATTCATAACAATCTACAAATATACGCGAATTTCTTTATATCTTTGCACCGTCTTTCGGGACAAAACTTATTATTAGTATAAAGAAAGTGCCTCTTACTTGTTGAAATCGCCAATCTCAAAAGGTATATACGAGGCACAGTGGACAGCTCATATCAAGTGGGTTGCCCTACTGTGCGTATATACAGGTGTTTGGCGATACCTAACGAGTGGCACAGGGGCAGCCCACTTTCTTTTAACTTATTAAACGTTGATAATAAAAATGCTCTTATAGGCTGCTACAGAGTTTTTCTCGTTAAAATTCGCCACTATGAGAAAGAAACTTTTGTTATTAACAGCCACGTTCCTATTATTCTTCACGACAGGAACGATTACAGCCCAAACCACTAAGGGGCAGAAATCACCAGTGACAACCACTATGGCAAAGAAGATTAGTTCTTATTGCCAGTACAATCAAAGAGCGTTGTCTCTCTTTGCAGTGGCTAATTCCCAACAAGTTCAAAATCGGACAGACCTTGCTCATCGTTTACTGAAAACCTTGGATAAGCATTTAGATTGTGCTGAAAACTTCATTGTAACGCTATATTACAACTATGGTGTAGAAATGGCTTATTTTGCCCTGAAAGATGCTGGATTTACGATTAAGGAAACGGACGTGGCAGAAACCATATTCAAGAAGGAGAAAGAAAAGCAGGATAAGATTGCCCAAGAACAAGAAGCAAGAAAGAAGGCTGAAAGGAAACAAACCTTATTAAAGCGGATTGAAGCAAACGATGTATTTGCAGTAAAGTCACTTTCCGTTCAACCCGATATTGAAATTAATATAGCTAATATGGCTACTTCTACGGTATTCAATGATAAAGACGAATACATGGATTATGACTATGATTGCATTATCAGCAAAGACGGAAAACTATCATTGAAAAATCCTTCTGATACTTTGAACTATTCAGCTATGCAGAAGTTCATATATCATTATATTACGGACAATAATATTGATTTTGGAGGTTATAAGGCTGGCTGTATAGAAATAGATGGTATAGAAATTCCTGTAAATAGCTATATCAACATACAATTCCGAGAACAACGCTACAAGCATAGAGGATATTTGGAATTGTCTATCAAGAAGAATAAGAAAACTGGACGTTGGGAATTTACGGATGATACATCAGCCAAACTACAAAATTGGGCGAAGGAAGATGCAGAAAAGATGCAATATGATTTGGAAGCCGCAATTTATTCCTGTCCTACACTCAATGACCTTAAAGGAACGCTACAATTAAAAATAGAAGTTTATAGGCGTGTGCTAAAATCGAATATTTCTGATGAAACAGACCTGTCTTATTACTTTGATATGAAATATTTGAAAAGAAGCATTTTGGGTGCAGAATATGTAACATTGAGATACAACGTGTCATTTTAGATTTACGTCTTATTAGCAATCCTTCGATTATCCAGTATTTCATTAGGATATAGAGCAAATGGGAACGTCCTCACGGATAGCTCCCATTTTTAGTTTCCATAAGTCTTTCGTATATTTGCGATGCAGTTCTCCCCAGAATGTGCAATCGTAAATCAAATTGGTATGTTAAACTTCTAAAAACGAAAAATTATGGAAATAGTTACAAAACCAATAATTAACTTTAATTCATTTTTTGTCATGAGACGCAACAAGTATGAACGAAAGTATGATGAAAGACCAGTAGGACTAATCTGTACTGATGGCGTAGTAACCGCTATCATTCATCGCATTTACTATTGATTTCATGTAACTTTCATTTTCCCTATAACTGGGAATGTATAAAAGGGCAGGATTTATTTCTTGCCCTTTTTCTTACCTACTCTTCAAATATAATTCCCCAAAGTTCTACGGTAAAGAAACTGATAAAACGAATAGCCGTATGGAACAAGAATTTTTAATGAGAATTGCTAATGAAATCAATCGTCAGATAAGGTGCGGTGTAACTATGAGCGTTCAGATGTCATGGGGAGTATCTAAACGCATAGCCACGCTGTACGAGGATAGAGCCACGCTTGCATTACGAGTGAGTGGCGTATTGCATAACGGTTGGGTATACGTCAGTTTAGACGAAGGAAGGGATTGCTACATCATTACCCTACTTTCCCCCGATAAAAAGAAAGTTGTTTCTGTCCGTGATGAAGTGTATTGCGAAGAACTTGGTAGTGTAATAGACAATCTTGTAGAACGCAAGGAAGAATGGACGGACGAACAGTATGAAAAATTAGCAATGGCTGATAGTGAACAGAAAATGAAAATATAAGTGACAAGTATAACTTCTAAGTAACCGTTTTACGGATTTTTTCATATAAGAGAATTTGCAGTTTCATTGTCGGTTACTATTAGAGGGATTGAAGACTGGACGATACATTATTTAGATGAAGATGCGTTTGTATAAAGCCACTACTTGCCAACCTTGCGCTGCCAGCTCGTAGTAACTTCTTACGAATACATCTATGTAGGTTCTCATATTTACAAATTGTATAGTCCATGTCTTTAATCCTTTTTACTATCTATATAGCAAGTTTCAATTAAAAACCTTTTGATTTTGCTAATTATTAACATTTATCCTTGTCAGCAGTTATAAAGGATATGACATTATGATAAGGACAATCTAATTTGTACTCCGAGAAGCCGTATATCTCAACGAAGCGTAGCCATGTTCATTAGTCTTCAAGGCAGCGAAGCTATTTTGATTGAAAAATAATTATAAAAGAAAAAATAATATGAGTTGGTTAGAAGACATCCAAAATCACCGTAAACGGCAAGTAAGCCAAATGGCAAAAGCCTTCGGTTGTGATGAAACAGATTTGCAAAAAGCGGAGGACGATGGCGTAGATTACACCGTTGATGACCCCGAAGAGGAAGAAACTCCCAAAACTTCTAAAAAGAAGAATACAGGCAAGTCCAATATGTACAAAATGAAAATGCTTGGTTTGCGAAAATTCAATGACCAAGACCAAAAGACATATATCGGTGTTGAAGATGCAGAAAATTCTTATATCACTAATTTAGAGAATGGTGATATTGTTATCAGCAAAACCGATGAAGGCTATTTGGTAAGCAAGTTTCCTATTGATGAGAACGAAGAAGGAGAAGAAAAGGAAACCACCGATTTGTCCGAAGCCGTTGACGTCGCATTGCAATTCAAAGAGGATTTGGATAATGATGAGGGCGACCCTGAACAGATAATGTACAAGGAAACGGAAAAGTCTTTAAAGGACGAAATCAATCCTTTTGACATGGTGGCGTGGGAAGCAAGCCTAAGCAAAGCAGAACTTGATGAATTTGAAAAGGCAAAACATCAGGACGGAGATATGCACCCAAACGGCAAATGGGTTTGGCGTTCTTCCGCTAACGGAGGTAAGGGAGATTGGCGTGTAGCTTCTAAGGGGAGTGAAGGAGCTAAGGCAACCGCTGCTTCATCTGACGATAAGAAATTAAAGCTCAACGATAAAATCATAAATAGCCAGTCCGCTTCGGCTGCTAAAGCATATGTAAAGTTCCTTAATGGAAAGGATGATAAAATGAGTTTCAATGACCATTTTGCTGAAGCTGTAGAACGAGCTGATGGAGATACAACGAAAGTGTTCAAGGTATTTAAGGAACATCTCAAAAAGCATCTTGCTAATGCAGGTGTCGCTCCTGAAAGCGTGGACGGATATTACAAGCAATTCAAAAGCGACTTGGATACGGAAGCTATCAAGCAACACTTGAAGAAAAAGGGAGTGACTTTGAAAACTTCAAGTAAATCAACCGCTTCTTTTACATCTACGAAGAAAGAAGACAATAGTGACAAGAAGTCTGATTTGAAGAAAGAGCCGAAGGCAAAGAAAGCTGAAAAACCGTCTTACGAGAGTAAATCAGCAAGCGACTACGATAAGGGTGACGGGAAGGTAGGCAATTATCCTGTTCCTACACATACCTCATATTCAGCAGCTAATTTGTATAACCGATTAAAGAACAATCGTCACTTCGGTTTCAAGTATGGTTTGCCCAGTGAGGAAATCATGAAGAAACTGAAAGATTATAAGGGTAATGTTAAGGTATCGGAGCATAACAATGCGGGAACAATCGAAATTTACCGTATAAAATTCACTTAGTAAGACAATTAATGACATCAATAAATGAAAGACAGAAACATTTTTCAGGACGATTTGCATACTGCCGATAAGATTGAAGCAGCACGTCAGGCACGTGAAAGACAAATCAACAAGGGAATTATGACCAATCCCATTTCATCAATCAGTTCGGATATAGAAAAGGCGGTACAATCACAATCCTTATCCGAAGATGTAAATGGCGGTGATACCAGTTTGCTCTTTCCCGAAGTAGAGGAATATAAACGCCAGTTGGATGAAAGCAATGTCACGGAGACATGGATTGATTTGCAGTTGAGAAACATTCAAAAGCAGATGATTTATAAACCGAATGACGCTACTTTGTCTCAAATGCGTGGCGTTCTTCTTGAAAAGATGGAAGAGTTGAGAAACGGAGAGAAAAAGACGTTGCAAGGCATTAGCGCAGCTAAGAAAGCTAAAAGCCTAATCTTATCCCCCGAAGATATTATGAATGGCAGTAAAGCACGAGATAAAGCCGTAGACACAATATCTGCTACTTTGAAAGAAGAGTTCGGAGAACTTCAAGCGAATTTGAATGACGGTGTACACCGTGACGGAGGTATTCTGATTTACAAGAATGCTAATATCGTATGGGACAAAAACCATTCGGAAGATGTTCCGTTATTGGTGAATATTCCTGCCGCCTTCTCTAATCGGGATTTACAGGCAATCAAAAACCGTACTATCCAACTTGCCAAGCAATATGGAATGTGCGTACAATTCGGACAGCGCACCGCAGACGCTATTCTATGGATAACCACCCAAGCCTATTACGATGAGGATGGAAATTGGCATGATGCAAAAGCAGAGCAATCTTTGAAAAAGAATAAACAATGAATCGTTTATATATCATTTCATACGATTTGAACAATCCCAGCTATGATTATACCGATTTGTTCAGAAGAATAGAATCATTGGGAAAGGCATTACATATTCTAACGTCTGTATGGCTATTGAAAACTACCCAAGATGTTAATCAAATATCAATGGCTCTACGTGAACAAATGAATGACAATGATATTTTGTTTGTATCAGAACTTCATGAGAGTAATTATCAAGGCTGGATAAATAAGACTTATTGGAAATGGATTAAAGAGAAATAACCAACCATATTCTTATTGTTAGTAAGAGACAAGGGGGAAAGAAATCATATCCCTTGTCTCTTTTTATTGAGATATACTCCATATAGCAGTTATAAAGAAGTCATAATATCAAATAACTTCTAATTATGGCAACAAAGAATTTAGGACAAGTGGCGGGGGTGCATATCGGTAATACTCCGCCAGAGAATACCATACTGATTTGGTTTGATAATACGCCAAGCCAAAGATGTCACAAGGTATATGACGCTGCAAAAAAGACATGGGTTATTCTTGACCAAAATATTGTCTCACTTATAACCTATTCCGAGTTGGTCAATATAGCAAAGAATGTAGGCTTATCTATCGGTAAGTTCTATCAGATAAAAGACAAGGCAAATGCTTTGGCTCTTGCTATCACTACTACGAAAGTACAGTATGATGACGCAATGGGTAACATCTTGATAGATGATTTGGGGAGTAATATTCAATATCACGTTACTTCCCAAAATCTATCTATTGATGATATACGAGGTGTATTCAACGAAAGCAATAAGACATTGGTGTTTCGTTTTGATGAACAGGTTCCCGATTTTACAGCAAATGATTATATCTTGGGAAAAGTTCAGCGCAATAACGTTTGGAGCTTGGCTAAATATCAGTTATCGTCTTTCTTGTCGAAAGTCACAGGTAATTCTGTCACGTGGAACGGAGGATTTTATTTCAATTTCTCTAATACGTTAAAGAACTATCTTGATAAGAAAGGTGGCGTGGTGTCAAAAGATACCTACGATACAGATATGAACCAGTTGAATTTATCCATTCAGAACGTAGGTAAAGCAAACCAGCAAATTATAGACAATGCTAACAAAGCTATTACGGACGCCACTACTCCAACGGTTATCTACGATAAGCAATTACCTTCGGCTCTTGAGACAGGTGGGGAAGCCATTGATATAGCAAAAGGAGATAAATTGGTAACAATAATATCCAAAATTCAGAGATACATCAACCGCTTTAAGTATGCTACAGGGATAAAATTAACCAGCAAATTCTCCGAAGTATCTTCAAGCGGAAAGGTGAATAACAATGACAGTCTTGAAACGGCTATTGCAAAGCTTCAAAATCAGCAATCGAATATCCATCTGAGCTTGCCTAACGAATGGGAACCTGAAACGGTCGCTAACCAAAATATATCGGCTGGAGATAGCTATGACCTTGCATTTGGTAAGATACAAGCAGACCGGCAAATCATCAATAGCTTGGAACATCCGCTTGATACCGTTGTTTTATACAACCCTGTTATAGGAGAAAATGTAAATCTAAAATTTAGAATACAAAATGGAATGTTAGAAATCTATATTGAGAGTTTTGTTAAAGTTGAATGGATTTATACACGAATAATTGCAAATGATTACACAAAATTTATTCCATTCCTATTTGATGATGATTTGTTCAATAAGATTCTTCCATTTTTTAATATTCCGAATGAAGATTATTATGGCACAAATGCTTATCGAATGATACCTTTGACAACTATATCATTAGCGAAGGTTGGTAATTCGGAAGGAGAATGGATTACATCTAATTTTGATGTAAGGGCATTAGTATCTTTGGCTTATTCTAAAGTAGGAGGTGATAATGTCGATAGAATAGGACTTTCTTTAACTCCTATATCTAAAATATTCATGAATAACAATGAGTTGAAAATCGAAGAAGTGAATGGAGGTATGACATTTCAAGATATTTTGCAAAATTCGCAAGTCAGATATTACATACCGCCTATGGTCATACGTTATAAACTATTCTAATACATATTGCTACGCTTCAAAGAAACGGACGATTATCCCCCCAATAATTATCCGTTTTATTACTCCCATGCTATCGGCAGTTATAGAGGATACAAAATGTTTAATCAAACAAATTGTATTATTTATGGCAGGATATGATGATACCTATAAGATGATTATTGATTGTCTTATGGGGCGTCCTAATGGGACGGAAATTCAACCCGAAAAGCACCAAGAATACGCTTTGAATATGCTTAACTATATTCGGAGTTTGGAATTGGTAGCTAATGCACCACTAATCGGAGTTGCTGACGAAAATACTATGCCTGTACAGCCTAATAACAGTAGGGCTTGTTACATCGCTGGTGTAGGGCAAAACCGTACCGTGACATTCCGCAATTTCTATGACTACGAAGGCAATCAAATTTCGGTTACTTCGGGAGACATGGAAGGCTTTTTGGTTATCTTTATTTGGAATGGGCAGAATTGGAGTGCCACTTCTGTACCGACCAATATAATTAGCCAAGCAGAAAACGCCACGTTCTATTATCGGTACAATATTCGCAAAACATATGATAGCCTTGCGGATATGAATGCCGATACAAGCAATCCTATTGGCACAGATGGTACAAAGATTAAGATTGGAGATTTGGTTTCAATCGTGAATCCGACTAATGGAGAGGAAAACGGTATATATAGTTACGAAGGTGCTGACGGAGGTTGGAAATTTCAGGGAGGTATAAATGCAACTATCAAGCAAGAAACAGGGCAAAGCGCAAATGATGTAATGTCCCAAAAAGCGGTTACAGATGAATTGAATAAACTCCGTACAGATTTGCAAAATAACTTGGTAACGGCTAACGAAGCAGCCAATATAGCCACGCTTGCAAGGGATGGCGCAACTGCTCGTTTCGGATATATAGTTGAAGATGCCACAATATCACAAAGCAGTGGTTTAGGCGATGGAGTGATAACGTTCATCATCAGTAAAAAGGTTTTTGCATATAAAACTGGCATAGGTATCCAAGCGATATTTCATAACAATTGGTCAACGGCTGACTTATACATGAATCCATCACGCACGGAAGCACTCAAAAATAAAATCTATCTTTTGGGTAAAAGTTTGTACGTATTTGATGAGAGTGACAATTTTGTTTCAATCGGTGAGGATTGGGATAAAGCCATTGCCATTCTTGTATCCAAAACGGATGCAATCTTACCATGTGTTGGGCAATTGGAAAGCGGAGAAACGACAGTTATGGATGGCTTGTATTTACAAGAGGATGCCAAAGGTAAGATAACTAACCTCACATTAGTAAAAAGTGGCGTAACAAGCACCGTAACACCCGAAACTGGCAAGTTCTACTTGTATAATAATCTTTATTACGGTTATACAGGTAAAGAATTGATACCGATTGGTGGCGGTACTGGTAACGGTTCAGGTAGTGGCTTCTTTAATGTCACCAAAGAGATACCACTATCAGAAGGCTATTATACTTTGGTTACTGCTGTTGAGGCTTTACAAAATACGGATATTGATGATGAACAAAAATCGGGAATGATAATCACGTTTGAAACCTCTGATGGCGTTTGGGTTGATTATCGTTTCGTTGGTACGGACATTGCTACATTCTTTGAGCCTTCGGCTTGGGAAGAATATGGCGGTAAAGGAGCTATTAAGAAAATAACCGTGTCACGTGGCGCAGTGACCACGGAGCTTATTCCTGATGAGAGTGGCAATGTTAATCTTGATATTCCTGTCGTAGAAGTTGACGAAACGATTGACGAGAACTCTACCAATCCAGTACAAAATAAGGCAGTAGCAGCAGAATTTAAGGGCTTAGCAGGCAAATACGGTGCAGCCTTACGCTTGAATACTATCGGAGAAGGGGATGAGAAGGCATATTCATTATCCTTGCTGTCCGAAGGAGGAGAAGAACTGAGTACCACCGAAACATTTACAGGTGGCGGAGGTGGTTCTGTCGCCACGACAAAAATCACCCTGACACGTCTTACTCCCAATCCTACGGTCAAGAATGGCGATACCGTAGAATTGAGTTATAAGTATGACCAAGTAGATACTACAACAGGTGAATCGACAGGAAACTCCGCAAAAGCAATCGTGACGGTAGTCCGTGGCGCAACGTCAAGCTCATTTGAAAATGTCATACCAGCAGGTAGTACGCAAAAGATTGACGTAACGAAATATCTTGGTATAGGTACAAACAATGTACGTGTCCGTGTAGAAGTAGGTGACGGAGAGGAGAAGCAAGTGGCAAGTATATCTTGGACGGTAAGTGTGATACAGCTTACGCTTACGAGCTCCTTCAATATCGCTACCGTGATAAACAAGGGGGATAGAATCAACATTCCTTATGCTTTGACAGGAAGCGGTACAAAAACTTTACGCTGTTATATTGATGGCGTGGACGCAGAGGACAGAAGCATAACCACCAGTACGGCAAATGGCTCATTCCAAATAGACACGTCCGCTATGGCTCATGGCGCACATTCCGTACAAATGGTTGCCGAATTAGAGTTATCCAATGAAAGCATCATAAAGAGTAATAGTATCTATTTTGATATTGCGGTACGTGACGCTGGTAATACAGTACCTATTATCGCCACTCGTTTTGATTACCAAGATGGAACGATAATAGGTGGTGGCAATCGTCCGTATATTCCAGTTAAGCAATATGACAATTACACGCTGACTTATGCAGCCTACAATCCTCATGAAACCCCGACTACGGTAGAGATTTACGAGACTGGTACATTGGTGTCATCCGCCAAAGTATCTTTCATAACCACGAAACTGAATGTACGTGCCATGAATTACGGTACATCCGCTTGCAAGTTCGTTTGCGGTACAACGGAATATCATTTCAATCTGAACGTGACAAAATCGGATTTGAACCTTGTTGAGCCAACGGACGGAATGCAACTCAAACTTACAGCACAAGGTCGTAGTAACAGTGATACCAATCGTGAGGAATGGACGTATGAAAATATCACCACCGAGTTTAGCGGATTTAACTGGGGTGGCGATGGTTGGATAGGCACTGCTTTAAGGCATACGAACAATGCCCGCAGTGTCGTGAAGTATAAACCCTTGGAACAACCTATGCAAAACGCTAATAATGCCTTTGCATTCTTGATTAAATATAAAGTTTCGGAGGTAGTGGATGATAGCGTAGCTGTTATTAGTTGCGTGGATGAAAACGGTACTGGTTTCATCATAACTCCAACAGAAGCTCGAATGCTGACACGTGGTAACAGTAAACTTGTTATGAAGATGGCATCTGAGAATGTTTATGAAGTAGGTTTTGTTTCATTCCCAAAATCGTCTGATGATTCTTCGGATTATGAGAAGGAAAACACGGAAATGGTATATCTGTACATCAATGGTATTATGTCGGGAAGTGTTCAGCGTGGTACTTCGGACAGTATCTATCAAAGCATACCTTCTTATATACAAATGGGTTCTGATGGTGCTACATTGGACGTATATCTAATGCGTGGCTACAATACATTCCTAACGGACGACCAAATGCTGTCATGTTATATTCTTGACCAAAATACGGCAGATGAATTATTTGACGAATACAAGTCAAACGATATTTTGGATGATAACGGCAATGTCAGTGTTGACAATGTTCCTGATGGAATGCGTGTCGTCATAGTAACAGGCAAACAAGCTAATGGAGTTGCCACTGTATTACAGGCAGCGGTAAATAACAATAAAGATACCAAATATGATGTTGACCAAACTTTATCGTATGTAAAAAACGGTGACCCCAAGCAGAACTTCCTATGTATTGGCGGTTGTATTCGTTTACAGGGAACGTCTTCATTGGCTTATCCGATAAAGAACTACCGAATATATTTCAAGAATGCAGCCAAAGAAGAAGGGAAATTATATCTTGGTTGCAATGAGCAAGGAGTAGGCGGTGAGTTACAAGCAAAGGCTAAATTTTCATTCCGCCTTGCTTCCGCAAATAATTATGCGGCAGCTCCTGTAAATTGCTTCTGTACGAAAGCGGATTTTGCGGAAAGTTCAAGTTCACATAATACAGGCATGGCTCGTATTGTTCAAGATACCTTATTGGGAATTGGTGAATTTGTTCCACCTCAAAAATATGTAGATAGAGAAAAATACCAATACGATGTGCGTACCACGATTGACGGTGAACCATGCTTATTCTTCTACCGTGGCACAATAGATGAAACTCCGCAATTCTTGGGTAAGTTCAACTGGAATAACGACAAAAGTACGGAAGATGTATTCGGCTTTCTTGATATTCCAGGATATCATGACCAAACATGGGTGACAGAAAAGTTTGGCGGTAATAATCCTACGGAATGTTGGGAGTTTTTGAATAATGACTACCCGATGGGAATGTTCCTTGACGATGATTTCGATACGAAAGATGAAGACGGTATTCCTAATTGGCTGAAAGTCTTTGAAGCACGTTTCCCCGATGATGATGACATTAATGCAGAATATGAAGCAGGTACAAGAAAACCTCAATACTTGGAAGCACTTGTAAAATGGGTAAAGAGTACCGATACCACCGCACAGGGTTTATCAGATGCGGAACGGACTGCGAGGTCTAAGAAATTCCGTGATGAGTTAAGCAATTACTTCGATGTAAACTATTTGTGCGACTATTACGAATTCACGGATATATTTGCTTGCGTTGACCAACGTGTCAAGAATATGATGATGGCATTTTGGTATTCACCAGACGTGGACAAGATGCTTGCCTATATGATATTCTACGATAATGATACCATTCTTGGTGTACGTAATGACGGACGCTTGAAGTATAATTGGGACGTTGACGAGAATACCATTGATATGGAATTGTCAACATCAGAGAAAACTGTATATGCTTTTGCTGGTCATGATTCCGTACTTTGGAAGAATTTGCGTGAACAGTTCCCTAATGAACTTAGGGATGCGTATGTACGTTTAAGGTCAAAACTTACCAATGACAATATTTTCCAAATGTTCGACAAGGAACAAAGCGAAAAATTCTGTGAACGAATATATAATTTGGATGCCATCAATAAATATGTAGTTCCCAAAACCATAGGTATTGAGGTAAACAAAGATGGCGTGGTTTCCAATGTGAAATATTCGTATTTAGAAGCTATGCAGGGAAGCAGAATGGCACACCGTCATTGGTTTGTTACCAACCGTATGGGTTTGTTTGATGCATGGGCAAGTACAGGTCAATACACCGCCACGGATATATCTTTCAAAGGAAATTCGGCTGCTGGAGCAACGGTAAAAGCCGTGGCAGCAAGGGAATTTTACTTTGAGTTCCGTAGAGAGGGGGAAACCATGACCCATGACAAAGTGAGCAAAGACCAAGAATGGAGTTACACATATAATCAGATAGCCAATATCGGTACAATCTTTCATCTATTGGGTGGCGTATGGATGAAGAAACTTGATTTGTCCGATTGGGGTGGTTTTACGGATATAAACATTCCAATATTACCAATATTGGAGGAATTGATATTAGGTAACAGTAATAAGACCTACGCATTAACAGAACTGGTAATAGGTGCAAAACTGCCTATGCTTGAAAACTTGGAGATTGTTAATTACGTCAACCTTCCTTCTCTTGATTTGTCGGGTTGTACAAGGCTTCTGAAAGTAAACGCCACAGGATGTACCGCCATGGCTACCATGACCTTTGCACAAGGTGCGCCATTAAATTCGTTGCGACTTCCTTCCAACTATCAGACATTGACCCTACGCTCATTACCCGAAATCAAGCGTACAGGAATTACGTTTGATAACATACGTTCTGTTACAGGATTATGGATAGAGAATTGCGCGCAATTAGATGGTTTTGCCTTGTTCAAGGAATTGTTTAACCTTAGCAACCGTGCAATTAAATATGTACGTCTTACGGATTTGATTCTTGAAGGTGACGGTTCGGATTTGAAAGCGTGGTACGATGCAGGTTTGGGCGGTATTGATGCGCAAGGTAATCTGATAAACGGCAAATGTAAAATTGCAGGGTATTACCAGTTGACTACCTATTTGGACGATGAAACTTTTGCCGCCTACGTGGAGCGTTTTGATGAATTAAATATCCGTCAGCCGCAATACACTATGATAAGTTGCGATGATACCGTTTCGGATGATGCAAATTATAGCAACCACGACAACAAGACAGGTTATGATTATGGTAATGACTATGCTCCAAGTGGTCATATAAACAAAATCCTAAGTATGCGTTATGGCTGCCTTGGTAAACAAACTACTAAAGGTGTCATGACCATTTGTAAGTTGAACGACAAGAATTTCAATTATTATGCGGACGGAGCAACCACCACGGCTTCAACTTCTGCAAAATTGGATAGTTCCGAAGGTGATGCTTTCATATATGAACCTAATTATTGGTATAAGGGAATAAATGACGTATTAGGTGCTTTCTCCGAAGGGGTGAGTAAGAAGTATTCTTGTTTCAGTAGCAACGAGGATATGCCTGACAAACCAGCCGTAGATATACTGACGTTTGAAGATATAAAGGCTGCTAACAATTATCAGAAAGGCTATAAGATATTGAGTGGTAAAACAACGGTTGCAGATGCTACCGCACAAGACAGTAATTATAGCATTTGCAAAGTGGATGTCAGCGGATATAAGTATGTACGTTTCCCAACTGTAATTGGGGCAAACCTTGTCGGCTCTATTGTTACGGATGTTAATGATACCATCATCACCAATATCCTTGTCGGAACGTTGGATGCGAAGTTTGTAAACGGAATGTATGTCATCATAGCAATTCCCGAAAATGCTAAAACTCTTCGTTTTTCTATTCATAACAATGCGGAATTTGATTGCGTGGTTCTTTCCAACTCCGATAAAATTGAGGATATGGAACCTGATTGGGTGAAGCATGAAGAATGTCTTACAGGAATGTTCGAGGCTATCAATATAGGTAGCAAACTATATTCTGCTTCAAATGGCGTTACAGGCATCAACAATCTAAGCCAAACGGACTTTAGCAATTATGCCGCTGTAAGAAACATGCAATTAGTAGATTGGGAAATGCACAAGGACGTGGCTAATCTTTTCTTCGCCAAATACGGACGTAGGGATGCGCAAGACCAATGCGGTTATGGACAAAATACGACTGCAAGAATTGTAGGTTCAAGTGCATTTTTAGGTATGACCGATACCATAAATCCCAACCACGCTACGGAATATGCTTGGTATGAGGATGAAAATGGAGATTTGGTGCGAATACCTTGCACACGTTGCTTAGGTTATGAAGATTGGTGGGGTAATCTTTCGGAATGGATGGATAAGGTAGGCTTGCCTAATACTCCTGCTGCGGATGCGTACAAATACGCTATAACAATGCCTGACGGGACGATACGAAAAGTGTTAAGTGCTACGGCTTCGGGTAACTACGTAAAATCTGTATATCATCAGAAATACATGGACGTGATTAACGTCAGCAATAGCAACGGAAGTAGTACAACTTTCTATGCAGACCAGCAACATATAAGTAGTGCATCTAACAGAGTGGTGTATCGGTCGTACTACGATGCGGTTGCGAGTGGCGGTGTTTCGTATGCGAATGCGTTTAGCGATTCATCGGTTGCGAGCGCGAACATTGGTTGTCGGCTCGCCTTCCGTGGCGCAATCGTAATTGCGGAGAGCGTAGAAGCGTTCAAAGCGTTACCTACGGAAGCGGAAGAAGCCGCATAACGAAAGAGCGAAAAGCGGATGGCGTGTAAGTTGTTGGCATTGAATGACAACTGACACGTCTCTGCTTTTTCATAATGCACAAGTATTAAATGACATGAAGGCGGATTTTCCCAAGCACTGGTAGGTGCATCGGTCGAACAACAATGCGAATGCGAATGGCGGTGTTTCGTATGCGAATGCGAATAACGATTCATCGAATGCGAACACGAACATTGGTTGTCGGCTCGCAAACAATTTAGTTTATAACGCAATAGAAAGAAATTTGGGCGTACAACAAAGGAGACGTGTCCTCAACGTGGAGCCCAGGGAAATGAACCTCACTAACAGCAAGTTTTTACAAACTTGGAAAAGTGGAACATAAAGCGTTGGGTGGAGTTTGGTAGGGCATATTTTATTGCAGCCGAAGAAGTCAGACCCAGAAATTGAAGGAACATGAAACGTGAAAAGGATATTATCAAAGAAATCATTGAACCCCATAATCTTTACAACTCTATATCGGTTGTTTTGCATGGTAAGAAACGCAAAAGAACTCGCATAGGTCGTTGGATTATGAAGAATGACAAACTTGTCGTTGATATTCTTTCACGCCAAATAGAAAGCGGTACATTCCGCATATCAGGTTACAAGGAAAGAATTGTTACAGACGGAGCAAAAGACAGAAGAGTTCAAGCAATACCGATGATAGAACGCATTGGTGTAAATGCGGTAATGAGCGTGGTAGAACGGAGAGTTTTCCGCAGATACATTCGTACCACGTCAGCCTCCATAAAGAATAGGGGAACACATGACCTTCTGAATTATATCCGTAAAGATTTGCTGTTGGATGAAGAAGGAATGCGGTACGCTTACAAATTTGACATTACCAAATTCTATGAGAGCGTATCGCAAGACTTCATGATGTATTGTTTACGGAGAATATTCAAAGAAAAGGTTTTGTTAACCATTCTTGAACGGTTCGTTAAAATGATGCCACAAGGATTAAGCATTGGGCTACGTTCTTCGCAAGGCTTTGGTAACATGCTTCTATCCATGTTTCTTGACCACTACCTAAAAGACCAAATGGGGGTGAAACATTTCTATCGGTATTGTGACGATGGCGATGGTCACGCCAATACAAAGAAAGAATGCTGGAAAATACGGAATATGGTTTATCAGCAAACGGAATTTATGAAGTTAAAGATTAAACCTAATGACCGTGTGTTCCCAGTAATTGAAGGATTGGATTTTTTAGGATATGTAATTTATCCTACACATACCAAGCTAAGAAAGCGAAACAAGAAAAACTTTGCAAGAAAAATACATAGAATTAAAAGTACGAAGCGGAAGCGTGAACTTACAGCGTCATTCTATGGACTTTGTAAGCACGCAGACTGCCGAAATTTATTTTATAGACTAACTGGTATCAGAATGAAAGATTTTAAGGATTTAGGCATAAAACCAAAATACGCTGACGGGAAGAAACGGTTCAAAGGTAACATGGTCTCTATATGCGATTTGGTAAAGGAAGAAATTGTTGTATTGGATTTTGAAACAGGAGTTATCCCTAAATTTCAGAAAGCGGAATATGACGGAAAAGTAGCAAAGGCAAAAGCGGAATATGAACGCTTGACAGAAAAGTACAGGGGCAATATTCCTGACGGGGTAGAATATACCAATCCCGATGATATACCCAAACCCGAAGGGCGGTATGTCGTCCGCATCTTGCATGATAAGGTCGAAAAGAAGTTCTTCACGGCAAGCAAAGACATCTGGTCAGTATTAGACCAAATCAAAGAGCAGGACGAATTACCCTTCCGAACAGTTATAAAAGCGGAAAGATACGGTAACGGAGGAACTAAATACATATTCACATGAGAAGAGCAGAAGGCAATATTGCGGTATCATTGCTTGAATGCGTGAACCCAAGGAAAAATAAGTGGCGTGTACGCTGGGATATTCAGAAAGTGGAAGGCACGGAGAATTGCGCCACGTACATGGAAGAAGAGTTTGTAGGTAAACCAACACCTTACGAGATTGAAACAAGTATTTCAAACAGTGGTGTAGATGCTTCTGAAAACGAGTTGTGTACTATCGGCATGACGCTTGGTTATACGCAAGAAGAATTTCTGCGTAAATTTGACATTGCGCACAATGAGCGTATTGCGTCTGACCCTTATGCCCAACTTATGGAGGTGGTACGTGAGCAGCATTTGGAGAATGTTAATGTAACGGATGAACTTGCATTGAAAGCTCCAGCAACATTCTTCACCTTCCAAAGCCTTTGTAAACGTGGGAAAGAACTCAAAAAAGGTACGGTATTCAGATATGGTGATAAGTCTTGGAGGGTGATACAACCTCATATCCCGCAAGAAATTTATCCACCATCAATGGCAACAGCTTCGATATATTCAAGGGTAGAGCCTGCACATGCTGGAACTGATGATGACCCGATACCATACGAGCAAGGTATGGCATTTACAAAAGGTCTGTACTACTCTCAGTATGGTGTAATATATTTGTGTATCTTGACAACGGAAAATGGCTATCCGAATGACTTAAAAGATTTGCCTACGATTGTTCAACCAATTTTATAGATATGAAAAAAATACGTTATAACAGTTGGATAGCCCGCAAGTTTCTTTTTGAGGATTATAATACAATCACTTTGTTCGCATGGGTTTGTACTAAATATGAGACCAAACAAGCAATGCCACAACATGTAAGAAACCATGAATGTACGCACTCCCGACAATGGGTGGAGTGTATGTTAGTATCAGGTGTAATAATATGGGGGTTGGTTTTGTTTGCAGATATTTCTGCTTTTTGGTTCATCTTGTCATTCTTCTTGTTTTATATCTTATACGTACTGGAATGGCTTATAAAGTTAATCCCATATGGCAAGAAGGCTTATTGTAATATTGGTTTTGAAAGAGAAGCGCACGACAACGAAAATGACAATTGTTATTTAGAAAATGGATGTTATTTCGGATGGATTAAAAGGCTACTTAAATAAAGGCTGTAATTATGAGAAATTTTAGCATAACAACATAATAGAATAGGAACTGGTTGCCTGCTTGCTCCGCCACTTTCTTCGTGGCTGTTACCCTAACTACCGAGAAGGTATAAAAAGGCATGTATATTATGGAGCAGCACTCGTATGCTGTGTCTCTTAGATACGATGAAAAGAAGTCTGCCATATTTCTTTTTGAAGTGGTGACGATATTATCCGTTTACACGGCTCTAATATTGAAGTTTTGACCATTGCATTTTACGAGTGGTAGAGGGAACGAGATTAACCGATGAAGTTATTTCTTGTTCCCTTTCTTTTTGGCTTTCGGCTTAATCTTGATTGCTTTTGCCATAAACAGGTCAAAATTTTCAGGATGAGCCACGGGCTTTTTCAGTTCCTCAATAGGAAGTATTTCAATAGCCATTGCTTTCATAAGTTGCTCAACAGTTGGTTCTTTGCCTTTCTTCATTTCGTTAAACTTTGATAGGTTATACGATGATTGGAATTACAAAGTAACAAATTAAATCGGTCACTTTCACTTAAATTGCGGGTATTATATCGAAAACTGAACTCATTAAAGTATCTTTGTATATGTTTACGGCTAAGATGGTTATAAATGCCGTTAATAGAACGTTTGGCAATACTCCAAAAACCTTCGATATTGTTAGTATAAGCATCTTCATCAACGTATTGCCCATGACCGTGGTCAACTATATAATGTTCATATAGCTTATCAACGGTTTTGTAACCAATCCATTCGTCCGAAAAGAGCGTTGCGGAACGGTCAACGGCTCTAAGGATAGGAACGGTAAGGGATTTATAGGAAGTATCACGTACAACCTTGCAAACCACCTTACCGCCACGCTGTAGCATACCCATTACGGGAACTTTATCTTTGAAGCTACGTCCTTGGCAATTCTTTACTTTCTTGTGTTTATGACGAAACTTGTTCTTACCACCTACGAAGGTCTCATCCAATTCTACTTCTCCGTCAAGTTTCTCTTCCATGACAATACCGAAACATTCACGAATACGGTGTAACATGTGCCACGCAGTTTTTTGCGTCACGGAAATATCCTTTGCCAGTTGTATGGATGAAATTCCTTTCTTGTGGGAGGTTATTAGATAGATTGCCACGAACCATTTGCGAAGCGGTGCTTTGCTACCTTCAAACATGGTTCCTATCCGTATATTGAAATTCTTACCAGTGTTCTTGCAACGGTACATACCATCGCCACGCTTGTAAACTTTCGATGTAGGGTCATAAGGAGAAACTGGAATACCGTCTTTCCAAAGTTTCTTCTCCAAATACTCAATGCAGCTTTCTTCTGTTGGGAAGGCTTGCAATAAATCGAATAATGATTTGAATTCACCAATAGTTTTCATAATAGCAAAGTTTATTCTTTGCTATATATAACTTTGGTGAAAATTTAGTTGTCAACAACAACTATCGCCACGTTATATTCCAATAGTTATATGTGAGTTCTCATTCTCCTTCAGTACATATTTTAAATCGCAAATTTTTTCGAGGACAAGGGCTAAGTCCAAAACAAATAGTATCGGTATAATCACTATAAACAATATCACCCACGCTGTCAACCCATGGACAAACGAAGTCTATATCAGATGCAGCATAGATTTTAGGAGCATTGTTGTCAATATAATATCCAGTGGTAATTGGCGTGACTGATACGACATAGCCAGTGTTTAATCGCACATTCATTTCTTTACTGGTTTATTCGTGAATCTATATCCGTGGCAACCGTGGCAACCGTGGCAAAACCATCGCAATTCAATATACAGCACATAGTATCAATACCTTTAAGCTTGATACAAATATCTTCCATTGAACAATCAGAGCACGAAACGGTTTCATATATACCTTCATGCAGAACTCCGTCAATGATTATTCCGTTCTTTATTTTCATATCATTCATTTTATCTATTCTAATTTATAGAGTTTGCTCACTGTCTTCCATCTTTTGCATTTCAAACATTCTCCGCTCTATGTCGTCTATGGTGTCTTCTGAACCGTCTTGGTAGCCTTTGTTGTAGTACTTGGCGTTTTCTCCTCTGGTATATATAATCATCGACAGCCAAAAGAAAAGTATTCCAACTATCTTGTACCACGCAGGCAGTGATACGGAGAATGGGTTGAATGTGACGGTCAGCTCGCATATCCATAACAGGGATGCGGCAAGCAGGATTGCGGATAAGATTGTTTTCATATCATTCATTTTATCTATTCTAATTTATATTTGGATAATTTTTTAGTACGCTTCTCAAATTCATTTTTTGCTTCAGGATACACCTCGTATGAATGCAAATACATTAGATACTTCATCAATAATTTTCGATATAGCTCATCCTTTTCATTAGCATATACCGTAACAATATATGTAGTGGTTCTATCACCATACCAATCATATATTCTACCCATCAAAGTAAATGGCAAATATTTGGATGGTTCTACTGATTCTATCATCCATTCTTTTAGATATGTCCCATTGTGACCTATATAGTCTATTGGAAGCAAGGATTTGACTACTCTCATAGGAGCACTCTTAATGCAATCATAATAGAGGTTCAATAACTCTACAAAGTTATTGACCATTTCATTATCTTTATAAAAGGAGGAGTAAAATTGAAACTCCTTTTCAGCTGTTTCTTCTGTATATTTCATTATATTCTGATTTTCATTTTTCTACTAAACTCTGCTATGTCGTAATACTATACAGCGTGACATTCGTGGTGTGGCTCGCAAAAGCAGATATAAAAAACTGACAAAAAAAACGTTTATCTTTTTGGAGAATACTAAATACTTTTCGTACTTTTGTATCGTATTAGTTCTTTGATAAACTGAAGAAGGCTTTGGTAACTAAATTATGCTAAAAACTAAAGCGAGCAATCGCACCAGTAATTGGTAAATTGGAGAAGGCATAGGTTTGAGGAGTGACAATCATAAACAGGCTGTTTTCGGTCTTATTTGCATTGCATATTGTTCATGCTTATATCATATCCTAATATTATTGTGCATTTTATAGCACGTGAAAATAGAGAGTACAATGGAAAGCAATGTCTAAGCATATTTTAGTTGGGTCATATTGATTTTAGCACGTGGTAATATTGCCCGAATTAAAAATCATGCTTATGGCTATAAAAAAGAAAAAGCCTTCAAAGAGAGGGAAGAAGGCTAAGAAAGTTTCCCTCCATTGTTCTCCAATGATTGTAACGCAGGAGAAAAAGATTAAGAAATGGACAAAATGGATTAAAGCCATTGTCGAATTTGTAAAAGCATTAATTCAATTATCAAATGTAATAAAGCCTTTGGTAGAATGGTGCAAATCCTTACTTGAATTGTTATAATCAGCTCTCTAATTTCTTTTTACATGATGATAACGAACAAAAAACATTTACTATACATATTAGGTGTAAACAAGGAGCAGTTAGATTACTTACTGACACATCTTGAAGATTACTATTACTCTTTTGAAAAAGTAAAAATCAATAAATTCACAGGTCAACCAAAGAAGAATAGTAATGGAGAAATTGCCACAAGGCAAATCAACTCATCTAAAGGAAAACTAAAAGAGGTTCAAACACGTTTGTACAATTTCATAATTAAGCAAGTTGAAATACCTCAATACGTTTATGGTGGTGTTAAAGGGAAAAATAATGTACGTAACGCTCGTTTTCATCAGGGGAATAAATACATATTTACAACGGATTTGAAGTCATTCTTTCCAACAATTTCTCACCAACAGGTTTTTCAAATGTTTCTTCGAGAAGGTTGTACGCCTACCATAGCAAGAATATTAACTAAACTGACTACTCGTAAACATCAAGTTCCACAAGGTGTTCCAACATCAACACTAATAGCTAATTTAGTGTTTAAACCCTTTGGCTTGGAAATTAATCAGTTGGCAAAGGAACATCATATCAAATTTTCAATGTTTGTTGATGATATTACTTTGTCGTCTAAATCAGATTTCAAAGATTTAGTACCCCAATTTCTTTCTATTATTAAAAAGTCAGGATTCAAAATAAGTCATAAAAAGACGCATTATCAAACAAAAAATCCAATTGTGACAGGTGTTATATGTCAAAACAATAGACTTCTTGCACCTTTAGGTTATAAGAAGAAAGTGGCAATATTATCGAAAAGACTTCAAACGAATGAATCTATCAAAAATAAGTTACAGGGTATAAAAGCATATCTTTCAATCATCGAAACTTCAAATCAACTATCATAGCACGCATCTTCTTCTTTCCCCTATAAACTCTGCTCATTCTATTATAGAAAAAACTCTGAAAAGGAGCCACGAAAGCTATCTTTTCAAAGTTCTATTATTCGCAGATATATTAGAAGAAACGAAAATGGAACGAGCAATTTATTTTAGATGAATATGCGCTTTATTAGCGCACCATACATATATCCTTTATCCGTATGGAATTTGCCCTTCCATACGATGACTTCGTAATAAGAAGCCATAAGCCTGATTTAATTGCCTGTCCATTTTCGTTCTTCTTTTTCTACCTAATAACAGAAAACTCCGCCCAACGGACGGAGTTCACTACAATTTAACAAGGTTTACGATAAAGCCTATGGCAGACAGGCTTTCAGCCTAAAAATTATTAATACCCAACTGAAAATGAGGGAATTTTGTTACCACGGAATTTAGGGTATTGTCGTATATAGTTACCTAATATTAAATCTCTATTTTTGTCTTCAATAGAATCTGTGCCATCACTTTTCTATCGTTTTAATCGGAATATACTGAATAGTAGTTGGTTATAAATACACCTAATGAGAGAATATAAACAAAATAGTTGGAGAGTCCTTACCAAACTTTCCAACTATTTTGTTTTATCCCCATTTGTGATAGTAACTTTATGATGCTTTTCTGTCTTTTCCGTCTGATGGGGCAATTGATAAATAGATTATTAACGTGCAGTGATGCACATAAATTGAGAAGAAATGAAGATACAATATATGAGTGACCTGCATTTGGAGTTTAGTGATAACAGCAGGTGGTTAAAACATAATGAATTACCTGTAACAGGTGATATTCTGGTTCTTGCCGGAGATATATTTTACTTGAAAGACAAGGTTGCACCTTTGACGAATTTCTGGAAATGGGCATCTGCCAATTATCGCCAAGTACTCATTGTGCCCGGAAACCATGAGTATTACAATTATTGTGATGTGATGGATAGGGGATTGCAATGGAAATGGATGTTCAAGGACAATGTAGGGTATTATCAAAATCAAGTGGTACGGATAGATGATACAGATTTTATCATGAGTACTTTGTGGTCTCAGATTTCTCCTGCTGAAGAATATTTTGTTTGGAAGGGTATGAATGATTTTCGTCAGATAATGCATCAGGGTAAATTGCTTCAAACGGATGAGTTCAATCAGATGCATACTTTCTGTTTGAATTTCATCAAGCAAAGTCTGGCAGAAAGTACAGCAAAACACATTGTGGTTGTGACACATCATCTTCCGACATTGGAGGTGGTAGCTGATCATCATAAAGGTTCTGTTCTAAACAGTGCATTTGCCACTGATTTGAGCGAGCTTATATCCTATAGTCACATTGATGCTTGGATTTATGGGCACTCACACACCAATATTGATACTGAAATAAATGGTACAAAGGTTGTCTGCAATCAGATGGGATATATCTTTCAAAATGAACATATAACCAATGGCTTTGACCCAAGTAAATATTTTATCTTGTGATAAGTGATTGCTTATCCAATAAGTAGTCTTATGCCTCAATGTGTCATATAGTAAATAAAAACGGATGGATTTATATACTATATGATATGTTGAGGCTTTGGGTTGGGTAAATAGGTATGCTACCGATATTCCGAATAAATATCTTGTAACGTATCATAGAATCCCCAACCGCAATCCGATACGCTGTCAATAAGTTTTTCGATACGTTCGTAATAGTTGACTAACAATCCGTTGAGAAAGATAAAGCGCATAGCTTTGTCGAAATTACCCTCTAATGTTGTATAGAATTGTTCCCACATATCGCCAAATTCAAGTGTATATTCACATCCTTGCTCAATGTAAAACAGCATCAAATCTGCAACAAAGGTTGGCTCTGGTTTTAGCTTCTGAAAATCAGAAATGACTTTTCTGCATTTTGCAAATGACGGTTTTTCGGAAAATCCACGGGTTGGGAAGAACTCGTTTTGGATTGCTTTTTTGCATTTTTCCAATTCAGCATTACAGTCCGGGGCAAGATAAAACTCCAGATAGTCTTTTGCTTCTTTACGTGCATCGTATAGTTCCAGTACGATGTCTGCTATCTGTTCTTTGGTAAGTGACAACAGGTATTTCTTCAGTTTAGCTTTTGACATAATTAAATTAAACGGTTATATTTATGCTAATTATCAGATTGCATCCCAATTATAGAGCAATGGTGTGCGTTTTTCACTTTCGATTGAACTATCCCAATTTTTCGGATAGTTGCCTCTTTTTGTATGTTCTCCTGATTCGTAAAACTGTCCAAAATGTTAGTTGATAGTTCGTGCATCCACTCCAAGCAAATCAGCCATACGTGTTAAATGTATATTCTCCACGTTGCAAAATGAGCCAAACTCTTATTTGACCATTTCAACCGTATGGTTAAAATGGTCTGCTGTATTGAGTCCTTTATGATTGGCTATCGCAATGGATTTGTTTATTGTACGTGTGAATTTTTGATAGGTACTATAACCTAACGTAATGCACAAATCACGAGAAGTCCAATACTCTGAACCACTTTCATTTTGCTTTTTTATCTGCTCAAAATCAGAAGGGATAGGGGATATACTACTTTCTTTCATCATCCTTATTACATTTTAGAATTGCGAAAACTTACTTATACAAATCCGGTCTCAATTCCATATTATGCTTCTTGATAATTTCTTCCATAAGAGAGCCTTTCGGGACTATTTCATAGGAATAGGCTCTTTCAAATGCTTGTCGTCCGGCATCTGTCATAAGTCCTCGGTCTTCAAGATTTATACAGCGTTCTTTGTTTAACTCAGTCCAATGACTTCTTTTGCGACGAGGTGAAAGCCGTTGTGCGAGACGTCCGTCAGGCAATTTCTTTATAGTTGAATCAATCCATCCGAAGCATAATGCTTCCTCAACGACCTCAATGTATGGAATACATTTGTATGTGGGCTGTTTAGAGCGTGAAGTGATAACCCAACACGATTTCGCTTGGTTGTGGTTATCCTTCAGCCAATTCCTTAGCTCGTTGCGGTCTGTGAAGTCCTGTAGATTGATAATTTCCATTTCTGCCTCTTGCTTGTAATTCAATTGTTTTGATGAATGTGAGGTATAACTCATTTGAGTATTGCCTTTTCTTAATGCAAATATATGCTATTATCAAATATAATTCGCTATATTTGCACTATAAAATCGAGTCAAAGAATGAAACTGAATAGAATAAAGGCTGTATTATCTGAAAAAGGTATATCTCAAACATGGTTGGCTAAGAAACTCGACAAGAGTTTCAGTATGGTAAATGCTTATGCGTGTAACAGGATTCAACCGAATTTGGAAATGCTTCAGCGGATTGCTGAGATCCTACAGGTTGATTTGAAAGATTTGATAACTGATAAAAAAGAGAGACAACAATAGAATTAATAGGTCTGATGGTTTTGGTTTCATTTGTAATCTATGAAAATTAGAAAAACATTGGATGCCAATATGCTAACTATTAAGAAAAACAACTAATAACCACTCATAATAAGGCAAGGATATGGCAATACAAAGCGAAGCTGCTTTAGAGAATGGACTTATCGCCACTCTCCGCAAAATGAACTACGAGTATGTTCAAATTGTGGAAGAGGGAAATCTTATGTCTAATTTCAAACGTCAACTGGAAATCCATAATAAAAAGCAGTTGGCGGAATTAGGTCGTACTGAATTTACCGAAGCTGAATTTGAAAAGATACAGATATATCTTGAAGGAGGAACACGATTTGAGAAAGCCAAGAAACTTCGAGATTTATTTCCTTTGGAAACAGAAAACGGACAACGTATTTGGGTGGAATTTCTTAACCGTCAGCATTGGTGTCAGAATGAGTTTCAGGTTTCCAATCAAATCACGGTGGAAGGTCGCAAAAAATGTCGTTATGATGTAACGATTCTTGTCAATGGTTTGCCCTTGGTGCAGATAGAACTCAAAAGACGTGGCATCGAACTCAAACAGGCTTACAATCAGATACAGCGTTACCATAAGACTTCATTTCATGGTTTGTTTGACTATATTCAACTATTTGTCATATCCAATGGTGTGAACACCCGTTATTTTGCCAATAATCCTAATAGCGGTTATAAGTTCACGTTCAACTGGACGGATGCAGGAAATGTGCCGTTTAACGAACTTGACAAATTTGCCGCATTCTTTTTTGATAAATGCACGTTGGGCAAGATGATTAGCAAATACATCGTGCTTCATGAGGGAGACAAATGCCTGATGGTGCTTCGCCCATACCAATTCTATGCCGTGGAAAAAATCCTCGACCGTGTGGTGAACTCCAATGACAACGGTTATATCTGGCATACTACAGGAGCCGGAAAAACGTTGACTTCATTCAAGGCAGCACAACTGGTTTCAGAATTGGACGATGTGGATAAAGTGATGTTTGTGGTAGACAGGCATGACCTTGACACGCAAACGCAATCGGAATATGAGGCGTTTGAGCCCGGTGCTGTGGATAGCACAGACAATACCGATGAGTTGGTTAAACGTCTCCAAAGCAATTCCAAAATTATCATCACCACGATACAGAAACTCAATACAGCCGTTAGCAAAACATGGTACAGCACGAAGATTGACGAAATCCGCAACTCTCGTATCGTGATGATTTTTGACGAATGCCACCGCAGTCACTTTGGTGACAGCCATAAGAACATCATGAAGTTCTTTGTGAATGCGCAGGTATTCGGTTTTACCGGCACACCCATATTTACGGAAAATGCGGTAGACGGGCATACAACCAAAGAAATATTTGGTAATTGTCTTCACCGTTATCTGATAAAGGATGCCATTGCCGATGAAAATGTATTGGGTTTCCTTGTGGAATACTATCATGGTAACGAACAGGTTGGAAACGGAAGTGAAAACCGCATGACGGAAATAGCCAAGTTTATCCTCAATAACTTCAATAAGTCCACATTCGACGGGGAGTTTGATGCTTTGTTTGCCGTCCAGTCAGTTCCTATGCTGATACGCTATTACAAAATATTCAAAGAACTCAATCCGAAAATCCGCATTGGGGCTGTGTTCACATATGCAACCAACAGCAGTCAGGATGATGAGCTTACTGGAATGAACTCAGGGAACTATGTAAGTGAAAGTGTTGGTGAAGCTGACGAGTTGCAAGCCATCATGGACGATTATAACGAGATGTTCGGTACTTCGTTCTCTACTGAAAATTTTCGTACCTACTATGATGACATCAATCTCCGTATGAAGAAGAAGCGTGCCGACATGAAGCCGCTTGACCTCTGTCTGGTGGTGGGTATGTTCCTTACTGGGTTTGATTCCAAGAAGCTAAACACGTTGTATGTGGATAAAAATATGGAGTATCATGGCTTGATACAGGCGTTCAGTCGTACCAACCGTGTGCTTAATGAAAAGAAACGCTTTGGTAAAATAATCTGCTTCCGTGATTTGAAAAGCAATGTTGATACAGCCATTCGTCTGTTCAGCAACAGCAACAACCCAGAGGAAATTGTTCGTCCGCCATTTGAGGAAGTAAAGACAGAATATCAACAGCTTGCTAAGGATTTCTTACAAAAATATCCCACTACTTCAAGCATCGACCTTTTGCAAAGTGAAACGGATAAAAAGGATTTCGTGTTGGCGTTCCGTGATATTATTCGCAAACACGCAGAAATTCAAATTTACGAAGATTACGATGAAAGTGCGGATGATTTGGGTATGACGGAACAGCAATATATGGATTTCCGAAGCAAATACCTTGATATATATGACAATGTGATTCCAAAACCACAGCCATCTGCCACGCCTGCATCAAATGACGAACAAGGTGGAGAGGATGCGGATGGAAGTTTGGAAGACATCGATTTTTGTTTGGAGCTTCTGCATAGCGACATTATCAATGTGGCATACATCCTTGAACTCATTGCAAATCTTGACCCATATAGTACAGATTATGCCGAACGCCGTCAGTCCATTATTGACACGATGATTAAGGATGCCGAACTGCGAAGCAAAGCCAAACTGATAGACGGTTTTATTCAAGAAAATGTGGATGATGATCGCGATAATTTCATGGCCGGGAAACAAAAGGCTGATGGTACTTCCGAATTGGAAGAGCGGCTGAACAACTACATTACCAAGAAGCGTACCGAAGCCATCCATACCTTGGCGCAAGAGGAAGATATTGCTCCCGAAGTGCTGAATCATTATTTGTCTGAATACGATTATGTACAGAAAGAGCAAACAGACATCATAAAGGATGCGCTGAAAGAGAAACATCTGGGATTGATAAAAAGGAACAAGACATTAAAAAGGATAGTTGACCAATTGCGTTCGATTATCCGTACATTTAGTTGGGACTAATATATATTTTATGGATTATCATTGGAATGACATTCGCACTGAGTTCTCTGATGCACAAAATAGCACGTTGCCGGAGAAAGATTTTCAAAGCCGTATAAACTCCATCTTTAAGTACTACCTAAGATGGGGCAATAATATTGTGTCCGAAGAAAGTATTCATATTGGTTCTGCCCAATCCATTCGTCCTGACTTTGTTCTGTATGAAAATGGTGTTGCTCAGGTTGTAATAGAAGCTAAAAGACCAGTTCACTCTCAAACAGAAAGAAACCGGGAACAACTGTACTCATATATGCAACAAAAGAAAGTAGATTTTGGCTTGTATATCGGTGAGTGCATTCAACTTTATTATGATAATCCAAATGATAAAGATTTTCCCAATTTGATCCTTACCATCAAATACGATGAAATGTCAGCCAATGGAACTGATTTTGTAAAATTGTTTGCTTTTGACTCATTCGATGAAGTGAATTTAAGAATGTTCTGTGAACAAAAGTTGACCGAAACTTTGGCAGAACTAAAACTTTTGTCGGATCGTAAAGAATTAATTTCTAATGCAAGTGACAACTATATCAAAAAATTGATAAAATCCGATTACTTGTCACAAGGTTATACTTCTGATTGGGTTGATAAACTCTTAGATGGTCTACAAATAAGTATATCCGAAAATATAACTACACTCCCAATCACAGATAATGAGACAATAGTCACCCAAGTAACACCCAAAAGCCATCAAAAGAAAGGTTCTGCTTTAGATTATACACATTATACTATTGACGGGCAAGGAGATTTTGGCAAAGGAGAGCTGGCTTGGGAGTGCTTTAATCTATTTCAAGCACAAAATTCGATGATATATCAGGAATTACTGAATGTGTTTGGCAATAAAGTCTTGTCTTTGAGTGAAATTGCAGAGTGGAAGAAGACGACTACCGATAAGAGCAAAGATAGACGTTGGTTTGAAAGGAAACCGTTTGTTTCAAGCGATGGTATAGAATATGCTTTAACTACACAAATAGGGAAAGGCAATATCGATTTCTTTATAAATTGGGCTAAAAAGCTAGGTCATTCAATTACACCCAAATAAGATGTACTTATGAAATCACTAGAACCTGGTTATGTATATATATTGACCAACCCAAGTTTCCGTGAAGACTGGGTAAAGATAGGTAAAAGCACTCGTCCTGTGGATATTCGTTCCAAGGAACTTGATAATACCGCAGTGCCTTTGCCCTTCGAGATTTTTGCTACAATGAGAACCGTCAAATTCAATGAGGTTGAGAAACTCGTGCATAAGACCATAGACCGCTTGACGGATCTTCGCATTCGTCAAAACAGAGAGTTCTTCAATGTTGACCCCAAGGTTGCACTTGACATCTTCAAGGATATTGCACAAACTATTGACGATGCTATTGTAACGGAATACGAAGACAACAAACCGATTGTCATAAAAACCGACCAAAAAGATGATAAAGAAGATAAAAGGATTGCAAAGCGTGGTCGTTTCAAATTCAGTATGGTCAATATAAAAATAGGAGAACTCATCACGTTTGTTCCGACAGGGTTACAGGTAAAAGTGGCAAGTGACGACTCCATCGAATATGATGGACGCATTTATAAACTTTCTCCATTTGTCGGAACATATATGCCGGAAGATAAACGTAATAATTCCGGAGCATACCAAGGGGCTAAGTACTTTTCATATAACGGTGTTGCCTTAGATGATTTACGCAAATTATTTGAGCAAGAAGTAATAGAAGAAAATGATTAAGATAATAGACAGTCTATACCTTACAGAAGAAGGCTGCTGCATTAAGAACAGAAAGTCATATCCTGTACATATCCGTCAAGGAAGCCTTGACGGTGCTTGCTCCATATATTCTTTGATGATGTATTTAATGATATTAAAGACAATCAGAAGAAATGAGTTGGAGGATTTATATGATAACATCAAAAAATCATCAGAAACCGAGAATTTATTTCACGAGTTTTTTGACAAGCACGGATTGCTAAGAAATGGATTGTATTTTCATGACTTAAAGAAGTTGATCAATCGTGTCTATGGGAGTGTGGTTACTGTTGTTTGTAAAAATGAGGACGATGAAGAATTTCAATGTGATGGCTTTATACATCAAATAAAGTCAGTCCTCGATACTGACAGCCCTATAATGTTAGGAATTGATTACAAAGGAGGCGGTGCCCATGCTGTATTAGCAATAGGATATGAGGCAGATGTCAATGGAATGTTTAATATCTTCTGTTTAGATCCGGGATATGATTCTAATCCAACATCATATTGGAACATAGTAATATCATTAAATTCATTTAAAGGTAAGTACAAGCATCAATGTTTGACTCACAATCCATATAATTGTCCTGCAATATATATATCAGAAACATTAGTAATAAGCAAGAAATAATATGAGCGAAGAATTACAACAAAAACTCCGTGACCAACTTTGGGAAGTGGCTAACCGTTTGCGTGGCAATATGTCGGCAAGCGATTTCATGTACTTCACACTGGGCTTTATATTTTATAAGTATCTGTCTGAAAAGATAGAAAATTTTGTAAATGGTGAATTGGAAGATGACGAAGTTAGCTTCAAGGAGCTATGGAACATGGATGACGAAGATACCGCAGAATTGCAAGAAGAGGTAAAAGACCTTTGCCTTTCAGAAATCGGCTACTTCATCGAACCTCAATACCTGTTCTCGTCTGTCATCGAAAGTATCAAGAAGAAAGAGAACATCCTCCCGATGTTGGAGCGTTCACTTAAACGTATTGAGGATAGTACACTCGGACGTGACAGTGAAGAGGATTTTGGCGGATTATTCTCCGATATAGACCTTGCTTCACCCAAATTAGGCAAAACAGCAGACGACAAGAACACTCTGATAAGCAACGTATTGTTGGCTCTTGACGAAATCAAGTTTGGCGTGGAAGCCTCAAAGGAAATCGACATCTTAGGCGATGCCTACGAGTATATGATTAGTCAATTTGCAGCCGGAGCAGGTAAAAAAGCCGGAGAATTTTATACTCCGCAAGAGGTAAGCCGTATATTGGCTGAGATTGTAACTATCGGCCATGAGCGTCTGCGCAATGTCTATGACCCGACTTGTGGCTCAGGCTCTCTACTACTCCGCGCAGCACACATCGGTAACGCTGTAGAGATTTACGGTCAGGAAAAGAATCCGACCACTTATAACTTGGCTCGCATGAATATGTTGCTACATGGCATCAAATTCAGTGATTTCAAAATTGAAAATGGTGATACACTGGAGGCAGATGCCTTTGGTGATACCCAATTTGATGCAGTAGTTGCCAATCCTCCTTTCTCTGCCGAATGGAGTGCAGCCGACAAATTCAATACCGATGACCGTTTCAGCAAAGCCGGGCGTTTAGCCCCACGCAAGACAGCCGATTACGCTTTCATCCTTCACATGATATACCACCTTTCCGATGGTGGTACGATGGCTTGTGTTGCTCCTCACGGTGTATTATTCCGTGGCAATGCCGAAGGTGTAATCCGCCGCTTCCTCATTGAGAAGAAAAATTATGTGGACGCAATCATTGGTCTGCCTGCTAACATCTTCTATGGAACGTCTATACCGACCTGTGTTTTGGTACTCAAAAAATGCCGTAAGGAAGATGACAATATCCTCTTTATTGATGCCAGCAAGGAGTTTGAAAAGGTAAAAACTCAAAATAAACTTCGACCCGAACACATCAAAAAGATAGTTGACACCTATCGTGACCGTAAGGAAATCGAGAAGTACAGCCACCTTGCTACACTGCAAGAGATAGCAGACAATGACTATAATCTGAATATCCCTCGTTATGTCGATACCTTTGAGGAAGAAGAACCTATCGACATCAAAGCTGTAATGGCGGAGATTAAAGAACTCGAAGCCAAACGAGCCAATCTTGATAAAGAAATCGAAGGCTATCTGAAAGAATTAGGGTTAGTTGACTAAAATTAGAGGCAATGGCAAAGCGATTTGAAATACGGAACAGTACGGCTGAGTTCCTTATCTTCGCTATTGAAGGTAAAGAAGAGGGCATACAAGTGATGTATCAGAATGAGACCATTTGGTGTACTCAAAAAGCAATGGCCACTCTGTTTGACTGCTCAACTGACAATATTGGATTGCATCTAAAAAATATCTACGCCAGTGGTGAGCTACAAAAGGAATCAACTACCGAGTTTTTCTCGGTAGTTCAAACAGAAGGCAAACGGCAAGTGAATCGTAAAACTTTGTTTTACAATCTTGATGTCATTATTTCTGTTGGGTATCGTGTAAACAGCATCCGCGCTACCCAATTCCGTCAGTGGTGTACTTCTATCATCCGCCAGTTCTCTATCCGTGGCTATGTGATAGACAAGAAGCGTATGGAAAATGGCTCATTCATTGGTGAGGACTATTTCGAACATTTGTTGGCTGAAATTCGTGAGATTCGGCTGAGTGAACGCCGTTTCTACCAGAAGCTCACAGATATTTATGCCACAGCTATTGACTACAACCGTGATGCACCTACCACACGATTGTTTTTTAAGAAAGTTCAAAACAAAATGCACTATGCCGTACATGGTCAGACTGCGGCAGAACTAATCGTTAGCAGAGCCGATGCCGAAAAAGAACACATGGGATTGACCACATGGGAGAAAGCTCCCAACGGAAAAATTGTCAAGACCGATGTAAGTATAGCAAAAAACTATCTGAAAGGTATCGAATTGGAAGATATGGGGCGTTTGGTCAACTCTGTACTGGATATGGCAGAGCGTATGGCAAAGCGTCATATTCCGATGACAATGGAAGATTGGGCAAAGCGCATTGATATTATCCTTGAAGCAGGTGGTGATGTAATTCTTCCAGATGCTGGAAAGGTAACGGCAGAGTTCGCCAAGGAGTTTGCCGAGAGCGAATTTGAGAAGTATCGAATCATTCAGGATCGCTTGTTTAGCTCTGATTTTGACCGATTCAATAATGGTGATAACTTATTGCCATTTGATATTAACCCTGATAAAGAATAATGATTATGGCAAATAATAACGAAAATAAAATCCTCAATGTTCCCCATTTGAGATTTCCGGAGTTTAGTGGGGAGTGGAAAATAGTAAAGGTTTCAGAACTCTTGGAGTTTTATTCAACCAACTCTTTATCATGGGAACAATTAGATTATGGTAATGGAATAATCAAAAATCTACACTATGGGCTAATACATAAAGGTTTGCCGACTATGGTAGATATTTCTTCTGATTTACTCCCTTATATCAAGAGTGAATCAATGCCAAAGTCATATACATTATTTCTAAATGGTGATGTTGCCTTTGCCGATGCTTCAGAAGATACGAATGATGTTGCTAAAGCAGTTGAGATTGTAAATTGTGATGAGCAACAAATCGTTTCCGGTTTGCATACTATTCATGGACGTGACAAGTCTGATTTGACCGTGATAGGTTATAAAGGATATGCTTTTGCCTCAGATTCGTTCCATAAGCAGATTAGACGGATTGCTCAGGGTACAAAGGTATTCTCTATAAATGTTCGCAACTTCGATGAAGTTCGTGTAGGAATACCATCCAAAGACGAACAAATAAAGATTGCGAAGTTATTGCGAGCAATAGACCTACGTATCGCTACCCAAAACAAAATCATTGAGGATTTGAAAAAACTAAAGTCCGCAATTTCAGTTCAACTACTTTCCGGACTTTTCCCTTTGTCTCGTAAAGAGCAATGGAGAGAAATGAACTTAGGAGACATTACTGAAAATTTCAATCGCCGCAATAAGGACAGATCGTCTTATCCAATGTATTCAGTCACCAATACTTCGGGATTCTCTCCACAGAACGAAATTTTTGATGGCAAGGAGATTAAAGATGAAGACATCTCAATATACAAAATTATCGAGAAAGGAGAATTTGCATATAATAAGGCATAATCAACTCTCTTTTTTATTGAAAATAAGCACTTTGCAAATAATCATTTTTTTGATGGGTAACGATTTAGAAACAAGCGAAACTCTGTATTCTACTTCGTTTTGCATTAAATCAAAAGAACGCTTTTCTCGAATGCAAAGATAGCATTATTTTTGAGAAATACATATTTACGGATAGCCAAAATCCAATAAGTTATAGACTATTGTAAGAGAAATTTGCATTTCAGTCCGTACCCTTCCTGTTTTTTTGAGCCTGCAGCATTGTTTCCATAATTTTCAGACGAAGTATCCGAGGAAACAGTTAGACTTTTGTGTCTAAATTCAAGAAAAACGTTAAATCCGATACAAGCGACAATTTTATCCGCGATCATGTGCTTGTCGTGAGGCCGGGAATAGCGGATGCACAACGGCAATCAGGTAAGAACATGAATTTGCAACACATGAACAGCCGCTTGTAAAGCGGCTGTTTTATTTACGCCTTTTGATATTCAGAAGGTGAACAACCGACTTTGTCCTTGAAATACTTTCCGAAGAAAGACTGATTGGCGAAATTCAGCATATCGGCCACCTGCTGTATGGTATATTTGCGGCTTTTGAGTAGTGCTTTCGCTTCGAGAATAACGAAATCGATAATCCAATCGCTTGCGAAACGGCCGCTTACCTTATGAATGACTTGCGATAGATATTTTGGGGTAACACACAATGTTTCCGCGTAATAGGAAATACTGCGTTCTTTCGTATAGCTTTTCTGCACTTCATGGATAAATTGCGTGTAAAGTTCTTGTTGCCGACTGGCATTCTCTTTCGGTTTCTTATCGTCGGGAGCGGATGTGAGCAGGTATTTATAAGCGTTGTAGGTAAGCACCTGCGTATATCCCAATAACGCCCCTTTGCGAAACGGATTGTCCGTTTCCTCGATTTTCGCTTTCATCAAACGGTAGATCGCGATCGACTCTTCCATCGCTTTATCCGTCAAATGACAAAGGGGTGAAGCGTACAGCCTTCGTTGCAAGAACATGGTCGCATCGATTTGCAGAGCGGTCTGGAAGTATTCGGATGAAAAGGCGATCACTGCAATCCGCGTATCATCGCTCACACCCCGACATTCCCCGATTGCTCCTTCCGAAACGACCAGAAGATCGTTTACCTGAATTTCAAAATCCTGCAAATTGATTTGAAACTGCATCCGACCTGTCAGACAAAAAATCGCAATAGTAAAGGATAATTTAACCGGATGGTTTGCGAACTCCCAATCCGTATTCACCTGCTTCGAACTTTCATCGAAATTATCAATCAAAACGAATGTTTTGTTCAAATTGACTGCCGTGCTTTCTGCGGACAATCGAATCAAAGCAAAATCCCAATAAGCCTGTTTCATATCTTTATATTTAACCTTTCGAGGAGCAAAATTAGGTATTTTAGTTGATATTATTTCTATTTGTTATCCATTAGACCAAATTGATGCTCCATTAGGGGATACGAAGTATCGGATAAATCAGGAACTTTGCAGAGAAATAAAGAACAATCACTAAAAAATAAATCGGAACAATGAAAAGATTGATTACAATGGTTATCGTTGCGGGAACGCTCTGCGCCTGCGGCGGAACATCACACGAAAATTCCGAGATACGGAGCGTTGTGCTGACCGAACCCGTGTTGTTGGAATCCACCCATGTTATAAACCGTTCGGGCGTCGTCCGCGAGGCGCATACGATCAGCCTCGGATTTAAGACGGCTGGACAAATCGAGCGCATCCATGTGCAAGAGGGCGACTATATTCGTCGAGGACAACTGCTCGCCGAACTGGATGCCGCCGACTATCGGTTAAGTGTCGAGGCATTGCAGATTCAGTATGACCAACTCGAAGACGAGGTTGCACGCACGAAGCAACTGTTTGATCAGAAGAGCGTATCGGCCAACGATTACGAAAAGGCCGTTGCCGGATTAAAACAGTTGGGCGTGCAGTTGCAGGTGAACAAGAACAAACTCGATTACACGAAACTCTACGCTCCAACAGACGGATACGTGCAGAACGTGAATTTCTCTCCGGCAGAGATGGTCGATGCGGGAACAGCTCTCTTTACGCTGTTGGATGTATCGCACATGGAAGTCGTAGCAGATATTCCGGTCGGCGAGTACGGACAGCGCGACCGCTTTGCCCGTTTTTATTGTAAAGTGGCGGGCATCGAAGAGGAATTGCCGATGAAACTGTCGAGCATCACGCCCAAAGCCGATGGCAATCAGCTCTACCAGTTGCGCCTGATCTTTACGGAGCAACCCGATAAGCGACTGACGGCGGGCATGAATGCCGAAATCGGGATTGTTGTTGCAGATACGGCCTCCGCGCACAGGGTTGCCGTACCGTTGTGCGCCGTTTTTCAAGATAATGACGAAAACAAATTGTGCGTATGGGTATTCAAGCAGGATTCCACCGTATCCAAGCAGCCTGTCGTGCTGAATGGGACAGATGCCGAAGGCCGTGCCGTCGTCGTCGAAGGACTGACGGACAAGGAATGCATCGTCCGTGCAGGAGTGCATGTTTTGCTGGAAGGACAGCGAGTACGTGTTATTGAAAAATCGAGTAAAACCAATATAGGAGAATTACTATAATGAAGATGACTGAATTTTTCATGCGGCGGCCATTGCTTTTTTGGTCGCTTATGGCAGCAATACTGATTGCAGGCGTGTTGGCATTCGTGCAGATGCCTAAACTGGAAGACCCCGCCGTATCCGCCAAGCAAGCGATGGTAGTAGTCGCGTGGCCGGGAGCCGGTGCGCACGAGATGGAGCTGAAAGTCGCCCAACTGATGGAGGATGAATTGCGGGCGCTTCCCAATGTGAAAAAGGTAAAGACCGAATGTCAGAACGGCTCGGCGATGTTCACCGTCGAGTTTCAGATGACCGTGCTGGAAAAGGAGCTGGAGCAGCATTTCGACTTGTTGCGCCGTAAAGTGAACGATGCGGCTTCGCGTCTTCCGCAAGGGTGTTACACTCCGGTTGTGGTGGATGATATGATGGATGTATATGGTATTTTCTATGCACTGACAGCCGACGGATACGACTATCCCGAAATGTACCGATACGCCAAATACCTCCGCCGCGAGCTGCTTGACGTGAAAGGTGTCAAGCGTATCAACATCATAGGCAACCGCGACGAGGTAATCAACATCATCCTCTCTAAAGAGCAGATTACCCGCAATGGTATTATTCCTACGCAAATCATGTCCGCATTGCAGGCTGCCGGAAAAACCGTCGATGCGGGAAAATACCGCAGCGACGACGAGCAGATTGCACTCTACGTCGATTCGGCAATCGAAAACGAGGAGGATATTCGCAATTTGCTGATCCGAACGATGGACGGAAAACGCATCCGTCTCGGCGATATTGCCCGTGTGCAACGCACCTTTGCCGAACCGCAACGAAACGGATTTTTTGTGAACCGAAAGTCGGCGTTGGCCATCTGCATTGCGATGGAAAAGTCGGCCATCGTTCCCGATGTGGGTAAAGCCGTCGATGCCCGGCTGTCCGAGGCGATGAAGCACGTTCCTGCAGGATTCGAGACCGAGAAAATCTTTTTTCAACCCGACAAGGTGGACGAAGCCATCTCCTCCTTTATGTGGAATCTCGTCGAATCGGTGGCCATTGTTATTTTGGTGTTGATATTCACGATGGGATGGCGCAGCGGAGTGATTATCGGGTTCGGGCTGGTGCTGACGGTCGCCGTATCGTTTCCGATCCTGCTTGTCTGCGGCACGACGCTGCAACGTATTTCGCTCGGCGCGTTCATCGTGGCGATGGGTATGCTGGTGGATAATGCCGTCGTGATTATGGACGGTATCTTGATCGATAAAAAAAGGGGATTGGGGCCGAAAACCTATCTTTACCGCATCGGACGCAATACGGCCATGCCGCTGTTGGGTGCGACCGTGATTGCCGCTTCGACCTTCCTCTGCGTTTACCTTTCGCCCGATACGGCCGGAGAATATGCAAGAGACCTATTTTTAGTCTTGTGCGTCAGCCTGCTGGCAAGTTGGATATTGGCTTTGGTACAGGTTCCCGTCTGCGCTAAATCATGGCTGCCGAAGCGGGAGAAATCGACCGGAAGCGATTCCGAAGCGGTCATGAACTCGCCCGTACATCGTTTCATTCGCCGAGCCATCGGTTTTTTGGTCGGTTATAAAAAGACGACTATCGTCGTAGCGTTCAGTCTGCTGGCTCTCTGCCTTGTCGGAATGACACGTGTCAAGAATCTCTTTTTCCCCGATTTCGACTACAAACAGTTCGTCGTCGAGTGCTTCTTTCCTGCAGCCACCGATGCCGATGTCGTGCGTGACCGATTGCTGGAGATGAGCGACCGTCTTTCGGACAATCCCGACATCGAACGAGTAGCGATCAGTCAAGGCAGTGCCCCGGCTCTCTACTGTCTGGTACGTCCGATGACTTCGGGCGGCGATTGCTACGGCGAACTGATTGCCGATTGTAAAGATTACAATACCGTTTTGAAGCAGATTCCGACCATTCGGCAACAACTGCGCGAGGAATTTCCCGAAGCCTATATCCGTATTCGTAAATACAATTTCTCGACAACGACCTCGCACACCGTCGAGGTGGAGTTCGCAGGCCCCGACCCGGTTGTGCTGCGCGATTTGAGCGCCCAAGCCGAAGCCGTCATGCGACGCTCGCCTTACGTGGATGCTTATTCGGTACAAAACAATTGGAAGCCGAAAGGCAAAGCGCTCGTGGCGAAATACATGCAGGAAAATGCCCTGCGTTCGGGGATTGAACGCGGAGACGTGGCGGGTGCGCTGTTGGCCGCCACGAACGGAATGACGGTCGGTACGCTGAACGATCAGGAACGTATGGTCATGCTGAATCTGCAAGTGCGCAATGACGACGGCAGCCGTATCCGAAACCTCGAAGAGATTCCCGTCTGGAGCATGATGAATGTGCACCTGTCGAACGAAGAGCTGCAAGGAGCGCTTGCTGGAGGCAAGGCGATGAGCGAATTGCAAGATAAGGTATTCCGTGCCATGCCGCTCGGCAACGTCGTCGATAGCCTGCGGCTCGATTGGGACGAAGACCTCGTGCTGCGTCTGAACGGACGGCGTGTGATCGAAGCGGAGTGCGACCCGAACCCCGACCGCAGCGATGCTACGCCCGCCAAAGTCGTCGCTTCGATTCAGGATGAAATCGAAGCCATATCGCTACCTGACGGCTATACGATGCGCTGGGTCGGCGAAGGCGAAGTACAAGGGGAAGCCATCGGCAACTTGATGAAATTCGTACCGATTACCATTTTCCTGATTCTTGCCATTTTGTTGTTCCTGTTCAACAGTTGGCGTAAAGTCATTCTGATTCTGCTTTGTTTCCCGTTTGTGTTCTGCGGTATTACCCCTTCGCTGCTATTGAGCGGTCAGCCGATGACCTTTATGGCCATCATCGGAATGTTGGGATTGATCGGTATGATGGTTAAGAATGCCATCGTGCTTGTGGATGAAATCAACCGCCTCCAAACCGAAGAGAAGGCGGCTCCCTACACGGCGATCGTCGAGGCTACCGTTTCGCGTGTGCGCCCCGTTCTGATGGCCTCGCTGACCACCATAGTCGGCATGATTCCGCTCGTCGGCGATCCGATGTATAGCTCGATGGCCATTACAATCATGGGCGGCCTTACGGTCGGTACGATTATCACGCTCGTCCTGCTGCCGCTGTTCTATGCCGCAATGTTCCGTATTCATAAACCTGCTAACATATAAAATGATAATCATATGAACAAGAAAAATATAGTTATTTCATGTTGTGTCGCCCTATGCTCCTTTTCCGGTATTTCGGCACAACAAACGTTTCGGATTTCGCAGGCAGAGTGCCGCGAAATGGCATTGGCGCATAGCGAAGAACTGCAAAAGTCGGATAATGCGCTCCGGCAGGCGGAACTCGACCGAAAAATAGCGCAGACGGCTTTTCTCCCGAAGATCGAAGGCTCGGCAATGGGTGCTTACGCACTTCCCGATATGGACATGATGGGGATGGAGTTGCGTATGCGCGGCACGTATATGGCCGGGGTCAGTCTGACGCAACCTATCTACACGGGAGGTAAAATCTCGACTGGGCATAGGTTGGCCCGTATCGGTGAAGAGGCCGCTGCCGAGCAGCTTCGTATGACGCGCATGGACGTGCTTGTCGAGGCCGACAATGCTTATTGGACTTATATTGCCGTCGGACGCAAAGCACGTATGTTGGAAAGCTATCATGCGCAGATGGATACGCTCTACCGCCAAACGGAAACTGCACTCGCGGCGGGGCTGGCGACCGAAAACGAGTTGCTGCGTATCGAAGCCAAACGCAGCGACATCCGCTATCAATTGCAAAAGGTACGGAACGGAGCCGACCTGTGCCGCATGTCGCTCTGTCGGATCGTAGGCGCCGATTTCGATACGGCGATAGAGGCTACCGATACGGCTTTCGTCGCTTCGCAGCCAGACCGACTTTCGGCGGAAACGGCAGCCCGTCCCGAACTGCACTTGCTTGAAAAGCAGGTCGCAGCCGGAAAAGAGCAAATCCGCATGGCGCGTGCCGATATGCTGCCCACCGTCGGGCTGTCGGTCGGCTACTCCTACTATGGCAACATCAAGCTCAACGGCATGGCTGATGCCGGCGACGGTACGATGAAGCCTTACTCGCAGGAATTTCAGGATGGAATGGGGTTGGCTATGCTGGCCGTGAAAATTCCGATTTTCCATTGGGGCGAAAGCCGCAAAAAGGTACGCAAAGCACGATACGAACTGCGTAATGCTGAACTCGACCTGCAAAAAAACACTCGTCTGCTCAATATCGAGGTGCAGCAGGCGATCCGTAATGTACAAGACGGTTACGAACTGATTCATACGGCAGAGAAAGGGTTGCAACAGGCCGATGAAAACCTGCGTGTGATGCGCAACCGCTACGCAGCGTCGATGGTTCCGCTAACCGATCTCTTGGATGCCCAGTCGCAGTGGCAACAGGCAGAAAGCAATCTGATCGAGGCACAAACCCAATATAAAATCTATGAAACGGAATATCTGCGGGCGACGGGATCATTGAATTTTTGATTATTATATTGCCGCAAAAGAGGACTATATTACAATTTATTTGTAGTGTATCCAACTGAAACATAGTGAAATATTTAGAATAAAAAGGTTAAGATGATATTATTACTTCAACATCGTATACTTTTAGGATATATTATATTAATAGCAGTCATTGGCAGTATGGTTGCTATCATGTTCCATGAGCGGCACCGGGTGCAGAATATCGAATCGGAAATAACCGAAATCCGGGAGGCCAACCGTACCATAAACGCCGCCCATCGGCATATTACCGTCCTTGCTACGTTGGGAGAGGCTGCGATAACATGGGATGAAGAGGATTATCGGAAGTATCAGGTACGGCGGTTGCGCATAGACAGCCTTTTGCAGATTCTGCAACGAGACTATGAAGAGTTCGTCCCGACCAGACAAATAGATACGCTCCGTCTTCTGCTGGCCAATAAGGAAAAGCACCTGCACCAAGCCATGCTGGTGTTTCAGCAACACGACAGTCTCTTATCGGAACACCTGCCCGTCCTTGCCCGGCAAACAAGAAATTTCCGCACCGTAACCCGAAAAAAGAGAGGTCTTGCCGGGCTTTTCGGAGGCAAGGAGACAGTACAAGTTCCGACCACTCCAAACACGCTTCACTCCCTGAACGAGCGATTGATTTCGATGGAGGAAGAACGGCAGCAGACAATCGACGTTTACACGGACAGCCTGCGTATTCAAAACCGGGAGTTGAACCGCAAGCTGTATGTGTTGATTCAAGATATGGACGAGCAAACACAAGCTACATTTCAAGGCAAGGAATTATATCTCCAACAATCCTATAACCGTTCGATTCTGATTGTTACCGGACTGATTCTGAGTGCCATCGTACTCCTTGTCGTTTCGTATCTGATTATCCAACGGGATATCAGAGAGAAGGCAAGTACTCAACGGCAATTAAAGGATACGATAGAGCAAAATACGGCACTGCTGGAAATGCGTAAGAAAATCATACTTACCATTACCCATGACATCCGCGGTCCTCTGAATACCATTAACGGAAGCGCGGAACTGACAATGGATACCCGCAACAAACGGGAAAGGAACCGTTACCTCACGAATATCCGTATCCTCTGCAAACACATCCTGCATCTTCTTAACAACCTGCTGGACATGTACCGTTTGAACGAGTCGAAGGAAAAGCGCAATGACGTTCCCTTCAAATTGGATACATTGCTGGAACGTATCGCCACCGGGTTCACGCTGACGGTAAACAACAAAGGGATTGTATTCTCCCACGACTTCACGGGAACCGACACAACCGTTAAAGGTGATTCTGACCGTATAGAGCAAATCATTGACAACCTGTTGACCAATGCCATTAAATTCACGGAAGCAGGAACCATCGTATTTACAGCTGATTATAAGGATGGAACATTGTCCCTGGAAATCAGCGACACCGGTATCGGCATGGACGAAGACATGCTGAAACGTATCTTCCAACCTTTTGAGCGGTCCACATCCAGGACAAACCCGTCCGGATTCGGTTTGGGGCTCGCCATAACCAAAGGACTGATCACGCTGCTGGATGGTAATATAACGGTAAAAAGTGAGACGGGAAAAGGGACGACTTTCCTTATTACCCTACCGTTGCCTTTCACGACAGAAAGTATCGAGGAGGAGGAACAAAGATCCGATGTGCCGATGGGGCTTCCGCAACGTGTATTGGTAATCGACGATGACCCGATGCAGCTTGAAGTGGTCCGGGAAATGCTGGAACGAAGCGGTATCCTTTGCAAGGCTTGCCGTAACGTGCAGGAGATCGTGAATGAAATGCGGAAAACTGATTACAGCCTGCTCCTGACCGATATACAGATGGCAGGTACAGACGGTATTGAACTTCTTGGACTGCTCCGCCGGTCTGATATAGGCAATTCCCGGACTATCCCCGTCGTGGCCATGACCGCGCGGGGTGAAAAACCAAGAGACTTTTTCCATAAAGCCGGATTTTCAGCTTGTTTATATAAACCATTTTCCAAAAATGAATTACTGAATACTTTGGCGGCTGCGGGAGAAGCAAACCGCATGGCAGACTTTTCCACGTTGATTTCCGATGTCGGGGATAAATCACGTATGCTGGACATGTTCATTTCAGAATCCCGTAAGAATATAGCCACCCTGCAATCGGCTTCCGGCCGTAAAGACCGTGAGGCACTCCGCGAGACGGTGCACCGTATGATGCCGATGTGGGAAATGATACAGGCGGAAAGGGCATTGCTGGCATACCGGGAGCTCCTGCATAAGGAAGAGGTAACGGACGGATGCATCACCGACCATACCATACGAATCATACAGCATATGGAAAAGTTGATAGAAATGGCCGAATCAGAGAAAAAAGCAATAGAAAATGGAGAAGAAGATATTAATCGTTGAAGACAATACGGCACTGGCGTACATGATACAGAAGTGGCTGTCAAGGGAAGGATATGATACAGAAATAGTAAGCGGGGAACCTTCCGCCCGTAAGCAGGTAAGGAAAGGAGGCATAGACCTGATACTTTCCGACGTGCGCCTGCCCGAAGGAGACGGCATATCCCTATTGGAATGGATACAGAAAGAGAAAATGGATGTCCCGTTCATTGTCATGACCGGATATGCTTCCGTACCCGGGGCGGTGAAGGCCATCAAGCTCGGCGCCAAGGACTATCTGGCGAAGCCCGTTCAAATGGAAGAACTTCTCGACTTGCTGCAGGAAATACTGCAACCTTCATCCTCCGTGCGGTTGGAAAAGAAAATGCTGCATGAGCGTATCAGCCCCAAAGCGGTGGAGACGGAAAGACTGGCCAGAAAGGTGGCCCCATTCGATATACCTGTCATGATATGTGGAGCCAACGGAACCGGGAAGGAATCAATCGCCCGGATTATCCATGAGGGCAGTTACCGACGTGACAAGCCTTTTGTTGCGGTGAATTGCGGTGCAGTGCCGAAAGACCTGGCATCATCCTTATTTTTCGGACACAGGAAAGGGGCCTTTACCGGGGCCGACTCTGACCGGGAGGGGTATTTTACGATGGCTAAGGGCGGCACGCTGTTCCTGGACGAGATAGGTACCGTGCCTGCCGAAATCCAGAAAATGCTGCTTCGTGTCCTGCAGGAGAACATTTATGTTCCGGTAGGAAGCAACAGGGAACTGCAAGCGGATGTGAGGATTGTGGCTGCAACCAATGAGGATATGGAGCGGGCCGTTCGTAACGGGACTTTTCGTGAGGACCTGTTCCATCGTCTGGCAGGGTTTGAAATCCGGCAGCCATTACTATCCGAATGTCCGGAGGACATCATTCCCCTGGCCGAATTTTTCCGTGAGAAATATTCCGGAGAACTCAGGCAGGCTACGACAGGCTTCACGCCTAACGCACGCAAACTGCTACTGACATATTCATGGCCCGGTAATGTCCGTGAGTTACAGAACAGGATACGCCGGGCAGTGCTGCTGGCAGAGCAACCGTTGATTGATATCAAGGATCTGAATATAGAGATACAATCCGGAACCCCGGCTGTTCCTTCCGTCATCCGGCCGCTAAGAAACAGCGATGACGTGGAGAGACAATCCATCATTGACGCCTTGAAGAAATGCGGGGGACATCGAAAAAAAGCCGCGGAACTATTGAATATCAATCCCGCGACATTATATCGGAAAATGAAGAAATACGGGTTACGGTAGAACAAAAACATGGATAAAGCTCATTTTCTTTTTTTCGGCAGTTGTTCTTTTAAAGAACCGTTTTGTGTATAAAAGCGGTACGTCCATACATATTTGTTCTTGATTTTCCGCTTTCAGGCGCAACGACTTCGGAGTGGAGCCCGTCCCGAGCCTTCAGGCGAGTGGCAAGTTGTTTTGGGGTGCCGGAAATAATTTCGGGTGCCCCAAAACACAACTTGCCATGTTCGTTTGAACATGAATTTTTCTTCCGAAAAATCAAAATATGGTGGATAAACAGCTTCCCGCCAATAAAACCCTTCTGCCGCCATCTTTATCACTCCTTGAATACTCAAAACCGGAGCTATCGGGACACTTGGGCGGTGTAATAGGATGACACACGGTGTCACAGACCGTCGGCAGGCCGCCATGATAGTGGCAATCCGGAAATTTTATCGTTATTTTGCCGCATGTCAGAATGCGTCCGGTCGCACAATTATCCATGTGTTCGTCAGATACGGGGTGTATTATTGCATCCGCCCATTGGGTAACGGGTGAACGGAAACATATAAGAACATAATAATGTAACCGTACGGCCATGTGTGAATACGTGACCGGCTTAATGCCGGACGGAACACGTGGGGGATTGGATATGTGACCGACTTACTTAGTGGATGTACATATCCGTTTGGCGATATACGCATACAGGAATGGCCGTATTATCGCATTCACGACGTGAGGGAAATGCCTGACTGCCGGAAAAGAATTGTCCAACTATCTAAAATATGGAATTATGGTAAAGAGAAAAGAGGTTAAAATCGATGAGGAGCAGATACGCAGGATGATGACGGGGGACATTCCTGCCGTCTTCGTGGAAAAAATTATGGTGACAACGCTGCCGGTTTCAAAAGAGAAGGAGACGAGGGATTAGATACGGAAAAACAATCCGGGATTCCTGCCGTACCCGACAAGGTGGAAGATTCCGGTATATCTACTGGTGAAGAAGTACCGTCCCCGGTCCTTCGGGAGAAAACACGCCGGAAAAGGAACGGCTTGCAGAAGTATCCCGAACATCTGTTTGACAACAACGTTGTGAGGGAACGCCGACAGACCTATGTCAGTAGTGATAACTACGAACGGGTGCGCACCCTGCTTTCCGTGGTAGCTCCGACCGTCAGTATCTCGTGCTATATAGACAATATCCTCTCGGCCCACCTGGAACAGTACCGTGACGAGCTGAATGCCATCTACAGCAGCCGTATCAACCTGAAACCGTTGTGATTCTGCGTGTGACTCGCATGAAAAAAGGGACATCCGGCTGTCGGAATCTCTTCCTTCAGTCGGATGCCCCCCGCTTCTCTTTAACGGTCCCGTGTTCATCTCGTACCGGTGGCTCTCCTGCCTTTCGGTATCGGGTTGTCGAGTATTATCTTGTAACAGAGTTTGCCGTCCACATTCACCGGCTCCCTCGCCACCATGAAACCCGCGGATTTCTCCACCTTCGCGGCATCGAGTATCATGCCGGCTATGAAGCTGTTGGAGAAACGGGCGCAACGCGGGTCATTCCATATCGTGAAGCCGTTTTCGTCATCCGATACGAACATGTACCAGTCTTTCGGTCTGTCATCGTCCCTGGCGATTCCCAGCCGGTTGCCGGTGTGCAGGTTCAACTCCCTGCTCAATATCTTGCTCAGGTACATGCTGCCGTCACGACATACCGTGATGATCCGTTTGCCCTTGTAGGTCAGTGCCGGATGGGAATTGCTCTTGTCATAAACTGTCAGTTTCATAATCATTTGCATTTTATAGTTATACATTGTCTGTCATTATACTTGTCAGGCTGCCTCGCCGGCCATAATCATTCTTCTTCTGGCAATGAATTTCCGGTTCGCCCGGACGGATTCCATCATGGCCTGTGCCCTGCGTGTCACCACCGATGTTTTCTCGCCCATGTGCCTGGCGATGGTACGGAACGAGCTGCCGGTCTCGTAAAACCGCAGCATGAATATCCTGTAATCCTCGTAGGAGAAGTGCCGCCTGAGAAATTTCTGTATGTCCCTTACCAGACTGTCGCACCCGGTAAGCATCTCTTCCTGTTCTTCCGTATCTTTCATGCAGTCCGTCTCACCCAGTCTTGAGAAATACTCGTCTCCGGGGTTGTCGTAACGGCTGTCTTCCCTTGTTCCCGACTGTAGTATTCTCCGGTAACACCCGAAAAAATAAGATTCCATGTCCTTTATCCCGTCCTTTGAAAACATCACCTGCTTCCTGACTGCCAGGTACGTGTCATGGAATGCGTCCTCGTCAATCTTCCCGTAAAGGGACACGCTCTCTTTAAGTCTCGCGTATGAACGGTTGAACCATCCATTGAAGTCTTTCACGTCTTTTGTTGCCATATCCTTTGATTTTATCTGTTAGACATCCGGCCTGCGGTGCAGGCACTCTTGTTTCTTTGTATGCCTTACAGCCGTTCCCCACCGTAAAGGTGTCAAGGCTCGGCAGGAAAAAATACCGCAGGGCGGAGCCGAGGACGATTTTTTCCCCGCCGACCCGCAGGGCCTGGCCTTGCGCCCCGGTAGGAAACGGCTAACTTTGCTTCAAAGATATGAGGGTGTCTTTTTCTGTTTTTTACACTGGGAATTATCACCTGCCGGTGAAAAGTAATGTCTGCCGGTGACACGTGCCGCCCGGTTTGCAGATAGTTCCCGTTTTTTTATTTTCTTCGCTTCCAAAACGGTTTTACGGGCACATGAATCCCTTTCCGATGCCATCTGTCCGCCATTCCGTTTTACAGTAAAAAATCAATGTCAAACTTAAATTTGCAGGAATATGGAAGTAGTGGTTATAGACAAGGCGACTTTCGAGAGGATGCTCTCGGGGTTCGAGAATTTCGCGGGAAAGGTGGAACGGCTCTGCCGGGAACATGAGGATTTGGGAGAGAGGCAGTGGCTTGACAGCGATGACGTGTGCAGGCTGCTCGGTATCAGTCCGAGAACCCTGCAGACAATGCGGGAGAACGGTACGCTGGCTTACACCAGGATAAGCCACAAGGTGTATTACAGGCCGGAGGATGTGAAGGCTGTCTTTCCCGTGGCGGGAATGAAGCGGCGTATTGGCGCCAATAAAGGAAGAGAATGCAATATCAACAACCTATAAATACCGGGCTTATGAATGACAATGGTAATATCCGGCTGCTGACACCGGAAAACGACATGCGCGTGAGGGCCTTTTTCTCGTTGCTGGAAGACCTTTCAAGCAGGGTGGAGAAAATACGCGACAATAATAAACCGTCATTGGACGCAGAACGCTATTATACAGACAAGGAACTGGCGGTGAAACTGAAAGTCAGCCGCAGGAGCCTCCAGGACTACCGCAACAACGGCATACTGCCATATACTCAGGTAGGCGGAAAAATCCTGTATAGGGCTTCTGACATAGAGGGTGTCTTGATGGACGGGTACAAGGAAGCGTACAGGTTGAAAAATACATAAACATCGAACTTGCAAAGTTACTTTTAATCTGCAAAACTATCCTTTAAGCATGGAATATGCAAATAAAAGCAACTTTTATCATAACATGATGTCAAAATGAGAAGTGGGAAGAAAAGTGCAAAAAGTGGGGAGAAGAAAGTAAAAGTAGGGAGAAAATCATTGCTTTGCTTTCACTGGATAACACACTGAGCGCAACGGCACTTGCCCAGCGGATAGGAATAACCCCCAAAGCCGTGGAAAAACATATTTTCAGGCTGAAAGCGGACGGAACGCTCCGACGAATCGGGGCGGACAAAGGCGGATATTGGCAGGTGGTCGAAAAAACGGATTGATTTTTCTGGAGGGAGCGCAGTTTGCCGCCTGCCCGCTTCATTCAGCTTTCAAAAATATCCCTCCTATAAAAATCAGAACAGCACACGGATTGGCAGGATTCTACCGATTGTATGCTGTTTCTTTTGGGGTTGTTTTATATCGACTTTTCCGTCAGTCGCTTGTTTCCGCTGCCGTCAGCGTCCATTGTACAGACGTGAAAGGGGAAAGGTTTTCGGGCTGAATACCCTTTGCCCGCAAAGGAAGATTCTGCCCGAAACGGCACTGCCGCCTGACCTTTTCACTTTCAGGAAAGTCTGTACTAACTTCTATGGACGAGCGAGGAAACAGACGACTGCGAAATTGTCATTGGTTGTCATGACCGGAATGTGCGCGGCTTTTGCTTCTCTTTTCCATCAGTTTGTCCATTTCCTTTGAGATTTTATCTTCCGTTATCCTGGCATACCCCTGGGTAGTGGTGATATTCGAGTGCCCCATCATCTTGGCTATGCTCTCGATTGATATGCTCTCCGAAATAAGGAGAACCCCGAACCCGTGCCGGGCCTGATGGTAGGACAAGTCATCGTTCCTGCCCAGAATCACGCCGATTTCACGTATCTCGTGCCAGATGGAGTCCCGGCTTGGCAGTGGGAACACGAGATTGTGCATGTCGGTGGTGTTGTACAATGCCAATATCTGTTCGGCTATCGGGTGTAAGGGGATAACCGCCTCCACACCGGTTTTCTTGCGGTTGATGCGGATGAACCGCCTGCCATCCGCTGTCGTCTCGATATGGCGCGGATGAAGCTGCTTGATGTCGGCATAGGCAAGTCCCGTCAGACACGAAAAGATGAACGACCGTCTGCCCAGTTCCGCACGCCCGTCATTCAAGGGCATGGCCATGATCCTTTTCATTTCCTCACGGGTGACGTACTTGTGCTTGGGGGCGGGCTTCTTTTCATATTCGACATCCTCCACCGGATTGGTACGCAGTATCTCGTTATCCACGGCAAGATAAAGCAGCCTGTTCAACCAACAGAGGCAACGGTTGGTCTGCGTGGAGCTGAAATTCTTGTTCCGTACAAGAAATGCCTTGTAACCTTTGCCGAAGTCTTCCGTTATATCCTCAAAGGCAATGTCCTTCTTGCCTATGGAGATAAGGTAGTCAGTCAGGTATTTCTGGAAGTATTGGGAATGGCGGTAGGTGGAAATGGAATTTATCTCTTTGCTCCGTATTCTGAGACGTTCACGCTCTATCTCGCCCATTTGCAATAAATGGGTGGGAACCACGAACTGCCTTGTCACTTGTGCCTTGATTATCTCCGCGCTTACAACGCCTTGTGTCCGTAAAATATCCTCGTATGTCCGTTCGATATACTTACGGTACTCTTGCAGTCTGGCGCTTTCCCTTACCGTGCGTATTGTTCCGGTTTTGGCGTTCCAGTCTTCCGGCTTGCAGTATATCCCGGTGGTGATGGCGGTGTTCCTGCCGTCAATGGTAATGCGGCACATGACAGCCGTTGTCCCGTCAGCCCTTACTTTGCCGCGGTTGATGTAGAATAATATGGAAAATGTACTTCTCATGATGTCCGTTATTTGGTGGTTATAAAACAAGTTTGAAATCTTTGGTAGCCTCGATGAGCCTGTCCATGTCCTCGAAGAGCTTTTTAGGTGTCACACGGGCATACACCTGCGTTGTCTGTATGTTGCTATGTCCCAACATCCTGCTGATGGTCTCAATCGGTACACCCGCTTCAAGGGTGACGAGCGAGGCAAACGAGTGGCGTCCGGCATGGTAGCACAGGTTCTCCTTTATCCCTGCCAATACGGCCAGTGCCTTCATGTGGTTTCTCAGGCTCGGATAATGGATCATCGGAAACAGGGTATCTCTTTCCTCGTCATGATATTTCTCTATCAGGTCAACGGCTTCCGGTAACAGTTTCACGCTTGCTCGGAGTTCATTCTTTTTCCGGCGGTATTTCAGCCACAACTTCCCGTCCTCGTCCGTATGCAGATTTTCTTTGGTGATTGTCACGGCATCACTATACGCTACCCCCGTGTAACAGGCAAAAAGAAACAGGTCTCTTGCGAGGCGGTGGGTCGTGCGATGCGGGGCTATCTCGACATCCCGTATCTTCTCGAAGCTTTCCCGGCTCAATGCCTTGGGTGTCTTGACGGTCTGTCTCGGAAGGACATAATGCTGGAACATGAACCGCTCGGAATGACCTTCCTTATAGGCTTTCCTGCAAGACTTCTTGACAATTGCCAGGTAATGCCGTGCGGTATCCACGGCGTGTCCTTTCTCGTCAAGTATAAAATTCTCATAATCGTGGATGAACTGTTCGGTAAGCTGTCCGAAGGCCAGATCCTTTGTCTTGAACCTGGCTTCAATGAACTCCCGCATGGTACGGCAGGTATAGTCGTATGCCGGATACGTCCCTTTGGCCCGGTCTATCCCGATACGGCTCTTTACTTCCTCCCTGACGGCTTCCAACATCTTCATCAGGGTCATTTGGGTGTTCATGCTGCCCTGAAAGGCATCCTTGAGTGCCGTTGCATCAAAATCGGCCTTGCGCTCCAGAAGGGAATCGAAGGCGGCATTGACATCAAGCAGCAGCTTGTCGATTTTTGCATTGGTTTCAACGGCCTCCCTGCTTTTGCCGTTCAACCGGCTTTCGCGGGGATTCCACAATCCGGGAGTGCAGGAGAGCTTGCAGCTGAACTGCGCCATCGTGCGGTTAACGGTGATGCGTCCCATTATCGGGGCTTTGCCCGACTTGTCCAGTCCGCTCTTTTTGAGGTAGAGCAGAACCTTGAATTTTTCTACTTTCATACGCTTATAATTTTAGTGGCAAATTTACCTGTTTTACAAGCGTCCTTTGGTATGCAAAACTATGACAACCAGTGTAATATATCGTCGTTTCAAATTATCTGGCCTGCTTCGCGTTACCTTGATTCTTTTCGGTAACTGTCCGGCTAACGGTTTGGTAACTGAACATCTTCAATAATCCCCACTTTCTTGCTTTTTACTCATGTGGAAGAATATAGAGAAATGCTTAATTAGCAACAGATTACGTTACACTTTCTTCTCGTTTCCATTGCTCATATCGCTTTTCTGTTTCCACCAGGCCCGGCACGTATCAATGTCGGTTCTATTGGGCGTTACGACAATGAAGACCTGTGTATGATAAGTTCACTGTATATCTGCTTTCGTCCATCCGAAAACATAGATTCAGACTGGCTACTTCATCTTCTAAAATCAGACCACATGATTTATCAATATGGTCTATATGGGGAAGGAGGTGTCCGGATATACTTGTTTTACCCGAATTTCTCACGAATAAAAGTCTCTCTTCCTCCTCTTGAAGTACAAAAGAGAATTGCCAACACATTAAACTTGTTCGATAAGAAAATATGTCTTGAAACCAACTTGCTTAACAAATTTCAAAAGCAAAAGAAACATCTTCTTTCTATGATGTTCATATAAACATATTGCCAAGGAAGAATTGCCGTTCATTCAACAAGCTGTTCAAGTAATGTCTTTCATTCAACAATTTGTTGTCTATGCTCTGTATTGTTTTCAATATTTGATCTTGAATACTCTTATCTGGAATTGAGATAGGCATATCCATCCATTCCTCAACATTGATTGATCTGCCATCACGAATGCCATATGTAACGAGACGAAGGCTATTTATAAAAGGTTGAGATACGAAGTAGTATCGCAAAAATCCGTATGATAAAATACGTGTGTTTGGGCGTAGTATGATGTACGCTGGACTGCATATGCCGTCCAATTCGGAAAATGCAAAACCACCTTGAAATGAGCGTAAATGCACTACATAATCTCCTGTGCGGATAATTTTGTAGGTATTGATAGAACTTTCATCAAACTGTACTTTTAGATTTAAGGTATCTCGCTCAACCATTCCGTATTCTTGGCTTGCAGCAATTACTTTGTTGAAATGGAAGTCTTTATTCCTGTCGTTTACAATTTGAAAAAGTTCTCGATATGTGCATCTTTCCCCTTCGAGATTATCAAACAACTTATCAATAATTGCGGACATTACTGATGTACAATCCTCAATTAAAGGGCTTATAGATGGTATAATAACTCTGGAATGTGGGCAGTTAGTGGCATTTGAAACATTATATAGTAAAGCTGGTGAGGGTGGAACACCCACTACGTCAAATATCGAATTTTATAAAAATGGCAATATACCTTTTATAAAAATAGACGATTTGAGCAATAAATATTTATCGACTAACAAAGACTATATTACAGAGTTAGGACTCAAAAAATCTTCAGCATGGTTGATTCCTGCACACTCCATTATATACTCTAATGGAGCAACAATCGGTGCTATTTCTATAAACAAATATCCAGTCTGTACCAAACAAGGAATTTTAGGTATTGTTCCTAATATAAATATTGATGTTGAATTCCTTTATTACTTTATGCAATCTTCATATTTTCAAAAAGAAGTTGAACGTATTGTAACAGAAGGTACTATGAAAACAGCATACCTAAGGGATATAAATCACATAAAATGCCCAATACCAGATTTAGATAGGCAAAAAGAAATTAGTAATCTTCTTTCAGTGTTATCGCTTAAAGAGGATGTTGAAAAGCAACTATTACAGAAATATCAAATACAGAAACAATATCTATTGAGGCAGATGTTCATATAAACATCTGCTCCAACAAATACTGTTTTTGTAGATTAAATGATGCACGAAGTTTTTTCTCAGCAAAAAGTTTGCTCTCCAATTTGCCAAGTACATTTGCTACACGCTTTTGTTCAGCAAGTACAGGGCAATATATTTTAGCATTACCATAGTCTTTGAAGTAGATATGTGGTATCGCCATTCCTGTTTTGTATAGTTGGAAGTTGAACGCAGACAGCGCAAAGTACAGATACCGCAAATCATGGTTGCCCTTGGATGTAAGATAGTTGAGTGTACCAATTACCGAGAATCTGCCTTGTGCGTAGGAAACTGTACCAACACCTGAACCGTCTTTGATTATCAATATTGCATCACCATTCATTTGTGCCATATTGGTATAGCCAATCAAACCATTTGCGCCAAATACTTTATACAATCCATTCGGCAAAACTTCGCTCTCTTGAAGTGTTGAGCTATGACACTCTAAACACTGAGAAATTGCAATGTTAGGCTTTCCTTTGGTCGTTAGCGCAACTATAAGCCCTTTAATT
>ERZ791796.108-NODE-108-length-109402-cov-10.980823_pt1 | contig 109402 bp, 126 predicted proteins | sample MGYA00510311_ERZ791796 | MGnify/ENA primary metagenome ERZ791796 (study PRJEB30046, sample SAMN00792042) | human gut metagenome | study: EMG produced TPA metagenomics assembly of the A metagenome-wide association study of gut microbiota in type 2...
GATGTTTGGTAGTTGCGCTTCGAGGTACGTTCCGACCTCACCTGTGTCGTTTGTGCCCTGCAAAACACGCCCGTCAAGATTTGGCAGCGTGAATGTCGTGACGCCGTCACCTTCGCCATACTTTGTGCCAATGACTGCAAAAAGATTGGCGTATGTCGTACGAGAAACATTTGCGCCATTGCAGAGAAGATAACCATCGGGAACATCAATGCCGCCGTAGTAAATAAAAGACCCCGTGGGTAACGCCGGCGGAGTCTGCGCAGTGATCGCTTCTTTGACTCTTATCGGAGTCATCAATTTATTGTTTATCGAGCCAGCAATTGCTTCTTCAGAAGTGGCTAAGACATCTGACTTTAACTTTACGAAAGAAATTGCTGCATCAAGAATCTTAGCTTCAGTAATTGCCGAGTCTGCTAAAAGATCGGTCTGAATACTTTTTGAATTGACCCAACCGAGAGACTGCAGAGCTGTAAGAAACTGCAGGGGATTCGGAGTAGATTCAGGCGTTAATCCCGCTGCTTTGATAACGCTGACTCGCATAGCGGAAAGCAAGGCAAACCACGCTGAACCGGGCAAAGTTGCAGCCAAACCTGTTGTCGGATTGCCATTTGTCGGGAAACCTTGAGATTTCAAAGTGGTATAGTCGGGCTGCGTTTGAACAGCATCGCTTTGCCAATAATCGACCAAGTCAGCAAGAGTCACCTGAGTCGCGGTTCTGACCGCTACTTTCGTTTGTGCCATTTGTTCACCTTTATTGATAAGAGAAGATCACTTGTGCGTGAGCCGGAGCGTTTGCTTTGATCAAGCACTCAAGAAACTCAACACCCCAAGTTGCGAGACGGTTATTTGCGCGGTAATTGACGCGGAAGAAATCCTTTTGGGAATTGACATCAGCCGTAATGACCAAGACAAAGGCATGGCTCCATTCAGGACCATACAAACGAGCATCCGCTCGACTGTTCACGCGAAACGGATCGCAGTAGTTCGTGTCAATGTCTATGTCAAAAACAAGCCCTAATTCCTTAAAAAAAGCGGCCGTTAAGCCGCTTCGTTTTACTTTGACAAGCAACGCTCTTCGCAGTTGCTCATCAGTCAAGTTTTCAAGATATTTAAGACAGTCGTCTGGAAGTCCATAAACTCTCAACCAATCGTCAAAAGTTTGTTGAGCAGTTCGCGGATCCGCCTCATCGATAAGACTGTCTGCGTAAGAGTCAACTTTTTGAAGCTGATCCGCACCAGACTTTAAAACGGCATTGCCGGGAGAACCTTCTTTTCGATGCCAAGCGGGACCGGGCGGCAGCAGCTTTGTGAGAAGCTCGTCAAAATTACGTTTCAACATAACTGACCTCACCCATCACGAGAATCTTTGTGTTGCCACAGATGATGTCTTCAGTGGGACTGACAAGCACATGATTCTCCTCACCCTCTACCGAACTAATCGCTTGTTGAATGTGACTGAGGTAGAAAATCTTTCCGGGAGCACCCTCACGGATAAGAAGTGCTTCAAGTTCTGCTTCAATTTGAGCCTTGATCGTTTCATTCGACGGCAAAAGGTCTCCAATCGTGAAATTCACAACCTGAGCCTCCGGTGCAACAACTGTGATGTCTGCAGGAACTGGAGCGTTTTCTTCAATGTGTGCTTGAACTTCTGCGACCTTTTCTTCAGTCGGGATACCGTTTTCAGTCTCTCCGTCTGTCGCAAAACGGACAACCACCGTTCCGATTCCCAATTCCTTCGGGAAGCACCAGGCACGGGTCACACCATCAACCTCTTTTGCCCAAAACTCATAGTCATAAGCAGTGCCGCCACGCGGAGGATTGCGCAACCGATCAAGAAGGCGCTGTTTTACCGATTCAATGCTTTCTCCCGGTTGCTGATAGATGCCCTGAATTGATGCCTGCCGAAGCAAATACTCGTCTTCAGCCGTGTCAGCAAAAAGCTGTTTCGAGACCCAGCGGATGTATGTGTAAAGCCCATACACCCCAAAAGAAAAAACCTTCGGAAGTACCCGAAGGTTTGACATTCTTAATTGAGCACTGCCAGCTTCGCGCTCCGCATCCTCAGTCATCTGTTTGATGAGCTCTCTCAACGTTGGCAGCTTAAACGCCATTTTTTAAAACCTCCCAAACATTAGAAAACCGCAGCCGACGATCATCATCTTTTCGGCTGATCGTAATCTGCATGTCAATTCGGTCCAAGCCATTTCTCTCTGCTTGAACGTCTACAGAATCTGCAACACCGTCATCTACTAGCCACTGGAGCGCTTGAGCTGCATATTTCCTACAGCGCTCAACCGTATCGGGAAGAATTTTGGAGCGTGACATCAGCCACAACCGAGAGCCAGTTTCCTGCCCCGCCTCATCGTATGTGTCACCCCAAAAACCAAAGCGACGACTACCTTCGACCTGATCATCATCACGGGCTCTTGCCCACGAAAAAAGGCTGATTATCACAGCCCTTGTCAGCTCATCATCGGCATACATCGAAAGTTCGGAGACTTTCCCATTGATCTCAAGTTCTCTCATTGCGGTTGTCCCGTGTTTCCAGATCCAGACTGCACGCCCGTATGAGTGTGATTTTGAAGACTGATATTGCCCGCCGTAACATCTCCGGTTGTCGTCAGAGATCCGTCAACCGAGGCCCCATCCCCTCCGGAAATCGCCATGCCACCTGTACCGGTAATTAACTTTTGGACAGTTAAATTCCCGGTACACGTCGTATCCGGAGAGTCAATCGTCAGCGATTGAGTCTTGATTTTTGATGTTCCTGTCACTGTCACATCAAAATTTCCACCGACAGTTGCTGTTAAATTTTTCGGAGTAGAAACCAAAATGCCTGTGCGCTTGAGGTGAATTTTCTGCCCTTGATCATCAAAGACTGCTACCTCACCCTCTTCGAGTTTTAATCGATAACGCCGATCCGCCGTCACAAGAACAACCCCATGAGACCGGTCGCCATTGAAGAAAACGGAAAAAACTTCAGATCCTTTAAATGCTCTGGAACCAAAACCATATGGTTCAAAGTGTTCAAGCCCTTCAAGAATTTCTCCGGGCAAATATTCGGCGTCTATCGAACGGAGTTTGGTTTCTTCATTCGATGCGCTTAAAACACCACGACCGAGAATTGAACGAATAAGCTTTAAAAAATTTTTCATTTGACTTGATCCATCCAACTACTGCCGCCACCCGTCTCCTGAGACTGAGCCACCTCCGTTGCTGTGGGAGAGGCTTTAAAGGCATCAATCGGCGCCAAGTTCAATCGAGCGATCATGCCACCTGAAGAGAGCGAGTACGTAACTTCAGCTAAAAGCAGTAATTCATCAATGCCTAAAAAGTCATCCTTGACATGGACTTGAGTGTTTGGCCGCCAAAGCTGACCTGAAGAATCACGCCAACCCACTACTTCGTAAGAAACAGACTTCAACAAAGCTCGGCGCCGGCGCTGTTCAAACTGGGCAATCTGTCTGCAGAGATCTGAAGACATTGCGCCTGATTGTGGTAATACAATCAAGCGATATCGAGACGATTCTGAATCAGTAGCATCTGCAACCAAATGCGAAGCATCGGCTGCAAAAGTTTCATCTGTTCCCGCGTGCTGACCTTCGACCACATAGTCTGAGAAGACTTCTGTTGCATCTCGCTGAGCGGATCCCGTAAGAATATTGACTCCAAGCTCCAATCCTCCGGATGCGATACCTTTAGCACCTGGCTCCGTCAGGACCAACCGACCCGCTTCATCATCCATAGCGAAAAGCTGACCTACTATCAGAAGTCGGCTGATAGATTCAAAGCAAGTCTCTCCAGACTCGATTGCGTGCTGTGAAATAGGATCTCCCGTGGAAGTTTCGGCAACCACTTCAACCCCATAAGGTTTGCAAATATCTGCTGCAATTTGCTCAATGGACTTATTTTTCCACTGAGCAACAGAAGGGGTTTGTGCTTGAGCAACAGATCCTGCAGCCGGTACTGCCCCTACATTTGCCCAAGGGGAGTCTGCCGCAGATGTTGGCTTTGTCACAGCTGAGGCGATCGGGCAGCAGTCAATAATGTCTGCAGTTTTTGAGCGACCGGAAATCGATACGCTCACAGAATTGGCGCCATAGCTCACCGGTGTTGAAAAGATATAACCAGTCAAAACCGTTTCAGATCCGATTTTGACTTCAACTCTGTCACCCAGATTGACCGCCGTTAAAACATCTTTGGCTTGCGGCCAGGCAAAGGTAATTCCAACCGTAAACGACCTCGCAGCCATCGTGATGCCCGCCGTGATCGAAACATCCGTCCAACCTTTAAGGTCAACACCATTGGCACAGACACTGACTACATCACTCATTGAGCACCTTTACCGTGTTGGGGCAAAAGCCCGGGTTTCTGACTGCGTTTCGTACACAAATCTCCTCGGATCGCGTCGAATCACCGTAGAGTTCCATCGCTATCACACAAGCCGGCATCACCGTTCCAGCATCGTATTGATACAAAAGACCCTTACTTTGAGCACGCTCTGAAAGATCTTTAGAAACGGCCGTTGCTGCCTCTCGAAGGACCATATACAGATCGTCACCGGTTGACTCATTGAGCATTTCTGACTCAAGCGTTTCAACAACAGTGTCTCTTGTGCTCATCATTTCGTCATACGAAACAGTAGGAGCGGCACTGGAGGTGTTTTCTTGATCAACTTCGGAACCATCTTCAGTTAAGACATCTGTACTCTGAACCGTCGTGTCAAGCTTTGTCCCGACTAGGGTAGTCACACCAACCAATTGAGCGCTGATTCCCTGACGAGCAAAACCGTAGACAGCTGCGCGGTTACTCTCAATCGTCTTAGACGATTGAGGTTTAACCTCTGAATACGTGGGTTCTTCATGCTCTCCGTGCAGGTTGTCGACAAGAGACTTCAGACGAGTGGCCGCTCGCTGCCAGCCTGCTGCTGTTGTGCCCAAGTCTGATAATCCAATGGCACCCATGAACCTTTCCGCAAATTGACGAGGATCCGTGCCGACAATGCTGATCGCGTCATTGGCCAGATCCGCCACCTTGTCAGCAAACCCTAACACTTGAGCAATTTCAGAACTTGAAACAATATCCAGCATGTCAAGCAGATCACCCTCTAGTGCTGCATTGACATACTCTTCAATGCCGGTAATTTGAATCGCTTCAGAGAAAGAATCAATTGCAGAGCTCACCAGATTGTCAGCAGACATTCTGGAAAGTGTTTGAGTTGCTGAATCCGACTGCGGGAAAGCATTAAGACCCGCTTCGACAAACTCAAGAGAAAATCGAGCAACGCGATTTGACTGCGAGAAAGAGACTGTGGCACCGCCAACTGCTAAGACCTCAAGCTCTCCAAACTCCGGGTGAACCAAAGTCCCCGCGCCTGGAGACTCAATCGCATCTCTTAAACGCTCTGCTTGATCGATAAAATCAGAACCGAGCACAAACGCTTCAAATCGATAATGCCTTGCAGCACGCCCAAGGTCTTCTGTAAAAGGCTCATCACGCTGCGGATACTCATGAGTAACCGTGCGACGACCGCCATAAGCATCGGATGCCTGAACATAAAACTGAACGCCCTTAAATGACGCCTGAAGTCTCGTCATGCGTCACCTCCCGCAAAAGCAAATGTCGGAGCATAAGGACCGCGACCGGTATCGGAACGATTGACTCTTGCATCAACCGCTACACCGTTGGATCCAGACGTTCTTTCAATCGAAAGTCCAGCCGGGGCATTGTTGAAAGTTACATCAACACGCCCACTCATTCTGTTATCAATCACCGACGGAATAAAAGCTTGCGGAGATTGATCAGTGGGAACAGAAAAGCCTTGAGTTGAATAAAAAGATTGTGCCGATGTTTGCTCTTCAGCACCGACATTTTGAGTGGCATTATCAAAAGCGACTCGAATGTCCGTTCCCTTTTTTAAGAAGTCCGGGACCAACGACTGAATTTTGTCATCAATAAAGTGAGCCGCATCTGCTATTAAATCGACAAGCCACTTAATCGCATCTCCTATCCCTTGAATAATCGGCATCACAACTGCTTTAATCTGATCCCATTTATCAATAATCGCCATTGCCGCCGCTGCAACAACAGTCGCTAATAGAACAAATGGGCTCGCTGCTCCAATGAGCGGCAATGCAACTCGGATAAACATCGATATGCCTTTCCCAAGACTTACCAACGCCTGACCAAAACTGACTACAGCCATTAAAGCCTTACCGCCCAAATAAACAGTTGCAATCGTCCCGATATTCTCAAAAACAAAACTCAGAGCTTCACCAACAAACCCAAATTCTTTCTTCAGCTTATCTCCGCCCGAAATCAAGGCATCAATCTTTCTGATAACAGCATCCCAAGGAATTTTGTCCATTGCTTGAGAAATCTGTTCCGCCCACTTTTCAATGTGTGCATTGATTAGTGGCCTTGCTTCATTAAACGTTTTTGAAAACCTTGAGCAAGTTTAGATAGAGAAGGTGCCAAGCCGGATAGGACACTAACCGAAAGAGCGGAAAACGATTGTTTCAACAAAGACCACTGATTTCGAAAATCCCTCAAACGAGAGATTTGTCTATCAGTAATAGCACTCCCTGCAGCCTTCATCGCCTCTTCACTTTCTCTGAAAGCCTCCGATCCCTGTCGAAGAATTGGCAGAATCTTTGCGCCGGTGTCTTCACCAAATGCAAGAATTGCCATGCGATACTGAATCATCGGATCAGTTTGACGAGCGATTGCATCAGCAAACTCAAGGAAAACATCATTCGCATTTCGAATGTTTCCTGATGAATCACGAGCCGAAATACCGACCCGCTTAAGCAATTGAGCTAACTCATCCTTTCCGCCGGTTGCGGCATCAGAGAGCTCAATATTCATATCTCTCAAAGCCTCGGAAAACTCGTCAGCCTCCATGCCTGTCGAAACGGCAACTTGCTGCCAAGCTTGAAGACGCTCAACATTGATCCCAACCTGTTTTGAAAATGAATCTAACGCAACAGAAGCGTCAGCTGCAGCAACCGTCGCCGCCCATGTTGTCCCTCCAGCAGCCGCCAGGGCAACAATTGCAGCTCCCGCCGTTTTTGCAACATCACCTATTTGCGAGATCCCTTTTTGCATCTCTCGACTGGCAATGCGCATCTCTTTTTTAAGCCCCTTGAGTGCTGGGGACACTCGATCGACAAGCGTTAAGACCGCTTTTAATTGTGTTTCTTGTCTTGCCATTTTTAACGTGACAACGCCTCCTTCTGCTCACGGTCTATATCCATAGCTTCTTGCCACAGGACCGAAAGCATCGGAAGCGTTGTTTCCATTAGATCCTTAGGAGGGATTCGCCAAAAGTAAGCGAGCCGGAAGGCGACCTTTCGGAAGAGTTTTAGATCTCCGAGTCCGGCTCTGTAGAAAAATCCAACGAATCGCGAATGTAATCACGAACTTGCATAAAGTCCTGCAATGACAACTTTGCAGCATCTGTCGCCGTCAAACCTGTCAACCGAACAATGTAAGCAATGATCACTTTCGTAAATTCTTGGACGTAAGATGTTCCGTCTTTACGAACAACGACGCCCATGACCGGCCCAAGAGCCACGTAGTCGCCCGTCGTAATGTCTCGGAAATCCAACTTTTCAATCACGCCTTCAGAGGTTTCAAGCGGATGTTTCAAAGTAATTGTTTTACTCATATCAATCCTTACTTAAACCACTGACCACGCTTGCCAGAAAAGCTGATTTGAGCGACGCCTTGTTCATTCATCGTCGGAGTTCCCTGAATGAAGGCATCTGACAAAACATACTTCCAACCGTTTGCGAACTCACACTTCACAGTCTGAGAGTTATTGGATGTAATAGTTTCAAAGTCTGTCTCATCACTGATTTGAATTTCAGCGTTGCAATAAGGAGCGACCGGCTGCTCATCGTAGCCAACTACTTCGCCATTGGCGATCACCGGAGTTTTATTCGATTCGGACAAGGGCACTTCAAAAGAGCCTCGCGCCATCAAAGTCGTACCGTCTACCGTAATGTAGGCAGTACCGGAAAGACGTTTTTGAGTCATTCAAACACCTCAGTATTGGAGACGGAATTGAACAAGCATCGCAAAGATGCGGAACTGGTTGACAAGATCCGGCGGCAGCAAGCAATCGATGCGGTTAACATCAGTTGCATTACGCTCAACAATTAAGTTGTCTTTGAAGAGTTTGCTGTTTTCAACTAAACCGGAATATTCAAGTTCTGAATAAGCAGAAACCAATTCAGCCTTGATAATGGACGGCGTCACAATAGCCTGACCTTCGCCAAACTTCGTACCATCGTCGGCCAACTTGTGACGACCATACTTCGACGTGATACGAGTGCGCAGGAATCGAATGATGTAACCCAAGGTGTGCAAAGTCTGCGCATCTTTGTAAGAGTTATCCGCAGAGCCGTAGCTGTTTTCGGTGTAAGTCGTCACAGCACGTTCAATTTGCGTATTACTGTTTGTGTCTTTGTAAGTGGCGATGCCTGCTTTCAAAAGACTTTCACGATTCTCTTGGTTGAATCGAGCCGCGGCCGGAGGAGCCATCAAACCGACTAATTCAAGGGTTTGGAACGGACGTGCAGGATCAGCTTTCACAGACACCGCAGCCTGACCCAATGTCGCACCGAGACGTTCTGCTAAACCGTTAGGATCCGCAGGATTGATCGCGAACAGGGAAACGTGTTGATCATTACGGCTTTCAGCAAAAGTGACCAAATTATCACGAGTATCTCGGCGGGCACAATAGACATGGCCATACTTCTGGACGTTATATGACCAAGCTTGCGTCATGTAGGTCTTAACCGCATCCAAGCTCGTCGCTTCATTGTACGGGAAGCCGATAAACTCAAAAGCTTCGTCCTTGAGCGCTTCAAAGGCATCATCAAGATCCGGAGTACCAGTCCCCTTGGTCAATTGACCAAACGTCACACTCAAACCTTCAGGCGTCACCTGACCATTGATGTAACCCAACAAATTCAAGGACAAGACCAAATCGTTTCCAATTTCGCCCTTGTTTTTTGCAGAAACAGTGACCACACCGGAAGAGACCTGAGCTGTTACAGGTAGATCCGGCATTGCATTGATAGCCGTATTAAGAGCTGTCGCAACATCAGAAGCTTCGTCACCAACAGCAACACCGACTTGAACAAGTTCAGAATTGATGTAAACACAAAGTGTTCCTGCGGCAGTAGCTGTGCCCGCAACCGTGATCGTTTGACTGGCTGCAGTACCGGAAGACGGATCGTCTGTAGCCACCACGTAAAGCGTGCCAAGACTGTCTTGATTACGATAAGCTTTCACCATTCGAGCTAAAACAGAGCCAGCGCCAAATTGCGCCGCGGCTTGTTCAGCCGTCCCCGCAATCATGAGCTTGTTTGACTCACCCGAGGCTGTTGAGAGCTTCGGAGCGATGATCAAAGAAAGCATATCATCGACAGCGGTATTCGCTGCAGAATTGTCCACTTCCGCATAAAAAAGCGGAGTATTCAAATTCTGAGGGATTTGATTAAAAGAAACAGGCATTTCTTACCCCATAAAAAATAGCGCTCTAGGCGCCGTCTTTTTCAAAATCAACTTCAAACTCTGCTTCAATTCGACCATCAGTCGGTTGAAGATCAATATCAGAGTGAACCTTTTTGAGCGGCCCCAGACCCTCATACATAACCTGCTGCCACGTATCCTCTTTTGCCAAAGTCGTATACGTATCAAACTCGTATGCATAGAAGAGCTGGTCCCCATTCATCTGAGTCAAGTAGCCTCTGTTGAAACGAATCTCGTCATGAGATTCGTCAGGGCACCAGTTGACAAGAGCCTTAAAAAGTTCCGCCCGAATAGGATCCAACAGATCCATCGCATCCTGCCCGCGCTCATCAGTCTGATTGTCCAGGACAACTAAGACCGCAAAGCTTTCTGTAATCTCCTGAAGATAGTCATTGCCTTCAGTTTCAACAGTCTCTCCGGTCTCATCGAGCATGACAACAAACGCTGCAGGTAATAAGACACTGGCTTTCTTGTCAAGATTGATCTCTGCCGCCCCAGACACACTCTTAAAAGACGGACAAAGATTTTGAATTTGCTCAATGATTGGCTTTAGATTCATTTGTCAAAGATTCCCTTAAGAGATTCGCCCAAGGCCTGAGTAACGGAATTAACCATCTCCTGACGATGCAAATTGAACGCATCTTCGATGTAATTCTTTCTCGGATCAATGCGCCAGCCTCTTTTGCCTTTAACGCCGTACCGAAGAAAAGCGGGATAAAAAGCTTCTTCTTTTTTATCTCCGGCCCTGCGCTTAGGCATATCCTGCTGCAACTTCAACCCGTATCCGGATCGAAAATACTTAACAGAAATAGCCCTTTGAAGGGCTCCGGTTTTCTTTCCTGGATAAGTGTTTGCTCTACTTGTCCATTCAGAATTCACTCGGACTCTGGCACTCTTTCTAAGCTTGCCGCCAATCACTCTCAGAAACGGTTTGAACTTTTGTTTATCAAAATCCGTTCTCTGAAGATCTAACTCGTCAAGCTTCAGATAGAGACCAAGCGCATCACTCATCTTCAATCTCCTCTTCTGCGCACTCAATCAGAGTGAATCGCCTAGATCCCCGCCAATCGGATGCGTGAAGAATTTTGTAGCGGAATCCCTGCGCGTAAATGGCAATGCGTCCCGTTAAATCCTCCGGAGAGGTTTTCCCAGGAATTCGCCGAACCGTGATGCGATGAGTGACTCCGGTTTCAAGATTTTGCTGACCAAACCAAAAAGTCAGCGGCTTGACCGGCTCAATCTTTCCGCAGACGCGAAACATTTCCGTGTAAACCTCTTTGAGCTTTACACCGTTTTGTACGCTTTCCCATTGACAGAACCTCAAACGAACATTCAATTCGCCCGGATCAATCAACTGATTCATCGTCATCACCCCAAAGGATCCATTGATCTAATAAAGACTGCCGAAGCACCCGGTCACGAAGTTCGAGGTCGGTCGCGTTTCGGTTCTCATACATAAAAGATGTAATTACCAAAACCGCAACTTTGATTGACTTTGGCACCGAATCCTCTGTCTTAGCTATCGCCGAAACGTCATCTTCGGCAATGATCGGTCTGCGGAGACGGGTTTCTGCAAGCTCTGTCGCCGCCTCTCCCAATGTCTCCAGTAGATCGTCATCATCCTCATGATCAACACGCAGCCAAGACTTGATCTCATCAAGAGTCACACAAGAAGTCGTCATAATGAAAAGGCCCCGGATAAAACCCGGAGCCTAAGAAGCAGAATTTAAGAAAAATTAGCCAGCAGACCCGGCAGCAACTTCGAGGTCACCACCAACGAAGCAATTCACACTTTCAATTGCGAAAGCCATGCGGCATTCGGCGCGGATCGTGACCAAGTTCTTTTGAACGTTGTCGCTATCCTGTTCAAACATCTCAAGCGTAATACCTTGGCGATCGTAAATCGTGGCACCCATTTGCGTGTCGGCAACCATGAACTTACCTTCAGTCACGTTGGAAGATTCACAGACAGCCAAGCCCCACGGACGAACAGAGGCATTGTCTTGCAACGGAGAGCCCATCAAGTACTGACCGTTGGCATCCTTCATGCCACGCAAAGTATCAAAGTCCATCGGATTGACGAAGAGCGTGTTAGCACGATAACCTGCAGCATTGATCTTAGTAGCACAACGACGGATCAAATCCAAGACCGTAAAGTCTTCCGGCACATCATCATAAGAGACGCCATGAGCAACGTAGTTGCCAGACGCAAAAATGCCGCTCAAGTTGGGGCTCGTACCCGTACCGTTCAAAAGTTGATCTTCAATTTCGCGATCCAAAAGATAAGTCATGCGCGTATTGATGTAAGCTGCAAGAGCAGGAGCATCTTCAGCCAGTTGCTTGGTGATGCGAATGAAGTGAGCAATCGTGCGAACCGGTGCATCTTTTGCTTCAAATTCAGCCTTAGATTCACCCTTAGCAGAGCCTTCGGTTTGGGCGGCTGCGTTGTTTGTGAATTCTTTTTCTTGGAGCCAAGAAATGCTGTTTGAAGTGGTCGTAACGTGCGGGAAAGCAGCCTTGACACTGGCGACCAACGTCGGCTCTGCCTTCACACCCTGGAAGTCAGCAGGAACAGCACCAGAAGGCGTTACAACGGGAGAGGCGGCAGCCAAAGAGACCTTGCGGACGGTACCGGCTAAGAAACCCTTGTAACCGTCAGAAGCAACCAAACGTTCTCCAAGGGTGATTTGCTTTTCACCGCCAGCCTTGCCAACACCAGACTGTTGCAAGTCAAGCATCTTTTGAGCCAACTTAGCCTGTTCTTTACCAAGCTTTTCCAATTCTGCCTTCAATTCGGCTGCTTGTTTTTCGTCTTCAGCTTTCTTTTCAGACAAAAGAGAAATTTTCTTTTCAAGTTCTGCAGCCAAAGCTGCTAATTTTTCCATGGGATCCATTATGAAATCTCCAAAAGTTAAGAAAGTTTGTCAATCCCGACCGACAAGCGGTCGAATACTGCGGCTAACTCTTTCTGAGCTTTCTGAGAATCATCCCGATTCTTTTCAGCGGCAAAGCACGCTTTTGCCTTCGCGAGCAGCCATCCCGACTGTCGCTTTGATAATTGGAATTGGTCATGGAAGAAGTTTTCGAGATCCCTCACACTTTGAAGTGCTTCGATCTTTTCATCGACCTCATCTGCAGATAAGACTTGAGTGACGCGAGCCTTGCCGTCAGACGGGTAAGTGACGACTGAAATTTCACTCAAGCGAGCAATTGCAGTCACTTCCACGGTACCATCTTCAAGCTCAACTTCATCAGCTGCTTTCCACGCAATACCTACAGACAGCCCATCTACTGTCCCCGCCTTTACAGCGTGGTAAATGTCTTCTGCCTGGGAAACACCTTTTGTCAAAACACCCTCAACCTTCAACCCGATTTCATCTTCATGAAGATCAGTCCACTTACCAATCGGCAAGTCATAGCTGTTGTGATTGAAGAACATTTTGGGATTGACACCCTCGCTCAAAAGATTCGAGTAGGCGCCTTTGCGAATCTGAAATCCGTAAGAATTCCGATTCCCGAAAACTGTCGCATAGCCAGAGATCTTCCACTCTCCGTTCTCTTCAATAGCTTGAAGTTGGCAAAACTTCAAAGAAGTCGTAATTTGTTTCTGTGTCATTGTTTAATGTCCGTTATTTGAGTCTGGGATCCGCCGGTTACTTGTCCAAGCTTGTCCAACGGCGCCAAGTTCGTCTGAGCAGTCAACACATCACCGCCCTCAACAGGCTCGTCATTTTCAAGCTGACGAACTTCATTTCTGGTCTTAAAGCCGTTTTGCACTGCCGTAGCATAAGCTTGATAGCGGGAAGTAATGTCGCCTCTCATCAGAGCGTCAAGCGAAAATTCAGCTTGCATTGACATTCGCTCTTCGAGCGTGAACACCCTCGAGCGTAAAGCTTGCTCAATCGAGACTAGCATCGGACCGATTGTGAACTTCACGAAACCAGACGTAATTTCTGAGATACCGGAACCCCAAGTCGTGGCCCCGGATGCGCCGATCAAAACAGGAGGGACACCGAACCATCGACAGATCTCTTCAACAGAGAATCGGCGGTTTTCAATAAGCTGGCTTTCTTCTGGTGTTAAAGTCACAGCATTGAACTTCATATCCGCTTCAAGAACGATGATCTTTGAAGATCCTCCTGTCCTGAAGTCGGTCAGACTATCTCGGATTCGCTCACGCTCATTAACACCGTCCTTATTTTTGCTCTTGAGGATGTGGTCTACGGTCAAAATGCCCGACGGCTTCCCAAAGTTCTCCGCATTTGACGTTGCAAACCGCTGCGTTTCTGTCGCCTCCTTAACAGAAGAAGACATAAAAGACAACTTCGAAAGACCGATTAAACCATTGCCGATGTCCTTGATGTGCAGAACATCATCAGTACCTAAGATGTAAGTTTTACCGTCTTTTTGGTACTTGTATGCAACTTGACCATTCTGATCAACAAAGACCTCTGTCTGATCTGGAGACAATGGCCATAAACTCACAAGATCACCAGAAGAATCTCGGATAATCTGAGCGTATGCATTGCCTCGCATGGCCCAGTGCATAACCATAGTTGACCAAAAATCGCGGGGAGTCATCACGTCATCCGGACGCGAGTGAAGCACCATCCATAGGCGCGAATCTCTAGCAAGTTTTCTACGGCCATCAGATTGATTTTCATAGATCATCAAAGGGAGGCTACTGATCACTCTGGACAACAGAGACACGCATGCATAGACGGTCGAAATCTGCATGGCAGCATCTGGAGAAGTCGGCGCTGCCGTCATGACTGACGGCGTGCTCATCTGTTGACCAGATTGATCACGCAGAATTCCGCCGCCGATCCAAGAGAAAAAGCGGGAAACAAGGGAATTTGCCATTTTTAAATCACAATGATGTCTTCGACGAATTCTGAAAAATCGTCATCGTCGTCAGTTTCAAGATCACTCAGACACATGGCCAGCGCGTAAATCATGGCCACCGGACCATCTATTTTGTTTTCGTAGCGCTCTTTGCGTGGGAAAATGTTGTCTTTTGCGTCAAGCTTGGCCACGACATTGCCCATCATCCAGCTCATCGCCGGATTGACTACATGACGGATTCTTCTATCAAGCACGAGAGCTTCTAAAGACTTCATGGGATCCGACATGTTTTGAACTGTGTTTCGGAACTCAACCATTGGCGCTCCGTCATCACTTAATCGTGTAGCAAGCTGCGTTGCTTGCCACGGGTCATAAGCAATGGCCTGCACGTCAAAACGCGATAGATCCTCTCGGAGCCCCTCTTCAACAACCGAGAAATCGGTCATTGCCCCTGATGTTTGATGAATAAAACCACGCTCCACCCAGCCTTGGTACTGACTGTTTGTCGATTTTTCGATCGTGTCTTCTGGAAGATAGAAGTCGTAAAAAGCGATGTACTCGGGTTTGCCATCCGATCGCTGTCTTGGAAATAACCTCACTTTTGCAGTGATGTCGTTTTTAGCCCCCAAATCCAAACCAATGATGCAGGGCTGTCCTTCAAAATCGGATAGATCAAGCGCTGGATCCTCGCAAGCTTTCCAAGCCTGCATATCCATCCAGGCGGACTTGGCTGAACACCAAACATCCAAATACTTCGTCTTAAAGTTGTTGGCCGCCGAAGGCAATGTCAAAGCTTTTTCTCGGTGACTGAAAAGTGTCTCCGGATTAACAGAAACACCCCAGTTTGGGTTAGCTTTAATCAAAGCTTCGTCAGTAGTCCAATCGTCACCCTCGTCGATTGTGTAAATGATCCCGAACTGCGATTCAACTTGAACCGTTTGATTTAGTATCATCGTCACGATCGTCCGGACTTCGTAGCAGATGCCGGAAGTATCAAAACCCGCCGTTGTAATCGTCCAAACAATCGGTTGCTTACGCTTACCGATTGACGTTTCAATTACGTCATATAGTCCACGGGTTTTGTGAGCATGCAGTTCATCAATACAACCAAAATGAGTATTGAGACCGTCCAAAGAATCATCCTTTGAATTCTTTGGAGAAAAACTCGAACCGGTTGACAGCTGAGTAATGCTGTACTTTTGAATCGTCAGATCAAGCGCTGCTTTGACGTCTGGACTCATCATTGCCATCTGACGAGCAACGTCAAAAACGATCTTGGCTTGATCGCCGGTAGTTGCGAATGAATAGCATTCGGCACCATACTCTCCATCGGCGGCAAGCATGTACAGCGCAATCGCTGAACTCAAAGCAGACTTGCCATTGCCACGCGGCACTTCAATGTAAACATCTTTGAAGCGCCTGGCGCCGGTTGAATCCACCCAACCGAAAACTGTTGTCAGAATGAAAATCTGCCAAGGCTCAAGCTGAAGTTTTTGACGAGCCAAAGGCCCTTTTGTGTGACGTAAATGCTCGACAAAGTAGCAAACCTTCGCGCCACGCTTAGGATTAAAGACGTAACCAGATAGACTTTTTAAATCACGTTGCTGACGCTCACACGCTTTGATCACCCACTCGCACGCCGGCACTTTTCCGGTTAGCACATCATCGATGTACTGATTCGCGATAGAAACGTAATCACGCATTAGCTACTTCACCATCATCATCAAAAGAGGCAAACATATCCATCGTGAAATCGTCAGGATTCGTAGGATCTCCATAACCCTGAGCGACCTTTTGTCGAGAGGACGGCGTCAGACCAAGCTCGCTGCCAGTCTTAGCTAACAATGCCTCAACCTTCATCAGTGCATTGAGCGCGCCGGACACCTTGCCAGACTCCACAGCGCCGTACTTATCCACCATCGCTTGAAGCTTTTCTCGCATAGCGAGAGCGTTACAAAACGACTCAAAAATCGCTGAGTCGCATTTTTTGACCACACCTTTCGGCATGTTTTTCAAAGTCTCGCGCCAGAATTCTTTCGCGCGAGCGCTCATGTACTCCGGCGGATCCCCGATATCATCCGTCGGCTTAGGCTCAAAGGGATTCGTCCGACACGGTCTGAGCGTTCCCTTGAGTCGCTTGACTTCAGTTGGTAACGCTTTACGACCCATAAAAAACAACCCTTTTTTCAAAAGTTAAAGTAAAAAATGAAGTATTGAAGAGAACCCAAATTTCAAAATTTTGGATACAGAAAAAAAGAGGGGGACGGGCGGTCAGGAAGACGCTTTCATTCAGACTTTTTACCCGCCCCTACCCATGCTGAGTTCTTAAGACACAATTGAAACGACCAAGAAACAATCAACTTTAAGTAAACTCAACATGCTAGGAAACTTTTGATGGCTCTGACACCATTTGTGACTCAACAAATCCAACCAAAATTCGATCCACTTCTTTTCTCAATCCGTGGGTGCATTCAACAACCTGAACTAACTCAATTCTTTCACCAGAGGCAGATAAATCTGCCAACTCTTCAAGTTGACGTAAAATGACACTAGCCTCGTCAATTGCTTTATAAGCATCGGACAGCTTTAATGTTTTACTCTTGATTGTCATAGGTTTCTCCATGGAAGAAAAGCACGTCCCAGCATTAAGTAAAGGATCCTTTATTTGTCCACACTGTGGTGCATATTCAGAGATGTACTGGCATCCCGTAATTCATAATCCCGGATACTTCTCTGAGGAAGAAATAGCGGTTTCAGAATGTAGAAACTGCAATAAGCTCGCTATTTGGCTGAGCGGCAGAATGATTTACCCAGAGTCTCTTAAGACTCAGCCCAACGAAGATATGCCCATAAAGGCAAAAGAATTTTTTAATGAAGCACAATCCATAATCGGGCGTTCACCACGAGCTGCTACTGCCCTACTGCGACTGGCACTAGAGGAAATCGTCAATGAGTTAAATGGAACTGGCAAGAATTTAAATGAAAAAATCCAAAGCCTCTCCCTACCTAAGGACTTACTGACATTATTTGAGGCCTGTCGCCTTTATGGAAACCAAGCTGCACACCCTGGCATTATCGACTTCAATGAAGAGGATTCTTCCGATATTGCATACAACCTTTCCAACTTTATTAATGTCATTGTTTCCCTGAAAATTTCACCCTATATTCAAGCAAAAGCATTAATCCAAGAGCTTCAAAACAAGAAGAACACTCATTCCTAGTGTTTCGGATCACCTCTATCTTTAGCAGTCTTTCTCGCCAAGGAAAGACTGCAATCATTGCCTACATCTCATCTTTCTGGCTCCGCCGTCAGTAGGATTTCCAAATCCCCCATCTTCACTTGCTGTCTTTCTTGAGTGACAGGCTTTACACAGTGACTGGAGATTCTTTTCATCATAGAGCAACTCAACGTTTCCACGATGAGGAATAATATGGTCCACATCGGTTGCTAAAGTAATTCGCCCTTCCTTTAAACATTGCTCACAGTACGGATGCTGTGCGATAAACCGATTACGCAACATCTGCCAGCGGTAGCCATAACCTCGCTCTGATGAATTTCCTTTGAGCTTCAATCGGAGCGCCTCACGGTCTTTCACCATCTTTTTCTCCCGGGCTAAACCAGCCTTTTGATGTTGCTCACAGTACTTTTCGTTGCGAGCAACTGGACGATGACAACCGGGATACGAACAAAGCTTCAGTAAGGGCATGGAATAAAAAATGGGGCTCAAAGCCCCAAAGACGCAAGGTGTATGAAAAAGACTTCAAACGACCCCAACGTAGCGATCTAATGAAAAACCCGCCGAAGCGGGCTATGTAAGAACTACTTATTTCTTTACATTATCTAATGTGTTACCTATCACATCCGAAACATTTTTCGCTGAATCGCCTACCTTTTCAGCTGCATTACCTATTTTTTCTGTTGTCTTACTAAATTTTTTTATTAACTCTCGGAGCGCTTCTCCAAAACCTGGAGCTTTAATAGCATGCTGAGCTTCTTCTGATGCAAACAATTCATGCCAAGGACTACCTGCTACCTTATCATCAACTAAACGTAACGGAGGTTCATCAAAGCGAGTCAACGTTGAAGATAAAACACGCTCTTCCATTTCATCGCCATGATGAGAGGCTTCACGTCTAAATCCTTCATAAGCAGTAGAAGTAGATGCTTTGAAGGCATAATCTTCAACTAACTTGAATAGGTAGCCAACTCTCTTTGTGGCTAACCACGCAAACCATAAAGGAGCACTTATTAATGCGCAAGAAAATAAGAAGTTAAGAATCAACAACTCGAACTTTACTGTGCCTTGATTAAGTAAAGCAAAAAGAGAATTAAATCTAATCCAACCAATAACTACAGCAGCTATCAAGGAAACTAAGAGAGCCACGACCCAATATCTACTTGACCATTGCAATGTTTCAGCCCGTTTACCAAAGGCCGCAGCCAAGCCAGATGAAGTTGCACTTGCGAGAGCTTGATGAGATTTTTCCAAAACATCGTCAATATCTTCTTTTGTTTTGTTGAGTAACCGTTGTGTTTCTAAAATCTCTTCATGTATTTTCTTCACCTCTCGGCTATTAAATCGAACGTTATTCAAATTGCCGGCAACCAGCGATCGAGCTTTCTTCAATGACTCTATATCGTGCGGAAGTCTGTTAGAAGTTTCAACTGCAGTATTGATTAGCTCAATTTTTGCTTCTAAATCTTTAGTTTCTTCCGATCCGACTTTCAGCCGTGTTTTTAATGCAGATAAACTTCTATAAGTTGATCGCCATTCTTTTTGAATTTGAGCAACAGATATTTCGCTTTCATGCTGTTTCAAGTAGTAATAACTGTCTCTTAACAGATAATCAAAGCTCTGAACGGAAGCTCGTGCATAGGAACCGTTAGCAATGTGTTGAAGAGGATTTACGCGCCATGACTCCCAAAATCGAGTAAGTGTTTCGAGAGTCTTTTCCAAATCCTCTGATTCAACAAAATCAGTTTCTAGAAGATAAGTTTTAAAGTCTAGGATCAAATTTTTGATCAAAGATCTATTGACTAAAGGATAATCCCAGCCATTACGCTCATAAAAAGTTTTGTCATCCGTTAACTTGTTATCAACATCAGTGATGATTTGATCCAATGTGGATATTAATTTTTGGCGATACTCTGTCATGATTTAAAAATCAGGTACAGGTCGCCCCTACTATGATCCCTAAAAAGAATCCTGCGGCGACCCATCCAATTAATGTAAAAAAGTAAAAGTCATCCCACATTTTACAAACCTTTCTGTTATGAAAAAAGCCCTCCGGATTTCTCTGGAGGGCCAAGATTGTGTTTGAGGTACTCCGCATGGCATCGGGCCTCTCGACCCAACTTCTCACGAAGCGCAGTTATAGATCATTTCATTGGTTCCCTAATCCTGATACAGTACGAATGAGCAGAAAAACGTACCAAAAATAAGGAACCAGTGAAATGAACCCGTTTTATGATGCTATTAGAAAGATCAACTCTCCCGAATTTCAGGAAGCGCTAAAAACAGCGCGTTTGGCACAAAGAGCTATCGGACAAATTGATCCAAGGGCACTAAGCACGGCATACAACTTATATCGCAATCAAAAACATAACCTCTCACTAATACAGGAAATCCATAAAGCTGGCGGTTTCAATAATCTTTCGCAAGTTTTTGTTGAGTTGAATCAATATCGACAAATAAGGGAACAAATCTCAAAAAACTTCGATATTGATGATTTCGATAAACTATCTTTAGCTATCAATGATGCAACGCATTCCCCGACATTTGCCACAATTATTGAAAAACCGGAAACTGTAGAAGTTGAAGATATTATTACGGATTCAAATTTTGAAAAACTCCTCCGTTTAGCCGAACACAACGGTATTGAACGTAAAGACTTGGTGAATTGGCTAATTACAATTCTTGCGATTATGGTTCAATTGATCTGTGGCCTCCTTAATGACAGCACCAGTACCAACATCACCATCAACAATCAAATAACTATTTGCCCTTCTTCAAAAATTCCACTTCAGCAAGAGCCTGATGCAACTTTCGAAGAAGGTCAAAGTAATCCTGCTCTAAAGTCCGAAGATGTCTAATCAATTCGGAAAACCTTTGAGTTCTGTCATAGAGTCTAAACAAGATACAGGTCAATGCAATCAAAATCAGGATATTTGTAACTGTAACAACAGTGTTCAGACTCATTGATTGACCCCTAAAAAAAGCCCTCCGGGCCTCTCGACCCAACTTCTCACGAAGTGTAGTCATAATAGCTCACTTTTGTGACAGTCTACTAATTCACTTTTGTTATAAAGCTCATCAACTAGATATCGATCAGATAGCTCTAACTTACGATACAAGGTTCTCCGATTCATGTGAAGAATGCGTGCGTTATCCTCCATTGTTCGCCCTTCAGGATCCAAATAGACCACTTTGATAATCGCTTTTAAGTCAGACGGAAGTTTTGCTACTGCCCTGTCAGTTTCCAATGCCTCTTCTGTACCGGCAGCGATCGGAGCCATGGCAACCGGCACACCGTCCACTTTCACCCCCAATCTTGGACTTTTAACCGTGCCGGCTTGAGCAACGGTGAAGTACCATGTCTGCCAGCGCTTTAACCGCTCTTCAATCTCTTTGATACGGGCCATTAATCATCCTCCGGAATGCCAGTGATGCTTTGAATCAAACCAACTGCACGCTGCATGTCGAAAAGATGAACCGCTGGAGCGGAAACCGTCACCTCAATTCGTACTGTTTCATGACATTTAGCTAAAAGTGCGTCAACATGTTCAAACGCTCTTTCACACTTTCCCATTTCTTCAATGTCACCATCAAAGCGCGCCATGTTGTAGTGCTCAATCAATGTGCGACGGTGAATCATCAGCTTTTCGTACCAATACGTTCGTTGCCACTGATCGTTAAGCGTTTCGCTCTGAGAATCCACAAACACATACCGAATTTCAGCCATAAAATCTCCGCTTCAAAGAGTGTGCATACCCTGTGCAGGGTTTGTGCATAGTTTGTGCAGGGTTTTAAAATAAACTTTCTTCCGTTTTTTCAATAAGTTATGAATAATTGTGCAGGGTGTGCAGGGTTTAAACGAAATTGTCCGCGTATATACGCGCGCGTGGACGCGCCCGCGCCAGCGCCTGCACGCAAGAGACTTTTCCTTTTTGGGGTGCACACCCTGCACAGCTTCATTTTTCCTATTAAAAATCAACAGATTGCAAAATTTCATACCCTGCACAAACCCTGCACACTGGCTTGCACACCCTACACAACTTCTCGGTTGTGTCATGCTCAGAAAAAGACGAAAAATGTCAAAAATTCCAAACATCAATACTCTCCAATACGAAGATTTTTTGTGTTTTTAATGACTTTTAACTGAAATTCCCGCACGTAACAGGCAATTTGATCGCTTTCAGAATAATTTTTGTATTTGTCCCTCGGAACCTCCGGAAGATAAATCGTCAACTGCCTCGAATCGAGCATGTCACCGTATGAGTTCTCAACACTCAGCTCATCAATCCTTTGTCCGGGAGCGAAAATTTTCACGCGCTTGCGAGCCGAAGGCATGAAGTGGCCCAAAGCAATGCCGAAGTTGTCATGTTGGGTAAAAAACGCTCACCATTTAACTTCGCCCACATCTGAAAGGCTTGGTACAGGTGAATGATGGCCACCGGCCCCACCGGATACTCCGTATCGCCATTTAACCAATCCTCAATGAATCGGCGATCGGCACTTACGCCCATGCGGATCAACTCTTGATGACCTTGCGTCTCCAACGGCTTTGTCGAGGGCGCAAAGTCCTGCAGCGGATAGTCCAAGAGGTACTGGTAGAAAGCCTCCACGCCCCCGCTATTCGCCTCCGCCGCGAGCGCGTCAAAATACGCTTGGGGGTGGCTTTCATTGACGATTACGCACATATGGCGTCGGTCCATCATATCCAGCAGTAAAGGCTGATCTTCGTTTGATAGAAAAACAAAGTTTGTCAGATTCGGCTCTTTCCACCCGGCAATGTTTTTCTCATTGAGCTGGTGGTAAAGACCGGTAATCATGGTCTTTAACTGATTCTTTAAGATACGGCGATCAGCACTCGCAACCACTTCATCGCCCACGCAATAGAGCTTATGCGACAGCCACGCGTTAAATGATGACTGCAGCATGGCTTGATTGATCGTGTCGCTGTAAAGTGGCCCATAGATGCGCTGCATGATCTGCTCAAAGAACTGATTCTTACCCGTCCCTTGTCTTGAGCCATAGAAGAGCAAACACGTGTGCATTTTGGCCCCCGGGTGCTGCAGAGGATAAGCCAGCCACTTCGTGACCCAGTCAAAAACAGCATCGTCACGGCCACACAAGTTGTAGAGATGCTCGACGATCAAGTGACAGGACTTACTCGAATCCGGCTTGATTGGCCAGCCCTGAAACATGTTGATGCAGCCCTCCGGTACCTTGCCGGACGGAATGAACACCAAGTCTTCGTCTGTGGCCGATTTTCGCTTTGGTGACTCTAGCCACATATCCACAGCATTCTTACCCCACCAAGGCCGAAGTTTGTCTAATTTCACAAACTTGCACTTCTCATAATCCCAAACGTCATCACGTCCGTACATGAGTACATAGCGCCCGCAGAGATAATCAATCGAAGCACGACCCAGTTTCTTAGCCTTACCATCATTGATCGGGTTCAGTTTCGAAGCGTCCAGTTGCTTTGTACAAACTTCTGTTCCTTCTTCAACTTCCAGATCATTGAAATCGGTACCCTTACTTCCCTTCGTTGAAAAGACCGGAAAGACCACACAGCAGTTATGCTTTTTAGCGGCAGCCAGAGCTTTTGTTTTGCCAGCATTGGCAAAGTTGAGCTTATGGTCGATCTGTCTGCCATTCAATGTGTATTTCACATATCCCGTGACGCTCTGAGAGCCGTCAATTCGAGCGTAACCCACGACCACTTCAATATCGCCGTAGTGTTCAGTGTGAAAATATTGTTTTTTATCCTTGGAAGAAGCGGAAATTTCAGGCTTTACCCCGAACTTTTCAAAGAACGCTCTGGCACGGATCAAAACATGGCGGTCATCATCACCGGCAATGACGATTTTTGCATCCGGCATCTTTGCCCGAATCCCTGCGATCACCGGTTCAAGATTGCCGGCATTAAAGGCAACGATGACAGGGAGCTTTGTGGCATGGTGCACACTGCAGCCCGTCGCGTACCCTTCAACAACATAGACGGTCTGTTGCGGATCCTGGCTCAAACTGCCTATTTTGAAATACGCGCCAACGATATCGGATCCGGTTAAGAAAATCTTATTGACGCCATCCTCATTTTTCTCGGGAAGGATGGTTTGCATGCCTACCATCTTTCCCCGGTACATAGGAATGATCATATTCCCATGCAGAAATCGGGCGCCGTATGGTTTTATCTTTTTATCGACACAGTATTTGAACGTGACCGGCACTTCGTCACGGCTGCGAGACCACATCCACTCAGCGGTTTGCGCAGCCTTTTGCGCCCGCTCGCAAGCATCTTTTTGATTTCTGATTTGAGCCTGCTTTGCAAATTCTTTGGCTTCTTTTCGCTCTTCGGGTGTCCAATCGTGAGTGGAGGCCTTGATGATGTACTTTTCGTCACGTATGCCAAAGGCGCCAGAATAGTAGGCTTTGCCAGACTTCGTGAAATTTTCGTAAATGATGTACCAAGCTGACTTTTTATTCTTTTTCTGATCCGCCGGGCGGAAACGCTGAAACTTAGTCGTGCCAACCTTTAACTCATAGCCTGCCGGCACAAAGATGCCAACGGCAGCCATTTGGTCAACAATGTCCCTTAAATCTGATGCCATGCCTGACCTCAATGAATCTTAATAACCTAACTGAGCCAAATAATTCAGGCTTGTCGGTTGTGTTTTTGTTGTTTTAAGCAGCCGATAATTACCTACCTCAGATCGGCACCAGCACAAAGAGCCGGTGCAGACCAAAGCGGCCACAGCCTTGTAAAAACTTGGTTTTGAAATCCCCAACGCCTGGCGAACCTCAAGCGCTCTCGCGCCGCCATGGTTATCCACAAAATCGACTATCGGCTTATGCCAGAAAGCAGGACGGCCAACTGCTCTACTTCTTCTCATCGTCATCCTCCTTGACTTCGTAAATGGCAAAGGAGATCGCGAGGATCCTTTCAAGCTGTTTGTGGATCCGGTACGCCTGGCGCTTGAGCTGAATTTTTTCACTCTGATCGATCTGACCATCACGAACGGAAAGCTCATAATCCTTGGAAAGTTCTCCGAGTTCTTGAGTCAAACGGTTGAATTCCGTCAAGAGTTCTGATCGATCACGAATTCCTGCAGGGATCACCTCCAGGAACACGCCTCCGGATTGCCGGGCAATCTCATTGGCAAAGTGCTTTGTGCCGGAAAATTCCTGCATCAAAAGAGCATCTTCAACCGAAATGGATTGCCCTTTCTTTTCATAAATCCGATTCTTTAAAGCGTCATAGGTGTAACCCATAGCCGAAGCCATGGCAGCGAATCCACCGGGAAACGCCTTACACATCGCAATGTACGTTGCTCTCATCATGACGTCTCCCACCCTAGTACACGTCCGGTTGTGGTTTACCGGCACCGGATTCATCGTTACGCTTGAGATTAAGCAATTGATCGCGAGTGATCTGACCCTTAGTTGCTGTTTCGATGCAACGGGCATAGTCAGTTTCACCAGTCCAGTCGGTTCTGGGTAGAGCACCTCTTTTTACCCAACGATAGATGGATTGATGCTTAACCCCGCAAACTTGTGCAAGTTTGCATAGACCGACAATTTCAATAGCTTTCGAGATTAAGTTTTCTTTCATAATCTCGTAATGTAACCTAAAACTACATTCAAAGCAAGTTCATAAATATATGAAGGTGCATACTTATGCCATGAGTAACAATCTCGCAGATTTCGCAAAACGACTGAACGAGATTCTTGACGACATTGGCGTACCACAGCGAGGTCGTTTAGTTACTCTTGCAAGGCGATTTAACGTCACTCATCCGAGTGCAAAAAAGTGGCTTGATGGACAAGGGTATCCAGACACTGATCGCCTGATAGAGCTGGCCAAATGGGGAAAAACTAGCCTCGATTGGTTACTCACCGGAAGAGGTCAAAAACACCCTCAAGACCTTGATGCACCGCAAGAGTTTCAAGACACTGTTGAACTGCTACGAACGGCCAATAAACAACAACTGAAAACAATTAAAGCTGTTGTTCAAACACTCGTTAATCAGTCATAACTAACTACATGATTTTGATTTATGTCAACAATGTAGCTAAAAGTTACTCGCAACAATGTTCCTTAAAGTAACATTCTCTTCATCACACGATGGAGAGAAAAATGTCTGTCAATTCCTACAATCCCAATTCCCCTGCCACGGTCAATGCTCTGACCCAGGCACAACTCTTAAACGCTCAAATTGATGCTTTAATCGAAAAGCTTCAAAAATCCAAGGGCGAATTAACCAGTTTCATCAAACTGGCTTCTACCGGTGCCATTATCAGTACGCTGTCAGCCCCGAAAACCGACAAGATCGAAGAGGCTGCATACGCATTGCGAGGTGCTACCGCAATGGGTGATGCCGCATACATGGCCAGTACTGCAATCAAAAGCTGCACGGAAACGTACAACAACTTTTGTCGCCTTGATCTGCAGCAAATGAAGTAACCACTTACGGCCCGGTAGCGGTTGGTCCTCCGAAACCAAATCCTTAACCGCCAAGAGGGAGCCGGGCCACCTTCCAGCAAGGAACTAAAAATGAAAACACTTAGCAACCAAGAAATTTGGACGGCATTTGTGAAAAAAGTCACGGCTAGAGGCTACAACGACGCATCCTACATTGCACAGCGCTTGCATAGGGGACACGATTTGATCTTTAGAAAATCAAAAATGCTTTCTTACCGTGAAGAAGTTAGAGAGTTGGCAAAAAAGATAACAAGCGTTCACAAAAACCAAATTTGGAACGCCTGTCTTGAAAACGCAAAGAATTCGGAAAAAGATCCGGAAAGCGTTGCTATTGCTCTTGTTCGGACTTATCACCTTGTTTTTGAGGACAAAGCGACGGGTCAAGATCACCATTCTCGTCAAGGTACCCATCCAAATCCTCATCATCTGTCAATTCTGACAATAGGAATTTCAGGTAAAGACCATTAAAGAATGCAGCATCAGTGAAATCGTAATTCTTCGCCTCCTCTTCATCTCGGGGAGCGAAAGGCTGAATAAGCTTAATTTCTCCTGCTTCAGCAAGTTTTTTAATGATTTCTACTGCTTGTTCTGGAGTAAACGAAAAATGAGACATGTTTTTCTCCTGTGAGATTGGTTAAAAGATGCTGATTGGCTTACCAGCACTTTAATCATCTCACAGAGAAAACATTAAGAACAACAACACCATGAAAAACATTAACAAACCTCAAATGAGTATCCGGGCATATCGAGCAGAGCTCGCTAAGCTCTTGGATAGCACCACCCGACCAATAGCCTCTGAAGTGTGCTTCAAGCTCTGGAATGACTACATCGCTAACGGAATCTACTTAAACCCGGAGTACGTCAAAGCGGACATTGCGTGCGCCGAAGGTCATTTGACAAATCCTCCAACGGAGCTCCCTGAAGAGGAAATTGAAATTAACCCCGGCAGCAACTGTTTTGCTTTCTACCTTTGTGACAACCTGCAGCGCGGCTGCTTACTGCAGCTCGAAGAGCGCCTCGGTAAACGCTACACCGTTTCGCAAATGCGTCAACACAAGAAAAACGCGCTGAGCCTGATCCGACTTTTCGGACGTTATAACCCCTATTTCGGCAAGAGAGGTGTCAATGCTTGACCTTGAAAAAGAAATTGAAGATGCAGCGGAACCGCCTACCGTAGGCCTCTGTCTCAATCGTGACTCCCGAGTTGATTTGCTGATTTGGACCAAAGAGTATGAACCGGAACGCTTTTTGCTGATTGCCAAATTAGTCAAAAACGGGGTTGTTTATAGGTCTTGGGCCGATGCTGTGCGCGACTACATCGACATGACTCACCTGCGCAACTGGATCCTTAAAGACTGCCAAGATCTAATGGATTCAACCGGACTGGATCTCATGGTCAAGTTCATGAACCGATACAAGTATGAGCGCCCGGCCAAAGTTAAACACGTGTATCAGGCTTTAATGTGAGGTGAGCAATGAAAACAACCTCCAAAAAAATAATTTACGTTCCAAGAACCGATCGCCGAATCTCGATCATTTCACGTCACTATGGTGTGACACATCAGCTCAATAAAACAATGGAAGAACTGTTTGAGCTTTTTATGGCGATCCTCAAACTACGTTTGATGATCTTTCTCAATCGGGAGAAAAAAGCACATTTTGAACATCTGTATGAAGAGATGAGCGATGTCCGCATCATGATTGATCAAGTTGAGGTTTTAACCGCATCCGCTTCTCGCTGCAGAGAGATCCGTGAGAACAAGCTCGACCGTCAATTAACGAGGATCCAAGGAGAAACTAAATGACATTTGAAGAACTCTGTGAAGAAGTTGAATACCTCAAGTCTTTGAACGTTCCAAAAGATACTGAAGTGTTTATCTCTAACTATACCCACTGCAACGATGATGAATATACCAAATGCACCGGTTTCAATTTCGAGCCAAATGATAGAGCTCGTGCCTCCGACGAGAAAAATGGATTCATCGAAATTTTCTAGAGAGGCAGCAATGTACCACTTCAAGGATTTCGTTTCGTTTTTCTTAGTGCTTTGTGCACTCATTTGCATCCTTGCAATGCTGACCGGATTCTTCTTGGCAATCGGCATGCACATTGCAGAAGTATTTATGAGTTTTTAGGAGGCAATATGCAATGGCAAGACTTAAGAAAAGTTGTTCCAGATCCGGGAAAGATTCTGCAGATCTTCTGCAATGAAAACTGTTACTACGCAAAAGCCTTCAAACGGCAAGACGGCAGCATGATCTTTGTTCTTTCTCAAACATACAAAGCGCTCTTTGACATCAAGAACGAATTGCTGCCATGTTACTCACTTGAGCAACTTCAAAAACGTCATGCGTACTGGTCGCTATTTACTAAACCATAGGAGTGAGAGCCGAATGAGCCAACAAGAATTTATCAAGGGACAAGAGAAGATTCATGGCTACCGCCTTGAGCAGTATTTGACAAAGAAGGAAGTGGCCAAACGATTGAGGGTTTGTGAACGCACGATCGACTACTGGAGAGAGTCTGATGATTTCGTTAAACCCGTTTTACTTCCAGGAGGCGGTGTGCGTTTCATCGAGCGAGAGGTTGCTGAGTGGGCTAAGAATCGAATGAAAAGTTAATTAGGACGGTAGAAAAATAATATGAAAATCTTTTCGATCCAACAGCTCTTTTATCTTAGAAGCACGGGCACAGTAGTAGAGTTTATTGGATACAATGTCTGCAGCTCTGACTAGAGTTTTAGATTCTGAATTGCAATAATCCAGAGATAATGATTCAAGAGCAGGAAAAATAGGTTTGAAGTACCTGTCATAAGCCATATTGAAGGTACCAATTTTAAATTCCTGCTCAAGACTTTCCTTTAATTCATACCTTCCATCTGTAGCCGTTGTATGTTCATCTACAAAAAAATACAAATTTTTTACATCTAATGGATTTATGACAGATTTATTGATCAAATCAGTAAAAGCTTTTTTAACAGCGATCTTATAAGCAAAATCTAAGTATCTCTGCTTCGATTTCTTTGAGGCAAAAATCTCATTCAGCACACGATTTTGACGAATAACAACCCCAAATTTATAGACATCGTTTAATGAACGAAAGAGTTTCCCCTTGTCTGCATTAGTAACTGATACTGCCTTCACTTCACGATCTTCTGAGAACTTCATCCTTTCTCGAATAACACGTTCAGCGTGTATGTATTTTCTTTCTTGCTTGTCTTTTTCAGATTTACTTAAAAATATCACACCACCAAAAACAAAAAGCTCATTGTGTTCTTTATCAAAAACACCAGATTCATCAGAGTAAATAAAGATATTCATAAAAATCTCAAATAAAGAAATAGCCGCCAGATGGCGGCTATCCCCCTTGTGGTCGACGATCTTACAGATCGCTTAAACGCTAATTCGATTACACAAGTATACGGCGCTATAAGCCCGCACCGTCAGTATATATAAAAGTACACTAAAATTCAAAGAAATTTGACTTTTCATTCACTTTATGATAACTGATGAAAATTAAAATCTTCAACAAATTTATCAATCATGTTTGCCCAGGCCTGAAGTAGCTCTCTTCGCTGCTTGGCATATTCAGCCTTGTTGTAAACAGCACGAACACCTTTTTGCTCATGCGCTAAACACTTCTCAATAACATCACTGTTAAATCCTGCTTCATGCAGTATCGTGCTCGCGGTTCGTCTTAAATCATGAGGATTAAAACGCCTCAAATCCCACCCTTTTTCTTGAGCGACCGTCACGCAACTTAAACAAGTTTTGTTAAATGTTGAAGCGGCTAGAGGCTTATCCCCATCGTAACGACTTGGAAGAATATATTGAGATCCTCCTCCCATATATTGAAGACCCAGAAGGATATCCATTGCTTGCCGAGACAAGTACACAATATGGGGGCGACGCATTTTCATGCGCTCCTTGGGAATAGTCCAGGTCTTTTCTTCAAAATTGATTTCATCCCATGTGGCCCCTTGCAGCTCCCCTTTTCGAACCATTGTCAATAAAAGAAGTTTCAGAGCATGCTTCATAACTGGCGTGACCGGAACCTGTTTCATACTGTGATATAAAGCACCAATTTCGGTTCCGGATAATGCACGATCTCTCGCCTGAAAAGTGTGAATACTGGAAGGCCTGATTCTGGCGGCAAGGTTTTCAACCTGAAGCCCTCGATCTTTTGCAAAGTCATAAAGTTGCGCCAAAAGATTTCGGAGTTCGATTGCTGTTGCCGGAGCTTGACGCTCGATGTTAATTTCATCTACTGCAGCCAAAATATCGGGAAACTGAATCTCTGACAAACCATAACGACCGAAACGAGGTAGGAGTTCATTGCGGATAACATACATCTTCCGATCACGAGTACTTTTTGCCCACTTTACATGTTGCAGAAAACGGTCTACAAGAACCTGTACAGATTCTTCATTTCTTACGTGGTTCTTGATTCGTTTTTTCTCAAGGGCAGGTGACAGTCCGGAATCTTTTAGCTTTTTTACTTCTATCAACTTTTCTCTTGCCTGCTGCAGTGTCACCTGTTTTTTCCACAATCCAAGTGTAACGGTTTCATTACGTCCGTTGATTTGATAGTTGTAGCGAAATGAGATGGATCCGGAAGGAAGGACAACGGCATAGAGACCATCACGGTCAGATACCTTGTATGCCTTTGACTTAGGTTTTAGGTTTTTTAGGTACGAATCGGTAAGCATTTCAGGGGTTCCAATCGAGTCGAGGTATCGAAATGTACCTCGTTGACAAATTCCGATTTTATACCTCGACCCCCTTATTTGATACCCTTTTAAATACCTCGATTTTTCATTGCTAGAGGTTGCGAACTATTGCTAGAAATTTCTGTTGCATTTATACAAAAAAGGATTGAAAATCAAGTAGTTGACTTCAATCCTTTTCTGTTCTTTTCAAGCTAGTTCAAGTGCTTGAATTATTCCCATTCAATCGTGGCAGGCGGTTTGCCGCTAATGTCGTAGCAAACACGATTGATTCCTCGAACCTCATTGATAATGCGGTTGGAAACTTTGCCCAATAACTCATACGGCAAATGAGACCAACGCGCAGTCATGAAGTCGCTCGTTTCAACAGAGCGCAAGCTCACCACCCATTCATAGGTGCGACCGTCGCCCATCACGCCCACGCTCTTGACTGGCAGGAACACTACGAAAGCCTGACTCACCTTGTCATAGAGACCGGCGTTGCGCAATTCTTCAATGAAGATAGCATCCGCTTCGCGCAAAAGGTCCGCATACTCTTTCTTCACCTCACCCAAAATACGGACACCGAGACCGGGTCCGGGGAACGGATGACGATAAACCATTTCCGCAGGCAAACCTAAAGCCACCCCCAATTCACGGACTTCATCCTTAAAGAGCCCACGAAGCGGTTCAAGAAGCTTCAAGTGAAGCGTATCGGGCAATCCACCCACATTGTGGTGGCTCTTAATGGTCTTAGCCTTCTTGGTCTTAGCCCCGGCCGATTCGATCACATCAGGATAAATCGTGCCTTGTGCGAGCCACTTGGCATTCGGAAGCTTAGCGGCTTCTTCCTGGAACACTTCAACAAAGAGGCGACCGATGATCTTGCGCTTTTGTTCAGGATCGGTCACACCGGCCAATTCACCCATGAAGCGATCAACCGCATCAACCACAATGAGTTTCAGCCCCATGTTCTTTTCAAACGTTTCACGAACCTGTTCGCGCTCGTTCTTTCGAAGCAAGCCGTTATCAACGAATACACAGGTGAGTTGCTTGCCGATCGCGCGGTGGATTAAAGCAGCCGTCACAGAAGAGTCAACCCCGCCCGACAAACCGAGAATCACTTCCTCATTGCCGACTTGAGCGCGGATTTGCTCAACGGCCTCCTTCACATAGTCACCCATGATCCAGGAGGGTTCGGCTTTACAAATATCGAGCACAAAGCGATTGAGAATCTGACGACCTTGCAGCGTGTGCGTAACTTCCGGATGGAATTGAACGGCATAGTAATGACGGTTTTCATCACACATGCCGGCAATCGGGCAAGACGGCGTCGAGCACATCACTTTGAAGCCTTCAGGCAACACCGTTACCTTATCACCGTGGCTCATCCACACTTTCATCATGGATTCGCCCGATTCACTCTTAAAGTCTTCAATACCCTTAAGCAATTCAGAATTAGCATGGTTTTTCACTTCGGCGTAACCGAATTCACGCTTGCCGATGTTTTCGACCTTGCCGCCCAACTGCTGAGCCATCGTCTGCATGCCGTAGCAGATACCCAAAATAGGTACACCGGCATTAAACACCGCGTCGCTGATGCGGTCCGTGCTTTCTTCATATGCACTCATGTGCGAACCTGAAAGAATAATGCCTTTCGGGTTGAATTCACGGATAAAGCTTTCGGAGACATCATTCGGATGCACCTCGCAGTACACGTGGGCTTCGCGCACGCGGCGAGCGATGAGCTGCGTCACTTGAGAACCGAAATCCAAAATAAGAATACGATCGTGAGTCATGGTCGTTTATCGTAAAAATTAAAAATAAAAAATCATTAAGGCGCGAGTAAGTTTACCGATTAAACTTGACTCGCGCCTGTTTTTCATTGCAAAGAGGCTACCGACGATTAGTGATCTTGACGATAGTTCGGAGCTTCCTTGGTAATTCTCACATCGTGGACGTGCGATTCGCGCCAGCCGGCGGCCGTGATTTCAACGAATTCTGCACGTTGACGCATTTCTTCGACGGTACGGCAACCGCAGTAACCCATGGAGGAGCGCAAACCGCCGATCATCTGATAAACGATCTGAGAGAGCGGTCCCTTGTAAGGCACCATACCTTCAATGCCTTCCGGCACAAACTTGCTGATGTTGCCGGAATTGTTATCTTGGAAGTAACGGTCGGCAGAACCCTTGGTCATTGCACCCAAGCTGCCCATGCCGCGATAGCTCTTAAAGGAGCGACCTTGGTAGAGCACCACTTCACCCGGAGCTTCATCGGTACCGGCGAACATACCGCCCATCATGACGGCATAAGCACCGGCAGCCAAAGCCTTGGCAATGTCGCCGGAGAAGCGGATACCGCCGTCGGCGATCAACGGAACGCCCGTGCCTTCGAGAGCCTGGGCAACATCGGAGACAGCCGTAATTTGCGGAACACCGACACCGGCCACGATACGGGTTGTACAAATAGAACCCGGGCCGATACCAACCTTCACACCGTCTGCGCCGGCATCAACCAAAGCGCGAGCGGCTTCAGCCGTAGCGATGTTGCCGCCGATCACCTGCAGTTGCGGGTAATTCTTCTTGACCCAAGCCACGCGGTCCAAAACGCCTTGAGAGTGACCGTGAGCCGTATCCACAACGATCACGTCCACGCCGGCTTCAAGCATTAATTCAATGCGTTCTTCCGTACCGGCGCCCACACCGACAGCGGCACCGGCCAAAAGACGGCCGTGTGAGTCTTTAGCGGCATTCGGGTGTTCACCGGCCTTGATAATATCCTTAACCGTCATCAAACCGGTCAAGTTGAAGTTCTTATCGACCACGAGCACACGTTCGACACGATGTTGGTGCATCAAACGCTTGGCATCTTCGAGACTTGCGCCTTCACGCACCGTAACCAAACGGTCAGCCGGCGTCATAATTTGAGAGACCGGGATATCCATGCGGGTTTCGAAACGAAGGTCGCGGGAGGTCACCATACCTAAGACACGCTTGTCATCGACCACCGGAAGACCGGAGATGTGACGTTCACGGCTCAAACGAATCACTTCACCAACCGTCATGCCGGGCGTTACCGTAATCGGATCAGCCACCATGCCGGCTTCGTGACGCTTTACGCGAGCCACTTCAGCGGCCTGTTGCTTCGGGCTCATATTCTTGTGAATAAAACCGATACCGCCCTCTTGGGCCAAAGCAATGGCCAAACCCGATTCCGTAACGGTATCCATAGCGGCGGAAACCATCGGAATATTCAAAGTCAATTCACGGGTGATTTTAGTAGTCAGAACGGTGTCGCGGGGAAGAACGGTAGAGTGTGCCGGAACGAGCAACACATCATCAAAAGTAAGAGCCTTTTGTCTAATGCGCATGTTAACCTCAGTCGAAAAATGTGGAAAAAATTCGGCATCGCCATGGTGAATGGCGTAAAAAGATTAACGAGGCATTTTAACTTATTTATCTGCTATTGCGCAATAGCAAAAGCGAAAATTTCCGACTCAAATCAGTCGATGCTTGCCGCCGTTTCGTCCATGGATCAGACGATTTTCGGGCTTCTGATTTTTTTCTTCACGCAGGCGTCGAGCGGTCATCGGATCAACGGTAAGCGCCGGTAAAATTTCCACGCGATCGCCATCCTGAAGCTTGGTCTCAGGACCTCGCAATACATTCCATACGGCCAATTTATGATTAGCGCCTAAAGACCAGCCTGCCGCCCGAATCGCCTCCTCAAGCGTGGCTCCCTCGGCTAATTCCACTTCCTTTAAAGTCACCTCAGTTTTATCGAGCCGCGCAACAGTCACTTGCATTCCGGTCACCCATCCTCAGAAAAAATAAACCTCGGTTGAGGCCAACCGCGCCCCAAACCGAGGTTTTATTTTAGCGAAAACACCCTATTGGATGAAGCTCACGTGCTTATTGATTTCTTGAACAAGCGGTTCCTTCAATTCCGCAAAATGCTTCTTGTTGTTTTCAAACAGGTTATTGCCGTGAGCGTCAATGGAAACAACGAGCGGGCCGAATTCCTTGACACGCATCACCCACATGGCCTCCGGCATGCCGAGTTCAGGCCATTGGCAATCTTCCACTTCTTCAACGCATTCAGCGGCCACCACAGCGCATCCGCCCGGGAACACACAGTGCAAAGCTTTCGTTTCCTTGCAGCCGGCGGTTGTGTTCGGACCCATGCCACCCTTGCCGACAATCAATTTCGTGCCGGTTTGTTCCAAGAATTGTTTTTGGAACTTTTCCATACGCATCGACGTCGTCGGGCCGATTGAAATGACACGGAACTTCGTGGGGTCATCTTCACGACGAACCATAATAGGACCAGCGTGGAAAATTGCTTTACCCTTTAAATCAACGGGAAGCTTGCGTCCCAACTTAACCAAACGCGTGTGCGCGGCATCGCGAGCGGTCACAAGGTAGCCGGTGAGATAAATCACATCACCGATCTTGATATCTTCAAGATCCTTATCCTGGATCGGCGTGGTCAATACTTTTTTACTCATAATCTGACTCCCTTGTGAGACAAGAGTTCATAGCTCATATCGGCTTTGAATTTAATGGCGGCACGGCGATGCGCCCAGCAGCCCATGGAGATGCCCACAGCAAGACACGAGGGGTGGCGAGCGGCATCTTCAATATTGACTCCCATCACGCTCTTAACACCAGTCAAACCGCCCGGGCCCACATTCAATTTATTGAGGCCTTCTTCGAGCAAGCGCTCCATTTCGGCGCCGCGCGGATTGGGGTTATGTGATCCGACGGGACGCATGAGGGCCTTCTTGGAAAGGCGAGCAGCCACTTCGACACTGCCAGCGATACCGACACCGACCAAAACCGGCGGGCAAGCGTTAATGCCGCGTTCGACCATCGTATCAAAAATGTATTGAACAATGCCTTCATATCCTTCCACAGGCATCAACACTTTGGCTGTGCCCGGAAGCGAGCAGCCGCCCCCGGCCATGTAGGCATAGACAACGCATTCATCGCTGTCGGGAATAATGTCCCAATCAATCCAGGGGATGCGGCGACCGGTGTTGTTGCCGGAATTCTTTTCGTCAAAGATTTGAACCGCGTTGTGACGCAAGGGAGCCTGTACGGTGGCCCGCTTGGTGGCCTCGGTCAAAGCTTCCTGCATTTGACCCAAAATCGGGAAATTCGCCCCAACTTCAACGAAGTACTGAATCACCCCGGTGTCTTGACACATCGGTCGGTCAAGCTCTTTGGCCAATGCAATGTCTTTAAACATCGCATCGTAGATGATCTTAGCCATGTCAGAGGTTTGCTCGGCACGCAATTCTTCCAGCTTAGCCTGGACATCATCGGGCAGATGTTTGCCAAAGTAAGCCGTAAAGTCTGCCATCACGTCCGTGAACTTTTTAACGAGTTCAGCTCGATTTTCCATGATGCTTTCTTTCCTATAAATTATTCTATGACAGTGCGCCCAGCGGCGCTATTTTAGATAGTATTCTTATTCAGTAATGATGTCAATAGCCTCAATAAATCAGCCAAATGGATAAATATTTGCCATCTTGACTCAAATCAGAAATTATCTATAAATATTTCTACAAATAAGAAATCTTGAATTTTATCGCTTCCTCTTTGGAAAAAATCACTCATGCGATATCCGCTGACGCTGTCTCTGATTCAAAACGCTCTTCTGCTAGAATGAACGCCTGTTTGACAAAGAATTTTGAACTCTTTTTATCGTGGCCAATATCGTTAACCGAAAAGCCCTTTTCGATTACTACATTGAAGAAAAATATGAAGCCGGTCTTGTGTTGGAAGGCTGGGAAGTAAAATCCATTCGTGAAGGGCGCGCTCAAATTAAAGAAGCTCACGTGATCGTGCGCTCCGGTGAGCTGTACCTTTTAAACGCGCACATCACTCCGTTAAAAACAGCCAGTACACACACCAAGCCGGATCCGACACGGGTGAGAAAACTCTTAATGCACGCCCGTGAAATCAACAAACTGATTGGCAAAGTCGAGCGCGCGGGCTACGCCCTAATTCCATTGGATATGCATTTTTCCCGCGGCAGGGTAAAGCTCACGGTAGCTTTAGCCAAGGGCAAACGCGAGTACGAAAAACGGGCGGATGAAAGTAAGAAGCAGTGGCAGCGCGATCGCGAACGACTGATGAAAAAAGCCGCAAAATAAAATTTGCGGCTCAACACTTAATCAAGATTCGGCCGCGTTCGCGGCCGTTTTCTTGAGCATTATTTGGCTTCAGCGCTCTGTTGTGTTTCCTCTTCTTTGGAAGCCTCTTCAGAAGGCGCTCTCCATTGAAGCTCATAGCCCACCAAAAGCTCTGTCCAACGTTTCAAAAGCGCCAGCATTTCAGGAGCCGGCACTTCGCCCAAAGGTTCAATCCCCTTCTTGCTTACGACCGACAACGTGTCATAGACCTCGGCCATGAAGACCGCCATCGCGGAGAAAATCAATGTGGTGTTGTCTTCGGGAAGCTTGCCGCCCGCGGCCTGAACGAGTTCATCGCCCAGCTTCATGCGCAAATTACCCGCCACACCAACCGGATACCACTGCTCATCCATTTCAAACTGAGCATTCTTACCGCTGAAAGTCGCTCCCAACCAATTCATGGTCTTGCGGTCCATTTCGTCCATCATTTCTTCCGTGATTTCACCGGCCGCATTTTTCTGTGAACGATGCGCCATTTCCATCATGAATTGCCCCAGGATAGCCCCCGTAATATTCGGGTGACGAAGAGGTTGTTTTTGGCAATCGCTGCCGCAGGACGAACAATTTCCGTTACAGCTCATGAATGTTTACTCCTTTACTTAAAATCACTTGCAACGGGCGCTCCCGTCAGACGCAAGCTCCAAAAATCAATGAACGATTCGACTCGGGGATTGTCCGAAAAGCCCACTCGAGCGCAATCGGCCTCTTTTAACAAAACGAAAATCTCCGAGACAAAGTAGGCAAAGACAGAAAACATGAGCGATTCTTTATCCTGCAAATCCACGGCCGGATTAAAACGCAGGATATCCTCTCCCAAGCTCTCTCTCAACAACTCCGGGAGCCGCTCTTCGTTAAACTCACTCTCACAGGAAAAGTGTTCATTTGCTCCCGAAAAAGTATCCTGAAGCCAGAGCACAAGATTGAGATTAGCCTCTTCGAGCGCCGCCATATCCATTTCACCGGTGCTCACCTTCAGTGCCCGATCCCAAGTGTTTTGCACTGCCTGAGCGATCACACCTCTGGCTATCGGATACGATGATATATTCGGCTGCATCTGCCTTTTGGTGGCATAGCGTAAAGGACAAGGCACAACTGTCTCCTAGAGGTTCACCGGGTCCGTTTCTTTACGCCCCAACATGCGTTCGGCCCACATCAGACAAAGGCGTTTGGCTTCCGACTGAAAGCCCTCAGCGCTTTGCAATTTGGCGTATTTTTTCATGAGTGCGTAAACATCGCAAACAAATTCAAACGCGGCGGCTTGCAAAACGTCTCGCGTATCAATTAACTCATCATCGGTAACGCCAACCTTCTCGAAGCGCTCTTTCATATACAGCCTCAGGTAACTCGCAAGCGGATCCCCTGTCCAATAGGGTTTAGGGATAAATTGGTCATTTTTCCCTGCCAGAACCGCTGACAAAAACGCCGCCGACTGCTTATCCATCGCAACAGCTTCCTGCTGCTTTAAAGACCCTTCGGCTACCATCTGTGAGCGGCGCACAACATCGTAGAGCACCACTTCGAAAAGCTCGCGCAGCACGGAAAGATCCGCGAGATTAAAACGTTCCTGCTCAGGGCTCTGAGCCACCTTCTCATCAGTCGGCATACTTATCCTTGCCTAAAAAACGGTTTACCCAATCTTTAACAAATGCATCACGCCTTAATTCGAAGACTTCGGATGATGTCTCATTTGAGGCGCAATCCTGAATCAAGTCCATGAACTGCTGAGCCATCAGAACAGATGCATAAAAAATAAAGTCCGATGTTTTTGCTGACATCAAAATGTCAGAGTTCTCCAAAACCAAGCCGTCACGGAACAAGGAATTTCTCAGACGCTTGCCGAGATTTTCTCCGAAATCATGTTCATCGACCAACACCATCGGCATTTTCGTTGTAAAGGCCGCTGTCAGAAAAAGAGCATGGTCGGACACTTTATTGCTGAAATCCTCGGGATCCTTAGCCTCTTCAGCAAAATCCAAGGTGTAATCCAAATAACCGTCCAAAAAATGAAACAAACCGTCCGGATCACTCAGATTCATGGCCTCGGGTCTGATATCGAGCTGATTAGTCATCAAAATTCCTTTCGGGGAAATTCTTCAAAACTCGGGGGAAGCGAATTTTAGCGCCTCCCCCGTCTAAAGAATGAACAAATTTTTATTTCAAGGGATTGGAAATCACGGACTTAGCCGAGGAGACTTCCTTCGGATCCGTCTTTCGCATAATGCTCATGGCCGAAGCAATCATGCTGCCCATATCGTTCATATTGGACGGCAGCAAAATCGTGTTGCCTTCTTTAGCCAATTGAGAGAAAGCCTGAACATACTGTTCGGCCACCTTAAGATTGACAGCATCCATGCCGCCGGGAGAACGCGTTGCCTCAGCAATCTGACGAAGCGCTTCTGCAGTGGCTTTGGCGATGGCAAGTGTCGCAGCCGCTTCACCTTCTGCCTTGTTAATGGCCGCTTGTTTTTCACCTTCAGATTCCGCAATCGCCGCTTCACGCGCACCGGTTGCCAGGTTGATCTGTTCTTGTTTGCGACCTTCGGAAGCTGCCACCACAGCACGTTTTTCACGTTCAGCGGTGATCTGTTGCTGCATAGCCTGCAAAATAACGGCCGGAGGCGTCAGATCCTTGATTTCATAACGCAGCACCTTGACACCCCAGTTCAGTGCGGCCTCATCAATTGCACTGACTACTGAATGGTTGATCAAATCGCGCTCTTCAAAAGTCTTATCCAATTCCATCTTGCCGATCACACTTCTCAATGTAGTCTGAGCCAACTGAGTGATGGCAATCACGTAGTTGCTCGTACCGTAACTGGCGCGTGTCGGATCCGTCACTTGGAAAAAGAGCACGCCATCGACAGAAAGCTGCGTGTTATCCTTGGTGATGCATACCTGACTCGGAGTATCAAGCGGAATTTCTTTAAGCGAATGCTTGTAGGCCACTCGATCGATAAAAGGAATCACCACATTTAAGCCCGGTGAGAGCACGGCGTGGAATTTCCCCAAGCGCTCCACAATCCAGGCCGACTGCTGAGGAACAACCTTAATGGCCTGAAAAGCAAACACAACGGCTAAAACAGCCAACACCAACGTAAAAATCATAAATCCGCTCATTTTCTACTTCCGTCAAATAATTAAGATGATTTCTTCAAGAAAAGGACATTGCCTTCCACACGTTCGATCACATAGGCTCCGGTGACCATTTCCTCACCCTGACAAACCCTCGCCTGCCAATCAGCGCCACGGTATTGAACCGTGGTAAAACCCTTCTCGTCCCACTCATTGACCATAACGATTTGACCTTCATCGAGGTTTTGAAGCGCATGAGCCTGAGCGTCACTTTTAGTCGGAATCGAACGGATTTTTCTCACCCACACTGAACCGACCAAGGCGATAACCGCGAAAAGAGCGATCTGCCACTCAAGACTTAATCCAAACCAGGCAGCGCCGGAGGCGACCAATGCGGCCGCCGCCAACACCAGTAAATAAAAAGTCGTGGCAATCAGTTCAACAATCCCCAACAACGCCGCCAGAATTAACCATAAAGTTGTCGCACTCAATGACATAGCAATTTTCCTTCCAATTAACCGGCTTGAGCCTGTGTTTGATTCGTTTCCTTCGCGTTTTTCTCTTTCTGTTCCTTACCGTCCTTTACTTCCTTTTCAGCGGGGCGCTTAGGTTTAGAAACCGCTCTCAAGCCTCTCGGACCACAGACATAACTCAAAATGGTTTTAGCCGCCTCATGACGCAGTTGCAGCAAGTGCTCCAAGTGATGCGGCAACTCACCGTTGGCATCGGTAAAGAAGCGCTCCTCCCCTGTCTTGTCGGCAATAGCCACAACGTGGGCTTCCGGATCCGTTTCTCCCACCACATCGACGATTTTTCGTGCGCTCACCGGATCGGTTGTGGAAACCACCACCCAACGGGCCCGATCAATGCCGGCAAATTCGAGCGTTTGTTTTTGCATGGCGTCACCCAAAATAAAGTGATCACCCAATTCATCCTTCATGGAACGCTCGATATTCTTCTCAATGATGACTACATCGACTTTTTTAGCGCGAAGTCCCTCACTGAGTTTGCGACCTAAGACGCCAGCACCTACAATGATGACCTTATCGCGCTTGGCGGCCTTTTCCTCTTCAATATCGTCTTCGTCTTCTTCGACCGCGGGATTTTCCTTCAAGAAGTAGCGTTTGTGAATCGGCTCAACCAAAGCAAAAAGCAAGGGATTCAACGCAATACTGATGATGCCGCCGGCTAAGATAAGCGACATGCCTTCAGCGGGCAAGAGGCCAAGACTGAGACCGAGACCGGCCAAAATAAAGGAGAATTCACCCACCTGCGCAAGGGCTGCGCCGACCGTGAGGGCGTCTTTATAGCTTCGGCCCATGATTTTGACCCAAACGGCTGCTGTTATGCTCTTACAGACCACAATGACGAAAACAATTCCGAGCACATGCATAGGATTGTCAATAATGATCATCGGATTAAAGAGCATCCCAACGCCCAGGAAGAAGATCACGGAGAAAGCGTCCTGCAGAGGCAATGTTTGTAGAGCGGCGCGGTGAGCGTATTCGCTCTCGCGCATCATCATGCCGGCAAAAAAGGCGCCCAAGGCGAAGGAGACATTAAATATCTGTGCGCTGGCGTAGGCCACACCGATTGCAATGGCAATCACACAAAGCGTAAAGACTTCCTGGGAACCGGTCTTGACAGCCTGGAAAAGCACCCAAGGCAACACGCGGCGACCGATCACAAGCATAGAGGCGATAAAACCGATAATGAGAACCGTCGTCTCCAAGATAGCGACGGTCAGGGAACCTTCGCTCGCCGCCTCACCTTTAAAGAAAGTAGCGATAGAAGGCAGCAGCACCAACAAAAGCACCGTGACCAAATCTTCAACGACAAGCCACCCCACGGCTAACTGACCGCGTGAGCGCTGCAACCAACCTTTAGCTTCCAAACCCTTCATCAAAACAACGGTTGAAGCGCAGGAAAGGGACAACCCGAGAATAAAAGCCTCACCCCAGCTCCAGCCCCACCAGTGAGCCATGCCCATACCGATCGCTGTGGCAATGGCCATTTGAATAATGGCGCCGGGCAAAGCCACCGTTTTCACTCGCAAAAGGTCAGACAAAGAAAAGTGAAGACCAACGCCGAACATCAACAGCATCACACCGACTTCGGAGAGTTCGGAGGCCAAGTCCATGTCACCGACAAAACCCGGCGTGGTCGGTGCGATACAAACACCGGCCAAAAGGTACCCAACCAAAGCGGGAAGCTTAATTTTAGTGGCCGCGAACCCCAAAACCAGAGCCAAACCGAGCCCCCAGGCCAAGGTCGCGATCAGTGCAAATTCGTGGTGCACAGGCTTTGTCCTAAAAAATCAAAAGAATCAACGATAAAGGGAATCAACACCGAGCGGAATTTTGCGGCGTCCAATGGTTAATTGTACGCATTCGTGATGACTATTCGGAGATTTTTGTTATCTTTTTTTGCTGCCTGACCCACTTTTTCTCTGCGGGCGACTGTCTTGTTGAACACGTTCGAAAATACTGTCGGCAATTTCCTTGCGCGTTTCAATTAAAGCAGTGACGCTGGCATCCAATTGACCACTCTTTGAAATAAAGAAATCACGATCGCCTTCCTTATCTGATAGGGCCAATACTTTAACTTTGGAGTCAATTTTGGCGACTTGATCTGCGATGCTTCTGGCAATTAAGGGTTCAGATGTTGTAATTAACACCCAGCGTGTTTTATCCAAATTTAATTTAGACAAGACCAAAGGATGCGAGGCATCACCGAAAATAAAATGCTCCCCCAATTCCTGTCGCATTGAACGTTCGGCCTGTTTTTCTATGAGATAAGTATCAAAATTACTTGATTCAAATTTTTTGAAAAGTTCTCGGCCCGCAATCCCCGCGCCGACAATCAGAATGCGATTGCGAACAGTCTCCGATTCGTCGTTTGAATCTTCATCATCGGCTTTTTGCACCAATTCCGGGAAAAAGCGTCTGAAAAACGGACGAAGGCCGGCAAAAAAGATGGAATTAAGCGCGATGGTGATGATGCCGACCGCAACAATAAGCGACAACTCCTCGCGTCCGGCCAATCCCATGGAAACAGCCAATCCTGACAAAATAAATGAAAATTCACCGACTTGGGAAACTGCTAAACCGACGGTTGCCGCATCGATCAAACGATAGCCCTTTCGACGAACCCAACAACCGGCCACCGTGCTGTTGACGAAGATTACCAACAATACAACAAAAAAGATCTCGAAAGGATGCTCAAGCAATACTTTCGGATCAAACAGCATTCCGATACCTAAAAAGAAGATAACGGAAAAGGCGTCCTGAAGAGGCAAAGTCTGTAACGCTGCACGATGCGAATATTCACTTTCGCGCATCATCATGCCGGCAAAAAATGCACCCAAAGCGAAAGAAACATGGAAAATCGTTGAAGAGGCGTAAGCAATCGTAATGGCAATCGCAATGACGCAAAGTGTGAAAAGCTCCTGCGAACCGGTTTTCACCGTGCGCATCAAAATCCATGGCAATGCGCGCCGTCCGATGATAACCATGGAAGCAATGAAACCGACGACTAGCGTGGCTGTGCCTAAAATTTGAGCCGACAGTTGAGCCAGAGAAATTGATTCATTGGCCGAGAGCGTTCCGATTGTCGGCAGCAAAACCAACAACAGCACAGTCACCAAATCCTGCACCACCAGCCAACCGACGGCCAAGCGCCCTCGGACGGTTTGCAAAATGCCTCGCGCATCAAGCGCTTTCGTCATCACCACCGTTGAAGCACAGGCAAGCGCCACCCCAAGAATGAAGGCTCCGGTCAGCGTCCAATCCCAAAACCAATAAGCCATGGCCGTGCCGATCGCGGTTGTCGCCGTCATCTGCAAAATCGCACCGGGAACGGCCACGGTCCTTACTTGAAGAAGATCTTTGAGCGAAAAATGCAGTCCGACCCCAAACATCAGCAGGATGACACCCACCTCGGAGAGTTGACTTGCCAAATCAAGATTGCCGACAAAGCCGGGGGTAGTCGGCGCAATAAATACACCGGCCAAAAGATAGCCGACGAGCGCAGGCATACGGATCAGACTGACCAGATAGCCCAATATCAGAGAAAGCCCTAATCCCCAGGCCAGCGTCGTAATTAATTCCACTTGATCGGGCATAGTGTTATTTCCAAAACAAAACCGGTGAGGCAGCAGTATACGACTTTGAAAACCTAGCACAGTCAAAAAGACCGGTTTGAAAACCGGTCTTTTTGACTTTTAGTAAGAAGCTTTACGGATTACTTGGAGGCAGCCAAACGTCTCCATGTATCAACCACCGTATCCGGGTTCAAAGAAATGGATTCAATACCTTCATCCATCAACCATTGAGCCAGATCTTCGTGGTCAGAAGGTCCTTGGCCGCAGATACCGACATACTTGCCGCGTGCACGGCAGGCGCGGATAGCCATCGACAGAAGAATCTTCACAGCTTCGTTGCGTTCATCAAAGCTTGCGGCAACGAGACCGGAGTCACGGTCCAGACCCAAAGTCAACTGAGTCATGTCGTTGGAACCGATGGAGAAACCATCAAAGTAATCCAAGAACTTATCAGCCAAGACAGCGTTCGACGGGATTTCGCACATCATGTTGACGCGCAAACCGTTTTCGCCGCGCTTCAAACCGTTACGTTCCATGATTTCAATGGTTTGACGAGCTTCGTCGAGCGTACGCACAAACGGCACCATCAATTCCACATTGGTCAAGCCCATCGTGTCACGCACAAACTTCATCGCGCGGCATTCCATGCGGAAGCATTCGGCGAACGTATTGGCGATGTAGCGAGATGCACCGCGGAAGCCCAACATGGGGTTTTCTTCATCCGGCTCGTAACGGTCACCGCCGATCAACTTACGGTATTCATTGCTCTTGAAGTCGGACAAGCGCACAATCACTTTCTTGGGCCAGAAAGCGGCGGCAATGGTGGCCACCCCTTCGGCGATCTTCATTTCGAAGAAATCAACCGGGCTCTTGTAGCCGGCGCTCAAGCGTTCCACCGCATCGCGCAATTCACCGTCAACATTCGGATAATCGAGCACCACCTTCGGGTGGATGCCGATGTTATTGTTGATGATGAATTCCAAGCGAGCCAAACCGACACCCTTGTTGGGAATCGATTGGAATTCGAAAGCCAACTGCGGGTTGCCGACGTTCATCATGATCTTGACAGGAATTTCAGGCAACGCGCCGCGCTTGACTTCTTCAATTTGAACGTCTTGGCGACCTTCGTAGATCTTACCCGTATCACCTTCGGCGCAGGAGACCGTCACTTCCATGTCTTCGGCCAAACGTTCGGTGGCGTCTCCGCAACCGACCACAGCGGGGATACCCAATTCACGAGCAATAATCGCGGCGTGGCAGGTACGGCCACCGCGGTTGGTGACAATGGCGCTCGCGCGCTTCATCACCGGTTCCCAGTTCGGGTCGGTCATGTCGGTAACCAACACGTCACCGGCTTGAACACGTTCCATTTCGCTTGCATCTTCAACAATGCGAACCGGACCCATACCGATCTTTTGACCGATCGCGCGACCGGTTACCAAAACACGGCCCTTGCTCTTTAACGTGAAGCGTTGTTGGACATCGGCGGTATTTTGACGGCTCTTCACCGTTTCCGGACGAGCCTGCAAGATGTAGATCTTGCCGTCGATACCGTCCTTACCCCATTCGATATCCATCGGACGGCCATAGTGTTTTTCAATGATGGTGGCAAACTTGGCCAATTCAATCACATCGTCATCGGTGATGGCGAAATGACGACGGTCTTCAGCGCTCACATCAACCGTACGGACGCTGCGGCCGCTCTTGGCATCGGTGTCAAATTCCATCTTGATCAATTTGCTGCCCAACGTGCGGCGGATGATCGGGAAATTGCCCTTTTCAAGCATGGGCTTGTGCACATAGAATTCGTCGGGGTTAACAGCACCCTGCACCACGGTTTCACCCAAGCCGTAGCTGGCGGTGATAAAGACCACTTGATCAAAACCGCTTTCCGTATCCAACGTGAACATCACGCCGGCAGCCCCCTTGTCAGAGCGGCACATGCGTTGAACACCGGCTGACAGGGCCACTTCAGAGTGCGTAAAGCCCTTGTGCACACGGTAGCTAATGGCGCGGTCGTTATAAAGGGAAGCGAACACTTCGCGCATGCGGCTCAAAACTTGATCGATACCGACCACATTCAAATAGGTTTCCTGCTGACCGGCAAAAGAGGCATCCGGCAAGTCTTCCGCGGTCGCAGAAGAACGAACGGCCACGCTGATTTCTTCTTGGCCGTCCTTTAACCATTCGTAAAATTCACGAATTTCCTTTTCAAGCTCAGCGGGGAAGGGAGCCTGCTCGATCATCTGGCGGATTTCCGCACCGGCTTGAGCAAGAGCTTTCACATCTTCAACGTTGAGATCTTTCAAACGATCATTAATGCGTTCTTCGAGGTTGTTGGCACTCAAAAATAAACGGAACGCTTCAGCAGTCGTGGCGAAACCGTCAGGAACGCGGATTCCGGCGCTCGTCAGTTGGCTCAGTAATTCACCCAAAGAGGCGTTTTTACCGCCAACGCGATCGACGTCGGTCATGCGCAGTTGGCTAAACGGATATACATAACGACCTTGCGGCATTTTCTTCCCCCAAAAAGGATTGGATTGTTAGAATATCTGAATTGTAGCGACAACCGATTCATTTCGGGTAATTTTTTAAAAACCTCCAGGCTTCCTATGTTCAATACTCTTGAAAAAGACGAAAACGAGCAAAAAAGCGGCAAACGCACCGTGTTTATTGTCTCTGACGCCACGGCTATCACCGCTGAAACCCTCGCTCACTCCGTGCTGACTCAATTTACCGACTTGCAATACGATCAAGTCCGCATTCCCTTTATCGACACGCCGGAAAAAGCGGTTCTGGCTGCTCAAAAAATCAATGACGCCTACATCCACACGGGCGTGCGTCCGTTGGTTTTCTCCACCTTTGTTGACGTCAATATTCACAAGACGTTTACAGAAAAGTGCCAGGGCTTCCGAATTGAATTTTTCCGCAGTTTCATTAAGGAAATCGAACAGGAAACGGGCTTGAAGTCCGCCCACTCCATGGGCCGAAGCCATGTCATTAAGGATGAAGAACGTTACAACCGCCGTATTGAAGCGATCAACTATTCACTCGCGCACGATGACGGTCAGATGAATAAAGGACTCAATGAAGCCGACGTGATTTTGGTCGGCGTGAGCCGTTCGGGTAAAACGCCGACAAGCCTTTTCCTGGCCATGCAGTTTGGGGTGAAGGCTGCGAACTATCCCCTCATCCCGGAAGACTTCGAGCGCGGAGAGCTCCCTGAAGTTCTGCATGACAAGCGCGATAAGCTTTTCGGTCTGTCCATTTCTCCGGAGCGCCTGTCGCAGATTCGTAACGAACGCCGTCCCGGCAGCCGTTACGCATCGCTGGAAAATTGCCGTCAGGAAATTGAAGCCGCGGAAAACATGATGCGGCGCGAAGGCATCAAGTGGTTAAGCTCCACGAGCCGTTCGATTGAAGAAATTTCCGCCACGATCATGGCTGAACTCAATCTTCACAACGCTCATAAGATTGATTAAAACGGACATCGATCAAAAAGGGCACGCATTGAAATTGTCAAGCGTGCTCTTTTTTTGTCGGTTGAAACCTTAGCCTTTAAATCAGAACCAACCTTGCCCCCAGGTGAAATAGGACACCACGATAAAAATCAGGGACAGCGGGATTTGAGCCCACAATACCGGCTTTAACGTCTTGAAGAAATCGCTCTTGAAATAGTCGACGGTGATTGTCAGACACAAGTGCGTGGGGGTGATCATTTGACCGGCAACCCCGAAAACCATCGCCACGCCCACAAGATCCAAATCCCCCATTGAGATACCCGCCACAATCGGCATCATGATCGCAACGTGCCCTTGAGAGATACCGGTTAAGAGCCCAATGATAAAGCTCAAAAACCCGATAATAACCGGAACCGGCAAGGGGGAAGATTCGAAAGCGGCCACCAGCAGCGCCAAAACACCCGTGCTTTCCAAAAGCGCGATAAACAACAGGATGCAGATCACGTTGGCAAACATCTTGTAGTCCAGCGCGCCGATGAAAACTTCTTTAACACTCACATGACGGTTAAAGAACATCAAAAGCGGAATCATCGCCACCACCACGATGATCATGGAAACCGATGCCTGAAGACCGAAAGCCACCATCAAAACGACGTTAGCGATGACCGGCGTCAGCGCCAAAATAAAGTCCATGTTGTGACGTTTGGCTTCTTCGACAGAGACGCTTTTCTTCGTTGCTTCGGTCTGTTTTAATCCGCGAACCATCACAATCCAGCCGAGAATAAAAGCCACAATAGTGAGCCATCCCAGGTGAACAATCAGATCACCGATTTTCACTCCGGCGATACCGCAGGCCAAAATCATGCCCGGCACAAGGGGGCTGGAGAATTCAAAAATGTGGCGGAACCAAAAATTAATTGCCGCCTTGTCCTCAGGCTTGGCTTCAAACCCTTTTGAGGCTTCTTCAACAATCGGCGCTGAAAATCTCGCGCCGCCGATGGAAGGCAGCAATCCCAAAAAGGCCGGCATCACAGCCAGCGTGAAACGGCGACTGGAAAACATTCTCGAAAGAGCCTCAACCATACCGGCTAAGCAGCCACTTTTGCGCAATTCAATTTCAAGGCATATCACTAAATAAAGAGCCCCCACCAAGTCGTAGTTTCTGGGGCGCGAAACCATCAAAAGAAATGAGTCTGTCAGCTCCTTGATCGTAGGACCGGTGCATAACCAAATAAAAAGACCGCCGGCCAAAATAGCGACACCGATGGGCAAACGACGACGCAAAAGAACCAGCGTGATGATCATTGCCACCGTGATGATGAGGAAAATCATGATAGTTGTACTTTATAGGGGTAAGAAAACAGCAAAATGTTACTCGTATTTCGCAACCGGTGAAAACCTGTTTTTAACATGCCTAAGGCCAAAAACTCTTAGTTGGTCACTTTTAAGCCTCAAAATATCGTCAATTTTCAGACAAAAGATCATCTTCTGAGAAAATCTAGGTATTTATGCTTAGGGAAATGATTTTATTATTTCCAATCAGCATACAATAAACTAAAAAAGAAGACTGATATGGCCTTTAAACTTATTCCTCTTTGCTTGGCCATGTCGTCAAGCTTCACACTCCTTTCTCCCGTCACAACCGCAACGGCCGTTGAAATTCATTCCATCAATGATTTCAAACCTTACGTTGAGGACCATGGATATTACGTGGTGGAAATTGATCATCCGCTCTCAAACAACACATATGAAATTGATATGTCTGCTGGCGCCGTTGACAAAGGTCTTCACTTGGTCACTGCCTATGACGATTCCGGTCTGAAAACGACTCTTGAAAACAACCACCTGATTTGGCACTCCGGCAACATTGGTTCAGAAGACAAGCCTGTGGATGCTTTTTTATACACGGCGTTTTCCGATAACGGCGACTTGAAAAACAACTCGCTAAGCATTCAATCCGGTCTTTTTGCACCGAAGATTGACAACGGTTCGACGTACGGCAGGATGGTGGCGGCGCGAACTGAAAAAGGAAATTTATCCGGCAATTCTGTGGACATAACCGGCGGCACCTTCTTCTCAAATATTGAGATTATCGCCGCTTATTCAGCCACCGCATCAAACACTGTCCAAAAAGCCACAAGCAATCGTGTCACAATTGACGGTTCCACGGGCAACCTCGCTTTCAGACCTTACGGGGACACAGACTTCGAGAGCGTGGGAGAGCACGCCGCGAGTTTATTCGGCGCGAAAATGGAATTGGCTGACGTTTCCGATAATTCTGTCATCATTACCAATTTAACCTCAAGTTCCGCTTTTAACGGAATCGTGGGCGCCTATTCTGTTGACGGCGACGTCCGCGGAAATTATGTCAAGATCTCCGACAGCTGCAATGTCGCCGCTTACTGGACATTTGGCGGCCAGTCCTATAGCGATGAAAAATACACGGTCACCGACGGCAATGCTGTAGAAATCAGCAACAGCAAACTGTTATTTTTCGCAATCGCCTCTTCGGAAAACTACGCGGGTGGGGCTGAAAACGGCTACGTTCTCATTGATTCCAGCACGCTAATTCCAATGAAACTTTATGATGACCCCTCTGAAAATGTGTCGTATGTCTCAGGCGGTCTAAGCTACGCCGGAGGGACTCAAAGCGTAAGTAACAATACCATCCGCCTGATTGATGTGACGGTGGATACCCGAAATCAAGGCTCTGTCTCGTTCATCGCTGGCGGCAACTTTTTGACTAACGCGGACGTTTTCAATAACAAGATCATTTTGGAATCAACCAACGATGACTTTCACGCCACAGAATTGCAGGAAGCTGACTTCTGGGGCGCGCAAACTTATCTTTCTTTCCATGACAATGCCTTGGTTTTGAATCGTTGGAAGGGACAGGTTGCCTCCGTGCAAAATTTTGATTCTCTTGTTTTCCAAAACTTTAAGTGGGAAAACGGCTCCACGCTTTTATCTGTTAAAGGCACAGCAGACATTGAGTCCGCAAAAATCACAGTTGTTATTCCTAGCATTCGATTTGACGGACAGCTTGAAAATCATTTCGGCGAGCAAATGACCCTTATTCAAGGCAGTCAAAATCATGCCATTTCCTTTAACCCGATTTATGACAATGGCCAACAAATTGCCATTCCCTCAACAATCACGGAGGATTCCATCGGTGTCATTCAAAATAACCGGGATAAAAACTCCGTTGAATTCAAACTCCAAGGAACGGCGCCCAGCCAACAGTTAGAGCTTGTCTCCAACAACCGAAATATGAGTCTGTTTTTCGTCAACCACGGTGCGGAACTCATTTTGGACAATTTGGATGCGACAAGCCGTGACTACCACTGGGGTATCCGAACCTTTGCTTCAATCGACGGCGTACAAAGTAACTACAGCACCGATGGGCACATCGACGTGCACGGATTCACGGCCGCCGCCGGTTGGGCCAATTCTGTCATGATCGATGGCAATCCTCTGCTGTTAAATCTCTTTGTGGAAACCGGCAAGGGAGATTACACCGAAGAGATGTCCTACCTTAATATCGATCGACGTTTCAGCGGTAATGTGAAGTACTACGGCGCCGGCATCTCCACCCGAATTAAAAATCAGGCCGGATGGTACGCCGAAGGTTCCCTTCGCGCCGGCCGAACCGAAACGGAGGTAAGCCGCGGACTCGTTGACGGCAATGGAATCGCTCATGGCTACGAACTCTCCGGCCATTACTTTGGAGCCCATATCGGCGCGGGCCGCATCATTGATGTGGGCGAAAAGATGAAAGCCGATTTGTTCATGAAGTATTTCTATACCTATCTGCCCAGCGACAGCACAGACATTTTTGCTGATGGAATAAAAAATCGATTTGATTTTGATTCCGTGGACAGCTCCCGCGTCCGTGTCGGCGCACGACTTTATTTCCCGCTTCAAAAGGCTTTCTGGGCATACACCGGTCTGGCTTACCAATACGACTTCAGCCCTGAAGTTCATGTTGATGTCAATGGAGAGAAAATCACCGGAGGCGCCACCATGCGCGGCTCCATGGGGATCGGTTCATTAGGCCTGAGATACAAGTATGAAGACTCGCCTTGGGTTCTTGACTTGAAAGTGCGCGGCTACGTGGGTCAGCGTGAAGGCATCAGCGGAAAAGCTCAGGTGGAGTACCGTTATTAGCCTGAAGTCATCGAAACTGTCTTAACCGGGCATGTCCTCTAATGGCCATGCCCTTTTTCTTTCGCAAGTTTTTAGGTACTCGACTTGACAAGGTAAGGTTCATCATTAAAATACGGAATTCTTCGACGCGGGAATAGCTCAGTTGGTAGAGCGCAACCTTGCCAAGGTTGAGGTCGCGAGTTCGAGACTCGTTTCCCGCTCCATCCTCTTTTTAAGAGTGTGATGGCGCGATAGCAAAGCGGTTATGCAGCGGATTGCAAATCCGTTTAGAGCGGTTCGACTCCGCTTCGCGCCTCCAACCTTCAGTTGAGGAGTCGAATGCGGGAATAGCTCAGTTGGTAGAGCGCAACCTTGCCAAGGTTGAGGTCGCGAGTTCGAGACTCGTTTCCCGCTCCACAGAATTACAAGAATAAGCCGACCTTGCGTTGGCTTATTTTTCACCGATTGGTCGGCCGAGTGACGGAATTGGTAGACGTAGCGGACTTAAAATCCGCCGCCAATTAAAACGGCGTACGGGTTCGATTCCCGTCTCGGCCACCATAAAGCAAAAGCCTGGGAGCCTCTACGGTTCTCAGGCTTTCTCTCTAAGTCTCATAGAACCCTTGCAATTACTGGATATTCAAGCATTTCTATTAGTCTCTTTCTGTCTCTATCTGTCTCTTTGATTATCTCCCGAGCGCATGCAATAATGTATCCATAATGGATAGAAAGATAATGTTCTAATGTATCCATTTATTTTGGAGATAGGGATATGGCCAATCGTGTTGTTTCAATGTTGACAGATCGACAAGCAAAGCTCGCAAAGAAAACTATCGCTGTTGGTGGAGTGAAAGGTTTAATTCTAAGAGTACGCGCAACCGGAAGCGGTATTTCCAAATTCTTTGTAATGAGAATGATTGTTGATGGTAAAGAGGTTATACAAACTATTGGTCAGTATCCTCAGGTATCTCTTGAATCCGCAAGAAAAATCGGCCTTGAATGGAGAGAAAAAATATTAGCCGGACGACGCCCCAGAGAAGAAGCCATAATGGAACGAAAAGCAAAATTACTTGAAGAAAAAGCGATCAAACACTATACGGTTCAAAGGATGCTTATTGATTACTGTGATTTTGGAGAAGATAGACTCTGGCGTAATGATGAGATAAAAGGGCAAAAAATATCGAAAAGCCATTCAGAAATCGTTAATGGTTATATGCGAAACCATATTCCTGAGTCAATTCTCTTTATGAACGCTCAAGATTTGACACCCGAAATTCTCGCTCAGGCATTTAAATATAAGTGGACAACTATGATTGACACACCAGAGCGAGTTATCGGTGAGATAAAGAGAGCTTTTGACTTTGCAATGCGGTCAGGGAAAATACAACCATGTCTTAACCCTGCTGATTTAAAAGGTCGACTCCGTGATCTGCTGCCTCCCGACTCTATGAGAGCTCAAAAAAGTCATCAACCTGCTCTCCCAGCTGATCGGATTCCAGAGCTATTTGCAGAGTTACAAAAACATCCAAGCATCACTTCAAAACTGATTCAGTACACTATTTTGACAGTAAGTCGAGCCTCAAACGCTCGTCTCTCACTTTGGTCTGAAATTTATTTTGATACAAAAGAACACCCACAGGCTCCGGTACAGGTGACAAAGCGAGACGAAATGAAAGTAAAAAGAGTCATAAAATTTGACAAAGAAACACCTTTATCGGAACAAGCGGTCAATCTTTTGAAGAACTTGCCTAAATTTGTAGCATCTGAAGGATATGATTTTGTCTTTGCAAAAGCTTCAGTCGAAGGGGAAATATCTCCTTTATCTGAAGCAACTTGCAACTCAATGATCAGAAAAATTAACTCCTCTTTAATTAAAAAAGGAGAGTTGCCCTTCATCGATCCTGACGTAGAAAACCCTGACGGTTCACCGAGGAATATCACTCTTCATGGCACAGCTCGAGCATCATTTGAGGCGTGGGCATATGATTCAGTACGGTTTAATCACAAGCAGTTTTCAGAGAAGGCCATAGAACATTGTCTGGATCATGTCACGGAGAAATACAACAACGCTTATTTAAGAAAGGCGGTTATCGGTGAAATGCGAGAGATTCTTCAAGCATGGGCCGATTACTGCTATTCAAAAATCAATGTTTAGTTTTTGATGAGCGATCCAAGATAAGCGTCAGCTCGTCTGAGTAATTCTTCACCTCGCACCGCCAGTCTTGATAAGTCGTCTCGCTGACGGCGGCAGGTTGCCAAGTCTGTACTGGCGCCACGGAAGGCCTCGAGCTGGCGCAGCCGGTTAGCGTTGTCGCTGCGAACACTAGCGAGAGCAGCATTGAGATTTTGAATTTGTACTTCATATTCAGACTTCACCTTATTTTGCGAATCAATGACGGCTTGCGCCTGGGCAAGTTTGAGCTGCTCAAGCGCAAGATCGCCTTCGGCTTTGGCCTTGTTGTAACCAGTGTCATAGGCGAACCAAAGGACGAATAAAGTCGCTGCCGCTGTAAGTGCAATAGTCAAATAACGATTAGTCATCATGTGCGGTTATCCCAGCGTGCTCGCTCACCTCGCACGTCAACATGAACAAAAGTGTCATAAAAGCCAACGCCGCCCCGAGCATTCATTTCGTCACAGATCTTTTGAAGTTCAGGAAGATCAGAGCGATTTTCAGAGAGAGGTCGAATGTCTGCTGCCAACCCCAGAGTGTGATACGAATTCTTGACGCCGCCCACTGCTTCATTGTGCTCTGGGCTTCTGTATCCAGAATTGACCACAATCGGCTTTCCGTACCGGCTACGGATCGCATTGAGCATGACAATGAGCTCACGCTTGACGACCGTGTCATCGAACGGAGACGGCTTGCCGTCTTTGGATTCAAATTCTTTTGTGTCGAAATACCCGATTCTCATTTCTGTTTGTCCTTCTGATCCGGGGCGTGCAATTTGATGGGTAATGTTTTTGAGGCGCGTTCTTCGAGGTACTGATTGATTGCGTAAAGGATATAGCGGAGCACCGGCGGGACAATTCCACCTAGCCCAGCTTTTTCAAGATTCTTAATGACAGAACCAAATTCTCCTGCCGTGTAGGCCACAATCACAACCGACTGGACAAAATCAATATGGATTAAGTCATGCAAGGTAATGTCAAGACCATGAGCCAATGCGATGATCGAGAACATCACAACCTTACGGATAACACCCCAGAAGAGAACCTTGCCGTCCCATGCTTTGTTTTTGATTGCCGCCAGCATACCCGTGACCATATCGGCCGTCACGAAGATGGCGAGCCACAGCATGAGTGGTGCCACGTCACCAAAGGCAAAGCTAAAAGCCGCGCCCACGGCACCGCCTACCGTCATCAATACGCGCTCAGTACCAGCGCCTAACCATGCTGAGAGTGAATTGACCATTACAACCGCCAGCTATCCATTACATAATGTATTGAACGGCCAATGTCGCAATGACGCCGATCACAACGCCAACGGGAAGCCAGAAAGCGCGAGCCTTGCGACGGGTTTCCGTGTCCAAACTCTCTTTTTCTGTCTCAATCTTGTCGTAGATTTCGGCTGCAATCTTCTTGCCCTTAGTACCGAACTCTTTCAATTGAGCTTCAATTTCTTGCTTAGTCATTTTCAAACTCCTTATTTGACCTTACGGCAAGGAGTTTGACGCTTAGAAAAGCGCACACGCGCACAAAAAAGCCGCCCGAAGGCGGCAGGTTTAGGCGGCGTAGCCTTGAACCTGCCAAGTAAAGTAAATCTCTTTCTTTGCGCCTTGATCGTTGAATACATTGAACACCGTTGTCGAAATTGGTGTTCCATACGGAGCCCAACCCCACATTGTTCCCCAAGTATTCCCGGTGCGCATATTTATCGTTAAGTAGATCGGATAATCTGTGTTTTGCATTGCAATGGGAAGCGTGATTTGTTGCGGGTTACCTGACTTAAAAGGCTCAATCCCGCCTTGCACAACCCAGCCATCGCTATATCGGTCATACCACCAAGAGCCGTCATCGGCTTCCTGATGTTCAACCAAGTACCGCTTACCGACAGCATTCAGAACGGCAGAAACCACGGGGTCTGCCGATACCCCCCCCCAAGTTGTCTCATTTCCATGTTTGTCTCCTTAATGTCCAATAAAGTGCACCCAACACGTACCTTGCGTTGCCCTTGTTGGGGCTGACTGGAATAAAAAATTACATTGTGTTGTTGAGGCGTTTCTCACGTTTAAGGCTAAATAATAATCGGTGTTTGTTGATATAAAATTTCCGCTTGGAGTAGGTGGCTCGGTATATTCAAATGGGAAAGTGACGATGAGCTCATAGTCACCATTAATCGGCACATTGTCGAAAAATGTCTCAATTTTTCCGTTGCTATACCGATAAGCCCTAGTATTTCCATCCTCACTTATGTACTCTTCAACAACATATTCTTTTCCAAGAGCTTCTAAAACGGCCTTAACCGTTTCATCGGGAGATACCCCCCCCCAACTTGGGTCATATCCTCAGTCATTTAGTTCTCCTTCCCTCAAGCTCGGAGGGAGTTGTTGTCGTTTACGCTCACTTTCATAAGCGGATTTACAATGCTCTTCTTGCCAAAAGAAAATATGATCAATCACCCAAGCGCAACCGCCCTTACCACGTAAACGTCTTCGGTGCGCTCGACTGGATAGCGTCTCGTCAGCAAAACCGCCGATCAATGCATTCACAAGCTGATCGAGCGCAACTAAGACTTGAAGTCCGTCAGGGTGCGTCATAGATAGCCTTAATGCGAAGGTCTAAAATTTGCAGATAAGCCCTCATGTGCCCGTACTGCATCTTCAAAAGCTCCAACTGCCACCCGTCGAAATTTAGCCGCTTCTGCTCGTTGCTAAGGACTTCTTGCAAAAATGCCTCGAGCTTTTCGAGTCGTTCTGCTAGTTCTGCGCGTTCGGCTAACAATCTTTCTTTCCAGTCGCCCATTACTCACCCTCCGAGAAGTCCTCTCCGACAAAAGCGATCTCGATTGCCTCAATCGTGGTGCGTCATTCAGTTTCCTTTGTCGCATCTAACGGTTGGAATACGATCTCAATGGCATCGAGTTCTTCTTTCGATGTGGCGTTTTTGATAGCGTCTTCGTAAGCCCACTTTTGCTGATACGAGTATTGGCCGTTGTCACCGATCTCAGATTTCAACGTCTTTAACTGCTCAAGCGTCAACGGATAGAACTTGTTGTCGTATCCACGAAAAATCGTTGTGCCTCGAGCTTCTTCAGGCTTCTCTTCCAACGAATAAACAAGCGCATTAACGTCAGTATTCGCCCGTTCATCAGAATCAGCAGGGAAACCCAAAGAGGAAATAAGGTAAGCATCGGCGTTTCGCCACTGCAAGTATGCAGCTTCTAATTGCGCCAGTTTGGCTGTCTTGAGTTCATCAATTGACGGCGCAGGGATTTCAACAATCTTGTACCGCTTCATGTTGACCGTTTGACCTACGGCGTACTTTTGCTTGTTGTACGGCCAGAGCTTAATCTTTGAACCATCCGTGAAGACTGCGTATGCTTGCTTACCTTCAAGGGTGTGCGATTGAACCGTCTTTTGCACTGACTCAATTAGTTGAATCGTTGCGTTATTCTCCGAGCAAAAACTCGCCGCTTGCGGCGGGTATTCGTTCTCAAAAATTTGGCCAATTTGAAAATCAGACATTCCTCTCTCCTACGTTTAATAGTTGAGAGGAGTGTCGATCCGAAGTTCGCGCACACGCGCACGGGGTAAAATGAACAAGGGCTCCGTTCCAGGTACTGCTTTGTAAGCGGTTTAAACCCTGAGTTCAGCGTCCTGTGGTATGGCGCGAGCGAGTCGCCGCGGGGTACCACTACCGATCTCTAGGACACGGCCTGCCGACGCTGCCCGCAGGCCTCACTCATAAAGACGTGACAACTGCTCGCATAGAAAATCCGCTCAGACAAATACATGTAAGGCGGCGCGCGCCTAGAGATACAGTACGGGATGGTATGCCCGATCACTACCTTTTTCGTAGTGACGGTTACTTTATGAAGCAAAATGATTCAATCTGTCAAGGTTAAAAAGTAAAAATATTTTCGTTCCTGTATTCGAAACTTTTAAATTTTCGTGATAGAATGGCGGAAAATATTACTTAAGAAGTATTGAAAATGGATATCGTAACGGCACCAAAATTAAGTCAATTCATCGATGAGCAGCTTGATAAGAACGGCTGGTCTCTGTTGGATTTATGTACCATGCTGGGCGGTATTCCAAAATCTATTGGCAGCAAGATCAAAACTGGCAAACAGGCTCCCTCTTTTATTCAGATGGCTGTTCTGGCTGAAATTTTTGAAGTCAGTATCCAAGACATTGCTGTGATGCGTATGGCTGAGGAAACTGATAATGGCAAAACTCCTGTTGTCACGAACGAACAGCACGAAGTGATAAAGATTTATAAGAAAATTCCCATTAACGAATTGATGCGGCATGGATGGGCAAGCGTACGAGACCGAAATAACCTAGCTGAAATGAATAAAGTCATGTCACCTTATGTCACTGACATTGCAAACTCTCAGGTACTTGCCCACAAAACGCACGCAGATGACACAAAGCTCACCCTTCTCCAAACGGCATGGGTTTTACGCTCTCGACAACTCGCAGCAGAGATGACAGTGCGAGGAGAGTTTAAGCAGTCTGATATTAATAGTTGTATCGCAGAATTAAAGCAGCTCATGTTATCAGGTAGCAATGTTTCTGAAGTACCCGCTGTTCTCTCTAAATACGGGATCCGTTTGGTTTTAGTTGAGTGCAAGAACAGCAAAATTGATGCAGCGTGTACTTGGCTGGACGAAAAACGACCTGTTATTTCCATGACATTGAGATTCGACAGAATTGATAATTTCTGGTTTGTATTGCGGCATGAAATTGCCCACATTGAACAAGGGTACAGCGCCTTGACAACGGTTGATTGTGACATGGGCAGTGGCAATCAGACGAGAGAGCTAGAGATAGAAGCAAACGTTAAGGCTCAAGAATTTTGCGCTCCAAGTCATTTAGTAGATCAATTTATCCAACAAGCAAATGGACGTCTTTCAGAAACAAGTGTGGAGAGCTTTGCAAGGCAAAATGGTATTTTGCCCGCTGTCCTAGCAGGACAAATCCGCCACAAGCTTTCAAAATACAACATTCTTGCAAAATTGATAACGTCATTCAGAAAGGAGCTAATTGACAACGCGCCAGTAGTCGATGGATGGGGCATCGTACCAACGATGTAGAAAGAATTGAAAAGGCTCCGTGACGCGCCAACGCCACGAAGCCCTCAAAAAAAAATTACCGCGATAAGAGAGGCGTCGAATCAAAAACTTCTCTCTTAGCATTGTGAAACCGCCGAAGTAAGCACTAAACCCAAGCGGTAATGCCATTATATACGTAATGGGACAAAACGGGTTAGTGCTGAAACGGCATTTTATAGGAGTGCTTTATTATGAAAGCATACCAACATAAATACCGCCAAAAGGCACAAATTGACTTTTCTGGAATTAATCTCGGCTTGATTCTTGACCGGGTTCGCAAGGGTATTGCAACGCCTGAAGAGAAATTTATGTTAGCTAGTTTCTCAGGACGATTCCTTCGATACTGGCAAGATGAGCTAGAGCTCATTAATCAAGGGATCATAAACCAATGGTCCCTAACACCAACTAAACCGTAACTTAGTTTGGAGCCCCGCCCTGCGGGGCTTTCGTTTAGTCCTCCGGCGCCTCGCTCATCCTAGGCATACGCGTGGGCTTAATTTGCGTCATGTCCCACCACATTTCTTGACCGGTGTTTTTCAATGCCCAACTTTGAACACGATCTATATAACCGGGAGAGACAAACTCCATGAGCTCGTTATAGACCGCGCGATCAAAAACTCCCTTCGTGTACCACAGATTAACAAACGGAGTATGACCACGAATCAATCGTAAAGCTTTAGCGTGTCCGCTATTTTCACGGTCATAAAGTCCGATCTCTTCATCACCCATCGCCTCGTTGTAGTACGTCTTTGCTACATCGAACGTGTCCAATACCGTATTGAAAACTGGGCCAGCGAAGCGGACAAAATTAGGTGAGCCATAAGCATTCTTTCCATCAAACCCTGCAACGATGACATCACTCAAGAAACCAGCGCCACCACCCTTTGCCATCGCCTGCATCCAGAAATCTTCGTTATCAAATGACATATCTTGAGGATCGCGACCCGAAGAAAGTGCGGCAAGCTGAACAGAAATTGCACCCGTTAGTGTTGATGCCACAAAAACTGCAGCCGTATATCCCGAAGCTGATGCCATTCCCTCTGTTTGATAAAGTTCCGAAATTCTTTCTAAATGCCGACGCATAAACGACAATGGGAAAGACTTGAAAAGCATAACGCTGCGCCATGCCTCTCCTCTCCACGTGCCACGCTCAAAACCGAGATTGGCAGCAGCTCTCGTTCCCAAGTCCGGGTTCAAAGAAGCAATTCCAGATTCATCAGTAAGGAATGCAATGTAAGTAGTAACAGCTCGATCAATGTCTCTTTGGGAAATATCTGGATGCTTCAGGCGAAACTCGGGATCATCAAAAGCTTCTCTGATATCTTGCTTTGTTAAAAACTCAACACCGTTTTGTTTGTAAGGCTTTGCTGCCTGCCAAATCTTCCATGTTTTTTCGTCAACCCCCATTCGCTCAAGCGCTCGTTTTTGATAGCCACCGATAGATTCCCATGAAAACTTTGTCAGCTTCGCCATCGTACCCATCATATTGATGGTACTGGCTCGACGAACCCCGTTTGTCCAAGCCTCTAACAAACTGACGCGCATCGTGAAATTAGCGAGTTTTCCTGTCCATCCTTCGCCTACATTGGCCTCCCCCCAACGCACAATAGAATTAGAAAGCTCATCAGCCATCATACCCGCACGAATAGCCAACTCTTTTGAATCACCTCCCCAAGCCTTGATTAGATTGGCAGTAGCAGTCAAAAACGGTGTTTTGTTCACATGAGCTGACACAAAGTAAGTTGAAACGTCTGACACAGAAGCCAATAGTGTGGATTGAAGTTTCCCGACAACCTCCATATTTCTGGCGCCTTGCCATACTGAGGCCAATAATTCACGGCCAGGCGTAACCCGATTGGCATCACCATTAAGTGTTTTCCACATTGCGTCAACTGCCGACAACCCAACATTTCCAAAGAAGCGCAAACGCCCCTGAACCATATTTCCCTGATTGACTTCAGCCTGGCCCACACGTTCCAATCCTCTATACATCGCATTTGGATTGGGCCCCATTTCTTCTAATAACGCAATATCTTTTGCCATCTTTCGCACAGAACGAAGCATGACGTCAAAGTATCCACCATCCCCAAAAGTATCGTGGTATTGCATAAACGAGTCAGCATCTTTAAAGTGCAAGGCCCTGTGCAAGTCACCTCGATTAGCTCTGCCGGAAGCATTCCTCGCTGCCTGACCCGCTACGGTTGATATGTCCGCGTCAAAGTCTCCGTCCGAAATGATTCTGTCGTAAATTCGACCTAGCATGTCGAAAAAGTCATCATCATTCATCAGATCGCCATTGGCATCTAGATAGCGATTCCTGTCTAATTTATCTGAAATGAAATTAACCCAAGCAGCCTTATTGGCATCATATGTGTTGGCTTCGTGAAAGAATTTATTGACAACGGTATTTTTCAATGTGTTGATTGTTTGCCTGACTCGCCCCTGCCCTGCCAAAATCTCAGCTGCATGAACCATGCGCTGTAAACTGTGCGTTTGAGGAAAGTAGTGCTCCAATTTCCCCATATTGCCACCAGCCGCATTAAAGCGAATTCGAGCATCTTCGCTAACATCTTGAAAGGCTTTGGCAGCTTGCTTGGCTAACTTTGAACCGGTATCTTCACCAAAGATTTCTCTTATAACTTTATGGGCCATTGCCGTATCTTCGCGCCAAGCCAAGAAGCCCTTTTGAATCCCATTTAATTTATCCAACAGCGCGGTGGAAAATTCGTTTTGCGCTGCGTGGACTTTACTATCTACATACTGAAGAATACCGGCTATGGCTCGCATACCCTTGCGCCCAGACTTTCTTTCAAAAGCTAAACGGTTTTCCATTTGCTTTTGCGTGACAACCATCAAGTAGGCACGCTGCTTAATCTTTTCAGCCTCGGCAAGACGGGATTGTTGATACAAGTCGGCCGCCGCATCAATTCGCTCTTGCTTTCCCATTGACATCCAAGCATCCGGATCCTGTCGTCTGACTTGATCCATGGCGGAATGAAAAGAAGCCATTATGTCTGAGGCTTCACTCTCAGAGATTTGACGTCCAGTAGCCAAAGAGATTCGTTCAATACATTCGCGTCTCATACGGACATTTTCATAACTAGCCATTGTTAATCCATCCCATTGTTAAGAAATACGCAAGCGACGGCTTCAGGAACACCCTGTTGTGTTTCTTGTTTAATACGTTCGGCTTCCGCCTCTTGTCTAGTCAAATATTCAGCCGCGGTGATAGAGGTTTCTCCTTCATCGAGCTGAATCCGCATTGCAGGAGTTTCGTTGATTGCCTGTATTGCTTCTTTTTGTATCGAGCTTTGGGCGTCTTGAGGTAATTGATTCAAAGATTCACGAACGACATTAGCCTCAGCAATATCCTCGTTTTTTTCCAATAATCTTTGTTCCGCACGTAAGCTATTGACATTTGAGACGTTTTGCCCAATACTGTTAGTAGAAGGTTGTTGCAACACTTCTGAAGAAAATCCGGGCGCCGTTTCGGACGTTGGGTCAAGGGGGATAACCTCTCCACGCACTTCGCCCGGTTTCTTTATATACAGGGTGTGAACTCCAAGTTTTCTGTTTTTCTTCCTGACCTCTTCCACTGCGATAAACGTCCCATCACTAAACGTTTTCTGATAAACAATTGCGTCATTACCTCTGTCAGTTTTTGCGCCAAAATTTACAGAATCATAGTTTTCAATGACTTCAGGAATTCGCTCGATATCTGAATCAAGAACGGGTCTTTGATCTGAGCGCTGTTCATTGCCTTGACCATGCCTTTTTTGGATATGTCGATATGCACTCAAATCAAAAGAGTGAGAATCATAAGAGTCAATGTCATATCCATTTTCTTTAGCCAAAACTTTTAGATCGTTTGAAACTTGCATGAATGGCGTTGCCGGGCCATCCGCGATAACCTCTCCCTTCTTTCGGTTTGTCAAACGAGTTTTTATTTCACCCAAAATTGACTTAAGAGTTTCTTTTGCCTTTTCAACTTTTTTAAGTTTTGCTTCTCTAACTGACGCTTTCTCAAATTTGACCGCATCCTTCAAGTCAGCGACCGGACGGAACTTAGCCTCATCAATTTCAACACCAGTCAGATCGGAAAAGCGGCGCATTAAATCTAAACGTGTGGGTTGAGCAACCTCACCAAACAAGTCAACACCTTGCGCAGCATTATCTGTATTAGCTCTAGCGAAATCAGCCAAATCTGAAAACGTTTGAACTAAAGAAGAAACACCACCACCTTCGCTGTCATTTTTGGCGAAATACTGTAAAAAGGCGTCAGCCTCCGGACTTCTCGTGAATGATCTTTGAGCTGCAATGTCTGCAATACTGACCTTCTTACCTGATCGCTTAGCTTCTCGAATTTCCGAAAGGACTTCCAGCATTGCCTGCCTGAAATCCATTTCGCCCTCAAGACCAAGCACTCTGGGTGCTAACTGTCTAAAAGCACCAAGCAACCTTGAAACACCTGTTTTTTCTGTTGTATCCAACAAAGCCGTCGCATTGGCATCACCATAAGCCGCCTGAAAAATCGCTCGATTTAACCGATCAAATGCAGGTTTGGTTGGGATTCCGTTAGCATCAATTAAATTGGCTCGTTCTTCCGCAGGTAAAAGGGACAAAAATTCGACAACGCTATCAGGCGTAATGTCTCCATCTTCGTCATATTTCAATGCCGTCAAGTCCACTCGCTGTGAATCGGTTTGAGCTTGTTCCACCAAACTCAGCTGTTGAGCGCTGCTTCTATTAGTAACGTCACCAATGTTCGGGGTGACATCTTTGTCGTCCATGATGCGAACGATAATAGGCTTATCCATTCCCTCATAAACACTCGGATCAATCCCTGGCATAGGATCTTGAGACATTTCGGCACGATAATTGTCTGCCGTTCCCTGTCTATACGCCTCTTGCAGCCCAGTTGTTCGAGCATTCCCAGCCACTGCAGTGGGAACCTCATCGGAGCCGTATAGCGGATTCTCCGATCCATCTATACGGTTGGAAGTCGAAACTGTGTCCGCTTCTACGACTGCATATCTAATCCGATATCGTTTACCATCAGCATCAACAATGAAATCTTCTCGCCCAATTTGTACTTCAGGAACTTCACCTGCATAGGCAATAACCGGGGCGCCTTCAGTAAACGATCGACTAAATCCAAGACGCCCGTAATCAGGATTAGCCGCGATAGATTTCATTTGCGTTACAGAGGCTTTTGAGGAACGATCTCGATTTTGTAAGACGTTGCCACTTTTCTTCATAGCGGCAGCCATCTTTTTCTCACTAGCCTCTTTTAGTTCATTAACACGATCTTGAGAAACAGAATCCACCGAAACAACAGGTTTTTGTTTATTATCAATTGCTGCCTTTACTGCCTGTTGAGTTTTATACCCAGCAGAAACCTGTTGGCCATTGTTGACATCAACCGGCAAATTAGCCGTATTTTCAATTTCAGTGGCACGTACTCTCGCCGCGTCAGCCTCAATCGGCCTAACTTGCCGAGAACTTTTACCGGTAACAGCACCGGTAACACCTCCAAAGATCGCTGAAACCGCCGCATTAGTTGGATCTGACCAGTCATATTGTTCAGCTACATCATCGTAATCAGCTTCCTTCAGAATCATATTGACGGCTGCCATTTCATTAGCATTCGTCAGTAGATTCACACCGGCGCCATAGGCTGCATTGACAGCTCGTCTCGCTCCAATACCTCCCGGGATCAGAACACCAGCAGCCCCCATCACGCCCTGAACTCGACCAGCTCTATCGGCCGTTTCTTCATCGACACCTTGCGACTGCAATTTTTGGCTTTCAGATTCGGAAAGGTTTGCTCCAAATAAAGAAGCCGTGGCGAGTGTTCCAGCGATAGGATTGCCAGTAGCAAAACTAACCCCAGCTCCAACAGGTACTGCCATGGCTAACTTCGATAAATCCCTGCCAACGCCATAAATAATCTGTGCAGCCGTTCCTGTTGTAAGCGGGTCTGGCTCAAAGCTTTTGGCTCGTTGGATATTATCTTGGGCCCAATCGTCCAGTTCTTTCCGATAATCCTCATCCACAAAATCCCAGTCGGCAACCGTACCCTGCACCGCAGCCTTGGTTTCGTACCAAGCACTTGCTGGTGCTCCATAGATTGCCGCGATTGTTCCATCGAACCAATCCGGCGTTTCTGGCTCTGACCCAGGGTAAGCCTCAATGTGAGATTCATTGCTATTTTGAGTTACGGCACTATGAACAGCATCGCTGATAGGCTTGGGGCGCTCCCCATACATATTCATTAAAAGCATGGTTAACCCCCAATATCAATCACAAAAGGATTGCCTTGTAAGTCGTAAACAACACCTGATCCAGAAATTACATAGAACTTATTGTCATCTGGACTATTGCGCAATTGAGCCGTAGCCAAATCCCGAGCGAATTGTTCTCCAGTTAATTTCTGCCTATTGGGTAATTGAACAACGTTTTCTTTTTTGTTCTTGAGTTTGTTTCTCAAGGTAAAAATTCGCTCTCTAACATTGGTATCACTGCGTCCATTTCTGGTAAAGATTTTTCGGCCTCTAAACTCATAGACATCACCAATCACTAGCTTTTCTGCCTGCCTAAAAGCTGTTCGCATACTGGAGGTTTTTCCACTTACTAAGATACCGGCTGCTACACCAGTCACGGTATCGGCCACATTAGCGCGCAAATCTGGATCGTCAAATAAACCATTCAGACTCTCAATGTATTCAGGGCGCCCTTGTGTTTTATTAGTTTCAATGTCCTTAACCTTTGACTGTCCTTCTTCTATGGCCTGAGAGCCTGTTAAATAATAAAAGGCTGAATTTCCCGAACCCGCAAAATTATCCAGATCCAAAGTTAAGGCCAGACCATATTTATCTGACATTTGCGCCGCCAACACCTCGCCGGCATCTCGGCCTGTTGCAGCGCCTAACTTCCGAATAAACTCTAACTGTTTAGCTGGCTCTATTTGCGAAATGTACTCAGTTAATTCTTTCTGTTCGTCAGCAGACAAAATCCTTGGATTTTTTAGGTCCCATTGATCTTTCATTTGGCTCAAAGAATCAGAACGATTCTTTAAACCTTGGAGTAACTGAGTTTCGTTTTTAACATCAATCCTCTCAAAACCGTACATCCCTCGATCAATTGCAAATTGCGCGGGATCCTTTTTTCTTTCTCGAACAATCTCATCGGCAGATTTCACCAGTGCTTCATAATTTTTTTGTTGCTCAGCGGTGAAATCTGGCGATTTCGGATCAGGTTTAAATGCTTTTAATGCAGAATAAATATCCTGATCCGGCAATTCACCGAACGTCCAGTAGGCGCTGTTTTGAGCATAATTACTCAAATAAGTGCTGTATTCCTTTTCTCCCTTAACTGGCCCGTACCTACGAATAAAATCATCCTTTGTGTACTGCTCTTGTGGTTGACCTAAACGAAGTTTGGCGTACTGATTTTTAATACTCGAATCAAATTCGCTTTCAGATGCCGATACAAAAGAGTTTCTGTACTGTCTCGCTTTCAATACAGTGGCTAGACGCTTTTCCTTAGGCATTGCATCCACAGCAGCAATACCCGTTGAAGCTAAAGGATTGTCCATCCAACCAAGATTTTTGACTTTGCCCTTGTCATCGTACTGGACTTCCTGCATGGCCATCATCATGGCAAAACTATCTTGAGACTGAGCTAATAGTGCATTCGATATCTTTTGACGAACTTGCGGGCTCAATTCATCACTATGTGTAATGAAATGCGCATAAGCTCCGGTAGCGTCATCCTGCGCCCAACCGGTGTAACGAGCAACGATCAATTCGTCATAAGATTCCTGATTCAGTAGTTTCTTTCCTTCCTCAGAAAGTCCTTTATATTTAGCGAGCGCCTCATTATCTTGCTGAATAGACGCCCAAGTTTTAGCTATAAACTCCTCATTGCCGTAGTTATTACCAACAGACTGATTTAAGGATGCTTTATGGCTTAAAAGGGATTCTTCATGATAGGCCTGAGTTTGTCTTGAATTCCAACTCGTAGCCTGACGCATTGCGCTTTGATAGCGATCTGCAATTCTGGAAGCAACGGCATCACGAGTAGCCGGCTGTAAACCCCCAACAATTTTGTCAAGCTCAGACTTCAAACCCTCCATTGTGGATTGATAGGCCTCCATAGCATTCTTACCCTGCTTGGCCATATAGCCATTTTCAGGGTCGTACATAAGCTGATCTACAACAGCCATTGCCCGATTTTCGGCGTCATCACTTTCTGCTTTGACCGTCCTGGCATGAGTGATTTTCAATGCCTCAGATACCGCATTGGCGGTGTCATTGATCGGCTTCATAGCTTCACGCATGACGGCAGCGTAGTTTGTGCGAGGCGTGATGACCAGAGCCGGAAGCATACCGGAGCCGCCATTGTCTCTGACACGAGGAATATTTCCTTGAAAAGTTGGAACCATGGGCATAAAAAATTACCCCGCGAATCGAATGTTTTTGTTAATGATCGGTGCAGGACTTTGTTCGGCAGGATCAAAAAGCCCGTAGGCGTTGTAGATCATGTACGAATTGGCCACTTGAGAGGCGCCGCCCAACAACGTCGTTCCAAACACGTCCCACTTGTTTTTCTTTTGAGCTTCAGCCATTAGAGCCTGACCCTCGTAATTGGCGGCCTGCATACGCATACCCCACGCTTCACGGCGGGCGTTTGCCGTCATCTGGTTTGAATCAATCTCTTTGATAATGTCGGTTGAGGCTTGCAGTTCCGCTGCCGATCCTTCGCCCACGGCGATACCATTGGCAGCTAAAGCGGCCCGTTGGCTCGCCTTCGTTTGCCCCGACTTCATAGTTAAGCGCACCTGATCTTTGGTGTTGGCATGAAGTCGGCTTGCTGCCTGCCACTCCATCATCTGAGCATTCAATCGTGCGATGTTGGCCTGCGACTGAGCGATCGCATTTTGATGACGCGTTATGCTCAGTGAGCCAAAAGCGCTGACGGTATTGGCAATCCCCTGAGCGATCAGGGAGCCGTAACCGAATTGTTGTCCGCTGGTTAAATCATTCCAAGCCATAAAAAAATCTCCTACACGCGCTGCACTTTATCTTTCGATTTCGTGCACACGCGCATAGTAGACAGCAGACCCGATGACAAAGCAGAGCGGGAGACTAAAAATATTTACGAAATCTCTACCGTAGTCGTCACGGAGATGATCTTTAACGGCAAGGGGTTTTCCTGCCTAATGCAGACTTGCCCATATTTATTCCAAACGCCAACAATCGGTAAATCAATTTCATCATTTATGGGATCAGGCGGATTGCCCGCATATTCAATTGATCGAGCCGGATATTCTGTCAGATTGTCAAAGTCTGGCCCAGCCTTAATGCCCGATGAGTTAATCACCCTAAGGCTGATTGAGCGCACGTTCTTTTCGTGACCTGAGCCATAACCACCGTCCTGGAGGGCAACCGCCACCGGCAGCGTTTTGGCATCCGCCGTGAAAGGTATGCCCACATGCACATAGTTAGATGGCATTTTTAACGTCACTTTGCCGTTTTCAACAAATTGATATCCTTCGACTGAACCATCAGAGACAACGCACACTCTTTGCCCCTCAAGCCAATCAAGACCACTCACCTCTGTTGTGGCGTCGCCAACGTAGGTACCGGAACTGTCTAGGAATACGGACCGATCAAGCGTTGTGTACTGCCGTTGATTCATGCGCTCGATGTAGTAATGCTTTCGCCCAGTAATAATTCGCTCGACCACGCAGTAAAGAATATCCTCCTCACCCTCAGCTACAACGCAACATGAGCGGAAAAGTCCGTTGTCTGTCTCAATCGTATTAAAGCCACCCACCTGTTGTTCAGGGACATAGGTCATTGCAATAAGATTGCCCTTGTCGTTCACGGCCCAGACAATTGGCCAAGGTGCCTTAGCGTAGGCAAGGTCCACAATCTGATCGTTATCGAACAGGTGCGAGGCCCTCAAGCAAACGTCGTTTGAGATGTAGCCTCCTGCCTCGTAAGAGTACCCACACTCCCGCAAATGCCCTCCGCGAGAAGCGGCATAGATCATCGTGTTTGCCACCACCAACGGCTGGACATTATTAGCCCCGATATAGGATTGTGGACGAACAGACATTGATGATGGAGTAATAGCGTCAGAGTTAAGTGGCGAAATACGCCATTCTGCCGCTGCCGTCAGTGTCATCAACTGTTGAAGCGGAACAATATGCTGAATACGGTTAGCGTCACGCGCTGCCACTCGCACAGCGATACGATCATCATCCTGACTTGGCAAAGAGAAAGACATATCGCTTTCAGTACCAGACTTTGTAGCCCACATATTGGAAGGCTTAGTGTAAGTGCCTGCAAACCATCGCCTTTGCTCAAAGTAAGAAACCGCGCTCGGGTAGTCTCCCGTTTCACTAACGTTTACTTTAAAAGTCGCACCGGATCCCGATTCGCTGACAACTTTTATCGTTGGATTAGTGTACCCTGACCCACCAGAAACCACATTAACGGCGATAATTTTCCCATCACTAATAACCGGACGGAGAACGGCTCCAGAACCTGTTTCATCTTCGACTTCCAGGGTGACAGTTTCAGCTGATCCTTGGACGCCGAGATCACAATATGCAGCTACAAATCCCTGATTCGGACCACATAGATTCCAGAAATATAGTCTCGGTTTAATGTAACCAGATCCACTGCTCAAGATTTCAACGCTATCCAATCTTGAATACCAATCGTTATAGCCTGTTTGAGACCATCGGCATCGAACTACAGCACCAGTACCATTTCCTTCGATGTCATAAACTCTGTAACTTTGTTGAGCATATACAGAAAAAACAGAAGGTGCGAATATGGCTGGGAAATAAAACTCAGGAAAAGCGTTCAATGTACCAGCGTTAGCTGCGATAGTTCCTGAATTGACGTTAAGAATTGGCCATGTGTCTTGATCGTGATAGACACCCTCAAACATATCATAAGGATCAATATTCACAAAAATGGTATTAGGAACAAGCGAAACACCGCGCGTTCCGTAATACCCTTCACCCTGCGTCAAGACTTCAACACTGGAAATGCCGCCGGCGTTCAGAAAGACATCGTCATAAATAGGCGGAGTAATCGAAGCATCGGGATCGATGTTTTCATCTTTAATCGACAGCCCATCGGTTTGACCGATATACCCCCAGATACCGCCTTCGTTTCGGTAGACACGATAAAGACCTGCGCCATCAACAGCGTCCCATGTAATCGTGTTATAGGCGCCATCACCATAGGGATAGCAGTCAATCTCAAAACTTTCGCTTCGCGCGGATTCCTGCGATCCGTCCGACAATAAAGCGGTTACTGCATATTCTCTCGTGTATTTGCCACCACCTGATCCAGTCGTGGTGACTTTAAGATTAGTCGGCGCCGAGAGCACTGAAGCAAAGTTAATCTGTTCGAGACGCCAATCTGCAGCCCCGTACCGCCTTAACTCTGCGGGGTGATATGACGGGTGCACCAACGTCAATACATCTCCCGATTGAACATAATGAATGTCAAAAACATCATCAATGGAATACGGCGTTTCCACCTCATAGGGATCTCCATCACTATCTAAAAGTGTTTGTCCTTGAGTGTGGAATCGAATGTACTTATCGCCGAATTCCAGCACCATTGTTTGATCATTTGAATATGTAAACGGAATCAAACGTGGCGCCTGATCCTGCTGCTTAGTCTTATTGACATAAGCAAAGCCTGGACGCATTGTGATAGGCCCTTGTGGCTCAACAAGGAAATTCTTACATGTGGCCAAGCCAGTCTGATACTTGCCGTCATCAATGCGTGCGTACAGTGACGGAGCTACCTCGCCGCCGTTAAAAGACCGCTGATAAACCTTCACCGCCATGATCACACCCACCTAGAACGAAGTTGAGAGGCAACATGAGGATAACGGCGCCAAACTGAATTTTGAGCGTCCGCCGTTTTTGCCTTGGATAATAACTGCTCATACACTTGGCGCAAATTTTGAGCCATTGTTGATGCAGCGTCCGAGCGTTTGATTGGTCCAACAAGATAAATTGCAAGGCCAACAACTAAGCACTCAATAAAATACGTTGGGAAAAGAGCGGGCACGTCTTTATATGCCGTGTACTGCACAAAGGCATTATCCACATTCGTCAACAATATTCTGTTTTGCGTTGTCGTTGAATATTGGATTTCGTAGTTCTTCGGAATCTCTGGCGACCACCTGAAACTCATATCATCCAATTCTTCGCCAGTCGCAGAATCATTGATCGCCGCTACTCGCGTGACTCGCACGCAGTCCGCTGGCAGTGAGTACGCAAACTTATACCCGTAAAGCTCCGAGTCAAAGCTTGCGAGTTTGCTCAGCCGAGCACGGGTTTGAGAAAAACTCCAGTCATACTCTTCGAATAAACGCCGCAAGGCGATTGGATAGTATCGCGAGCACTGGGCCGCCCAATCTGAGCCATCGGGAGGATTAAGCCCCGTAATGGATCCTCGCTCACCTAATTGAGTGATAGCGAGATTACAAATATCAACATTGGTTGCCATATATAAATATGGGGGCCGATTAAGCCCCCACCTCCATCTCAGTTACTCGAACTTGCGTTTAAGCAATGGTCGAAGCGAACGGAAAATCTGCTTTTTCGCGCGGCGTGTCCGGGCTGACCGTCAAGAAGGCCGTTACCTTGACTGCGGAGTCGGCGGCAGTCGGCTTGATTGTCAACTTGAGATAACGCGGCAAGCTCAACGGCAAGAGCATATTGATATGCTTGCCGTCAACCATATCTGCCTCAGGAATCGTGAACGCCATAACTTCTTTGAAATCACTGTTATTAGCAGATCCCTGAACGGAGACGGTTGTAGCCTTAGCCGTCGATTGCGTACCGGCGATGATTGTCACCAATGCCAACGGAACAGAAAGCAAAGTGGTGTCATCAAGATCAAGCGTATTCGTTGAATCGTTTGACGCAGCACTCAAAGCCAAGCCGTTGCAGAACTCTAAAGATGTATCCATCAACATAATATGTCTCTCCTATTTTTTAGCGGAAGCAACGACCGTTTCTTCAGTGCTGATTGCGTCGCAATCTTTGATCGTCCAGTCAAAGAACTTGACTTGCAATTGACCAGCGGCGTCAACTAACTTCAGCGCAGAACTGGACTTGTTCATGGCAGCGATTTCAAGATACGTCTTGACTTCCGTCGGGACGTACAAAACGCCGTTGTGGCGATATTGAGGTTTGATTTGGTTCTTTGCCTTAATCAACAACTCAATCAACTTGCCATCGGCGAGAGTGCCGCTATTACCCAAAAGATCAGTCACACTGATATTGGCCACACGAGCGATTGCGCGCCAGTCAGAAACTGACAAGCCACACTGCCACTTGTAGTGCGTGCGATAGGCTTCGTATTGTCCGCCGCCAGCAGCTTGCACCGTGACTTGGCCCTTGTCAGTCGTCTTCAAGCCGGCTTGCGAGCCCTTCGGGAAGAGCATCTTACAAGCGTCTTTGTCCCAACCGACGAAGTAGCAAGACGTCAAGCTGCCAGAGGAGCCGCCAGCCAAAATGATTTGCTCACCGCAAGCAGCCTTCTTGCTAGATAAGCGAGAGGCCAAACCTTCGAACTTTTCAGGCGTCTTCTTCAAATCGCCATAGAAAACCGTCTTTGCCATTTCCTGAGACATGGCTTCCAAGAAGGCCTTGTCTTCGTTAAAGCGAGCTTCACGAGTACCGCCATTCATGTCAACCACGTCGCAGTCAGGCTCGGCATATGCTTCCAAATTGCCGGTCTTTTCGACCACCGTGGCGGTCTTGGATTTAGACGGTTGAACGCCACCGTACAGCTTACGCCAGGTAACGTCCGGCAAACCGGTGCGGACTACGGTCTTATGACCTTCGATTTGGTTACATTCAACAAACGGAGCGTCATCCAAGATCGGGTTGACTTGAGCCAAAGCCTCAACGATACGGAGATAAGCGCCGCTCGAATCAACACGGCTTGCAACGTCAGCAAGCGTCAAATTTTTATTAGAAACAACAGGCATTTTTTCACCTTCATTACTTCAAATTGGATTTGTCATAGAGAGCACCCAACGGGTCCTTCTCTGTAACCGTGCCGCCCTTCGGGAAATCTGCCTCGCCGAAAGCACGACCGACACGAGCTAAGAGCTTGAGCACACCAGGGTGATTACCGACCGGAGATTGCATAAATTCGAGAATGTCTTTGTCGTACTGACCGTCTGCATTCTTTGCGAATTTGTCTCGCACTCTGGCGATATCTGCGGATGAGCGCATCCAGTTATCGCCACCGATCTCTTTGTCACTCATCGTTGCCTGTTTCCAGGCATCGGATTGAGCCTTGATGCTTTCCATTTGTCGTTGAGCCAAATCGGGAACCACCTTATCCAAAAGGTGCTGCGCTTGCTCTTGAGACAAATCGAGCTCTTTTGCCACTTCTTTGAACTGATCGAGGGCACCGTTCTGGAATTCCATTCCTTCGGGTGCTTTGAAATCCTCATAAACCTCGGGAGCACCCTCGGCTTTTTGTTTATCCTCGCCGGCTTTCACACCGTCAGACTGAGCGGAGGATTTATCATCTTTCGGTTCAGAGCCTTCACCATCCTTAGCGCCTTGAACTTCCTCTAAAAGAGTTTGATCATTGGATGGTGTGGCGGCTGTGGCTTGCCCGTCCTTGTCGCCGCCATCGACCGGCGTAGCGTCACTTTTGTTTTCCGCTGCCGTGTCTTTGTTTTCTAGTTCGCTCATAGCTTTCCTTCAACATCGATTGATAGAGTTCAGGATCGAGAAGCCTTTGCAGATCAATGCCGAATGATCGGCGGCCTTCGTTGAACGCCATCGCCAAGGCGTTGGTGTTAAACGATGACGTGTTAACTTGCGACAAGTCGAGCAAGAAATACACGAGCTCACGCCCTTCTGTCGTTTGCATCAGCGAGCGCAGAAGATGCTTTGTTCGATCAACCACTTTCTGACGCTCAAACTCTCGTTCTTCGCGCTCAGTGGCGATTTCGGCTGTATTGAAAGGATCTCTTTTTGTCATGCCTGGAATTTTCGAGCACGTTTTTTTGCACACGCGCACAAAAAAAAGCCGAGGCGTGTTGCTAACCTCGGCAAAGTTGCCCTTCGGAAAAAGGCTCGGCTGCTTTATTCGTTACATTCCAGTCATGGCTTGAAGCCCCTGAACGGCTTGGCCCGCCATTGTTTCGTCACCAGACGGAACACGTCCGAGCTTGGATAGCGCGTCCGCGGCTTGAGCGTCTTGCTCTTGCTGCATAGCTTGCTGTTGAGCCTGCTGCTGGGCCTGTAATTGCGCTTGCGCCTCATCATCAGGAACGAGAACGGAAGGCGCAACAGAGTAGTAATCCGCAAATTCATTGGCGACATTGAACGGGTTGATCTTATTCAGAATCTCCGGCTTGAACTGGGCGACTTGACCCACCATGCCTAGGAAGTTAGTCAGGCTTTGCGCTCGGATAGCACGCTGAGAGCGCGCCAGCATGGAGGTGTATTCGATGCTCAAGGATTGCCCTCGCAACTCCTGCGGTGCTGGCGGGATTTGTCCTGCACGCTGGAGGATATTGAAAGCACGTTCGATCAAAGGACGAAGCACCTCGTGATTAAGACGAGAGAGCACCGGTCCCAGCATCATCAGCTTTTCTTCGTGTCTTTCCGAGACCTCCGTGGCCGTCATGTTTTTCGTACCGCCCGCAAACATTAAGAACATGTCTACGTTGAACGCCTGATTGATGCGTTGTTGAACTTCCTGAATGTTTTGAGTGATCGGCGTGATATTCATCGGCACGTTCCAAGCTGAAACGGCTTGATGATTTGCGCCCGGCATATCAATGTAAGACTTTCCGCCGGGAAGAAAATCAATTTCATTGTCCTTAGCGTTAACCGGAAGAATCAGCGGCGGCTCAATCGAGTAGTCGATGGCGTTGCCTTTTTGCAACTCTTGGTGATTGAGCTGGCGCACGTCACCTAGCGCCACCATGCCCGGTGCTTCTTCTGAGTACACGTCCGATGCGGACGCGCCCCAACGCCCGACAACGGCGGGAAACTCGTTATAGCCGGACTCTTCCAAAACGCCAGAATCTTTTTCGCCACCTTCTATTAAAACGACAACGGACCGATACGGCATGTTGAGATTGTCCGATTTGCGAGTATCACGTTCACGTCTCGGCTCAATCGCATGGATCAATCTGAACTTGCGATCAATGTCATTTTGATCGTAGGCATTGATAACTGTCTGAGGTAGCTTGTTTCGACCGTAGCGCTTAACGAGCTGTGTCGCCGTCATCGAGAAGCGGCGATATAACGTGTCCGGCTGTCCTCGGTAGTCAACGCCTACGCAGTACTCACCTACCACCAAGGGATTACAATAAAAGCCGTCTCTCGGATCCTCAATGATGACGTTGGCCAAAATGCCCATCGTGCCAACTTCGCGCCAGCCGTGGTGCAAAGCCTGATAGGTATTCGTGCGCTGGAAAGCCATCTCTAAAATTCGTTGGACTTGATCGAGCCAAATCTTTACCGCCTGAGAGGAATCCAAATCAGGATCGCCGGTCGTTAAGGCGAACCACTGAGAAGACGGGTCCGTCATGCCAGACATCAAACCGGCAGACAGGATATTGGCGGCTCGCGTGGCGGTGTTGTTGTAGATCTTGTTCCAACGATCCCGAGACAAATCGCCATGCTGATCCAATTGTGAATCCAGAAAACGCCCAGAAGCAGGCGTAATCGCTTGCGAAATTGCGCGCCACTGAGGTACATAGGGCTCGCGCTCTTGTTTGAGCTGCGCCCACCTTTGCAAAATCTCGTCACGTAGCTTTTTACGATCCATGGCAAACCACCGCCCTTTAAACTCTTAACCGAGGCGATTGCCACGACCGAGATTTAATTGACTGTTATCGACCCCACCTGCGCCTGTCAAAAGCGTTGAGCCGCCAGACAGCATACTGTCCATGTTGTTCTGCAAAATGCTTGACACGTCAGCTGTATTTTGATTCTGACGACGCTCATCCGCGCGAGCTTGTTCAGCCTGCCTACGAGCTTGATCCTCTGCTTGTCTCGTGGCTTGTCGTTGCGCCGCTGTCTGTCGATCAGCCGCACGCGCTTGCGTATAGCTGCTTGCAAGAGCGAGAGCACCACCAATAAGACCGGAAACAATACCCATTTCTTACTCCTCTGTTTTTGCCCAGTACACACGATCTGTCGGCGTGAACAACCTGGCAAAGAGTTTTGACAATCGTGAGCCCTCCGGCGCTGAAAAGTACACGCCGACGGCCCCATGTTCTTTCGCCACTTCCTTTACCTTGCTGATCAATCGAAGCCCTGCCGGCCCCTGACGATGCTCGTACTTGACGAAAATCGCGTCACAAATACCCACCGTCTTTGAGTAATGCGGATGATCGTTAAGCATGAGCACCGCAAAGCCCACCATCTCGCAACCCTCAAAAGCACCAATGCAGAAACAACGGTCTGCTGCCTCTAAAGCCTTGTACAATTCTGTACTCGGCAGGGCTAAGCCCAAATCACCATTTCCACTTTCTTTGGCATACTCGATGCAAAGATCAGCGAAAAGCGGATGATCGAAAAGATCAGAAAAAGAAATAGCTTTAAGTTTCATGACTGGGATTGTGAATCCCTATTGCCTGCACACGCGCACAAAGAAAACCCCTCACAGCTGAGGGGTTTAAGTTAAGCGGCGAAACTCTTGGCTTCCCAGAATGCGGCGTTTCCGTTTCCATTTTCAGCACTACCAGTCCACACCTTGAAAGAGGAAGTCGTGTGTTCTGAGGTGCTAAAGTTTGAGTTCCACTCTCCACGATTAGACAGATATTGAGTCACAGAAACTGAGTAATTAACGTCAGAAAATAGAATCGGTAAAGTAATCACGGTCCATTCCCCTGTGGCAACAGCCTTTCCGCCTTGCTCAACCCACCCGTTGCTATATCTTCTCCACCAGTTACCGTTCTCATCCGATCCTTGCTCTATGACGTAAGACACGCCAAGGGCGGTCAGGACAGCTTTAACTATGGGGCTCGCTAATACCCCCCCCCACACAATGTTGGACATAATTTTCTCCTATGCTCCGTATCCCTTGATTGACCAACGACCTATCGCCGATCCCCAGTTAATGAAAGATAATCTCATGTTTGTCGTTGTAAATTCTGAGACAAAAAATCTTGGATTATTACCAGAGCCATTTGTAATAGGTGTTAAATTAGCCGAGTAGTTTGTGTCTCTCATTTCATAATGGAAAGACACTATGCCTACAGCTGACTCACCACCCTGTTCAACCCAGCCATCGGAATAGCGGATAGCCCATTCTTTTTCGTTTTGATATGTTTCAACCACATACCGTTTCCCGATAGCCTCCAAAACCGCCTTGGGGTACTGATACCCCCCCCCATCATTTCAGGCATATATCCTCCTATTTGCCAATTGCTTTCCAGTTCAAGCCCCATGGTCTTAATAGCCCACCAACAGATTTAGCAGCCCAAGAAAATTGCAGTTTAACATTCGTTGTTGTGCGCCCATTAGCACATTCTCTAGAACATAATGTTGCTTCATTAGTGTCAAGAGTTACAGGATCAAACGGCGTTAAATTCAAGCAATAATTTGTGTCGCTAAACGCAATCGGAAAGACCAATATGTACGGGCCAGTAGAGTTTGTTGGTATATACCCCCACTGTTCAATCGTCCCATCGCTCCACCGGCGGTAGTGGCTTTTACCGTCATCGGCATCGCCTGTTTCAACGATGTACGCTTTATTCGTTGCTTCAAGAACAGCACTTACTGTTTGCTCTGCCGTAGCCATCATTCACCCTCCGTTGTGTCCGTTGTTTCTGGTACTGTGATCCCATGTTCGTCTGCGAAATCTTGGAACGCTTGCAAGATGGAAGCCGCGGTATTGTCCTGAACGTCTCCCATTGCTTCCTGAACAAAGGCGGTTGTAGCGATCTGTGTAGTAGACGTGCCTTTCGCCGCCGTGGGCGCCGTGGGCGTGCCCGTCAAAGCAGGAGAGACCAGAGGCGCATAAGTAGACGCAGCCGAAGTCGCAGTGAGCATGTCAGCGATATCGGTAGTGACTACGACTTCTACCCCGCCTATCGTGACTGTGCCCGTGAATGCTGCGCCCGTGAGCTTTGCGTATGTTGTCGCAATTACAGCTCCACTTCCATCCTGTGTGGCTTTCGTTGCCGCCGGTACGGTGCCCGAGACCTTCGTTCCGTCAACCGCCGTCACGGGGATAGTGATAGCCGCCGATCCATCAAAAGCGGTTGCGGTGCCGGTAACGCCGCCGCTCAGAGCGATTGTCCGAGCAGTCGCCAGCTTGTCCGCTGCGCCAGACGTGGCAGGCTTAAAGCTGCTCAAGTCTGTGATGTCGCCCGTGACGTGACTGTGACTCGCAGCCGCATAGCTACCTTTAGGCTGATATGTCGCCGCAGCGTCAGTCTTTGAAAGATAAGTCTCGCCAGCGGCTGAAGTCGTCAAATAGATAGAAAGATCGGGCGCACCCGTGATATCCGTCCCATAGGCCACTTTGTCTTTAGATGACAGAGCACCGAGCGTAGGCTTATTTTGGATGTAAGAGACAGAGCCGGTATTTGTTTCTGCCCAGTTTGCCTGCACTTGTCCTTGTGACGCCTGCTGTGCGTAGTACTTTGCCGAGTAGTCTCCGCCCTCTACCGGTCCATCCATCTTTGTCGCCCAGTCTTCAGCTAGATCAACGCTTCCTTGTACAGCGCTTAAAGCATCCTCCTTCGCGGAGTTGACAGACTGCACAGCACTTGTCCCAGCTGCGCCGACAGCGCTCACTTGCTCGCTGCCCTTATCGGCGACAAGGCCGACTTGCGTTGTCCCCTCTGTCGTGACAAGACCTTTTTGTGTCGTGCCTGTGGACTCGATAGCCTCGATCTGCTGCCCAGCCTCCGTCTCGACCGCAGAAACCTGAGTGCTGCCGGCAGCGTTGACTGCTGAGACCGCCGCCGTTTGTGCAGCACCGATATTGCTTACTACCGTCTGCCCAAGTGCCTCGATCTCGTCGTACTTGTCAGCAGCTTGCTGCGCCCAATATTTCGCAGAGAATTTCCCATCTTCGACCGGGCCATCCAGTTTTTCCGCCCAGCTTTTTGCGATAGTCACTTGCGCAGCTGCATCCGTGACAGACTGAGCTGCGCTAGACACATAGCCCTGCATCGTCTGAAGATAGCCCGGTATCTGATCCAGCTCATCAGCGACTTGTATCACGTCATCAATCGCATCACCAACGGCAACAATCTGATCTTTGTATTGAGAAACAGTCACGACTTGAGATATGCTCGGCGAGATAGTAAGAATCGCCGCCATATTAGACTCTGTGCCGACAGTCGCCACAGCGGTGATATTGTCCGCGACGTCCTGGAGTTCTGCCGTGTACGGCTCGATGATAGACGCCGCCTCGGCGTACTCAGCGGTTTCTTCTTTGATCTGTTCGGCCGCTTCTTTACTATCAGCCGCTGCCTGAGCTGAGGCTGCCGCCGCATCGGCGCTCGCCTGCGCTTGCGATTGCGCAGCAAGCAACCTTTCGATCATGTCGTCTGGCGTTTCAGAAGACGTAGCCGGGACTTTCAAAGTGCGCCCAGTCTCTTCGACGATCTGCTGGATCATGATCACGATGCGATTGAACTCATCATTGATCATCTCGGGCGGGAATCTAGAGTAGTTTGTCAGCTCGATGTTTTTGACGTAAGGCAGACACGAACCGATGACAAGTGTCTCACCTTCCTTGAGACCGCCAGGCGTCAAAAGAGTGATCGAGCCGCCCGGCGTGGCGTCTTGATCCGAGCTAAGCGAGACTGTGTAGTCAGTCCCCTGCTCAAGAATCGTGGATGCTTCGTCATCAGACATAGCCGTGCCGACATAGATGTCTTCTTCGCTGTATGTATAGAAGCCGAAGCTGAAAGTGGTTTGCCCGGCTCCCGTGTACGGTCCCGCCAGGCGCTTGATGTACTCGCTCATGACAAAAATGCCCCTATAAATTCTGAGGAGCATTGTGTGAGTGAATCGGCTACACACGCGCACGATGGCTATTTATGCGTAAGGGTCGCGTGTCCTGTGCGAGCTCCTTCGTTCACGCCGTTCGGGCGAGGGCAGGTCGTCAAGGTACTCGTTCATTTGAATAGCGAAGGTGAGAGCCAAGGAATCTCCATCATCAGGCGAGGCTAACCCCCGCTTTTTCATGTCTTCCTTTCTTTCAAGCAGCAACTGGTTTGTCGGCGTGTATGTGTACTCGACCGCAGTCAAGTCAGTGATCAAGTCTTCATCGTCAGCGATGCAGCCGCCCTGCTCAAGCCACACACGCATGCGGCCCCACATCTCGGCGCGAAGGTTTTTGTATCGCAGCTTGTTTACCGGATCCGAGCCAAAATTGATGGCATTGACCGGGTAATTGTTGTGCCGCAACCAGTCCACGGGACTCGCTCCGACACCACCGGTATCGACATTGATGACGACTTTTTGCACGCCCATTTGGATCAATTCGTTGTGCCATTCTGCGATCTTCGCACCGAGCGCCCAGCCGTCCAGACCCCTGTACTTTCGCTTTTCCATCGAGCGAGCGTCTTGACCGAATCGCACACGAATAACTGACGCATCATCACCGAAGCGAGCCACGTCCACACCCATGATCGCAACCATCTTTGTGTACGAGACGTGTGGCATCGAACGGGCCACAGCTTGATCCACAGTATCACGGCCGATGAACTGCATCGCAGACGTAGACGGGAAAACACCGCGAACACGAACTTTGAAAAAGTCGCTGTCTTCGCCGTAGTCTTGCAGCCAAGCCTCAATCTGACTTTTGTTTGACATCGCCGCCTCACGGCCGTCAACGTGCATAGTCCACCAACGATGGCGAAAACGGTTGAAACAATCGAAGAATCTGCCCGTGTTTCGTGTCGGATTGCCGTAGCAGAGCCATAAAATCTGAGTGTTTTTGTCAGTCATCGCACCTTCAATGACTTCCCAGATTTTGTCTGCAATAGCGGAGGCTTCGTCAAAAATGACCAAAATGCGCTTACCTTGGTTATGCAAGCCGGCGAAAGCCTCGGGGTTAGACTCGGACCACGGAATCGCATCTATGCGCCAAGTCTTGTCATGCCCCGGCTGCTTAGAAAAGATCGAAGTGGCCGTGAGTTCAAACCAAACGCGGAAAAGACACAAGTGATACCACTTAGCCAGCTCCGCCCACGTCTTTGTGCGTAGCTGCGTGTCGGTGTTCGCAGTCACCACGCCGCGAGTGTCAGCCCGTGTGGCGATTGCCCACAGAATAACCCAAGCGACCTCACCTGACTTACCAACGCCGTGCCCGGCGGCGATGGCCGTTTGGATAACTTCATCAACGGATGCTCCGTCTTGGAGTTTGTCACGAAGATGAGCAAGGTGTTTCTGCTGCCAGGTGTCAGGGCCGCTCATTCCTTTGAGGGTTCCCTTCCCCCAAGGGAATGCCCCCTGCGCAAAAGCCAAGGGATCATTGCGCCACTTTTTCGCCAAGCGCACAAGCTTAGCCTGGATTTCTGCGACTTCTACCGCACTCATTCGCCGACATCCTCCAGCTGCTCGGCAAGGCTGTCAGCAAAACCAACCTGGACTTTCTGGACAAACTTTCCACGAATCTTGGCGATCGTCTGCAAAGCCATATTGGCGCCCTTGCTATCAAACATCATGACGTAGTTGCCGTCTTCATCCTTAACCGGCCTTCCTTTCATATCGTAGACTTGCTTAGGCTCCATGCACATCTTCATGATCTCAATGGCCTTTTTCAGCTCAAAGTCTTCTTCTAGCTCAAGACGGTCATTGCGCCGGGCCTGCGCACGCTCTATTGCGCGAGCGATTGCAGGTTTTTGCAGGTTCTCAGTTCCGATTCGAAAAGCAGTTTTTTCGCTATATCCCGCCTCTTTTGCTGCCTGAGTTGCATTACCCAATCGGAGGTACTCAGACACAAATCTCTGCTGCTTTGGCGTTAACTTGTCTTTTTTCTCAGTCATTCCTTTTTGTACCTTCTAATCTTTTTCCAGCCCGCCACAGACTGATTTCGCCTCGTGCCTTTTGCGTAGTCGCGGATCGTACGAATTGGCATATCGAGCATCTGTGAGATTTCTCGCAGCGTATATTGTCCCGAAGCCACCAGCTCACGCGCATGCTCGACATCCTCGTCGAGATACTTGGCGTTTACATGATCTTCACCAATGGCTCGCCCAGCATCATTGACCGTGACCATCTTCATTTCTGAAGGCGTTCGGGCATTGAGCTTTCGCCTTTTTTTCGGCATCGCGGATGACTTGAGCGCGAGCCAATGAATTTTCCGGGAGCTCTTTGGCCAATCGGCTAGCTCTGACCAAAGAAAGGGCTGCCGATCGAGGTAGTATTTGCGCGATCCAGGTCTCGGAGTTACCTTGATTCGCTTGGTTTTCTGCATTGGACACATTAGAACTCCTCGCGAATCCAGCCGCCGCCGTCCTTTTTCGGACGCTTTTTGACTGCAATAAAGCGGTACATTGGGTTTTGCTGAGCCGCAACCTTGATCTTCACTCGAGCGTCATCGGTCCAAAAGCCCTTAACCTCGTAGAAAGTAATCGTTCGATCAGTCTCAAGCACACGGAAATCAGGCGTATAGCGGCAATCTTTACCGAGCTTGAACGTCTCGACTTCGAACTTCCAATCGGCGATCAGACCGGCTTTGAGCTGCATCTCGAGCTCGCGAGCAAAGTCTGCCTCAGTCTTATTCATGACGCCGGCGGGTAACCTACCCAGCGCGCGCATTCGATTTATTGGATTGCTCTTCATTTGTAAAACTCCCATCCGGCTGTTCCGGTGAATGGATCCGAAGGATCGACCTCATAGAAAGTGAAATCAAAAGACCAGGACGGCATTTCATTTTTTGCCTCGTTGACTTGTTCATACCGGGCGTCTATGCCTGTGAGATGAAGCCCCGTGTGCTTTTCAAAATCGCGTTGGATATCGTGTAGCTTTGAGCCCGTCTTGCCTCCGAGATCCTCTCCGATGGAGAAACCTTTGATCAAAACCTTGCACTTGAGATTTCGAACAATGAGCTCTGGATTTCGTATTTTCAGAAACTCACGAGAAAAGCCTCTGTTGAGTTTTTCGGATATGGTTAATGACTTCGCATTAAAGAGGCATCCAAAACTCACTGTGATGTGTTTTTGATTCTTACAGACTGCATTATCAATTTTTGTCTGCGTGTCGTATCCCAATCCATCCAAATTCATGACTTCGCTCCCTGTCTAAAACTTTTTGCACCTTTAAACGGCAGCACCTGCCCGCCGTTTTCAGAAAGACGATCAATGATCCGAGTTCCCAAATAGTTCGTGATTTCCACCAATTTGAGATTGCTGATCACAATCGTTGGACGCATGTCCGCATACCGAGTGTTGAGCACGTCAAAGAGGATGTTTCGTTCATTCTCCGTACCTGCCTGAATCCCAACTTCGTCAAGAATCATGAAATCGCAGTCGGTGAAAACCTTCAGCACCTCTTCTTCCGTCTTTGTCCCCCAAGAAGCCCGCACCTTGCGAATGAGCGTTGAGACAGAAACGAAAAGAGCCGTGTAGCCTCGCTTGATAGCTTCTTGAGCGATTCCACAAGCCAAATGAGTTTTGCCTGTACCACAAGGCCCGAGAAAAACAAGGCTCACACCATTGGCAATGTTGTTTTCCAAATCGGCAACATAGTCATCGGCAATGGTCTTAACGAATTGCTGAAACTTTTCTTTCGTTTCAAAGTTATCAAGCGTTTTGTTTCGAAAGCGCCTTGGAATCATTGAGCAATTAAGCCGTTCTTCAAAATGCCGTTGCTCTTTACACTTCGGGCATTCGTCAATGGGCCAAATATCGCCATAGACGCCAACGTATGAGGCTGGCACCTTTCCGTGAACGGGACATTCACGCCAGTCATGAACCGGGCGCCCGTTGAAAAGTTCTTGAGATTTAACGCTGCATGAGGTCACTGATCAGTCCTCCTTCGTAGTCTTCCGGTCTGAATTCAGGCTCAAAGTCTCTTGGACCGATGGATTGAAAACGGTTTTGTCCTTTGAGGTACCACTCGGCTTTGAAACCCTGCCAGCCACGCATGCAGCATGTCTCAAGAGCTTGCTCCAAAGAAATGCCGGCTTTTTGTGCTTCCTTTCGGATAATGTTGAGGGCCGTTTCGGTTAAAGGTGCGTGCCTTGCGTTGCGTAGGGCAAGGAAGTCGACCCAAATCTGGTTCGATGAAACGTCTTCAGGTTTGTCCAAAACGATCTTTGACTTGGACGATTTCTTTTCTTTTTTATATTTTTCTTTTTTATCTACGTTAGTAGATATTTGTTCTTTGTTCTTTGTTCTTTGGTAAGCCCTAGCCTCGGCTTTAGCCTCATTATCAAACAAATCGTTAGGCTCAAGGTTAGGCTCAAACTTAGCCTCAGCGAAAGCCTCATTAAAGGCGTTTTCAAAGGCTTGCCCTCGTTTTTGACAATATTCTTTTGCCCTTTTAAGGTACTTAAAATAGAGATCGCATTCGGGTAAAAAGTCCTGAATTTTTCCCCAAGACTTAACGACTGTTATGGATTCTGGTTCGTTATATTTGAGAAAATTTGGACATGCAATTAAGCCTACTGTGTCATATTCAATTAAGCCTAACGTTAAGGCTAAGTCGAAGACTTGGTTGTAGGCTGAAAGATCCCAACCTCTTTCAAAAGCGATAGCCTCTTTTGTACTTCTTAGCATGCCGAGCATAGTCATATTAGGGTGTGTTAGAACGTACAAAAACAGCATTTGGCCCATTGGACCAATACGCATAAACTTGGCATCGTTCCAAATACGAGGATCAATTTTGCGATACCGTGCCATAGCTGCCTCAAACAAAAAGATCTGGTTTTGAATCGAAGCGACACTTGATCAATTTTTTGTATCGTTCAGCCAAAAACATGTAACGACTTTTAGGCATCCCGGTTTTTCGCCAACCCGAAACTGAGCCGTCACGTATTTGGCAAATAGATGCAACGCTCCCTGTCCCGCCGAGCAATTCGAGAATTTCATTAGTGTCGGCTTGATTTACGTGTTGGCATCGCTTTCTTTGCTTTGTCACCTTAAGAATCTCCTAAATTCTTTGTGTTAATGATTTTAGGTAATTCTTAATTTAAAAGCAATAGGAATTTAGACTTTTCTTTAATTAAAAGTTAGTATTACCTAACTAAGTGCTCGCGTTGCTTTATGCGGAGTATTTGTTATGTCTACGTTATCTGAACGTCTAAAACTTGCGATAGAAAGAGCTGGCGTATCTAAATCTGATTTAGCCAAGGCCTGCGGTGTCAAACCTGCTTCAGTATCGGATTGGCTATCTGGGAAAAGTAAATCCATGAGAGCGCCCGTTGCTCAAAAGGCAGCCGAATTCCTTAACGTGAGCATCATCTGGTTATCAACTGGCGAAGGGACTCCGGAATCAGGATCCAATGTTTCTCCCGCTCGCCTCAAGTTAAAGAAGATCCCTTTGATTACATTTGCTCAAGCTGGATTACTTACCGATAACGGACAAATTCGAGATCCTAATGTTTGTATTGATCATGGCGATTACATCCTTGTGGACGAAGATATGCCAGATGGAACGCTAGGCGTTATTGTCGAAGGCGACTCAATGGAACCAGAGTTCCACGAAGGCGACATTGTGGTTATCGATCCTAACCTGTCTCCCCAGCCGGGCGACTTCGTCATAGCTAAAAGAATCTGTCCTTATAGTGATTCCGTTGAGTCAACATTCAAGAAATATCGTCCACGTCAATACGATGAAAGCGGGAATCTTGAGTACGAGCTCGTCCCTTTAAATCCTGACTATCCGTCCCTGAATTCCAAAAGAGACAAACTCTATATTGTTGGGATTGTGATCGAACACAGAAGAAAATTTAGAAGACGTTAAACGTATAGGAGATCGTTATGGCTGCCCCTCAACTCTCTGTCATCCTTCAAGTGGCCAAGGAAATCCTTACAGACAATCGTAACAAAGCGATGCACGTTAACGAAATCGCTAAGATTGCCGTTCAAACAAACAGGAACATGGCTATGAGCGAGGAGGATTTCGCTAATAAAGTATCCGCCGCATTGGCTGCCAATGTAAAAACAAAGTCCCCCACCTTCATTAAACCAAAAAATCCAAAAACCGGGGCCGCCAGAAAGGGATACTACAAGCTGAAAAAGACTGCTATGCAGCCGACCGTTGCCATACCAAAAATAAAAGCACCAGCAGTTAAAACAACATTTGCTGGTAGAGCCGGCGAATATGCGGTCGCAAGCGAATTACTTTTCTGGGGCTATAACGTTGCCACCGCTGCAATTGATGAAGGAATTGATTTAATCGTTGAAACAAGACCAAATACATTTCAATACGTGCAAGTCAAAACCGCAGCCGCAAAATCTGATGGATTAACCTTTGACTTCAAAATTGAAGAGAAAGCGTTTACAGCAACTGCCAGCAGAAAACCATGGTATATCTTTGTAATGCGTCAAGAGCTTAAAAATACGTTTGCAGTCATCCCCTTCAGCCATCTTGCCTTTTTGAAACAACAAGGTGTAATTCGTGGCACAAACCTACTTTCTATACAAATAACCAGAGATGAAAGTGGCCGTCAATACAAGTTATGCGGCTCTGACATAAATCTTTTCATCAATAATTTTGAACTTCTTGATAACTTGCTGTCATCAATGTGAGGATCCAGTTTTGACCGCTCCGGAAGCGGGCCGTTTCAAGTTAAGATTAGTTGCATAGCAAAGGATTAATTATGCAAGAAGATAAAGTTCAGAGTTTAATGTTTGGAATTACTTGGGAGACATTGGCTAAGTGGCTAAGAATACTTCAAAAAGGTAATCAATCTCACTGCCCATGGTGTAACAGCACTAAATGGCTTATCGTGACGAAGGACTCGGAACAGCCATCAATACAAGCATATCCAACACTTGACAGAATAAAAGATGGAGAGATTATCAAATTCTCAAAGAATGAATCTAAGTTGAGTGACTTATCCGTAATAATGCGATGTGCAAACTGTGGGTTCGAGCAAAGGTTTAACTTCTTCCACTTGTGCCAAAGGATTCAGGAAGAGATGGACCATATAAAAGCAGAAAAAGAAAAAAAAGCAGGAGAAAAGTCTGATGTTTGAAAATGAAAATAGTTTGCTTGAGGCTACACAGTTGAGTAGGGACTTAACGTACGACGCTATCGAGTCTATTCAAGAAAATCAAACTTCTTTACCCTTTGTAAAGACTCAAAATTTTAGTAGCTTTATAATTTTCTCCGATGAAACAGGCGATGTTGGATTAAAGACAATTGATCAAAACTATCCCTATTTCGCCATAAATTTCTGCATCTTTAAAAAAGCCGACTACCTTGAATTCATTAAAGACCTTAAAGATTTAAAAATCACTTTTTTCAACTCCGATCTTTTTATTTTTCATGAAGTAGAAATTGCCCAAAAATATAGGAAGATGTCCAACTACAAATTTAGTCAAAATAGAAGTCAGCAGCTCTTAACCCAAATGAGCGATGAACAATTCATAAAATTCATTTCAAACTTTGAAACAATATTAAAGAAAACAGATTTCAGATTAGTGACAGCAGTTATCGATAAACGCAAGGTAAAAGTAGACGTTTCCAATCTAAAAACATTAAAAAACAAACAAGAAGAACTATATAGTCAAGTTCTTCGCACTGGATTATATGGTGTTTTTAAGTTTTTACTTGATCAAAAAGAACAAAGTAAAAAAACTTGTGTCGTTTTTGAAGAGTTTGGAAACAAGGAGACTAAAACCATCAAATCGATTTTCTATGATTTCTGTAATGAATTTTCTGGAAAAATCAAGCAAAACGTTAGCTTAGAATATGAAGTTGCTCCCAAAAAATCTAATAATGAAGGATTGCAACTCGCAGATATGACTGCGAAAGCATCTCTAAAAATTTGCGTTGGAGAAAATGCCGACAGAACTTGTGAACTTATTAAAAGCAAATTAGTTTCTCGAAATGGCAACTTCTTTAACGAAGGGCTATTTAAGGTAGCTTTATAAGTAAAACAAAAGCGCCGATCAGCCCAATGGACTCGAAATCGGCGCCGGCACTTCGTACCCATTTGTCAAGCACAGGAATTACACCCGCACCCCGCAGGGGGTGGATAATCGGCCACCCGAAAAGAGCAACTCCCCTCACTTGATATTTTACCGAATTAAATCAAAATAATTTAATTTTTTTGTAAACGCTCCTGTCAGCAACCGCCTTCGGGCGGTTTTTCTTTGTCATCTCTTTTGACTTTAATCAATAAAATTAGAAATACCTAAATTATTTTTGCTTAAACATTTAGGTATTTCTATATCATTCTTTTTAGGAAATTCTAAATTTCTTATTTGCGGCCTGCCGCTGATTTTTTTAACTCCAATTGAAAAAACTGCGTAGTTGCCCGGCCGCCTAATTCAGCCTACTGCGATGACGGCAGGGGCAAGAGGTGAAAGACCTCGGACCGCTGAGACTGATAGGTGGCTCTATCACGAGTGCGAGCGCGACACGGTTTTCCGAAAGGATCGTCCGTTGGCGGGGCCAGCCACCCGAGAAGGCCAATCGAAAACCATATTATCCTTTTGGTTAAAATGGTTTTCAGTGGGCTTTTTTGGAGTGGAGAATGAAACTTGACTTGAAATTAATTCGTGTAATTCTCCTGCATATAGAGAATGAAACTATTAAAGATTTTTTGAAAAATAATGACGAACTCTCTAAATGGGGGAAAGAACAGATAGTGACCAAACAACTCCATCGTAGACAGAGCATTGGATACGCCACTGTTATGCGTCATATAAAACTTTTAAAAGAAGGTGGTTATATCGATGGATTAGGTACTAGGGAAAATGGTGAAGGTTTTATCACGTATTGGCTGACCGCAGCACCTAGCCTAACAATGTCTGGTTATTCCCTTCTAGAGTCTATAAGAACCGAAGATTTTATGAATAGGTTAATAAACTACGCTAAAGAAAAATCTGTTCCACTAACACTTGATACATTAAAGGTTATTGTTTCTGCCTTTATCGGTTCAATGTTAAAGTAGTCACAGTATTCTGTAATAAAAGCCTCCGACGATCGGGGGCTTTTTTATTTTTCGGAGAGACAAATGAGAGCGTTCCTGAAGTTTTTGAAAGACCCAGACCTCTGGGGACTGATTGGAATCTTTGCGTTCCTTTACTTCGCTTGGGCGATCGCCTCCGTTGTCGATCCGTTTTAAAGAGGCTCCATATGAAATACGTTCTCACGCAACAAGTCAAGGACTTCATCAAGTCTATGTGCCCAAACGAAAAACGGGCTAACGAGATCATCGCATTCGCCAGCAATGTTTTTAACTCAGAACAGTCAAGCTGCCATTTCATTATCGGTCGCATGTCCGAGGAAACGCAATACTCCAACTACGCTCATCTATTCCTGTCTCGGAAAGAAAGTTGCGAAGAGGTTGCAGAAGACTGGGAATTGACCGACGAAGAGATTGATTCAATCGGTACTGAAGAAAAACTCGCTGCTTAAGGATTCAGGCAAATGACAAACGCTATTCAAATCCCCCTGCCAAACACCCGCGCCGAATGGCTCAAACTCAGACAAATGGGAATCGGTGGCTCTGACGTTGCTGCCCTTCTTGGTTTATCAAAGTGGCGCACGCCGTTGGACGTTTACAACTCCAAGATCGAAGAACCTGAAGAAACTGATAATGCCTCGATGGAATGGGGCCGCCGACTGGAGCCGGTTATCCGTGAGAAGTACGCAGAGGCCGTCGGCATGGAAGTCACCATCCCGCCCTTCATGTTTCAACACCCCGAACACACCTTCATGATTGCTGACGTGGACGGTATCCGTGCAGACGGACGCATTGTTGAGATCAAGACCGCTCGCACACAAATGGGTTGGGGGGAAGAAGGAACGGACGAAATTCCCGACTACTACAAGACGCAGGTGCAGCACTACATGACTGTGCTCGGCGCCAGCTCATGTGACGTTGCCGTTCTGATCGGCGCCTCTGACTTCCGTATCTACACGGTTGAATCTGATCCGGAACTCAAATCCTTGTTGATCGAAGCTGAGGCAGATTTCTGGCACAACCACGTTGAACCGCAATTACCACCGCCTCCGATGACTATTGAAGAAATGAAAGTCGCTTTCCCCGTTTCTCGTAAAGCGGCAGTTGAATGTTCAGACGAAATCTTCAATCACGTTGAAGCGTTGGCGCTGATTCAAGACGAGATGAAAGAGCTGAAGGAACGAGAAGAAGCCCACAAAGCTGTCATTCAAGGCGCAATGGGCGAGGCCGACACACTTTCTCATTTAGGACAAGTGATCTGTACATGGAAAAGTAGCAAGCCTGTCGCACGTTTTGATAGCGCCGCACTCAAGGCGGCCATGCCTGACATTTACAACCAATACCTCAAGACCGGCGCACCGACACGCCGCTTTGTGTTGAAGATCTAACCGAAAGGAATAACGAAAAATGACAAGCACCGCAATGATGAATCCGTTCGATGATGGGCGAACCTCCGCTCCAACCATGACGACAACCGTCACACAAGCAACCGAGAGCAGCCGCGCCGTGGCCGAAGTTCAAGCTGCATTGTTCATCGCTCGCACCAATCCTCGTGATCAAAAGCGTGCGATGGATCGAATTCTGAACGCCTGTTGCCGGCCGTCTTTAGCTGAATCCGCTATCTACGCCTATGCCCGAGGCGGCTCCAGCATCACCGGCCCCAGTATCCGTTTGGCTGAAGCCGTGGCCCAACAGTGGGGCAATATGCAATTTGGCATTCGCGAACTGAGCAATCAGGGCGGTAAGTCCGAGGTCCAAGCATTCGCTTGGGACGTGGAAACGAACACCCGCCGTGAAATCACGTTCACGGTACCGCACATTCGTCATACGAAGAAGGGAAGCTACAAGCTCGAAGATCCTCGTGATATTTATGAGCTCGTCGCCAACCAAGGCGCACGCCGCCTCCGTGCTTGCATCTTGGCTGTTGTACCCGGCGACGTTGTTGAAGCCGCCGTCAATCAGTGCCAGATCACACTTCAATCCCACACGGATGTTACCGCCGAAGGTATTAAGAAGCTGATCGAAGCATTCGAACCGCTGAATGTGACCAAGGCGCAAATTGAAAAATTCTGCCAATGCCGTGCTGAGGCTATCAAGCCCGCTCAAATCGTTCGCTTGCGCTCGATCTACACGAGCCTTCGCGATGGCATGAGCTCGCCTTCCGATTGGTTTGAACCGGATGAAACAGCACAGCCTACCGCCGCCATCGAAGCCAAGGCAGAACCCTCTTTGAAGGACAAGATCAAAGCACGAAAGGCAAAGGTCGAAGCGATTGAAGCGCAACCCGTGACTGAACAAAACGTTGATGAAGTTCAGTCTGAAGAGTTGCCACTGTAAAGACTTTGGCGACAGCCGTGCCGGAGCGTGACCGGTGGAGTTGGAGCTTCGGCAGCACCGCCAGCCGACAACCGGGGGAAAGCCACTCCTTAATCCAAGAGGTCTGAACGATCGAACAAAAGGCAAGTACCCCAACTATTAAATGGAGATGAACAATGCAAGCCGTAATGCAGATTGATGACAAACTCCAATTGCTCATTGATATTGATGATGTGATCGCTTTTACACGCCTGGGCAAGGCAACGATCTACCGCAAGATGCAAAAGAAAAGCAAGCTATACGATGCATCGTTTCCTCGCCCCGTTGACGTTGGAGTAAAGACAAATCTTTGGCGCTATGAAGATATTAAAGCCTGGGTTTCCAATCGCCCGATGCGGAGCGCAGCATGATCCGGGTGGTGCTTTCTGTAACGCTGATCCTGCTTGTTGCTGGTGTGCTAATCGTTGAATTTAGGTTCGGGAGAATGTGATGCCAAAAAGCAAGCACAGAAAAAACGCCAAGGGTAAAAAGCTGCTGCACAAAAAGAAGTTTACGTACAGCACGATCTGGTTGCCCGAAGAACAGATCAACGCAATCAAGAATCTTTTCCTGCACGCCGAAATGATTGCTGAGATCAAGCTGGTGAGAGGTATGTGCGACTACGACGATGTGGCCTGTATGCGTGACACGATGAATTTTTGCAGCTGGTGCAGCGTCTATTTATACAACATCACAAAGACGCTGAACGATGATTGGATCGAAGACAGCTACAAAAAGTTCCTTGAGGCTCAGGACGCTTTTCACACGTTTTATCAAAGAGGTATCAAGGCAGGTGCATTGGACGATCCTGAAATTCGCTTTGTTGCAACAGGTGAAGAAAGCATCAAAATTCGTGACGGCATGCTTGTCGCCGGTGACGTCTGTCAGCAAATGCTAAGCACAGCCCCAAAGCATTTCATTCGGCTGTTTTGCGCAATGAAAGACTATCTCTCAGGCCGTGGACCAGGACGACTGGAATACGACAGCAACGATATTGAGCAGAAGATTAAGCGTGTGTTGCATGGGTGCTAAAAATGTTGACATCGCAGAACAAATCCGCTTACAATGTCCCCGTCATTACGAAAAAGGTAATGATCGGGCGTAGGAAACCCGAACGATACTCTAGGCGCACACAACACCGCCATTCGTCTACTCGTTTGAGCGGATTTTTTGTGCGTAGCTATCACTTCTTGACGAGTGAGGCCTGCGGGCAGCTTCGTGCTGGCCGTTACCTAGAGAACGGTATTTCCTACCCCGCAGCGCCTTACTCACCCGCCGTAGGAAGCGGACGTAAGGCTCCGATAATTTGCTCTAGGAGTCTTGCCATGCAAGAAAATACCGCTTTTGAACCCACGTATGAACTCGGGTTCGTTCTTCAACATCTCCAAAGTCACACCTTGAATCCTGAAATGGCTGCCATGTCAGCCAAGAATTTCAGAACCATCGCTCGTTGCATTCTGAAAGTTTTGCCGGATTCCCTGCACCATCCTGCTGAAACATACGCCGACAAGTTTGACCAGTCCTATGTACTGGACGCCGCCAACGGACTTTTAGAAGCAGCCGAATACCTCGACACCATCGCTGATCAAAAGAGGAACTAATCATGCAAGAACAACAAATTGTCTTCTACGGAAACCAATTGGACGGTACAGAACAAAGAACCGTTAATGCTCGCGACTTACACGCCGCTCTTCAAATTAAATCTGAGTTCCGAAACTGGATCAAAAACCGTATATCTGATTTCGGTTTCGTTGAAAATCAAGACTTTGTGACGGTCGGTAAAAATTTACCGAACGGCGGGAAGACCAAGGAATACTTCATTTCGATCAATATGGCCAAAGAATTGTGCATGGTTGAGCGAAATGAACTGGGCAGGAAGTGGCGTGCCCACTTTATTAAGTGTGAAAAAGACTTGATGGAAATTAAACAGCAACAGACTATTGCCATCCCGCAAACTCTCCCTGAAGCTCTACGCCTTGCAGCCGACCTCGCTGAGAAGAATCAAAAGCTACTCGAAGAGCAAAAGGTCAACGCACCCAAGGTGGAATACTGTGATCAAATTGTTGCCGATAACGGTTCTATGACGATCACGAAGGCAGCCAAAGTCATTGGTTATCCACCTCGAAAGTTTAAGGACTACATCCGACAAGTTGGTTGGCTATACGCAAACGCCGACACGCCTATGCAACACGTCATCACATCTGGGTACATGGTGCTGAGATATGCCCACTGGACGGACAGCGATGGTAATCCTGTCGAAAAACCATATGCCCACATTACGGCCAAAGGCATGTTCGCACTCTACAAGCGCATGAGAAGCGAAGGACTGATCGAAAAGAATCCTCAGCTTGAATTGGCTGCCTAATAATCGATAGAAGAGAGCAAAAAAATTAAATTTGCTCTCTTTTTTGTATGCAATAATGCATAAGACATAAAAAATGATCATTAACTAACCAAACTTTAAGGTGATAACATGGAAAATGATTTGTCTCAAACGATACTAACAGCAGTCATTTCCAGCTGTGTTATTTCAACAATCATAAGTACCGTAGCAAATTATTTTCTTCAAAAAAAACAATTCAAACAAGAATTAAAAAAATTACGAAAACAACATCAAGAGGAAATAAGCAAAGCACTGGTATTACGTTCGCATGAAATATATCTGAAATTCGCTAAGGCCTGGGGAGACAAATTTATTAACCAAACACCTGACAAGCAAGGAGTTGTTTTGTCCGAGGATGACAAAAACGAGATAATACGAATCCTTTTTGAAATCATGTACTGCTCGCATGACTTCAAGATTAAGAGTCTGGCTTATGAATCGATTCAAGAACTTAAAGGAACTAACAATACGTTTAATAATCTTGAATCATTGAACAAGGCCATTATTGACGCACCAATGAGAGACTGCAATTTAATAACCTCACCCCCTCCCAAAAACTGCATCATAGAATGGGCTTGCCAACAATTCTCCAGAATTAGAGGAAAGGTTAGAAAATAGACCTTGACTGCTACAAGCACTTGATGGGATTTGCCAAGTAGAATAACCTCTGGTTAAACAAAGCCCCGGCAACTTGAGCGATGAACGCCGGGGCTTCTTTATTGAAAGCCACAGGATATAATAAGATTCCACAAAAAAAGTACACCCGAAACACCACCAGTTGAGATGAACATTATTGTATCCGATAATGTGTCCAATAATAGAACCTCGCATACAACCCCTGAAAAATAAGATACTTTATTTCCGTCTCGCCACCAGAAAACGAAAGCCTGAGAGTCTTTTTGATTCTCAGGCTTTCCTTTAACCGACTTCCCTACCACTGCATTTGTTGCAATTTTTTGCACTGACTTAGGAAGTGCTAAGTTTCTCCTACTTTTCTTCTAAGTTTAGGTCCCTAAACTGTCACTCAACAAAAGCAAAGATTAATAAACAACAGGAGAGATTCACTATGCTGAAGAATGTCAAATTAGCCGCCGTCCTCTGTGCTTTGGCTGTTCCGTTTGCTGCTGTCGCTGCCGGTCCGACTGGTTTTAGCGGACAAGATCGTCCAGGCGCTCCTCAGGGCTTTAACCTTGAAAAGATGGCTTCCATTTCTCAATTAAAGAGCCAAGCCAAGGACGACCAAGTCGTCGTTATTGAAGGACGCTTCACGAAGCAAATCGAAAAGGATAAGTTTGAGTTCACCGACGCCAAGGGGCAAACGATCCTCGTGGAACTCGATGACGACCGAAACTGGTCCCACGTCAGAAAGGATGCGTTGGTGGAATTGACCGCTGAAGTGGATAAGGACTTTACTTCCACCGAATTGGATGCCCTGCAAGTCAAGGCCCTCCAATAATCAAGACCATTCAAGCAGCTAAAGCCTTTTTAAAACGCTGAAGGCCACCTCAATTTGAAGTGGCCTTCGTTATTTTTAGTATTAAGCTACGATTTTTAAGCGGCTTGAGCGGTTCGTTTGTTCCCAAACATATGAAGAGCAACAACCATAACGATCAAGCTCACCAGGGAGACACCCAGGCTTGCGTAGACATTCGCTTCGGTAAAGCCTGCGGTGACATAGCCGGCAAAGGACGCAATCGCACACACCCAGGCATAGGGTAACTGGGTAGCCACGTGTTCAATGTGTGAACACCCCGCACCGGCCGAAGACAAAATGGTGGTGTCTGAAATCGGCGAGCAGTGATCACCGAAAACAGAGCCCGCCAGCGTAGCCGCCAGGGAAACAACCACGAGATTCGGATCCAAAGCTTGAGCCACCGGCACGATAATCGGAATCAAAATACCGAACGTACCCCAGGCCGTGCCGGTTGAGAAAGAAAGGAACGCGGCTAAAGCAAAGACAGCCGCCGGCAACCACATGGCGGAAAAGCCTCCGGTGGTAACCAAGGATTCCACAAACAACGGTGTTTGAAGAAGATCACGGCAAACGCCGGAAATTGTCCAGGCCAACACCAAAATAATGTTGGCGGGCAACATCATCTTCATCCCTTCGACCGAGCCGTCCATGAAGTCGCGGAAGGAAACAACCTTACGGGGCACAAACATGAAAAAGGCCACAACCATCGCTCCGAAGGAAGACCAGACCAAAGCTTCGGAAGCCGAAGAATTACCCAAAGAGGCGGCAAACGTATGGTACGCGGGATCATCGCCCCAGTAACCGCCCGAGTACATCAAACTTAAAACCGCAAAAACGATCAATGCGCCGATCGGCACAACCATATCCCAAATTGTGCCCTTTTCACTGACGCGCATTTGATCGGTCGCCGTATCGGTACTGCCGACATCGCCCAATTCAGCCCGTTCCTCGGAGCGGCGCATCGGACCGAAATCCAAGCGGAAGAAGCACAAAATAAAGACAAGAGAGATGCACGTGAGCGCGTAGAAATTAAACGGAATCGTAGAGATAAAAGCCGTGAAATCACTGTCAAAAGCGCCGGTGGACTTCAAGCTGCTGCCCACCGCGGCCGCCCAAGAAGAAATCGGAGCGATGATACAAACAGGAGCGGCCATTGAGTCGATGATATAAGCCAACTTGGCGCGCGAAACGCGATACGTGTCGGTCACCGGACGCATCACCGTACCAACGGTGAGGCAATTAAAGTAGTCATCGATAAAAATGAAAGCACCCAAACCGCCCGAAGCCAAAAGCGAGGCGCGACGACTTTTAATACGGCGAATAGCCCAGTCGCCATAGGCGCGGCTGCCGCCCGCCATACTGATGACATAGACCAAGGCACCCAACATCGTGCAGAACATCAAAATGTTGAAGTCCACCTTGGTGCTCATCAATTTAAACGTCGTTTCAACCGTTCCCATCAAAAGATTGGAATGGTCAACGCCGACACTGTAAATCAACGTGCCGGACAAAATACCGATTAACAGGGAAGAAATAACTTCCTTCGTGCACAGCGCCAAAACAATGGCGATCACCGGAGGAAGAATTGAAAGCCAACCTGCGTTAAAGGGATCCATCTTCAGGAGTCCTCAAAGTAATGAAAAGTAAGGATTGCCGATTGTAACAAAAGATGAATAGATTGGAAGCGTTAACCCATTGAAATTTTAAGAAAATTCAATTTTTAACCTTAAAAAATAAGGAATTTGATCTATTTTGGAGAAAATCCGACACACTGAGAACAAAAGAAAGGCCCGGATTAAAAGTTCCGAGCCTTGGGTATTTGAGAATGCTCCGACGACTATTTATCTTGTTTTGTTGTCGGTTCAGAACTGAGATAGGGACCTGCGGCTTTAAGGTAGACAATCATGGAGTACACCGTCAGAATCGCCGCCACGTAGATCAGAATGGTTCCCAACCACGCCATGGAGATACCAAAAACGGTTTCATAAAAAAGGAGCATCGGAATGGCGACCATTTGGGCAATCGCCTTAATCTTGCCATACCAATTGACTTTCACGCGGGCGGCGGCACCAACCTTGGCCATCCACTCGCGAAGAGCGGTCACTGTGATTTCACGGCCGATGATGATCAGCGCAACGAGCATATCCACGCGATTGAAATCGAGCAACACAATGAGAGCCGCGCAAACCATCAGTTTGTCAGCGGAAGTATCCAGGAAAGCGCCGATCGCGCTTTCCATGTTGTAGCGACGCGCAAAATAACCGTCAAAAGCGTCAGTCAAAGCCGCCACAATAAAAATCACCGTTGCCCAAACGTTTTGCATAAAGGGCGACAAAATATGATCCGGTATATAAAAAACACCAATGATCAAAGGAATCAGGGCGATACGAGCCCACGTAAGGATCATCGGCACATTCACCGGTAAAGGTTTACGACTCATTGCTCTCTGGTAATTCTTTAAGTGCTTGCCCATGTAACTGGAGATAGATCCGCTCGGCAAGCTTTCGCGAAATCCCCTCGATTGTAGCAATATCTTCGATACTTGCGTTTTTTAATCCGCGCATTCCGCCGAAGCGGCTCAATAATTTTTGACGTCTCTTAGGACCGATTCCTTCAAAATCTTCAAGCTTGGACGTATTTCGGGTCTTGGCGCGCTTGGCCCGCATGCCGGTGATGGCAAAACGGTGCGCTTCATCTCGAATTTCTGCCACAAGCATCAAAGCCTGTGATTCTCGTCCCAATGTCAAAGGTTCACGGTTTTCATCGGCAAAAACTAAAGTTTCCAAACCGACCTTTCGGCCTTCTCCCTTGGCAACCCCCACGATAACCGATGTATCTAAGCCCAATTCATTAAAAACGTCTTTAGCCATTTTCACCTGGCCTTTGCCACCGTCGATGAGAACCACGGTCGGCAACTCAGCCTCTCCGCGGCTCACCGGCATGTAACGACGCTCAATAACCTGACGCATGGCCGCATAGTCATCCCCTGGCTCAATGCCGGTGATGTTAAAACGACGATAAAGGTTGTGCGCCATCCCCGCCCCTTCATAGACAACACAGGAGGCCTGAGTGGCTTCTCCCGCTGTATGGCTGATATCAAAACACTCCAAGCGCACTTTCATCCAGTCGTCATTGGGCACAGAAATCGACAACACTTCACAGAGCTCTTTCAATCGGGACAGCTGAGAGCCTTCGAGCGCAAGATGACGCGCCAGGGCAATGTCGGCATTTGTCTTACACATATTGAGCCACTCGCGACGCACCCCCACGGGTGAGTGCACGACCGTAACCCTGCGCTCTGACAGTTCAGACAGCACACTCTCGAGCTCGTCTTTTTGTCCGGTCACATCCGTAATAATCAAAGTCGGCACCGGCATTGACTCATAGTGCTGACTCACAAACGCCTCAAAGACTTCCCGCTTATCAACGCTTTGTCCTTTGGGAATATTCGGGAAATAAGCGCGGTCGCCCAAATGCCTGGAACCTCTCACCATGGCCAGGTTGACACAAACATTGGTCCCCTGAACCACCACGGTGATAATGTCAGCATCCACATCCCCGCCCGTGGTTTCAACCGATTGTTTGTGAAGCACGTTGGATAAAGCAGCAATCTGATCTCGAACAACCGCCGCTTTTTCAAATTCAAGATTTTCCGAAAAGCACAGCATTCGCTGCTGCATTTCGTTCATTAAATCTTCCGATTTGCCGTCTAAAAATTGTTCAGCCCGAAAAACATCTTTGGCGTAGTCCTCCTTACTGATTGCGCCGACACAAGGTCCGGAGCATCGGCCAATTTGAGCCAACAAACAAACACGTGAGCGATTTTTAAATACGGGACCCTCACAGGTGCGCAGCTTAAAGACCTTTTGCAAAATCTGAATGGCTTCTTTGACACTTTGCGAATTGGGATAGGGACCGTAAAAACGGCTCTTTTTGTCGACTCCTCCCCGGTAATAAGAAACTCTGGGAAAGTCTTCCGCGCTGATTTTTAAATAGGGATAGCTCTTATCGTCTCGGAAAAGAATGTTGTACTTCGGTGAAAGCGTCTTGATGAGATTATTTTCCAACAAGAGCGCCTCAGCCTCCGAGCGCGTCACCGTGGTTTCCATGCGAGCAATCTGAGAAACCATAATGGCGATTCTGGGACTGAGGTCGTTTTTCTGAAAGTAGCTTGAGACCCGGCGCTTTAAATCACGAGCTTTGCCGACATACAAGCAATTGCCCGCTTCATCAAAATAGCGATAAACGCCGGGCAGCCCCGGCAAGTTCCGCAGGATCGGTTTTGCATCGAACGCCATTTTGCTCTCGCTTCACTTACACTTTGAAGTTTATGTCGCGATCATTTTAATAATTATTAACAACGTGCAAAAGAATTCTTCTGAAATTTCCGTTGATATTTTCTGCCGTGTCATTGACAACTACGGTGACGCAGGCGTGATGTGGCGTCTGGCCAGAGCGTTGCGGGCTGACAATTACCGCGTTCGGCTTATCATCGATGAGCCCAATACACTCCGAAGCCTCGCGGGCTCCCCTGAAAACTGCCCGGTAGAGAAAATCGGCGAAAGTGAGAATATCGGCGTTTATCTTTGGAAAAAAAGTTGGGATGAGGGAACGTGTCCGCTTGAACCCGCTCAAGCCGTCATTGAAGGCTTTGCCTGCAGGCTGCCGCCCGATTACGAAAAAAAGATGACGCGGCGCGCACCCAAGTGGTTCAACATCGATTATTTCAGTGCTGAAGACTGGATTGAGGGCTGCCACCTTATGCCTTCGATCGATCCCGCCACCGGACTTGTTAAGACGAATTATTTCCCGGGCGTCACATCCAAGTCCGGAAGTCTTATTTTCGAAAACGACTATGAAGAGAAAAAGACTCAATGGTTAAATCTTCATTGTGAAAAACACGAGGCCCTGAAGATTCTGTTTTTCGCTTACCCGTATGGCCCCATTGAGGCGTTAGCTCACGCATTCAGTGAAATTCATCGCCCGATTGAACTCATGCTTACCCCCTGCGAAGCCAGCCGACTTTTAGCTCAAGCTCTGACGCCACATTCAAAAGAGATTACTCTGAAGTCTCTTCCTTTTGTTGTGCAAAAAGACTTTGACACACTGCTTTGGAACTGTGATATCGCGTTTATCCGAGGCGAAGACAGTGCCGCGCGAGCGATGCTCGCCGGTGTTCCATTCCTCTGGCACATTTATCACCAAGATGACAACGTGCATATGGTGAAACTTAAAGCGCTCGAAGAACGTTTTCGTTTTTATTTTGATGATTCTTCGGTTTTTGAGCGCTGGTGTTCAGTCCAGGAAAGCATGAATCAGGGGGCATTCCCCGTCACTGACTTTTTAAGGCTTCTCAATGACTACGATCAATGGAAGAGCGCCTGCGAAAAATTTTCCCGTCATTTGCGCTCGCTCGGATCGCTGGCCGAGAAACTTTCCGAATTAATCAAAAACGGATAAAATATTGCGTTTTCGCCGAGGAGCGAAAAGAGAAACGTTTCTTTGGGATAAAGTTCCCGATCTATTTTTAACGAGTCCTTTGATCAAACCGGCGCGGGTCGCTCCCGCCAACGATGTTTTTTCGACAGGGCTCCATAAGGAAGAAGATAAGATGAAAATCGCACAAGAACTGCGCGCTGGCAACGTGGTGATGATCGGCCGTGATCCGATGGTTGTGTTGAAGGCTGAATACTCCAAGAGCGGCCGCAACGCCTCCGTGGTGAAGATGAAGTTGAAGAACCTTCTCACCGGTGCCGGTACGGAAACCGTTTATCGCGCCGACGACAAGTTCGAAGACTTGATCCTCGACCGCAAGGAAGTGACCTACAGCTACTTCGCTGATCCGCACTATGTCTGGATGGACGCCGAGTACAACCAATATGAAGTTGAAGCCGACGTGATGGAAGACGCTTTGAAGTACCTCGAAGACGGCATGCCCGCCGAAGTGGTGTTCTACGAAGGCCGCGCCATCAGCGTGGAATTGCCCACGATCCTCGTTCGCGAAGTCGAATACACGGAACCGGCTGTCAAGGGTGATACGTCCGGTAAGGTGATGAAGCCTGCTCGCCTCACGACGGGTTACGTGCTTCAAGTGCCCGCTTTCGTTGAAACGGGTGACAAGATCGAAGTGGATACCCGCACGGGTGAATACCGCTCTCGCGTGAAGTAATTCTCACCGCGACTTCTTTCAAACCCCGGTTTCACACCGGGGTTTATTTTTCCTCGCACAGAATTTAACAAAAAACCTTCCGAGTACTTCAGGCGCTTTCGCTACAATTGTTCCGACTTCGTTTGATCGATTTATCTTCCATGAAGCGCCTTTTAAATATCGGATCCATCAACATTGATTATGTTTACCGTGTCCCGCATTTTCTTCGGGCGGGAGAAACGCTTGAGGCTTCCGAGCGCGCCATTTTTATGGGCGGCAAGGGATTGAATCAAAGCGTCGCGGCTGTTCGCAGCGGTCTGGAAGTCATCCACGCGGGCGTCATCGGCAAAGACGGCCAATTTTTATACGACTTCATGAAAGAAAGCGGCATCAATGTCAACGATCTGAGAATTGACCCCACAATGCCTTCCGGCCACACGGTCATTCAGGTAACCCCCGAGGCTGAAAACGCCATACTTTATTTTGCGGGCACCAACCATGCGTTAAGCGCTCAGCACATTCAGGACGCGCTCAATGAAATGAGTAAAAATGACTTTGTGCTTTTGCAAAATGAAGTCAACAACGTAGCTCTCTGTTTGAATGAAGCTAAGAAAAGAGGACTGATTACCGTCTTTAATCCGGCGCCCTTTAGTCCCGCAGTGCTTGAGTATCCGCTCGACAAAATTGACGTGCTGATCGTCAATGAGACCGAAGCTCAAGGGATCACCGCAGTGAATAACGGTGATGAAAGCACCCTTTTGGATGCGCTTCGGGAGCGTTTTCCTCATGCGCTTATCTTTTTGACATTAGGCGCTCGCGGCATGAGTTGCGATTTACCGAACGAAACGCCCTCTCGTCGTCACTATCGAGCCTACCGAGTCACGCCTGTTGATACGACAGGCGCGGGCGACACCTTTGTCGGCTACGCCATGCGCGCCGTAATGGCGTATTTCGAAGACGATCACACCGATCGATTTGATTCGCTTATCAAAGAAGCGATGTTGGCTGCCGCCATAAGCGTAACGAAAAACGGCGCTGTTCCCTCTATACCCAAACTCGAAGAGTTAAAGACCTTTCCTGCCGAGTGAGAATTTTATGGATAAGAAAAAAATCATCATTGACTGTGATCCGGGCTACGATGACGCGGTGGCTTTGCTGTTGGCCGCGGGCTCTCCTTCCGTAGAGGTTCTTGCCATTACCACCGTTGCCGGTAATCAAACGCTTGAAAAGGTCACTCGCAATGCGCTCAGAATCGCCACGCTCGCGGGGCTTGACGTTCCTGTCGCGGCAGGCGCCGCCCGTCCTCTGCTGCGTGATGAAGTTGTGGTTGCCGCCAATATCCATGGACAATCCGGTCTTGACGGCACAACATTGCCGCAGGCCACTCTCAACCCCGATCCCCGTCATGCCGCCCAACTCATTGTCGACACCGTCATGAATGAGCCGCCTCAAAGCGTCACGCTTGTTCCGATCGGACCGCTCACCAATATCGCACTTGCCGCTCGACTTGAGCCCCGCATTGTTGAGCGAGTCAAAGAACTGGTGCTGATGGGAGGCGGATACCACATCGGCAATGTCAAACCCATGGCAGAATTCAATATTGAAAACGATCCGGAAGCCGCCCACATTGTTTTTGAGGAAAAATGGCCGATTGTCATGGTGGGACTTGATTTAACTTATCAGGCCTTGGCTACTCAGACGGTAAAAGACAAAATCGCCGCCATTCATACACCGGCTTCGTATTTTGTCACACAGGTACTGACTCGGTTTTCGGAAAACTATAAAAAGAGCAAAGGATTTGATGAACCGCCCGTGCACGATGCCTGCGCCGTTGCCTACGTCATCGATCCCGGCGTTATTGAAACGCGCAAAGCTCCGGTTCATGTCGAGTACAGGGGTGAATACACAAGCGGAATGACGGTAACGGATTTGCGCCGAAAAGCTCCGCAGGACTGTCATACAGCCGTAGCAATGAAACTTGATCGTGAGCGCTTTTGGAACCTTGTCATTGAAGCGGTCGGCAATCTTTAAGGATACTTCGATGGGAGAGATCAAACCCAAAACGCATGCCGAGCGACTTGAAAAAGGCGCCCTGAAACGAGAAGCCATTATGCTCGAGGCGATGGTTCGGGATTACTGCCGTCGGCACCATGGACAAAAGGAGCTTTGCAAGGAATGTGAACAATTCCTCATCTATGCGCTCACGCGTTTGGCTTGCTGTCCGTTTGGAGAAAATAAGCCCACCTGTCAAAAGTGCCGAATACATTGCTATCGTCCCGAACAAAAAGAAATCGCCCGACAAATCATGCGTGAAGAAGGACCCCGAATGCTTTTCAAGCACCCGCTTTTGACGGCAGAGCATCTCGTCAAAAATCTGAAAAAGGCTCCTGAAAAACCTCGAAATCCCAATGCAAGAAAAAGCCTCAAAGCGTCCCTCTAGCGTGAAAGGAATTGACTATGCCGGTAAAAACAAAATTGAAAAAATCCATTGAAACACTTAAAGCGGAACTCAAAGAAAAACAAGAACGCTTCAGTAAGGATTGGGAAGAAGCCAAGCGGGACCTCAAGGCCCGGCAGAAACTCTTTAGCCGTGAATTTAAAACCAAACAGGATGAGTTTTTCCTCGAATGGGACGGGGTGCAGGAACTCTACAAAGAAAAAATTGATCAGTGGCTCGACCGCTTTGAGATCGATGAACTTCAAGCGATGCTTGACCGTTATAAAGAAGACAATGAGCCGCTTGAACCCGTCGGCGAAAATGATGTGCTCAGAATGCTGCCCGTTCCCCAAAAACTGGATCAGACGCTGCAGAAAGCCTTGGAGGCGCGGCGCTCATCACGTGACTTTTCAGGCGAACCGATTGCCGAGGATAAGGTGGCCGCTTTGCTATGGGCCGCTGACGGCATCAACCGAAAAAATTTAAAACGCACAACCCCCTCGGCGTTGAATTGGCAGGACGTGAGTATTTACGTTATTCAGGCCAACGGTATCTGGAAATACCTTCCTAAGCGTCACGCACTTTTATTTATTGAAGGCAAGGATCAGCGCGAACACTTCGGTGAGATTAAAACCTGGATGAAACTCGCGAGCCAACATCTTGTTTTTGTTTCCGACGCAAGAAAAAATGAAACCTTAGCCACCAAACTCGTTGACAAAGCCTTCAAGGTAGACTTCACTCAGGGCGAACTCAATGAGAGGGCGCGCGCCATCAATGTCGGTGTCAAAGTGCAGGCCGTGTACCTGGCCGCGGCTGCTTTGGGCTTAGGATGCACATGCCGAATCCTGCCCGATGACCGAAAGGCGCGCGAGCTCATGAAACTCGCGCCGGAGGAAAAAATCATGGCGATTTGCTCCGTGGGCGAGCACCCGGCGTCCATTTTTGACCATGTTATTTGACAAATAAAACGCAGGTGCGTAATATTGCGTCCTCACGCGCCGGTAGCTCAGTTGGATAGAGTACCTGGCTACGAACCAGGGGGTCGCGGGTTCGAATCCTACCCGGCGCACCAAATTCGATAAGGGGAGTCACTCTGATGACTCCCCTTTTTTAATGACGCAGACGTAGAATTGGCGCCTGAAATATAAAAAACCTTTTGAAGGAATTTGTCATGTTGTCGCATTTGCCTGTTCCGGTCGTCACAATCGGGCTTTTGCTTTGCTCCAATTTGTTCATGACTTTCGCATGGTACGGTCACCTGCGTTTCCCGAAAGTCACTCTCTGGCACATCATTGTCATCAGTTGGCTGATCGCCTTTTTTGAGTACTGCTTCCAGGTTCCCGCCAACCGTTACGGTTACGGCTATTTCAGCGCGGCGGAATTAAAAACGATTCAGGAAGTGATTTCTCTGACCATTTTCCTTGCTTTCTCGGTGCTCTATCTCGGTGAACCGCTGAAATGGAACTATGTGGTGGGTTTCGCAATGATCGTGGCGGCTGCTTTCATTATCTTCCACGAGTGGTAGAAATTTGTTATTTTGAATACGGGTCGTCCGAGCCATCAGTCCGGACGGCCTTATTTTTTGCGCGCTTTGACTACAATTTTCTATCGATTGTTTTTCTAAGAAATTTTCAATGAGGCCATCAACCATGCTCAAACACAACTTCTTCGGCAACTGCACCGCGGATCGCTTTGGAAAATTACCCATGATTCTGCAACGCTTTCTGTCCTATACGCAGTACAACACCACGTCTGATCCCAGAAGTGTTGAGGCGCCATCCACCGATGCGCAGATGGCTTTCGCTCAGCTTTTGAAAACAGAGTTTGAAAGCGTGGGTTTAACCGAGGTAGAAGTGAGCGACAAGGGGGTTGTGATGGCGAAGCTGCCTGCCAGTGAGGGGTTAGAGAATGCGCCTGCCATGGGACTGATTGCCCATATGGACACCTCTCCTGAAGCCTCAGGCGAGCCCGCCCGCTGGCAACTCATTGACTACAGGGGCGGTGATATCGTTTTAAACCAAGCTAAAAATATCGTGATGAGTCTGGAGCGTTTCCCCGGTATTGCCAAGTACGCCGGAGAGTCGTTGGTTGTCACGGACGGCACGACGCTTTTGGGGGCCGACGATAAGGCCGGCATCGCTATTTTGGTCGAAACCGCGCGCTTTTTTGTCGAACACCCCGAAGTGCCGCACGCCAAACTGTGTTTTGCCGTGACGCCCGACGAAGAAATCGGCCGAGGCACAGAGAATTTTGATATTGCCGCGTTCGGCGCTCAATACGCGTATACGTTCGATGGTGATGAGCTCGGAGGCTTTGAGACAGAAACATTTAATGCGGCCATGGTGAAAGTGCATTTTGAAGGACTAAATGTCCACCCGGGCTCAGCGAAAAACAAAATGATCAATGCCATCCGCATGGCAATGGACTTTTTAAGTCGTCTTCCGGCTCAGTCGATTCCTGAAAAAACCGAGGGACATGAAGGATTCTTTCACCCGATCGGCATCAGCGGATCCGTTCAAAGCGCGGATTTGCGGTTACTGATCCGTGACCATAACAATGATCGGTTTGAAGACCGAATGAATTACGTCCGCAAGATGACCGACGACATGAACGCCCTATGGGGTGATCGAGTTTCGGCTCAGATTGCCGTTCAATACCGAAACTTGAAAAACTATCTCGATGAGCATCCCGCCGTATGCGAGCTTGCCCGTCAAGCCTATCGGCGGTTGGGCATTGAAATTCATGAAAAGCCCGTTCGCGGCGGAACAGACGGTGCCAGACTATCGGAAATGGGGCTGCCCACCCCGAATCTTTTCACGGGCGGCATGAATTACCACGGCGTCTATGAGTGCCTCTCGGTCACAGGTCTTGAGCGGGCACTGGAACTTGGCATCGAGCTGGGCAAAATGAGCGCAGAAGTGAAAACGCTTGGTTAGAGCACAAAGCCGCCCGGCGAAATGGTTCCTTGGGCGGCTTCTCTTTCCAATCCAGTAGAATTAACGGCGACCATCATTTTCTCAAAAAATCATGAGCTTATTTTCCTGCCCGACCATTGAAGCGCAAACCGACCGGATCACACTCTCGGATCCGTGTTTTATTTCCGACCTGCACTTAAACGCGGAATCCAAGATTCAATCCGATTTTTTCGTGAGATTTTTAAACGAAGTGGCACAGCAGCACTCCGAACTGATCATTTTGGGGGACTTTTTTGACTATTGGGTGGGAGACGATGCCTGGGACAGCGCCGCTTCGGTTCTTGAACCGTTAAAAAAGTGGGCAGAGCACAAAAAACTTTACATCATGCACGGCAACCGTGATTTCATGATGGGCAGACATCTCATGGAACGGCTCGGCGCAACGCTGCTTAAAGATCCGACAGTGGCCGTAATCGGTTCCCGTCATGTGTTGTTGTCTCACGGCGATCTTTGGTGCACAGATGATCAGGATTATCAAAAGGTGCGGCGCAAAGTCAGAAGCTTTTGGTGGCAATGGATGGTTTTAAGGCTGTCGCTTAAAAAACGCCTTCAGATCGCGCATGACGCGCGCGCCCGCTCCAAGGTCAGCAAAGTAAAAAAAGACGCCTCGAAAATGGATGTCAATGGCGAGGCGGTTATCCGGGATGCGCATGGCCGTCTGTGCGATCTCGTGATCCACGGACACACGCACCGTCCCGGCTGCTACGATCTCGAAGACGGTCTTTACCGCTACGTGTTGCCGGATTGGAAACTGGAAGCGGCCAACACCTTATCGGGCGGCTATCTTATTTTCAAAAACGACAAACCGTTACAAGATACCTTTGGTTGAGACTGTTGCCTTCAACTAGAATAATATTGTCGGTTCGTTATTTTCTCGGGGGTTTTTGTGTTTAGAAAAATTCTGACAATTGCGTTAATGACCGCCACGTTAGCAACGGTCACGGGTTGCGCTGCCCCCACGGTCAAAACCAGTGTGGCAATCTCATCCAAATTATCGATGACGCCCGACCTCAACCCGGGTCTTCACGCGATGCCCGACTGGGGAGATAAGATTGCGATCGTCCCCGCTTCCAACGCCAAGAAGTCCGATCCGATGTACTCGTCTGTTGTGTCCGGCTTGCAAAATGTGCTCGCCGCCGCACACCTTGAAACCGTGAAAGCCGGCAGCGGTGAAAAATACCGCTTGAGCGCCGACTGGTCTGTTAAACCATCACGAGTCATTCAAAGAACCGAAAGTGTGCCGGTTACGGTATATGGGGCCGGAGCCGGTTGGGGCTGGGGACATCACGGCCGCTACTGGCACAGAGGACCTCACGGCTACTTTGGTCCGCAAATGGCCTTTGTTTCCCGCGCCTACAACGTGCAGCTTTATATGCGCGAACTGAATCTGAAATTATTGGAAATGAAAGGCTCCCGCGGCACCACGGTCTTTACGGCTCGAGTGCAAAACGAGGCAACCTGCAACCGCATTGATGATGTGTTGCCTTACCTGATTCAATCGGCTATCGACAACCTCTACGCCCAGGACGGCACAACCAAAGTGGTTTCTCTGCCTGAGGTCTCTGAAGTATGTCGGTAATTATCGAACGTGATGGTCCCTGGGCATTGGTGACAGGGGCCACGGGCGGATTGGGGTTGCAGTTTTGTCAACTTCTGGCCTCACGCGGTTACCGTCTGGTTATTACCGGGCGTGATGCTCATCGATTGGCAAGAATTCGACAGGAAATCCCTCAGGCTGAGCTTGCCCTCGCTGGCGACCTCACCGAATCCGTCTGCCTAAAAAATCTCCTTCGCCACTTAAAGCGTGACGGCATTGAACCTGAGGTGCTGATCAATAACGCCGGATACGGTCTGTACGGAGAAGCCTCCAATTACACCGTTGAGGAACACCTCAACCTGATTGATCTGAATATCCGCGCACTCACAGCGCTGACCTTGGAACTTTCCAAGGATATGCGCAAAAAACATCGGGGCTTTATCCTCAATGTCGCCTCCATTGCCGCATTCATGCCGTGCCCCTATCTGAATGTGTACGGTGCGAGCAAAGCCTACGTCTTAAGTTTTTCAGAAGGACTCGCTGAAGAACTCAAACGAGACGGTGTCTCCGTGACGGCGCTGTGTCCGGGACCGGTAAAAACCGGTTTTTGGGATCGAGCCGGCGTAACAGATGCCGAGCGCTTTAACTACGCCATAACCGGCGCGCGCGACGTCGCCGAATGCGGCCTTAAGGCGCTTTTTGCTTTCAAACCCGTTGCCGTATACGGCGCGCTCAATAAAGCCCTGGTTCTCACCGCCCAACTGGCTCCCCGATTTTTGGTTCGCCTCATTGCTAAACGGGTGCTTTTCTCAGTTGGAGAAAAAAGTTCAGTAGTGTCCAAATCGAACTTTAAAAATGCAGCTAAATTCTGTTCGTCTCC